>ERZ747221.907-NODE-907-length-32038-cov-4.668221_pt1 | contig 32038 bp, 24 predicted proteins | sample MGYA00374949_ERZ747221 | MGnify/ENA primary metagenome ERZ747221 (study PRJEB28779, sample SAMN05720172) | bioreactor metagenome | isolation source: Anaerobic biogas reactor | place: USA:Washington, USA | collected 2015-08-08 ... | reverse complement strand
ATTCGTCGCGTCACAAAGAAAAGACCCTCTGGCATGGGCGCAACGGCGGCTTAACCTGGTTCGCGAAGAATTTGCCGCACAGGTCCATTTACTCGAGCTCGAAGTTCGCACTACTGAAGCCGCCGCCGCGACCGCTCAGGAAGAACTCCAACGCCTCACCAGTCTATTCAAGAGCGGCGCCGCACCGGCATCCGAAGTCAGCGACGCCAAACTCAAGGCCGAACAGGCAAGCGTGCGTCTGGAACAGGCCAAGACGCTGCTCCAATTGTACCTCAAGGCGGGTGAGAACCCCGATCTGAAGGGTTCGGATTCGGCACCGGTGGGGAAAGAAGCGAAAGAACCACCAGCGACGTCTGAAGGGACCTCGTTGCCGCCGCAACGGACCGTTGCAGCCGCAGCCGCCCCCGCCTCCAGATTGGCCCTCCGCACGCCTGAAGAGTTCCAGCGAATGACGAACGAAGCGCGCGACGATATAACAAGGTTCCAGAACGCCATTGAGCAAGGAAGAACGCTTCGCCCGGAATGGAAGAAGGAAGATCTGCCGCGACTCGAATCATCGCTCCGCGACGTGGAAACGAAGCTCACTTCAGCCCGCCAACGCCTCGAACTCATTCAGGCCGAATATGCAGCCCAGATCCGGTTACTCGAGAACGAACTCGCGAGCGCCAAGTCACGGTTGAGTTTTGCTCAACAAGCAGTGTACCGGGATGCTCGGACCGGTGCAGAGCGGACCAAGATGGCGCAGGATCGCGAGCAAGCCAAGTCGCAGTGCGAGCAGGCGCAAATCCTGCTCGACCTTTACCGGAAGGCCGGCGAGAAGGCGGATCTCAATCCCAACGACGCGAACCCCCTGAAGGACTCGTCCAAGAGCAACGACGCCCCAGCCGATACCGCGCCGCTGCCGAAAGCTCAAACGGTTCCAAACGGCGCAAGCGACGGTAAGATAAAATCCTCGCAGTAGGATACGCCCGCACCCTCCCGAAGCGTAAGCGAGGCAAGATGTTGCCCGTCAAGTTACGATTCGACCGGCAAGCTCCCGATCAAGGCCCCGCGTTCCGCCCTCAATCCCCGCAACCCGCGATCCGTCTTCAGCCCCCGCAGGGGGCGATACCTCCCGGCTACGGGCGTGAGCCCATGGAATTGCGGGCAGAAAGCCTCTCCAACCCGCGCAGCCGGCGACACGAAGCCGCAACACATCCGTCCGTAGCGAATGGAGTCGACAGGCCACGCTACGCCCATTCCAATCACTCAACTCCTCGCCCCCCTCTTGGCGAACCCCACCCCCTCAAGAAACTCGCCCAAATGTTCAAAAAAGATATGTACACCCGTACATTTTTCGGTATACTGTACAAAACATCATGTATCCTGATTCACTTCCTGTCGGGCGCCGCACGGTTCCTTGAAGTGCCGTCGCGCCCCCAATTCCAGAAACCGTGCCGCGCCCGCTACCTACCCCACGCAATCTCCGTCTTCTTCAAACCACCCGAACCCCTCTCGTGGGGAGAAAGTACCCAAAAGAGAAAAATCACGCATCAATGGCAACAATGACAACAATGGTCACACAAACGACCATCGAACCTCAATCTCAACCGCCCCCCGGTCGAATCAGTCCCACCAGGGGACTGTCCCGATTTTTGTGGCAGGATGCCGCAAAAATGGGACTGTCCCCTTCCGCCCGATCACGAGCACAAGATTCCGTACACGCTCCCACCAGCGGCAACCCGGTCCTACGGCCCTTCGACGGCGATCGTCCCCACGCGATACCGCCGCTGCCCGTCGTCCCCCTCCAACGGAAGGGCGATCCGCGGCGTACCGTCGAGCTGGCCCACGGAGACGAACACGTCGTACGTTCCCGCCGCGGCCGCCCGCTGGAACTTCCGCGGGCCGTCGTCGTAGATCTCGGCCATCCGGAACGTCCGGCGCAACTCTCGCGTCGGGGCCGCCTCCGGCGGGCCGACCTCCAGGTCGCGAAGATCGACGTCGTCGACCACATGGACGGAGACGATCCCGCCTTTGTCATCCTTGAACGTCAAGGCCATGGAGCCGCCGGGATAGCAGGGCGCCACGCCCGCGTTGGCCCAGACTGCCCGGACGTCGAACGGTTCGCCCAGCCGGATCGTCTTGGGCCACGAGATCTCCCGCGGTTGCAGCCGATAGCCCAGCCGGCGGTTGATCCGGTCGATCACCTCGCGGTTCTTCTCCAGGAACTCGTGAGGCCACCAATGGATCGACATGTAGGCCGCGTGGTAGTCTTCGACCGACCGCACCAACAACTGGCCGTCGCCCCAGGCCTTCTTGGCGACCGAGGGGCCGTAGTGTTCGTGTTCGAGCACCACCGGCAGCTTGGGCCAGAAGGACTGGGCCAGTTCCGCATGGAACCACGAGTTGGGCGGCGGCTGCACACAGATGCTGTCGTCCCGCAGCGTCACGCCGTGGGCCAGCATATAGTCGGTGAGCGGATGACTCGCCACGCGATTGCCCGGCCCGATGTAGTCGTCGCTGACCGCCAGCAGCGTCTTCTTGAAATGCTTCAGATAGAGGTCGATGTGCTGCCGGCGCACCGCGTCGTCGACTTCGAGCTTCGTGCTCGCCCAGCAGTGCCCCTCGCCCCAGACGCCGAACGATCCCACGTCGATGAAGGCCACATTCGGGTTCCCGTCGTATCGCCGGGCGAATTCGGCGAGAAACCGGTCGAGCTTCTCCAGAAAGACGGGATCGCCGTAGTCCGGCTCCCAGAAGGGCCCGTCCGGATCGACGCCCTTGCCGACCACGAAGTTAAGCCCCTTGGCCCCGGCCTCCTCGACCCACTTGGGCGTAGCATAGCGCATCCAACTCTCCGAGCAACTCACCCGAAAGGCCACTCGCTTGCCGTTGCTGATCCACCGCTGCGCCGGCGTGTCGACGACCGACCAGTCGAACCGCCCCTCCTCGGGCTCGAGAAACGACCACGGCAGCCGCAGGTAGACGGTCGACAGGCCGGGGAAATCGTCGAGCGTGTCGGACGGTTCGAGCTTCGAGCCGTAGTTGGCGATGATGTTCGAGTAGAAGTGCATCGTCCAGCCCATGTCGGGATTGATGAGGGCCTGGCCGTTGTCGTGGGGCGTGATCGTGACCCGTTCCGGCTCCTGGGCGTTGGCGAAAGTGGTGAGCAACGCGCCCAATAGGAGCCCTGCAACGGCGCTGCATGACTGTTGACGACTATTCACGGCTGAACTCCTTTCGGTTCTGAACTTTCAGAGTAACTCGCGGGCAAGTAGGACGCTACTCAACGAACACAGAAAGCCGAGAGACGCTGCACATCATGAAGGGACCGTTCGTTGTCGAGTGATTCTCCGAGAATTCTGCCGCAATCCCCACACTCCCGCTATCCTCACGGCTCGGCACCCGTAACGTTCCAGCAGAGCGACTCGTGCTCCTCGGGGTGCTCTCCGGACCAGGCTTTCAGCGGCCAATGACGGCAGTTGGGTATCACTTACTTCGCCTCATCCGCCCACAGCTTCCCGATCGCTTCCACCGTCCGATCGACCAGCACCTGGGCCCCTTCCGGGCCGACCAGATTGTGAGTAATCTCAGCACTGTAACCGCCCGCCGTGATCGCCCGGGGCGTCGGCACGTAGTAGGCGAAGTCCATCGCGGCGGCCAGTTGGATCAGGATCGTCTGCGGGGCCGGGCTGCGGCCCTGAATCTGCACCCCGTAGTCCAGGTAGAGCTCGTATGGATTGGTCGCGATCGCCACGTCTCCCAGCCGCATCACGTGCATCTCGACCGCATTGACCGGATCACGCACAAGTCGCACGATACGAGAATCGCCTGGTCCAGCACCTTCTCGCCGTCGCGGCTCTCCAACGCCAGCACGTTGGCCGTGCAGCGGCTGAGAATCCCCTCCGAAACTCGCACGGTCTTCATGCCCGTCAGCGGCACGGGCCGGTCCGGCGTGATGTCGGCGGCGGCCGTGCCGATCAGAAGTTCGGCTCCGTGGGTACGACCGCACGAAAAGACAGAGACGACCATAATGCCGATACAGAAAGTCGATCTGACTGAATTCACGGCGCGGTACTCCTATGTCTGCCTGCACTCGTTTAACCGGCTGCCGTAGGCGAGGCCGAAACAAAACTAGTTTAACGCCCAGCCGCAGGCGCCGGCTGCAGCAGATCGTCTTTGCCATGGGAGCCGGCGCCTGCGGCTGGGCGTTAAACGATTCTCCTTCGTCTGCGGCTGCCGGTCAAACGAGTCGATGATGCGAAAGTATCTACGGCTACTCCATAACTCGCGGGCGTGGATTTTCGAACCTGCCTACAGGGCGCACGTTGGCCCCCTTGCGATCCGTCTCGCCCAGGTCGACGCGAGCCCGGTCCAGAAGTCGCTCCAGCCGTGTCACCACGTCAGCCCGCGCGCCGGCAAGATTCTTCGTTTCTCGGAGATCATCCACCAGGTTGTAGAGTTGCAGCGTGCCTGCTTCGCCCTTCTTGCCGGATTGCGGCAGGTAGAGCTTCCACGGTCCGCTGCGGACGGCCTGGATCTGGTTGACGTAGTAGTAGAAGAACGCCCCGGTCGGCGACGTCGCACCGGGCTCGGCGAACATGAGCGGGCGGATGTCGTGACCGTCGATGACCCGGTCCGTCGGCAGGTCGGCACCGGCAAGCCGGCCCAACGTCGGCAGCATGTCCATCAAGGTGACGACCTCTCTGCAAACGGTTCCCGCTGGAATCCGGCCCGGCCAGCGGGCGATGAGCGGGACTCGCATCCCGCCCTCGGCCACGCTGTAGGCGTTCCCCTTGAGCGGCAGGTTGGACCCGCCGCGCCGATCGGGAGCAGGGGCCCCGTTGTCGTTCGTCCAGATCACCAACGTGTTTTCGTCGAGATCCAGCCGCTTGAGGGCGTCGAGGATCTCGCCGGTGGACCAGTCGAGTTCCTCGACCGAGTCGCCCCAGGGGCCGTTGGCGCTTTTGCCGCGAAACGCTTCGCTGGCAAACGGTGACGCCGTGCTTCCCGGCATGGCGTGGGGCAGGTAGATGAAAAACGGACCTTCACGATGTTCTTCGATGAAACGGATCGTTTGCTCCGTGTAACGCTTCGTCAGCAGGTTGCGATCGACCGGCGCGTCGATCACCTTCTCGTTTTCCATCAGCGGCAGCGGCGGCCACTCGGGCCGGTTCTTCCCAGCAACCATGTCGTCGCTATAGGGAATGCCCAAGTAGTAGTCGAAACCCTGTTGCGTCGGCAGGAACGGCGTCTGGTCGCCCAGATGCCACTTGCCGATGCAGGCCGTGGCGTAGCCTTGCCCCTTGAGGAGTTCAGCGATCGTGATCTCCTTCGGATTCAAGCCGTTCTGCGAGACCGGTCGCAGCACGAGCCCGTCGGGATCGGTGTTATCCAGCCCGACGCGTCGCGGATAACAGCCCGTCATCAGGGCCGCACGCGAGGGTGTGCAGACCGCCGCAGCCGCATAGCAGTCGGTGAACTTCATCCCCTCGGTTGCCATGCGGTCGATCCGCGGCGTACGCTGCTTCGCCTCGGGATTGAAACAACCGACGTCGCCATAACCGAGGTTGTCGCAGAGAATCAGAATGACGTTGGGACGCGACGGCTCGGAACCGAAGGCGGCCGGCGTCCCGGACCGCCATACCGCGCACATAATCATCACGACGGAAACGGCAACGGCCGTCGGGTTTCGGTCGTTCATTGGTTCTACCCTCCGACGACTTAGTTGGACAGCGCCACTTTGGTGCAGTCCGAGAACCTGAACCCGTTCGAGTGCAGTCGTTTAACGCCCAGCCGCAGGCGCCGGCCGCACTACGGAAGCCGGCGCCTTCGGCTGGGCGTTAAACGAGCAACCCTCAGGAAGTTGCGATTCCTAGCGACTGCTCAAAGTGGCGCTGTCCAATTAGAGTCCCAGGCGATAGCGTTTGGCACGTTCGACAACAGCCGGATCTTCGCTGATCTTGGCCACCTTATCAAGGATCGGGCCAAACTGTCCCATATTGGGGTGCCGCAGGAATCGGTGATGGGCCAGTTCCACGATCGCACCGCAGGCGGCCTGGGCCAACTGCGGATCGTCGAGCAGTGGAGCGACCCAATTCACGGCCTCCAAGGTCCGCACGGTCGACGCCCGTTCGATCGCCAGCCGCTTCTCGCTCACCCCGTCGGCCAGTTGGAAGGCGTTCTGGAGCATGGCCAGGGTCTCGGCCTCCGGGCGATCGCTCTTCAGCGACACGACCCGAATGTAGGCGCGAAGCGCCCAAAGGCGATGGGCGCGGTCTTGCGAATCGGTGGCCAGCTTGAGGAGCCGCCCGGCGACCTCGGCATTCGGCCAGTTGCAGAGCGCCCTGACGGCCGCTTCACGCACGGCCGGATCTGAATCCTTGAGCGATTCATCGATTGCCGCCAACGCCTTGGCGCCTCCGAGCCGGCCCAGCACCGGCAGGTACTTGGGCGATTCCGCCCGATCGACCTTCGCCAGCGCGGCGAGCACCAACTCGGAGCGATCCGCTCCAGCCGGGAGCTTATCGCAAACGAGCAGGATCGTCTTTTCCACTTCGTCGCGATGCTTGCCCGCCTCGCTTCGGAGCAACAGCTTGACGAGCCGCGGGATGTCGGTCTTATCGGGGTCGGCAATGCCTCGCAATCCCTCCAACGCCGGTCCGTAGACCTCTGGATCCGTATTGGCAGCGATCTCGACGAGCGGATCGATGGCATCATAACACTTGAGGTCGATCAGAACGGCGATCACCGGTACGCGCACTGCGGGACGGCCCTGCAATGCTTCGAGCAGTGCCTTGGTAACCTCCGGACGGGGCAGTGCGGCCAGAGCCGCTTGCGCCGCCGTGGTCACTTCACCGCCGGCCGCGAGCGTGTCGATGAGTACGGGGATTGCCGAAGCATCGCCGATCATTCCCAGGCAACGAATCCCGGCCTGTTTCAGTTCGACCTTCGGCGATTCGACCAGCGACATCACCAGGGGCAGGACGTCGGCCCCACGCCTGGCGGCGGCAAGCTCGATAACGGCCAGTTTGCTTGCATCGGGCAAGTCGGCCAATTGGGCGAGCAGTTGGTCGAGTTGTTCGTCAGACAGCTTCTGAAGGTGCCCCGCAGCGATCCGCCGCCGATCCTCATCGTCGCTGGAGAACCACTGGAGCACTGTCGCTTCAGCCTTCGCACCCTGGAGCCTGAGCAAGCCTTCGATCGCTGCTCGTCGCGTCGCGGCCGGTTGACCCTGCCGGCTCAACTTCGTGTAGATCTCTTCCGCCTGTTGTCCGGCGGCAGCATGCCTCAACAGGGCGACGGCGAGCACCTGGGGAGTTGGTGCGCCGGCTTTTTCTGCCCGGTTGAGCAAGAACTGCCTTGCGGTACCCTCCGCAATACTCCCAAGGGCTCGGATTGCCGCCGTTGCGACCTGTGGATCAGCCGAATCGGCCAACGTCTTCAGGACAGCGACCGACGCGGCGTCGTTGCGTTTGGCCACCGAGCCGATGACGCCCAGCAGGTGTTCGCCTTGCGATTTGCCGAGCGCATCACGAAGCGCCGCGGTCGCCTCGGCGCCCGGAATCGATTCCAACGCGTAGCGTGCCATTTCCGCGGTCTCGGGTTGCGCTAACAGTTGAGACAGCAGGGGTACCTGGGCGGCCGTGCCGACCTGCCGGAGTTGCAGGCAGATATACTGCTTGGCGGCGAGCGTGGTGTCGTTCTTGTCGAGAAGATCGGCCAGCCTGGCGGCGCAGGCCGCACGGGTCTTGGGCGTCTTCATGGCCGCGATCGTCTCGCGATCAATCGTGAGCAAGGCCGCCATATCCTGGCCGGACTCGTACTTCGGCAACACCTTCCAGGCTTCTTCGGAAGGGACTTCGGCCGCCTGCAATCCCGACGAAACCGTCGCAAGTGCAGCCAGCACGACCAGCAGAACCATTTTGTAGGTCTTGAACATCGGTATTTCTGACTTCGGATCTGTTACGGATTTCGTATTGCGTGCTTTCGCGGTTTGATGCGTCGACGCGCACTGCTTACACAATCCATGGACTCCGCGCCGCCCGCGTGAGCATCGAATTGGCTTCGTCGTCGCCGACGAACCTATCCTGGGTAGGATCCCACTTCACCTTGCGTCCCAGCCGCAGGGCAACATCGGCCACATTACCGATCGTACTGGCGGCATGGCCTTCCTCCACCGGGGAGACGGGATCCTGGCGGGTTCGCATGCATCGGAACAGATCGGCCGTGTGCGACGTGTACGGATTGTCATCCGCAGGACTGGCGTGCAGAGGCTTGTCGTCGCCTTTGAGTTTCACGTCCAGGAGGGAAGCCGGTTCCGCCCAAATCCCTTTGCGGTTCACGTGCACCCAACCCTCGTCGCCCTCAAACTTGCAGCCTTGCGGGACTGGGTTGTCCGTGTTGGTATACTTCATCTTCAGCCCGCTGGCCCAGGTGAGTTCCGTCTGCCAGGAGATCCAGGTGTCGGTCATCCCCTCGTCGGGCAACACGCCGGTTCCTTCGATTTCAAAGGGCTTCTCGAACACCTCGGGGCACCCCCAACCGGCAATGTCCAGATGATGCACTCCCCAGTTGGTGATGAAGCCCGCACAGTAGTGCGAGATCATGTACATGGCCAGCCATTCGCAGCGCTTCTTGTCGAAGGGGATGAAAGGCGCCGGCCCGCTCCACATGTTGTAGTCGAAGCCCTCGGGCGGATCGCAGGGCGGTTCCACCGGATATGACCTGCCGCCCGGGGCCCCTACGTAGATCGTGTGGACCTTGCCCAGGTAGCCGTTGCGGGCCAATTCGCAAGCGTGGCGGAACTTCGGATCGCTCCGCTGCTGCGTGCCGGTCTGGAACACGCAGCCATACTGGCGCACGGCGTCCCGAACCTTGATGCCGTCGCCGATCCAGCGCGTGACGGGTTTTTCGCCGTACATATCCTTGCCGGCTTCGATCGTCCGGCTGTAGACGACAGCGTGCCAGTGATCGGGCACGCAGCCCCAGATCACGTCGATATCGTCCCGTGCGAGCACATCGCGAAAATCGCCGTAGATCTTGCAGCCCTGATAGGACTCGCGTCCCAGCCGCTCGGCGTAGTGGGCTTCAACCTGGCCTTGGGCCAACACGGCGCGGTCTCTGCGGCATTCGGCGATGGCCACGACCTGGTGGTCGGGCAGAGGAAACATGGCGCGCAGCGAACTGCTGCCGCGGTTGCCTACGCCGAACATCCCGATCGTGATCCGATCGCTGGGCGGCAACTCGCCGTTCTTGCCCAGCGCAGAGCCCGGCACTATCCAGGGGCTTGCCGCAAGTGCGGCGGCACCGGCCAGAAATCGCCGGCGCCCGAGACGTCGATCGGTCTTTTTCCGCAAGTCCACGTTCATAGGAGACTCCCTTATGGTCGCTGTTCGCTGCGCGAACAAGTGCTTTTTTCTTCCGTGTTCACAGAGAACCGCGACGGTCTGTTTGTTCGCGGAGCGAACAACAACAACATTACTTCCCGTCTGTCCACATTGAGTCGATCAATTCCACGGTCTTGTCCACCAGCACCTGGCCGCCTTCCGGGCCGACGTGATTACTGTGTACGATGGCACTATAGTGCCCTCCTTTCACGGCCCGGGCGGTCGGCAAATAGGTGCCGGGGCCTGCAAGCTGGACGACGAACGTCTGCTCGGCCTTGCTCCGGCCCTTGATCTGAATCCCAAAATCAGTGAAAAGTTCGAATTGGTTCGTGCAGACCACGGCATCGCCGATCCGCACCGCATGGATTTCCGTCTCCTGCATCGGATTGGGATCGGTCTTCTGCCGTTCGAAACGATCGACCGTGGCCTGGTACCACTTCATCCGGCGATTCTCACTGTCGGCGGCCTTGGGATCCTTCGCTATCTTGGCGACGGCCGCGTCGACACCGGCCTTGGCTTCTGCATATTCTGCCTCGGTCACCAGCCGCATCGGCAGCGCCACGGTTTCGGCCTTGTGGACCAGCGGGACGTCGGTGTGGCGATCGTCTCTGACGGCCGCCCAGGCGTCGTCAACCGCCGCGGTGATGCGTCGCGCGATTTCGTTCAGGCGGTCCAGTCCCCGCAGCTCGCGCATGCGTTCCTCGGCCGTCTTGCGATACATCAAGTGAGGCGATTGATCGCCGGCCGCACCGCACAGGCCGATCACGCAGAGACCTTTGCCGTATCGCTCCTGGAGCGCCGCTCGCACCGGGTGCCAGTAGTCGGCATTGACGGCGCGGCGCGATTCGACCTCCTGACTGGGGCACGATACGTTGACGATCGCAGCCAGAGGGCTGTCGCCGTCGGTCCAGAAGAACATCGTCCCGATGTCGTGGTCTTCATAGCCCTCCAGTCCCCGGAACTCGGGGCCGTTGGTCGGGCCGTACATCCGGGCCGATCCGTCGGCATACACGGCCCGCCGGTTGTAGGCGACCACGGCATGGCTGAGCCCCCAGGCAACACTCCCGGGTTTGCGGGCCTTCCACGCTTTCGCAATCGCCTCGGCGATCCGTTCCGCAAAGAACGAACGATACTCTTCCACCTGGGTGACGCCTTCCTTGGGAAGAATCCAGTTTCCCAGCCGCAGTTCCGGCGCCGTGTGCGTGTGCGTTGCGGCAAGGAAGATCTTCTGCGTATCCAGGTCGGGCAGCCGCTTCGCCGTCTCCTGGCGGACCATCTCCAGCACATCGCTCGGAATGACGACAACGTCGCAGGAAACAACCACGGCCGAATCGATCGATCGGTCGCCGTCGCGCGTTTCGATCGCAACGACATTTGCCGTGACCGGACTTTCCACTCCGGTCGATATCCGTATGTGGAACTGGCCCGACAACGCCGCGGGCTTCTCCGGAGTAATGTCGGTGGCCGCCGCCCCGACATACAACTGGCCTCCCCAGGCGACGGGCGACAAGAACGCAAGAACGATTCCTGTGCCGAGTGCCGTCAACGATCGCCAGAACATGACAGGAGTCTCCTTGGTTGTAGTTCAGAGTTCCCTCAAACCAGTTTTCCCAGATGCTCCAGACTTCGCGCAGCCTGGTCCGGAGTCCCACATTCGACGCTGAATACGATATCTCGCGGGCACTTGTCCTGCACGGTCTTCACGATGCGGTCCCAGTCCAGCACGCCGTGGCCGCACGCACAGCCGACCGGCGTCCCCGACACCTTGCCTCGCTCGGCATCGGAATGCTCCACCGAGATATCTTTGGCATGAAGGTGAACCAATCGTTCGGCCACTCGATCGAGCCAAGCGTACACGTCCTGCCCGGCAAGGTAGGCGTTCCCTGTATCCAGATTGATCCCGATCGAGGGAGAACGAACCAGGTTGTAGATCCGGTCCAGGCCATCGGGTGTCTTCGAATACTGCGCGTGGGGTTCCAGGCCGATCTTGACGCCGCGCCGCTCGGCCACGAAGGCAGCTTCCTGCAAAGTGTACTTGATGAGGACGAAATCCTCTTCCTCCGTGGTCCACTTTGCCTTGATCCCTTCGTCGGTATTGATCACGGGCACGCCAATCTCCGCCGCCACGCGAACCGCCAGCTTGATGTACTCACCGTGTACGTCGGGACGCCCCAGCGGCCCATGGCTCTGCAACCCCGAGATCTTCAGCCCCGCCGCATCGCAGGCCTCTTTGATGCGGAACGGGTCGTCGAACATCGAGACCGTATGAAAATACCCGGCCTCGCTCATCAGTTCGCGACCGAAATGGATCATCGGCTCGAACCACTTGTAACCCATCTTCGCGGCCTGCTCGACGGCCCACTCGAAAGGCTTATCGCTGCTCCGCGAGAACTCCGCATTCAAACCGACAGAAACTGCACCCATTTCCGCGCTCCTTTCGCATCTGGACAGGGTCTCGGACCGTATGTCACGACAGTCAGCACTTTCCCGGAATTTTCGACACTCCGCTAGTGGAATGCAATTGCGAAATATCGCAAGTTACTTGCAACTTTGGCCAGGCCAAGTGGGTGACGCCTGCCGGGTGTCACAAGTGGGTGACGCCTGCCGAGCGTCACAATCGCCTCTTCAGTGAGGCAACCATGTGGGAAGTCAACTGGACGCCGAAGATGCCGCTCGAATGGGCCCCGCACCAGTCGCACCCGGCAGGCGCGACCCACGGTGGGTGACTCCCGCCGAGTGTCACTATCGCCTCTTCGATGAGGCAACCATGTGGGAAGTCAACTGGACGCCGAAGATTCCGCTCGAATGGGCCCCACACCAGTCGCGCCCGGCAGGCGCGACCCACCATTTATCGGGCCCCCAGCCGATAGCGTCCCGGCGTCTGGCCAATCGCACGCTGAAACACGGCGTTCATGTACTGGGCCGTGGCGAACCCTGCACGCCGGGCAATCTCTTCCACGGGCAGATTGGTGGTCACCAGGAGTTGCTGCGCCGCGTTCAACTGACTTCGCTGGATCTCCTCATGGACCGTCCGCCCGACCACCCGGCGAAAACGAGCATCGAGGGTCGAACGAGAGACGCCCGACGCTCTCGCCACATCGGCAACCTGAATCCCCTCGACGGCGTGCTGCCGGATGTAGGCCAACGCCGTGGAGGCAACGACGTCTTCCGTGGCCACCAGGTCGGTCGACTGACGCGTGATGACTCCGACCGGATCGACGACGAGATGCTCGTTCCGGCGGATCTGACGGTTCATCAACGCGTTCAGCAATTCGGCAGCCCGGTAGCCGATTTCCTCCGTTCCCTGTACGATGCTCGTGAGTGGTGGGTGGGCCAGGTTGCAGATCAGCTCGTCGTTGTCGACGCCGATCACCGCGATGTCCTCCGGCACGCGTATTTCCAATCTGCGGCAGGCCTCCAGCACGTGTCGAGCTCGGGCGTCGTTGGCCGCCATCAGTCCGAGGGGTTTTGGCAACTCCGCCAGCCAGGCGGCCAGTTCCTCCTGCAGTTGCTCCCAACTATGCGAGGCGTTGATGCGCCCGGAATACACAGAGCATTCGTAGCCGGTCTCACGGAGATGCTGGACGAACGCCTCGCGTCGGTGGAGATTCCAGGGATCGATGGTCCGCCCCGGCACACCGCAGTAGGCGAAGTGCTGCAATCCGCGTTCGATCAGGTGGTTTGCGGCCAGGACGGCGATCTGCCGATTGTTCGTGCTGACGGTGGCGATATTGAGTTCGCACGAACAGTCGTCGCGGATGGCCCCCACCCCCACGGCCGGGATCTCCAGCCCCACGAGCCGTTTCGGAATCCGAGGATCGTCCAGATCGGCGATTACCCCGTTGAAATGCCCGTGGTGAAAATCGGGAATCTTGGCCTGGGGATCGTCTTCGAGAAACACGCTCCAGTCGCCCGATTCGCGGACGAATCGCGTCACACCTTCGATCACCTTGCGATCGAAGCGCTTATTCAGACTCATGACCAGAGCAACGTGATTCATAGCACGAAGTACCTCATCCCTCAAACCACATAAAAGGGGTCAGGACTCTTTGTTTCTTGGAAGACCTGCGTATTCTCCCCAACGAACGTCACGTCGATAGGGTAAACAAAGAGTCCTGACCCCTTTTTCTCAGCCCGTTCCCAGCATGCCCCGCACCACGATGAGGTAGGTTGCCAACACCACGGCCAGCACGTACATCAGCCACTTCACGTCGCGTCCCTGCCCGGAAAGCAGCTTGACGACCGGATAGGAAATGAACCCCAGCGCCAGGCCGTCGGCGATCGAGGAGGTGAGCGGGATGGAAAGGAACGTGATGAACGCAGGAAGGGCCTCTGCCTCGTTCGACCACTCGATCTTCGTCACATTCCGCATCATCATGGCGCCTACGAGAACCAGGGCCGGGGCAGTGAGCGACGGATAGCTCCCCACCATCTGAATGAGTGGCGAGAAGAACAGCGCCAACAGGAACAACGACGCGGTCGTCAGAGCCGTGAGCCCTGTGCGGCCGCCTTGCTGTACCCCGGCGGCGCTCTCGATGAAACTCGTCACCGTGCTGGTGCCGCAGGCCGCACCGACCACTGTGCCGACAGCATCGGAGAGCAGGGCCTGCCGGGCACGAGGGATCTGGCCGTCCTTGACCAATCCGGCCTGCTCGCAGACACCGAGCAGTGTTCCCAGTGTGTCGAACAAGTCGAGGAACAGAAAGACCAGGATGAACGGAATCATCGGCCCGGCAACGGCCAACGAAAGGTTCATCTTCAGGAAGGTCGGCGCCATCGTGGGCGGCGTGGACACAACGGCAGTTGCCGGCGTGAAGAAGGTCATCAGCTTCGACTGGGTCACGAGTTCCGACCCGGCGACAACCGCGGGTAGGTGGGGAATCAGCCACTTCAGCCCGAGTGCGAACAGCGTGGTCGCCAGGATGCCCAGGACGATCGAGCCCCGAACGCGCCTGGCGTAGAGACCCGCCGTCAACAACAGACCGAAGGCAAAAACGAGCACGTCCGGGGCCGCTACCTGCGGATTGAGTTTGACCAATTGTCCCTGTCCGGCCACGATCACACTCGCCCCTTGAAAGCCGATGAAAGCGATGAACAGGCCGATTCCGACGGCGATGGCGTTCCTCATGCTCGGGCTGATCACGTTGAGGATCGCTTGACGTATCCCAAGCAAGGAAAGAGCAAGGAACAGGACACCGGCAACAAAGGTCACTCCGAGGGCAACCTGCCAGGGAGCGACCTCGCCCGCCTGTAGTGCGCCGGACGCCACGCGCGCGTCGATCAAGGCCGACGCTGCCGGAATGACCGAGAGGGCGAAAATGAAGTTCTCTCCCATTCCCGGCGCCTGGGCGATCGGGAACCGGGCGTAGAGTCCCATCACGGCCGTGGCGATCGCGGCGGCGACGCAGGTGGCGACCAGGACAGCGTCACCGTCCATCCCGTTGGGGTTTCCCAAAGCGTCCCTGGTGAGCACCATCGGCTGAAGGAAGATGATGTAGGCCATGGTCAAGAACGTCGTCACCCCAGCCAGAAGCTCCGTGGTAATCGTCGTCCCGTTCTCACGAAGTCGGAAGATCCGGTCAAACATGTTGTTTCCATTCCTCCCTTGAGCTGAGTGCGCGTCGCAACCCGTCTCTCACCGAGACCAGATGGTCGCGCGCCGATGCAGAAAGATCAAGGGGCCGAGAAGCACGCACCCCGTTGGGTCAGACGGGCTCCGGCGCGCAGGGCTGAGCTGTGACCCGTTGCGACAGGACGCAACCTTGTCGCGCCGCCCAGGAGTATGCCCGACTCCCCCGCGCCATGCCCCCCCAATGAGTGGCGAAATTGTCTTTTCCTCCCCGCTCGCTTAACGTTACAGGTCTCACGTTTCCCTAGTGGCAGCATTCTCAACGCGTTCTTTCCCCAACGATCCAAGGACTACAGATCATGCGAAGTCGATTGTCGTTCCTCCTGTTCATGCTTGGCCTGCTCGTCGTTCCCGCGACGCTCTACGCGGATGGCACCGTCGCATTTCGCGGCGACTGGACCGGAAGATCCACTGCGACCAATCTGCCGACCACCTGGGACGGCGACAGCAATATTGTCTGGAAACAGAAGTTGCCCGGCCCCGGCACGTCGATTCCCATCGTCGTTGACGGTCGGATTTATCTGACCTGCTACTCGGGCTACGCCGAATCGACTGACGATCCCGGCAACAAGGAAGATCTGGTCCGTCACCTCGTCTGCCTCGATCGCGCATCCGGGAAGATCCTCAACACCAAGACGTTCAAGGCCACGATGCCCGAATCGGATTACTCGGGCAGCGACAATAACATGATGCACGGCTACGCATCGAGCACGCCGACCACCGACGGAGAACGGATCTACGTCTTCTTCGGCATCTCGGGCGTCTACTGCCTCGATCTCCAGGGCAACGAAATCTGGCACCAGGAGGTCGGCATGGAGACCGACCCCTGGGGCTCTGCCACCTCACCGCTACTCTGCAAAGACCTTGTGATTGTCAACGCCAGCATCGAGAGTAAATCGATGATCGCGCTGGACAAGATGAGCGGCAAGGAAGTCTGGCGGGTCGAAGGGATCAGCAAGTGTTGGGCCTCTCCCGTGCTGGTCAACACGGAGGAAGGCCGACAGGAAATCGTGCTCAACGAGCCCAAGAGACTGGCGGGCTACGATCCGGAAACCGGCAAGGAACTCTGGTACTGTGAAGGCATTCCGGACGGCTATATCTGCCCATCCGCCATTGCCGAGGGCAATGTCGTTTACGCCATCGGCGGGCGGAAGAACACAGCCATCGCCGTTCGCTCGGGCGGGCGAGGCGATGTGTCCGAAAGCCATGTCCTGTGGCGTACCGGCAAGGGTTCAAATGTCTCTTCACCCGTTCTTCTCGACGGCTACCTCTATTGGTTCCACGAGAAGAAGGGAGTCGCAATCTGCCTCAACGCTGCCAACGGCGAAGTCGTTTACGAAGAGCGACTCGAACCGCGGCCGGATCTGATTTACTCGTCGGTCCTTGCCGCCGACGGCAAACTCTTCGGTCTGTCGCAGCACAACGGCACCTACGTCCTGGCGGCGAAACCCGAATTCCAGCAGTTGGCGGTCAACAAGCTGGGCGACGATTCCAGCCGAGCGAACGCGTCGCCGATCGTTTCTGATGGCCAGATCCTGCTCCGCACCGACCAGGCGATCTATTGCATCGGCCAGTGAGCCTCGTCGTCCAGAAGCCCAGCGGCGTCGCACCTGGCCCCGTGCCGTGCGCAGGCTGCCTCCCGCAAGAAGAGCACTTGATCTCTTCTCACGGGCGTTTGCGCCGATCATAATGGGCGCTAATCACGAGACTCAATTGACAACCGGAGGGAGACATGGCCAGAAACGAAACGCGTCGTTTAAGCCGGCGAGGATTTTTGAAGAACGCCGCGGCCGCAGCCGGCGGCACGCTTGCAGTTCCTTATCTGATTCCTCGCGGCGTTCTCGCTTCCGAAGACAAACTCGGGGCGAATGACCGTATCGGCATCGGCGGCATCGGCATCGGCCGACAGGGTTCGGGGGTGTTCCGGAATTGCGTGAAGTCGAAACACGGCCAGGCCATCGCCATCGCCGACGTCAACGCCGCCACGGCCGCCAAACACCGCAAGGACTACAAGATCCAGACCTACAACGACTATCACCAGTTGCTCGAACGCAAAGACGTCGACGCGATCGTTACGGCCACTCCCGACCACTGGCGAGCTCTCGTGACCATCCACGCCTGCCAGGCCGGCAAGGACGTCTATGCCGAAAAGCCTATGACCCTCACCATCCGCGAAGGCCGCCTGATGGTCCAGGCGGTTCGCAAGTATGAGCGGGTCTTCCAGACCGGCTGCCAACAACGATCGCAGAAAGAGAACCGCTTCGGCTGCGAATTGATTCGCAACGGCCGCTTGGGCAAGATTGAGATGGTCATCGGGCACAATTATCCCAGTCCCTGGGAGTGTGCCCTGCCGGCCCAGCCCGTGCCGGAGGGGTTGGACTGGGAACGCTGGTGCGGCCCGAATGAACTCGTCCCTTACAACAAAGACCTGTGCTTGCCCCGTGCGAATCCGGGATGGATTTCCTTCCGGCCTTACTCGGGCGGAGAAATGACCGGCTGGGGCGCCCACGGGCTCGACCAGATCCAGTGGGCACTGGGGATGGACGGAGCCGGTCCCGTCGAAATCTGGACCGAAGGGCCGAAATTCGACCCGCCCACCTACACCCAACCCGAATCGCGGGAACGGGGCGAGAAGATCTGTTCCAGTCCAATGGTCTTCTTCCGCTATGCCAACGGCATCACGGTTAAACTCGACAACGGCAACCCCGGCGGCGCCATCTTCATCGGCGAGAAAGGCAAGATCGAGATCTTCCGCGGCCGGGTCACCTCGAATCCTGCCGAATTGGTCGAAGAGCCAATCCGCGACGACGAAATCCACCTCTACAAGAGCGACAATCACACCGAGAACTGGCTCGAGTGCATCAAGTCGCGTGAAAGAACGGTGGCCGACGTGGAAATCGGACACAGTTCCACCACGCTCTGCCACCTGGGCAATATCGCCCGATGGGTCGGCCGGAAGTTGACATGGGACCCCGAAAAGGAGGTGTTCCCCGGCGACGACGAAGCCAACAGCCACCTGGATCGCCCGCGGCGCGAGGGATACGAGCTTCCCGAGACGGTGTGAGCAGGCAAGCGACGGGAGATTCCGTCAATCGGCGGTTTCGGATCGAAACGGCGGACAAGTGTCTTCACTGAAGACGGCATATCGGGTGCCGCACCTCTTCGCGTGATACATGGCGCGGTCGGCCGCATCCAATATGGCTGCGCTGTTGCGGTACTCGCCGCCGGATACCACGATTCCGACACTCGCCGATACGGTGACGGTCAACCCAGCTAGTTTGAACGGCTCGTCGATTCGATGCAGCAGTCGATCGGCGGCACTTGCCGCGCCAGCAGCATTCTCCACGTGATGCAGGATCGCCGTGAATTCGTCCCCCCCGTATCGGGCAACCAGATCGTCGGGACGCAGGTTCCGCCGCAAACGCCCGCTGATTTCGCACAGAACCTGGTCGCCAAGCCGGTGACCAAAAGTGTCGTTCACCGATTTGAAGCCGTTCAGGTCGAGAAAAAGTACGGCGAAACTGGCACTCCGGCCGTCGAGCAACGCCTGGAGATGGCGTTCGAAGAGCAAGCGATTCGGCAATCCTGTAAGCGGATCCTCACCACCCTCAGGGGGCAATTTCAAGATCGGGACAATACGAAGCACAAGGATTGCCGTCGTCTCCGGCGGCGAAACCAGCAATCTCCACCACACGGGAATGAGGTGACCGTCTCTGTGAAAAACCCGGGTCTCGGTGAACCCGGCTTCGTTTGCCGTCTGGTGAGAATCATATCCAGGCGACAAATCCCCCAAAGTGATGGACTGCCATTCCTCATTGGAGTAGCCCAACAGGGACTCGGCGGCACGGTTGGCGTAGGTGATTCGGCCGGTGCCGATGTCCGCGACGCAGATGGCATCTTCCGAGAGATCGATCAAGAGACGCACGGCAGGCCCCGAAGGGAAGTGATCAGGCGTTTGCGACCTATCGGAGCGGGTTCTCGCCGGCCCCGGAATCTGCCCTGAAGGGGTGGAGTTCTGTGATGAAGATCGATTCGAGTCACTTCGCATGGTTGTGCGTTTCTATTGCACCAAATGTCCTGCTGCTCGGTAGAACCGGACCTCTAAGAAAAACTGGCACAATCCGGCCAAGCTGCATGCAGGGCAGCTTGCTCGGGCGGGGCGGGCTCCATAGACTTCTGGCATTGGAGGCATCATTTTACGGCGGTGTGGGCCCTGACTCAAAGGGCTCGCGTGCGTCCTTCAATCCTTTACCGGCAGTGTCAGGTACATGGACCATGATGTGACACGGGATTGGATCCCATTAGCCCCTACCTCTATCAGCACATAACAAAGGACCGGCATATCCTGTTTTCCTGCAAGCGTTTGTGAAACCAATCCCGGCGGATTTTTCCGCAATGACGGCATGAGTCTCCTAATGCCAATATCCCTCAATTAGTTTGTGTACTTTATTCAGATTGCCTATACTAACATCCTGAGGGGCAGGAGAGGGCATGCGGTGAGGGCGATTTGTCGCCTGCGGATGGGTTCCCTTGGAAGCCGTCCAGCAGCCCCTAGCCGGGTGTGTTCTGCCGATTCTGCCCGCTCTGAGCTGACCTGTCCGGTTGCTTCTGGCAACCGAGTCTACCTTCACCCGACCCTGGTCCCCGCGTAACCTTCCACAACACACTTCCCACCCTCTTTCGTCCAAACATCTGCACCCCGATGATTGCTCTAAGATCCCTGTCTGGACTGTCGTGGCTACTTCGGCGTTCGCTGGCAGACATCTGTCCCAGCATCCTCGAATCTGAGGAGTTCCAACGCTTGCTTCAACGAGAACGTCGTCGTGCGGATCGCAACGGCGAGACGTTCTCGCTCATCATCATGGCTCCCCGCAATGCCCAGCATGGCAAGACACTTCTGCCGGAACTCACCCGCGTGCTGCAATCGCGTTTGCGGGCCACGGACGATGTCGGCCGGATTGACGAGGATCGGCTGGGCGTCTTGCTGCCCGACACGCCCAGTGCCGGGGCGTGGACAGTGGTGGATCACGTCGTTCATCTTCTCCCCAAGGACATCCTGTCGCCAATTTGCGAGGTTTACACCTATCCTTCCTTTGACGAGGGCGAAGAGGAACTCGGCAGCAGTCTGGACGATCGCGAGTTGGAAGGTGTTCCGGTTGGTGAAGGCAGTCTCCGGAGTGGCGACGTTGCTTTACCGGATGGGCGGCGAATGGAAACGTTGTTCGTGATTCCGCAGCCCGCCTGGAAACGGGGGATGGACGTCCTGGGGGCCTTGGTCGGCTTGGTACTGTTGTCACCGATTCTGGCGGCGGCCGCGATTGCCGTCAAGTTGACGTCGCCGGGCCCGGTCTTCTTCCGGCAACTCCGGCGCGGTCAAGGCGGAAGAGCGTTCACGCTCTACAAGTTCCGATCGATGATCGACGGCGCCGAGGCGATGCAGCCCGCACTGCGATGCCGGAACGAGCAGGACGGCCCGGCGTTCAAGATCAAGGCAGATCCTCGGATCACGCCGCTGGGAAGATTCCTCCGGCGAACGGGGCTGGACGAGTTTCCGCAACTCTGGAACGTGCTGAAGGGCGACATGACCCTGGTCGGTCCTCGACCCTTGCCGTGCCGCGAATCGGACACCTCGGAAACATGGCAGCGGCGGCGTCTCGACGCGAAACCCGGTTTGACCTGCATCTGGCAGTCGCGCGGACATGACAAGGTGTCGTTCGCGGAGTGGATGCGGATGGACATGCGTTACCTTGAGCGTCAGAACCTCTCGTTGGATGCGGGTTTGATCGCGAAAACGGTATTCATGGTTGTGAGGTGCAAGGCGTCGGGGTGAATTAAGTTGTCCAGGATCGACGGCGTTACGCTCGGTTTCCAGACAGCCCGGCCGACTCGGCAAAGGTGGACTTCCTATGAACGGTAATCGGCAATCGCGTCCGGAAGTTACACTCCGGGACATTCTGTTCGCGGTGTTCCGCCACAGGAAGAAAGCTGCCGCGTTCTTCCTCTTCGTCATGACGGCAACGATCGTCATTACTTTTCTGACTCCCAGGACTTATCTATCCAAGTCCAAGCTGTTCGTGCGTCTCGGACGCGAAAACGCGATGCTCGATTCGGCGGCCACCTTGGGCAACAATCCGGTCGTCGCCGTGCCCTCGTCGCGGGAAAGCGAAATCAACTCGGTCGCCGAGATGCTGGCAAGCCGGGCGATCCTGGAGCGGGTGGTCGACGAACTCGGTCCAGAGACCGTCCTGGACGATCGGACGCAGGGAATGTCAGAGCAGTCGGCGAGAGAGGGCGGAGTCGCTCAATGGCTGCAGGAAACCGGCAACCAAGCACGCAATTGGGCTTCCGGCGTCGTCGATTCCCTGCGCAGCGCGGTCTCATCCTCCTCCCTCACTCCTCGCGATCAGGCCCTGGAACTACTTGTCAAGACGCTGACGGCGGAACCCGTCAGGAAATCGAACGTCGTCCTCGTCACTTACGAAGCCAGGCAACCCGAACTTGCCAAACAGGTCGTTGCGTCAGCGGTCAACGCGTATCTCGAGCAGCATGTCCGTTTGAATCGGACCCGAGGCACGCACGAGTTCTTTGCCGAGCACACGAAGCGTTTGGGAGACGAGTTGGAGCGGCTTGAGGGCGAGTTGGGGAACTTGAAGACAACCACCGGATTGACGTCGGTCGATGAGCAGCGGACGCAGATCGTTGCCCGGATCGGCCGTCTGGAGGATGAACTGCTCACCGCGCAGGCGGCACGAGTCGAGGCTGAAACGAAGGTGGCAGCCTTGCGGGCGAAGCTCGCCGAATTGCCGAAGGAACAGGTTTTGGAAACAAACACCGGGATCGGGAATCAGGGCACCGACCTGATTCGCGAGAAGTTCTTCGCCCTTCAGGTCGCGGAAAGGGAGGCCGCCTCGATCTATACGGCGAACCATCCGAAGTTGCAGATGGTCCGGGGGGAATTGGCGGAGGCCGCACGGATCATGGACGAGCAGGAACCGACGAGAACGGAGGTCAAGACCGCACCGGATGCTTCCTACGAGCAAACCCGCCTGGCCCTGATTGCCGAAGAGCCCCTGCTGGAGGCTCTTCAGGCGAAGACTGCGTCGCTGGAGAAGCAACTGGCAGATGTGCGAGGCTCTCTGGAGACGTTGAACGCCAACGAGATTCGCATCACTCACTTGAAGCGCGAGATTGATCTGTGCGAAGCCGACTACCGCAAGTATGCAGCGAACCTGGAAGAAGCGCGAATCGACCAGGCCATGGAGACGGAGCGGATGTCGAATATCAGCGTAGTCCAACCGGCAAGTTTCGAGCCGCGAGCCATTCGACCCCGGAGAGCATTGAATCTGGCTCTCGGACTGCTGGTGGCCGTGGGGGGAGCACTCGGCGTGGCCCTGTGCGCTGATTACCTGCAGCGGTCATCCTCCGTGCCAGGCTCCTCGGAAGACTCTCCAAAGCGGCCCGACGTGGCGGAAAGCCCGCGAAGAAGCATGGACGCCCCTGCGTTGGCCGGGAGAGGTTGACCAAGGTCGGTTTTGGGTGCAGAAATCGTCGAGACGGCCTCAAGGCATGCCCTCTTGAAGCTCGGGTTCTCGCGAGGAGTGTCCGCTGAACGACCAACGCGTACAAGAGTCTCGGTTCCCATGTCCCAAATAGTCGATCAGCCAACAGGAACACATAGCGGCAACGGCGGGGAAATACTGTTTGCCCCCCCCACGCGTTTTGCCCTTGCTGCGCGGTGGTTCGCGTTGATTCGGGACCGGTCGACCGTTCTTTCCACGGTCGGGACGTCATTTGCCGTGTTCGGAATGTGGGCCGTCCAAGGGATCCTGCTGGCGAGGATTTTGGGGCCCGAGGGCCGCGGCGGATACGCGACCGCCATTTACTTCACCCAGACGCTCCTCTACATCGGGACGCTCGGCACGCTGCACTCGATCGCTCGTCGGGCCGGAACCACTTCCTCCAAGCTCCCCGAGTTGGTCCGTGCGGCCCTGGGGCTCGGATTTCGCACCGGTTGCCTGACGATCGGAATCGTCGCCTTGCTGACGTGGGTAGCGCTGCCTGCGGACCGGCACCACCTCATTCCACTCTGCCTGGCCGCATCGCTTCTTCTACCCGTCGAACACATGCGTTTGATGGTGCTGGCGGTAGACCACGGCAGCGCGAACTTCTTCCGATACAATCTCGGACAGCTTGTCGCTGCCGCTGCCTTTCCGGCCCTGCTGGCCTTTGTGTGGATGACAGGAACCGCATCCACGACGGTGGTCGTATTGCTGACACTGGCCTCGTCTGCATTCGGTCTCGTGTTTCTTCTTCGCCTCCGATCCGGATCGGTGATCTTCGGCGCCGCAGAGCCCGACCGTCGCACTTTGATTCGAGAGGGGGCGCCATTTGCGGTGTCGGTGGTTGCCTCGAATCTGTTCAATCGCCTTGACACGCTGCTCGTCATCTGGTTTGCGAGTCTGACTACCCAGGGATACTATGCGGCGGCCCTGGCCGCCGTGAACCTGCTGCTGGTTGCACCGAACGCGCTGGCCCTGTTCAGCTTCAACTGGGGTGTCAAGCAGCGGGACATGCCGCACCTGGCGATGCTCGTATCGCGAGGTGCGGCCGTGGTGCTGCTGCAGACGATCACAGCACTGGCGTTCGCTGCGGCCTTGCCGACCCTGATGATTCTCGTCTTTGGAAAAGATTTCCGCGGAGCGATCGCCCTGGGGATGGCTCTACTGCCGGCGATGGCCATTGCGGGTCTCTCTCAGGTTGCGGAGGGATACCTACGCGGGCGAAACAGGGCCATCGTCGGCGTGTGGGCCCGCGTGTTCGGAGCCGTCGTTCTTGTGAGCAGCGCGTTGTTGCTCAAGGCCGGTTGGGGCACGTTCGCGATCCCGATCGCCGCCACTGCCGGCAATGCAGCGTGTGCGATTTTCCTCGGTCTCTCGATTGTCGGAGACGCGTGGCGGCGAAACCCCTTGGAGATGTCCGAGAAGGCAAGAGCGGAGAGCCCAGAATGACCGTCGCCGCACTAGCTTCGGACGCAACGCCCAGCACATGCGAGGACATGGGCTCAAGCGTTCACGTGGTCCTGGGAAGCATGCTGCTTGCTGCTGTTGTCTTCTTCAACGAGTCGAATTTCCGTGAAGTCGACGTGGAGAACCCTGCGTTTGACTGGCAGATCGGCGTACGGCTCATTGTCTGTGCCGGGTGTGGATTGTACGGATGCATGCACATTGCCCGCACGCTACCCTATCTGACCAAGATGCCCGGTCTCCTCTCCGTGTTGCTCGGCGGTTGGGTTTTGGTGACGGTTCCCTTCGGAGTGAATCCCGTCTACTCTGCCGGAGCCGCTACCGCCTTGTGGTGTTTCATCCTGGCGGCACCTGCGATACTCCTCTCGCTGGGACGCGAGCGCTTCATCCAGGTTACTCTTCTGGCATTGACGTTCTATCTGATCGGGTCGTGGATCGCGTATTATGCCGCCCCTGAACTGTCGCGAATGCATGAAGTGGACGGTAGTATACGATTTGGCGGTCTTAATCACCCCAACGCAACCGGTCGTCAAGCGGCCCTTACCGTCGCGATGGCCTTGGTAGCCGGCTTCTCCCGGGCAGTCCGCTGGAAGTGTCTCATCCCGGTCATGGCATTCGCGTTATTCACACTGGTGCTAACTGACAGTCGAACGGCAATCTGCGCCGCACTCGCCGTCCTGTCGCTGGTCCTCTATCGGAAAACGGACTTCACGACTAAGTACATCGCCGTCTATTCTATGATTGTGATTGGCGCAATCTGGCTGGCATACCAGCAACCTGAACTCGACGCGGTGTTTTCCAGGGTTTCGCGTTCAGGTGAGGCAGAGGAGATCACAACGCTTACTGGACGTACCGACCTGTGGGACTTCGTTCTGCGAAAGGTGTCCGAATCACCGATTCTTGGGTACGGATATGGTTGCTCCAGGTTCGTGATTGTCGCAGAGCACTACTGGCCGACACACCATGCGCACAATGTCATCCTCAACATGCTGCTGGGGACGGGAATCCCGGGAGGACTCCTACTGCTTGCCATGTTCTTGGCGCTCATCCGCAGTGCAATCAGCGACCCGGACGATTTTTCGGATTTCATCCTGCTGCTCGTGTTGGTAGGCGGGATGGCAGATGTTGTCGTCTTCTCCCCGATTCCTGATTCGCACACGCTACTCTTGTTGGCGGCGTTCGCGTGGCGATTCCTGCCTCTAACGTGCTTCCCGCCGCTGATCGACAACTCTGATCGGAACCTGCCCCATGCTGACTCCTGCCCTTGAATCATCTCCGGAAGTAATGACTCAACTCGAAAAGCTGCCGGTCCATGCCGTGATGCTCACGAATTTCGTGGCACCTCACAAGCTTCACATGTACATGGAGTTGGCCAAACGCCTCGACAAGTTCACCATGCTGTTGTCGACACCCATGGAACCCAACCGTCGCTGGGCGACCGACTGGGGCAACCTCGATGTGCGTATGCTGCGGACATCCACGTTTCGCGCCCGTTACCGGCATCCGGTCGGATTTGCAGATCCCTACTACGTGCACATCCCTTGGAACACGATCGGCGTTCTCAAGGAGTTGCGTCCCGACGTCATACTCGCCATCGAACTCGGCGCGCGTTCTGCCCTAAGCGTCCTCTACAAAAAGTTCGTGAAATCCACGCCCTTGGTTCTCTATGGCGGCTTGTCCGAGCACACCGAAAAAGGTCGCGGGTTTGTGCGGCGCGGACTGCGGCGCTGGCTGGTGAAGAACGCCGACAGTTTTGCCGCCAACGGAGAAAGCGGCTGCCGTTACTTGCAGCGGATGGGCGCGTGTCCGGAGAGAACGCAACGCATTCACTATCCGACCTTGCCGGGAGTGTTCGACAAGATTCCCCTCGATCGAAACACCGACCACGTCCGGCGATTGCTGTATGTCGGCCGAATGATTGAGCGAAAGGGGATCCTCCCCTTCACGGAAGCTCTCGTTCGCTGGGCAAGCCGCAACCCGAACCAGGCCGTCGAGTTCACCCTGGCCGGCTACGGCAACCAGCAAGAGATTCTGGAATCGCTCCCGTGCCCCGACAATCTCACCATCAAGGTTCTCGGAGAATGCAAGTACGATCGTATTGCCCAGTGTTACGCCGCGTCGGACGTGTTTGTGTTTCCGACCTTGGGCGATGACTGGGGTATGGTTGTCAACGAGGCGATGCTGGCCGGGCTTCCGGTGCTCGGAAGCACCTACAGCCAGGCCGTGGATGAAATGTGCGTGCACGGCGAAACCGGCTGGCCCTTTCAGACGGACGATACGGCCGGGATGGAGCGGGCAATCGATGAGGCATTGAATACTCCGCCCGAGAAACTGCGCAAGATGCGATTCGCGGCGCGCGCTCGCGTGGAGGGGATGACGCCGCAATTGGCTGCCGAGGAGTGGATGAACGCCATCCGTCTTGCCCTGCAACACGCGGAACGGAAGTCTTGAGTCGCGTACGGGGCCTTCCCGACTTTCAAACCGCTCTCATCCGGCGAGATCGGTTGCCTGCACAAGTCGAGCAAATGGAAATGAACGTTACGGTCGCATCTGCTGGTGAACTTTCGCCGGAGCACGTGGCGGCGTGGTCGCGCATCCGGGAAGCGGAGCCGACGCTGCGCAGCCCTTTCTTCCGGCCTGAGTTTACGCAGATCGTCGCATCCGTCCGTGATGACGTGGAAGTCGCGGTCTTTGAGCAGGCCGGCAACCCGGTCGGGTTCTTCCCGTTTCATCGCGACAAGCGGAACGTGGCGAAGTCGGTCGGCCTGGATCTGTCCGATTACGAGGGAGTCGTCATTCCAGGCGACGCGCCGTGGACAGCCGAGCAGTTGCTCCAGGGGTGCCGCCTCAAAGCGTGGCGTTTTCGCCATCTGGTGGTAACCCAGAAGCCGCTGCTGCCCTACCACTGGATTGTCGGCGAAACATCCTACCTCGATTTGTCTCGAGGTTTTGAGGTGTTTCAGAACGTGAAACAGCGTTTGGGACAGCGGACCATCAGCCGAGTACAGCAGAAGTTGCGCAAGACCGAACGGGAGGTTGGCCCACTGCAACTGGTTGGACAGACACGCGACGAAACCGTCCTTGAGCAGTTGTTCCAGTGGCGGATGGAACAGTATCGGCAGTGCGGTTGCATGAACTATCTTGCCGAAGAATGGACGTGCGAGGTTCTCCGGCGCGTTGTTTCTGCGCAGGAGGGGCCCTTTGCCGGAATGATGTCGGCGCTTTATGCGGGCGACCATCTGCTCGCGGTCCATCTGGGCATGCGCAATGGCGGCCTTTTGCACGGCTGGTTTCCCGCCTTCAACCCCGCTTTCTCCGAGTACTCCCCAGGGCTTCTACTCTGGGTGCGGCTTGCGCAGGCGAGTCGCGAGTTGGGCCTGACGTGCATCGATCTTGGAATGGGTACCGAACGGTACAAGCAGAACCTCCGCTCAGGAACATTACGACTTGCGGAAGGGGCCGTCGATGCACGGCGTGCAAGAGCAGCCTTGTTCCGGGGGTGGCTCGAACTGAGAGAGCGGATCCGGTCAAGCCCGCTTCGCGGTCCCGTTCAAGGAATTGTCCGGAGCATTCGCAGGTGGTACCTGTATCGCCAGCCGCCCTGGGCGTCCGGAACCCGGAGGTACTCCCGGTTCGATTGTTAACACACGCGATCTTGGGATGAGCAATACTTGAATACGTGCAAATCGCCTGTTATGCGCCGAAACCAACTCGGGGAAGGTTGGATGATAAGTCTCCCGAACGAGTCATCGTCTTCGAACCATGCCTTGTCCCATCGGTCATCGATGCTATCGTTCCCTAAGGAACCATCGTGGTGGCGGAAGCTGCCGAAAGACGTCGGTATGCGGACGGCAGGGCGGATCGGTGCCGCATGCAATTCATTGTTGGGCAGCATTGCAGGGAACACCTTGGGAATCCTCACGTACCACCGAGTCACCGATCCCATCTCGAAGGTGCCAGTTCCCTTGCACAACGTAGCGCCGGCCCGTTTTCGCAAACAGATCAGAGGTCTGCTTGACCGCGGATTTCAGTTCTGGACGTTGAGCGACGTCATCCAACACCATCTTGAAGGCCGCGAGGTTCCGGCTCGTACGGTCGTTCTGACCTTTGACGACGGCTTTGCATCGGTCCACACGCAGGCCTATCCGTCGCTCTGCGAACTGAAGGTGCCTGCAACCGTTTTTGTCAACACGGCCTATCTTGACAAAGAGGCCCCGGCGCCGTTTGATGCCTGGGGAGTCGCTCACCATGACCGCGTGCCGGACGAAGCTTGGCGTCTGCTGACGACGGAGGAGTGCCGCTGCATGCAGGCGTCCGGGCTGATCCAAATCGGTGCCCACACGCACACGCACGCAGACCATCGTGGCGATCCCGAAGCATTTCGAGAAGACGTCCAACAATCCGTCGACATCGTGCGATCGAAGTTCTTTACCGATCAGGTGACGTTTGCATTTCCTTTTGGCGGCCGTCACACGGGATTTGCATCCGACGAGCTGATTCAAGCGGTCAAGAGGACGGGGGCCGCTTGCGGCCTTACCACAGAGCCCGTGCTCGTCGATCCCGCCTCCGATCCATTCTGTTGGGGACGCTTCAACGTCTTTCCGTGGGACACGAGCGCCACACTGGCTGCCAAGTTGTCCGGCTGGTATAGCTGGGCGCCGAAACTCAACAAGCGATTGGGGCGTGTTGCGAAGGCTGCCCTGCACCCGCACCGCCGTTTCGGGACCACAAATACAGGCTGGAACGGGCACGGAGGTCCGGTGTGAAAATCATCCTCTGTCATAATTTCTACCGAGAGCCGGGCGGCGAGGACCGTGTCCTCGCCGACGAGGAGCGACTGCTGCTGGAAAACGGACACCGAGTCGTCCGCTTCACCCGCCACAGCAACGACATTCGCGGCGAGGGCGGCCTGATCCACGCCACCGAGCAGGCCACGCGCTACGCGGCCAACTTCGCGCGGGCGCTCAGCGACATGCGCCGCGAGCCCGTCCCGCTGAGCAAGCTGCTGTTCGGGACCGAGTGCGGCACGTCCGACACGACGTCCGGGCTGGCGGGCAACCCGGCCACCGGCATCTGCTCCGATCTAGTCATTGCCGAGGGCGGGCGCTCCATCCTGGCCGAATGCACCGAGTGGATGGGCTGCGAGGAATGGCTCACCAGCCGCGCGGCCAGCCCGGCCATCGCCGAACAGATCGTCGCCGGGGTCCAGCACATCGAGCAGCGCGCGCTGGCCAGCGGCGAGGACATCCGCGGCTCGCAGCCAACCGGCGATAACATGGTCGGCGGCCTGACGACCATCGAGGAGAAGTCGATGGGTGCGGTCAAGAAGGGCGGCAGCGCCCCGATCGTGGGCTATCTGGATGTGGCCGAGATCCCGACCGACACCACGCCCGGCCTGTACGTGATGTACGGTCCCGGCCACGGCGCGGAGTCGATCAGCAGCATGGCGGCGGCGGGCTGCCAAGTGCTCGTCTTCTCGACCGGCGGCGGGCACACCTCCGCTCACCCGATCATGCCCACCATCAAGGTCACCGGCAACGCCGAATCCTACCGGCTGATGGCGGATACCGTCGAGCTGGACGTCAGCGGCGTGCTGCGCGGAGAGATCACGCTCGAGCAGGCCGGGCAGATGATCTTCGACGAGGTCGTCGCCGTGGCCAGCGGCCGTCTCACCAAGTCCGAAACGCTCAAGGACGACAACAGTTTCGCCATTCACCGCGTTGGCATCACCATCTAAAAAGCGTTATTCTCGCAGGCAGGCCACATCAGGTCTGCCTGCGTTGTTTTTAGGTGAGGGTTCCCCATGTCCGCACCGTACTACAATCCCGCCAATATCGAACGTTACAGCGGATTCTCCGACACGTACGACCGCTACCGCCCCCAACCGCCCGCCATCCTGATCGACATCCTGACGCAGCTCGCCGCGGTCGAGCGCCCGGCGCTGGTGGTCGACGTGGGATCGGGCACCGGCCTGTCGACTCGCCTGTGGGCCGGGCGCGCCGATCAAGTGATCGGCATCGAGCCCGGCGACGACATGCGCCGCCAGGCGGAAGCGCAAACCGCCGCGCCCGGCGTGCGCTACCAGGCCGGCTACAGCACGGCGACTGGCCTGCCCGACGCCTGCGCCGACATCGTGACCGTCTCGCAGGCGCTGCACTGGATGGAGCCGGAGCCCACCTTCGCCGAGATGGCGCGCATCCTGCGGCCCGGCGGGGTGTTCGCCGCGTTCGACTGTGACTGGCCCCCAACGATGCACTGGGAAGCCGAGGCCGCCTACAACGCCTGCATGGCGCGCGTGGATGCCATCAACCGCGAGCGCGGCTTCACCCGCGAGGTCCGCGCCTGGGCCAAAGGCGAGCACCTGGACCGGATGCGCGCCAGCGGCGTGTTCCGCCACACGCGCGAGATCGTCCTGCACCACGTCGAGATGGGCCACGCCGACCGGCTGGTGGGGCTGGCGCTCACCCAGGGCCGCGTGGCGACGGTGCTCAAGCACGGCGTTACCGAGGCGGACGCCGGGATCACCGAGCTGCGCGCCGTGGCCGCCCGCACCCTGGGCGACGAACCGCGCCCCTGGTACTGGAGCTATCGCGTCCGGTTAGGGATGAAGTGATCATGCCGCACATCGCGGTCCCGTTTGGGAAAACGCACCTCAGCGCCGAGGTACCCGCTGGTTACCCGGTCGAGATCATCGCGCCCAGGGACGTCCCCGCGCCCCCGGACCCGGCGCGGCTGGTCGAGTTGGCGCTCGATTCCCCGCTGGGCGATGTCCGGCTGGCGAACTTCGCGGGCGCGCGCTCGTCGGTGGTGGTCATCAGCGACAAGACGCGCCCACTGCCCGCGCTGGCCGTGGCGCCGCTGCTGGCCCGCCTGGAAGCACTCGGCCTGGCACCGGACGCGATCACGCTGCTGATCGGCACCGGCACCCACGCCCCCATGCGGCCGGCTGAGTTCCCCGCACTGCTGCCGACTGACATTCTGGGCCGCTACCGCGTGATCTCGCACGACTGCGACGACGCGGCCAACCTGGTTTGCAAGGGGACGACCGCGCGCGGGACCAAGGTGTGGGTGAACCGCGTCTTCGACGAAGCGGATCTACGTGTGGTGACTGGCAACCTGAACCCGCACCAGTTCATGGGCTTTTCGGGCGGCGTCAAAGCAGCGGCCATCGGCGTCGCGGGCCGGGCGACGATCAACCAGAACCACGCTCACATGGTCGATCCGCTGGCCCGGCTGGGCGAATACGAGCGCAACCCGGCCCGGCAGGACGTGGAAGACATCGGGCGCCTGATCGGCGTGCACTTCGCGCTGAACGTGATCCTCAACAACGCCAAACAGATCCTCGCCGCCCTGGCCGGGGACCCGGTCGCGGTGATGGAGGCCGGGATCCCGCTGGTGCGCGATCTGGTGCAGGTCCCGGTCGCCGCGCCGTTCGACCTGGTGATCACCTCGCCGGGCGGGCATCCCAAAGACATCAATCTTTACCAGGCGCAAAAGGCGCTGGCCCACGCGTCGCTGATCGTCCGGGAAGGCGGGACCGTGATCCTGGCCGGAGCCTGCCCGGAGGGGACCGGCAGCGCTGCCTACGAGCAGTGGATCGACGGCATGGCCTCACACGAAGCCGTGCTCGACCGCTTCGCCCGCGAGGCGTTTCGCCTGGGGCCGCACAAAGCCTTCCAGATCGCGCGGGATGCCACCCGTGCCCGCGTGATCTTCGTCTCCGACATGCCCGGCGACCGGGTGCGCCGCCTGCTGCTGACGCCCGCTGCGGACCTGCAAGCCACGGTCGACATGGCCCTGGACGATCTACCGCTGGGGGCGCGGATCGGCGTGCTGCCCGCCGCCAACAGCACGGTGCCGGTCCTCGCGTCCGGCGGCCGCTGAGCCAGCCCGCCCATGGCCGACGTCCTGATCGTCATCCGGCGCGCGGTCGACCTCTGGCCGCGGCACATCGTCGCGCTGACGGTAGCCAGCCTGGCCTGGGCCGCGCTGAGCCTGACCCTCCTGCTGCTGCCTCC
>ERZ747221.894-NODE-894-length-32320-cov-4.300778_pt1 | contig 32320 bp, 10 predicted proteins | sample MGYA00374949_ERZ747221 | MGnify/ENA primary metagenome ERZ747221 (study PRJEB28779, sample SAMN05720172) | bioreactor metagenome | isolation source: Anaerobic biogas reactor | place: USA:Washington, USA | collected 2015-08-08 ... | reverse complement strand
ACCGGCGGATCGCCCTGGTCTATCGGGCGCCGACGGACTATACCGCCGTGGAACGGCACGCCGGCTTTGCCGCCGCCCTGCGAGAGGCCGGGCTGCCCGTGGATCGCCAGTTGATCTGGGAAGGTCCCAGCGGCAACGCCGAGGCGGCCATCGCGGCGCTGCTCGAGCTGGCCGAGCCGCCCACAGCCATCGTCGCCGCCGCCTCATGGGCCGCTTTCGGCGTGCTTTACGCCCTGGCGCGCCGTCAGATCATGGTGCCGGACGAGATCGAGGTGGCGGTCTTTGGCGAGATGCCCACCTTTGGCAGCCTCTTGACCCATCTTTCCTACGAGCCGGTGGAGGCGCTGGCCGCGCGCGCCGTCGAGATGCTGGTGGACCGGATCAGCGGCTACGAAGGCCCGCCGCGCCGCTACGTTCAGTCGGTGCGGGTAATTGAGCGAGAATAGCTTACATCAGAAAGGAAGGACCATGCCCAACGAGTTCGGTTTCGACCCCGTCGCCGTGACCAAGGGGCCCAAGCACCACTTTTTCGGCTACTATGGCATCTGCCCCTGGGACATCACGGGGCGGTACATGCTCTGCCTGGAATCGACCTTCCACGAGCGGCCTCCGACGGCCCAGGACAAGGCGGTGGTGGGGTTGGTGGAGACGGCCACGGGCCGGTTCGAGCCGCTGGCCGAGACTTACGCCTGGAACCTACAACAGGGCACCATGCTGCATTGGCTCCCCACCGCCCCCGACCGGCAGATCGTTTTTAACGACCGTCAGGGCGACCGCTTCGTCTCGGTGGTGCTGGATATCCACACGGGCAAGCGACGCGTGCTGCCGCGCCCGGTCAGCGGCCTGAGCCACGACGGCCGTTGGGCGGTCAGCCTGAACTATGCGCGGCTGGCCTCGCTGCGCCCGGTGGTGGGCTATGCCGGGCTGCCCGACCTCTTTGCCGACAAGCTGCACCCGGCGGAGGACGGCATCTACCTCATGGACCTGGAAACGGGCGACGCCCAGATGCTCGTCTCTTACCAGGAAGGCTACGAGTACCTGCGCCACATCCCCGAGGTGGAGGACCACAAGATCTGGTACAACCACACCATCTTTAACCGAGACGACAGCCGCTTGAGCTTTGTGATTCGTTGGAACGAGCCGGGGATCGAGATCAAGCGCACGATTTTCGTGAGCTGCTCCGCCAAGGGCGGCGACCTGCGCACCATCAGCGAGCTGGGCGCCTCCCACTTTGACTGGCGGAGCCGCAACGAGCTATTCGGCTGGTACACCACGCCCGAGGGCCCCGGCTATTACCTCTATAACGACGACACGCGCGAACACCGCCGCATCGGCAAGGAGTATCTCACCCGCGATGGGCATTGCAGCTTTACCCGGGATGGCCGCTGGGTGCTCACCGACACCGGCCCCGACGAGCAGCGCCTGCAGACGCTCAAGCTCTGGAACTGGGCCGAGGAGCGGCAAGTGATCCTGGGCAAGTTCTATTCGGCGCCGCAGTTCAAGGGCCAGGTTCGCTGCGACATGCACCCGCGCTGGAACCGGGACGACACGATGGTGGCTTTCGATTCGGTCCACGAGGGGGCGCGTCAGGTTTACGTGGTGGACGTATCCAAGGTGGTAAACGGGTAGCGAGCCTTTCGCACCCGCCAGAAGGTTGAGGAAAGGGGAAAAATGGCAGCGAGAATGGATCGTCGAGGATTTCTAAGGGCTACCGTGGTGACCGCGGTGGGCCTGGCAGCGGCAAGCTGCGCGCAACCCACGCCTCAGGTCATCGAAAAACAAGTGCCGGTGGAAAAGGTCGTCAAAGAGACGGTGGTGGTGCAAAAAGAGGTCGCCGTCGAAAAAGTGGTCACGGCCACGCCGGTCCCGGTCAAGTTCCGCGAGGCGCCCATGGTCGCGGGGCTGGTCCAGTCGGGCGCGCTGCCGCCAGTGGACGAGCGGCTGCCCGAGGAGCCGTTGGTGATCACGCCCTGGGAAGAGATCGGGCAGTACGGCGGGACCTGGCACCACCTGGCCACGGGCGCCAGCGACACCCAGATGCAGGCCAAGATGACCTACGAGTGGCTGGTGCGCTACGACAAGGACGGCGCGGCCATGATCCCCAACGTCGTCAAGAGCTGGGAGATCTCGCCGGACGGCACGCAGTACACCTTTAGCCTGCGCAAGGGCATGAAGTGGTCGGACGGCGAGCCCTATACCGCCGACGACATCGTCTTTCGCTACGAGGACGAGTGGCTGGTGAAAGAGCTCTCCAGCGTCCCCAGCACCTACAAGGCGGGCGGGCAGCCCATCGTCATCGAAAAGGTCGATGACTCGACCTTCCGCTGCAAGTTCGCCGCCCCCTACGGCCTGTTCATGCGCGTGGTGGCGGGGCTGGCCGGCGGCACCTTGGAGCAGCATCCCAAGCACTACCTCCAGCAGTTCCACCTCAAGTACGCCGACAAGGCCGCGCTGGACAAGGCGGTCAAGGACGCGGGATACGAGCAGTGGAACCAGCTCTTCAACTCCAAGACCGACCCGCGCACCAACCAGGACCTGCCGGTGATCAACGCCTGGAGCCTGAAGGGATCGCACACCAAGCAGCCCATCGTGTTCGAGCGCAACCCCTACTATTGGAAGGTGGACCCCGAGGGCAACCAACTCCCGTATATCGACCGGATCGAGTTCATGCTGGTGGAGACCGCCGCCCAGGCCGCGGTGCGCGCGGTGGCTGGCGAGGTGGATATGCAGCTCCGCCACATGACCATCGACAACTATCCGCTGTTCCAGGAGAACAAGGAGAAGGGCGACTATCGCATCCTGCTCTGGAACACCGGGCGGTTCGACGTGATCATCGGCGTCAACCAGACCAACAAGGATCCCGTGCTGCGCCAGATCGTGCAGGACAAGCGTTTCCGCTACGCCCTGTCGCTAGGCATGAACCGCCCGGAGATCATCGAGGCGGCCTTCCTGGGCCTCACCGAGCCCAGCCAGGTCTCCCCGCTCAAGAGCTCGCCCCATTACTGGGAGCCGCAGGCCAAGGACATGACCGTGCGCGACGTGGCCAAGGCCAACGCTTACCTGGACGAGATGGGGCTCACCCAGCGGGATAGCGAGGGCTACCGCCTGCGCCCGGACGGCAAGCGTCTGACCCTCATCTATCAGTATGCCGCAGTTATCGGCGCCTGGGGCATCATCGGCGAGCTGCTCACGCCGCAGTGGAAAGAGATCGGCGTCGAGCTGATCGCCAAGGAAGTGGCGCGGCAGCTTTACGAAGAGCAGGAAGAGTCCAACAGCCTCGACCTGGGCGTCTGGACGGGCAGCGGCGAGTTCGACCCGCTGATCGAGCCGCGCTGCTTCATGCCCTACGACAAGCAAGGGAACTGGGGCCTGGAATACTTTAAATGGTGGGCCTCCGAGGGCAAGGAAGGCGAAGAGCCCACCGGCGACGTCCGCAAGGTGCTGGAACTCTGGGATCAGGTCAAGGTGACGGTGGACGAGGCCGAGCAGGTCAAGCTCTTCCGCCAGATCCTGGAACTGAACCATGACAACCTCTGGTTCCTGGGCGTCTGCACGCCCGCGCCCACCTTGCTAGTGGTCAAGAACAGCTTCCGCAACGTGCCCGCGGACGCCCTGTTCGACGACCAGGTGCGCGGCCCCGGACACACGGCCACCGAGCAGTACTTCTGGAAACAATAGGGCCCAGCGCCCATCAGGAACGCCAAGGCCAGGGGAGGGGGCAACCCCTCCCCTGGCGCCTAGATGGAAAGGAGATCAATGGAGCCGAGCTATCCCATGCTGGGGCGGCAGGTGGTCGAGTCCCCCGCCTTTCTGGACGCTTTCCGCAATCAACTGCACGCCTGGTCGCTGACGCTCTATGACCCGGCCAGCGGGGGCTTTCGCCGCAACGCCGCCATCGGCCCCAACGTGCTGAGCACCACGGACGTGATCTGGATCCGCTACGCCAACCATGACCCCAACCTGGCCGACCCGGACCGCGCCGCCATCGTGCGGTTCATCCAGGGCAAACAGAACCCCGCCACGGGCAAGGTCCCCCACGACCCCTTCCCGGCGAGCCAGAACCACAGCGACGGCCACGCCTTTTGGCAGGCCGTGCGGGCGCTGCGCATCCTCGACGCCCAGTTGCCGCACTTTCCCGCCCACCTGGAGCCGGTGCTCACGCCGGCGGGGCTGGAGGCCTGGTTGGACAGCTTTGACTGGAGCGGCGGCGCCGACGGGAGCTGGACGGGCACGCCGTGGGTGGCTCAGGCTGCGCCTAGCCAGGCGGGCGGCGAGGCCAGTCAGGGCGCGTTGCCACGAGGCAACCACCACGAGATCCTGGGGGTCGTGCCAGCCGTCGCCAGCCTGGGCGATGCCGCGTTGGCCGAGACGCTTTTCCGCCACCTGGCCAAGCAGCAACACCCCGAGGTCGGCACCTGGCCGCGCGCCGGGACCAACATCAGCCGCACCTTTGCCTACACCGCCCTGCATCTATCGGCGGGGCGCCTGCCCAACATGCCGGAAAAGATCCTGGACGAGGCGCTGCGGCTGCAAAGGGACAATGGCCTGTGGGACCACCCGCTGCCGGGCTTTCACACCATGGATGCGGCCTACCTGCTGGTGCGGCTGCCGCCGCGGCTGGGGGGTTACCGGCAAGCCGAGGCCACGGCGGGCCTGCGCCGGCTCGGCGAGGCCATGCGGCGCATCTATGCGGCGGAGCAAGCGACCATCCTGGATAACACGCACCAGACGCTGGCCGTGACGCACACCTTTGGCCTGCTGCAAGAGGCCTTCCCCCAAGAGTACCCTTCGGCGCGCCCCTATCGCTTCGATTGGGACAAGCTCGCGATGTACGCCTGCGAGGTCATCGCGCGCAGAGGGACGAGGTAAGGCACGCAGGGCGCTACGGAACGCAGCGGAAGGAGGGTCTCCCATGGATCACGAGGCGCCGGTGACGATCACCGTGAACGCGGCCGCGTCGCTGGGGCCGCTCAAGCGGATCTGGCGCTCCATCGGCTATGACGAGATCAACTGGACCTATACGCCAACGGGCCAGCGGATTTTCCGCGAGATCGCCGCGCTGGGCGATGGGCCCTATTGGATCCGCAACCACAACATCTTTTCTTCCGGCAACCTGCGCAGCAGCCCCTACGTCGCCTCCACCAACTGCTTCAGCCTGGGGCCGGACGGCCAGCCGCGCTACGACTGGTCCACCGTGGACCGCATCTATGACGTCTATGTGGACAACGGCTGCAAGCCGATGGCCGAGCTGGACTTTATGCCGCACGACCTCTCGGCCTGCCCCCAGGCCGACCTCTATCAGAGCGGCCGCTACCCGCCGCGCGATTATAACCAGTGGCGGGAGCTGAACAGGCAATTCGCGCTGCACCTGATCGAGCGCTATGGGCGCGACGAGGTGCGGACGTGGTACTTTTCTTCCTGGAACGAGCCCGACCAGGCCCAATGGATCAACCTCGATGACCGGCCCCAACCCAGGGACGCCGCCTGGGAGGCGGAGCGCGTCCAGATGTTCCTCAAGGTCCACGACCATGCGGTGGCGGGCATCCTGGAGGCGGATGAGGGGCTGCGGGTGGGCGGCCCCGATATCGCCCACAGCGCCGAGTTCCTGGAGACCTTTTTGGCGCACTGCGCGACAGGGACCAATTTCGCCACAGGGCGGACGGGCACGCGGCTGGACTTTATCTCGTTCCACACCAAAGGGACCGGCCGGAGAGGGCGTCAGGTGCCCAACCCCGATTTCGACCTGGTGGCGCGCCGGGAGCTGCTGCGCTATGGGGAGGTGGTCCGCCGGTTCCCCGCCTACCGCGGCCTGCCGATCCTCTGCAACGAGTGGGATATCGACGTGCGGTCGCCGGCGGGCATCTATGACAGTCCCGATTTTCGCTTCCGCAACACCTCCTATTACCCCGTCTTTGTCATCCGCAGCGTCAAAGAACTGCTGGACGTGGCCGCGCGGGAGGGGATCAACCTGGAGCTGATCACCCAGTGGGCCTTTTACTTTCACGGGATGCGCTGCTTCGAGGGGACGCGGGCGATCTATGACCCGCTGGGCATCCGCAAGCCGCTGATGAACGGCTTGGCCCTGCTGGCCAAGCTGGGCGACGAGCGGCTGGCCCTCGCCACCGACGACACCAGCGCCGACATCGCCCCCGGGGAAGAGGCCGGGACGCGCGGCGCCCGGCGCCCGCGCGACGAGGCCGACGCCGCCGAGCTGGGACCCGGCCTGGCCATCCGCCCCTACCCCCGCGTGGACGGGCTGGCGGCGAGGCGCGGCGCTGCGGTGCAGGTGCTGGTCTGGAACCAGGCCGCCGCCCCATCCGCCGGGGGGGCGCGCGAGGTCACGGTGCGGGTGGCGGGGCTGGGCCAGGCCCAGCAGGCCCGAATCACCGAGTATCGCGTGGACGAGCAGCACTCCAACGCCCATACCGTCTGGGAGCAGATGGGTTGTCCCGACTGGCCGGACGACGCGCAGATCGCGGCGATGCGCGCGCGAGAGGGGCTGGAGGCGGTCCGCGCCGATGAGCCCGTCGAGGTCCGCGAGGGGGCGGCGGAGGTCAGGCTGACGCTGCCACTGCACGGGGTGGCGCTGTTGATGCTAGGGCTCTAGCGGTTGCCCGCCAAGAACACGGCCTCCGGTCACAAGTGACCGGAGGCCGTGTTTTGTGCCAGGCTGATCTGGCGGCCTAGTTAGCAACTGCCGGCGCCTCGATCTCGATGTCTGCATCGTACTCGTAGGTGATCGTCGACTGCTCGCCGTATTGCTCCTGGCGCACCTGATAAGGCCGGCCGTCCGCCTGCGAAATCCAGACGGTGCTGCTAGCCACCTCGTCATCCAAGTTGGCAACGTACTCGTAGACCCGCATCGCCTTGCCGTTCAGCGTCTCGGTGCCTTTCGGCGTCACCGAGACGAGGTATGGCGTCAGTTGCTCCACCTGCGCCGGGTTCACGAGGTTGACGACCATGCGCCCGATCATGCCGCCATCGGGATAGAGCCGGTACTCGCCGTCCTTCAGCGCGTAGGTGCTTTCTCCGATCACGAGAAGGTCCTCCTCGTCCATCTGGAGGCGAAAGCGATCGGGAGCGACGTACTCGATGATTTGGGTACTGGTCCCCTCGTCGTCCACCAGGACCATCGTCATGCGGAATCTATCGGCGTCGAGTTGCGCCCGATAGGCGTTCACGATGGGGGCAAAGTCATCTGAGGGCAGAGCCGCGGGAGCCTGTTGCGATGCGGAAGTTGGCTGCGTTGCAGCGGTCGGCTGCGTTGCAGCAGTCGGCTGCGTTACAGCAGTCGGTTGTGTGACAGTCGTGGGCTGCGTCGCCGTGGTTGGCTGGACCGCTGCGGATGGTGGCGGCGGGGTATTCGCCTGCTCAGGCTGGCTACTACCGCAGGACACGATCAGCAGGGCTGCGACAAGCAAAGCGACGATCGGTATAGGGGATCGGTTATGTGTCTTGTTCATGGTGCTCTCCCTTTCATGCCACTGCGGCATGGCAGCGGCAATGATTCCATAATACCCGGTAGTGTTGGGGGAGCCATGATCTGGATCAGGTCAAGCCGCTCCGCCTATAGCGAGCCGGCGCGCTGCCGCGCGGCGAGCTTGGCCAGCATGTCGGCGGTCATGGCGGCGAGGTCATGCCGCGGGCGCCAGCCCCAATCGCGGCGGGCGACGCGATCGTCAATGGCGGCAGGCCAGGAATCGGCGATGGCCTGGCGGGCGTCGGGGGCGTAAGCGATCTCGAAATCGGGGAGATGCCGCTGGATTTCGGCGGCCAGGTCGCGGGGCGCGATGCTGAACCCCGTCATGTTATAGTCCGTGTGGCGGGTCAGCCGGGCCGGGTCGGCCTCGGCCAGTTGGATGGTCCCCTCGATCACGTCCGGCATGTAGATCATGGGAAGCACCGTGTCCTCGCGCAGGAAACAAGTGTAGCGGCGCTCTTGCAGCGCCGCGTAAAAGATCTCCACGGCATAGTCGGTGGTGCCGCCGCCCGGGCGGGCCTCGCTGCTGATGATCCCTGGGTAGCGGATGCCGCGCACGTCCACCCCGTAGCGCCGGAAATAGTACTCGCCCAGCAGCTCGCCCGAGACCTTGGTGACCCCGTACATGGTGGTGGGGTGCAGCAGCGTGTCCTGCGGGGTGCCCTGGCGCGGCGCGTCGGGGCCAAAGACCGCCATGGAGCTGGGGCAGATCACCCGCCGCAGGCTGTACTCCCTGGCCACCTCCAGCACGTTCAGCAGGCCGCCCACGTTCACCTGCCAGCACGCCTGGGGGTTCTTTTCGCCGTTGGCGGAGAGGATCGCGGCCAGATGGTAGATCGTGTCGATCCGGTGCGCCTGCACCACCTGCGCCAAGGCCTCGCGATCGGTCACGTCCAGGCGCACGCGCGGGGGACTGCTCTCGGAAAAAGAGGGGGGAAACTTGATATCGGCCGCCACCACGTTGGCGGGGCCATAACGCCGACCCAGGGCCGCGACCAGTGCGCAGCCTACCTGCCCCGCAGCCCCGGTCACAAGGATGCGGGCGATGTCGCTCGCGGACATGAACGAACCTCCATTGGTCCGATTTGCGGCGCTATCGTATACCCGGATGGCCCGTTTGTCAAAAGGCCCGTGCGGCTTGACGCCCCGGCACAGGCGTGTACTATGGAGCCAGCAACGAGCGCAACGGAGCCTCGCGGGCAACGAAAGGAGCCAGATGGTCGAACCGAAACTACAGTTCATCGTGGACGAGATGGAGAGCCTCCGGCAAGCGGGGCTGTTGATCAACATCCGCACCATGGAATCGCCGGCGGATGCCTGGATGATCGTGAACGGCAAGCGGGTGCTGAACCTCTGCACCAACAACTATTTGGGGCTGGCCAACCATCCGCGCCTGAAGGAGGCCGCCAAGGCAGCGGTGGACCGCTGGGGCGTGGGGCCCGCCGCCGTGCGCAGCATCGCCGGCACACAAGCGCTCCACCTGGAGCTGGAGCGCCGCCTGGCCGAGTTCAAGGGCGTGGAAGACGCCCTGTACGTGCAGTCCGGCTTTTGCGCCAACCAGGCGGCCATCGGCGCGCTGGTCGGCCCCGAGGATTGCATCATCTCGGACCGGCTGAACCACGCCTCGATCATCGATGGGTGCCGCCTCTCGCGGGCCAAGGTGCTGGTCTATGAGCACGGCGACGTGGCCGACGCCGAGCGGGTGATCGTGGAGAACGTCAAGAGCTACCGCCGGGCGCTGCTGATCACGGACGGGGTCTTTAGCATGGACGGCGACATCGCGCCGCTGGACCGGCTCGCCGCCGTGGCGCGGGCGCACGACCTGATCACCATGGTGGACGACGCCCACGGCGAGGGGGTGCTGGGCCGGGGCGGGCGCGGCATCGTGGACCATTTCGGGCTGCACGGCCAGTTCGATATCGAGATCGGGACGATGTCCAAAGCGTTCGGGGTAGTGGGCGGCGCGATCGCCGGGAAAAAGGTGATCGTGGACTATATCCGGCAAAAGGCGCGCCCCTTCCTCTTTTCCAGCGCCGTGACCCCCGCGGACACCGCCGCCTGCCTGGCGGCGGTGGAGCTCTTGGAGGAGTCCACCGAGCTGGTGGACCGGCTGTGGGAGAACACCCGCTACTTCAAGGGGGAGATGAAGGGCCTCGGCTTTGACGTGGGGCGGAGCGTGACGCCCATCACGCCGGTGATGCTGGGGGAGGCGCCGCTGGCCAAGGAACTCTCCAACCGGCTCTTTGAACGCGGGGTCTTTGCCATGGCCCTCGGCTATCCCACCGTCCCCAAGGGGCTGGCGCGCATCCGGGTGATGGTGTCGGCGATGCTCTCTCGCCAGGACCTGGACGTGGGGCTGCAGGCCTTTGCCCAAGCGGGCAAGGAGCTCGGGGTGATCTAGGGCTCGGCGAGGGCGGCCAGCAGCGCGCGAGCCTCGACGAGGTCGGGCGCGTCGAACCCTTCGACAAAGGTCGCATAGCAAGCTCCCAGGGCCGCTCGCGCCTCGGGGAGCCTGCCCGCGCGCGCCCACAGCCGCGCCAGGCTGACCGTCGCGCGCAGCTCTAGCCAGCGCGCACCCTGCTTGCGCGCGATCTCGACGGCGCGGGTGAAGCAGCGTTCGGGCTCTGGGGCAGCGGCGCGCTCGCGGAGCGCGATCTCGCCGCGCAAGCGCCACATCTCGGCCTCGTGGTAATGCGTCCCCGTTTCCGCCATGTCCGAGAGCGCCTGCTCGACGGTCTGCGCCGCCAGGCCCAGCTCCCCGCCAGCCAGATAGGCCTCGGCCAATAGGCTCAGGAAGAGATAGCGAAAGGTCAGGGTGTTCCGCTCCTGGTTGCTGCGGATGCTCGCCGCAAGGTGGGCAACGCCCTCTCGCGGCTGGCCGCTGCGGGCCTCCGCCCAACCCAGCACCCCCTCGGCCCAGGCGCGCATCTCGGGCAAGGGCTCGCCGCCAATGGTCCGCAGCCCTTCCTCGGCCAGCCGCCGGGCCTCGCGATCCTCGTGCAGCAAGGCGTGGAGCATGGCGGCCAGGCAGAGGATGATGGTCCGCTGCCCAGCATCCCAATCGTCGCTGGCGAGGAGCCGCGCCATTTGCCCCCGCGCCTGATCCAGCTTGCCGAGGCTCAGGAGCAGCAGGCACTCGGCGATATCGCAGCGGGGGCGCAGGCCCAGCGATTCCTGCGCCGAGAGCCGTCTGGGGAGCTGGCGGCCAAAGGCGGTGGCCTGCGAGACGTGCTCCCACGCCGGCGCCAGCTCGCCCTGCATGGCCAGGCAATGGGAGAGGATGGCGTGCGCGGAGGCGACGCTCAAGCGGTCCCCCGCCTGCTCGCCCGCAGCCAGCAGTTCGTTAGCCAGGCTGATGGCCCGCTGGTACTCGCCGCGAGCGGCGGCGAGGTCCGCCAGCCCCCGCAGGGCGCCCAACATCACCGGGGTGGGCCAGCCGACCTGCCGCCCCAGTTCCTGCGCGCGACCCAGGACGCGCAGCCGCTCGCTGGCCCCCCAGCCCTGGGTCCCCACCAGCGAATAGTCCATGGCCATTTGCAGCGCAAACTCGAGCTCGCTTCGCTCCGCGGTCGGCGGCAAGCGGCCCAGGAGCGCGAGCCCCCGCTCGTAGCAGCCGATCGCCTCACGGTGCGCGCCGACCCACCCCGCCCGCTGACCCGCCCTGAGCAAGTAGGCGGCGGCCTTGTCCAAGCGGCCCGCCTCCTCGAAATGCCGGGCAAGCTGGCCTGCCTGGCGTGACCCATCCTGGCCAAAGAGCGCCTCCGCCGCCTCGCCGATGGCCCCATGCAGGCGCGCCCGCGCCACGGCGTCGAGGCCCCCATAAAGATGGCTCTGAAACATCCCGTGCCGAAAGCGGTAGCGCGCCAACTGACGCTCGCCGACGCGCACGAGGCTGCCCGGCATCACGATGTGCGCCTGCCGGCCCAGGGGGCCGCTCAGGGTGGTCGCCACGGCTTCCGAGGAGAGGCCCAGCGCGCGGGCCAGCACTTCAGCGTGGAACTCGTCGCCCTCCACGCTCGCCGCCTCCAACAGCTTGACCTGCTCGGCGCTCAGTTGGCCGATGCGCTGGGAGATCGCCCCTTCCACCCGCGGCGGGAGTTGCGCCCAGGCCAGGCTGGGGCCCTCCGCCCAGCGGCCCTGCCGGTCGCGCAGCAGGTCCCCGCGTTCCTGCATGGCCCGCACCAGCTCGACGGTAAAGAGCGCGTTCCCGCCGGTGTGCCGGTAGAGCGTCTCGCGGAAGCCGTCCCCCAGCCGATTGGGCCAGCGGTCGATGTAGGCGTCCACGAAGCGGCGCCCCTCCGACTGGGCCAGGTCCAGGCGCATATCGCCCCACTGGCGCTGGAACTCGTTGGCGATCGCCGCCAGAGGATGAGGCCCGCCGGGGGAGGGAGGGTCGGCCTCGCCGGTGCGCCAGGTGCCCACGATCAGGATGCGATGGCCCTGGAGGCGGCGCCCCAAGTAGAAGAGCAGGTCCAGCGAGGGGGCGTCGGCCCACTGCAGGTCGTCGAGCAGCACCAGCACCGGTTGCTGGCGCGCCAGGGCGTGCAGGACCCGGGCCACCTGCTCGCAGAGCGCCGGAGGCTGCAAGGCGATGAGCGCTCCTGGAGCATCCGCCTTGCCCAGCGTGCTTTCCAACTCGCCGATCCAGGCCGCGCCCGGCGCGGCGCAGGCGCGGGCGCGCGCCACCAACTGCGGGTCGGTCGCCAGCAGGCGCGCCAGATCGGGCCCCTGTCGCGCCAGGGCCTCGAAGGTCAGGCACAAGGAGCCGCGCAAGCGCCGGGCATGCGCCGCCCCCAGGACGCCCTCGGCCTCGCCGGTGAGCATACGCAAAATGTCGCGGAAGGGCTGGTAAGCGTCGCCGACGCCGCCGCGCGCGCTGCAACACCCCAGCGCGACCAGCAACCCCTCCTCGGCGGCCATCGCCTGCCGGCCAAACTCTTCCACGAGCGCCGTTTTGCCGCTGCCCGCCTCGCCGGTCACCAGAGCGACCCGGCCCTCGCCCGCCAGCGCCTGGGCCAGCCAGCCTGCGAGCTTGGCCAGCTCGGACTCGCGGCCCACCAGGGCTGGAACGGCCACGCGCTCCACCAGGGGCGCCGGCGCAAGCGCGGCCTCCTCAGCGCGCGCGGGCGGCGGCGCCACCACCTCGCCGCGGCAAATACGCTCATAGAGGGCCAGGGTCTCCGGGTCGGGGCGCACGGCCAGCTCGCGCCGGACCAGTTGCTCATAGCTGCGGAACTGCTCGATGGCGGCGCTGCGCTGGCCGGAAAGCGCCAGCAAGCGCATGACCCGGCGGCGCGCCTCCTCGTGCCAGGGCTCCAGCTCGACGGCGCGGCGGGCGCAGGCCAGTGCGTCGGCAAAGGCCGCCCGCGCCTCATACAGCGCGGCCAGCGCGTTGAGCGCCAAAAGCACCTGCCGGCCCAGCTGCTCGCGCCGCAGGAGGAGCCACTCCTCGAAAGCCGGGCTATCGCCCAGGGAGAGTCCGTCCAGGAAGGGGCCGCGGTACAGGGCAATCGCCGAGCGGAGCGCCGCCTCGGCCTCCGGCCCGGCTAGGGGCTGCCGGGCGGTGCTGGCCACCAGGCCCTCAAAAGCGGCCACGTCCAGCCACAGGTCGGCCCGGGGGTCGAGCTGGATCGCTTCGCGCGAGGCGAGGAAAAGAGGCTGGGGGACAGCGTCGCCGATGGCGTGGCGCAGATCCTGCAACGCTTGCCGGAGGCTGCCGCGGGCGGCCCGATCGGGGTGGTCGGGCCAGAGCAACCCCGCGAGCGCGTCGCGGTAGTGGGGCCGCGCGCCCTCCACCGAGAGGTAGGCGAGGAGCGCTTTTGCCTTCTTGGAGGTGAGATGGATGGACTGCTCTTGGCCTCCCCGTGCCAGGAAGGGCCCAAGCAGATGGATCGAGAGCGTCATGGATGTCCCCGCGTGAACGCCTTTAGGTTCAAATGCATTATACGGCGCGAATCGCGCGGAGGCAACTGCAAGTCCGGCCGCGATTTTGACGTTTCTTTGACGCTGCAGCCACGATCCGCTGCTATACTCGGCACCTGGGAATCACTGTCTGGAGATGGGCATGGAAAAGCGGTACGAAGCGTTCATGCTGCGGCTATGGCAGGTGGGCGGCGACGACAAGCTCGGCTGGCGGGCGTCCCTGGAGTGCCCCTCCACGGGGGAGCTCTGCGGCTTTGCCACGCTGGACGAGCTTTTCGGCTACCTGCGGGCCATCACCGAGCCGGAGGAGAGCGAGCCAGGCGCCGCGACCGCTGGCGCGCCGGGCGAGTAGAAACCGTTTCGGACGTCAGGGCAAGGTGGAATGCGTCGGTAGAGCGGGTCAGTCAGCAAGGGAGGGTTGCCTCATGAGCAAGGGCCGGGTGCGTTGGATCAGCTTGGTCATTTTGACCTTGGTCGCCATCTTGGCAACGGCGAGCGGGCGATTGACCGTCCGCGCGGACGGCGCTTCACCCGCCGAAATGCTGGAGCGCGCCTGGCGCAATGCCCAGGACGCGGGGAGCTATCGCTTCATCTCGGACATCGACCAGACGCTGGTCCCGCGCCCGATCCCGCAGATGATCGGCCAGCGCGAGTCGGCGATCCACCTGGCCCTGGATGGCGCCGTCCTCCTCCCCGACCGGGCCTATGTCGACCTGCGGGTCTCCGGCGGCGACCGCGGCCAGTCGGTGGCGCTCTTGCGCCAGGGCGGCGCATCCTTTATGCTGCGCGATGGCGAGATCACACCGGTGGAGGACGTCCTGAGCGTGGCCTCCTCCAGCAACGACGTGCTGGGCTACCTCGCCGCAGCGGAGAACGTCGCCGCCGCCGGGTCGCCGGAGGGGCACCCTGAGCTGGCGCGCTACACTTTTGACGTGAGCGGCGCGCGCTTTGAGGCCTACGTGCGGCAGCAATCCGAGGCCGCCTTGCGGGCCCAGCCCGGCGCGCCGGATAACCTGACGCTCCGGCCCTCGCCAGCGCTGAAGCAATTGAGCGGCCGCGGCGAGCTGTGGGTGGACGCCAACGGGCTCCCCGTCCGCCAGGCGGTGGATCTCGCGATCCCCGCGGTGAACGAGAGCTATGACGCCCAGGTGCGCATGGTGGTGGACCTCTCGGGCTATGGCCAGGTGCGGGCGCTGCCCCGGGCGGCGCAGGGGGCGGACGGCTCCTGGCGGCTGGAGGGGACCATCGACGCGCCCAGCCGGTCCAGCGCCGCGCCAGCAGCCTCGATCACCGGGGCGACGGCCACCTCCCCGCTGCCGATGGCCCTCGCCGAGGAGCTGGCCGCGGAGGCCCACGCCTCGCGCCTGCCCGTGCGCATCCCCATCTCGACCGGCATCCTCTTTGTGCTGGCCTCGCTGGGGCTCATCATGATCCGCACCTACCGCCGCGATCGGCGCCGCGCCTATGCGCTGATCGCCGCGCTGTTGCTCCCCATCCTCGTCTTTTCCCCGCTCTTGCAGGCGGGCGAGGTGGTCCGCTTTGTGGATCAGCGCGCGCAGGCCGCCGAAGCGGCTGCGGCCGCGACGCCCGCGCTCTTGGAGGCGCTGGGCGTGCAGGCGGTCGAGGCGACTCCCGCCGCCCAGCACGCCGGAAACGGCCGGGCCGTCTCGGCGAGCGGGGTTGCGCAAGCCAGGGCAAACCTCCACAGTGGGGCCGCGCTGCAGGCCGACCCGCCGGACACGGACCGGGAGCGCTGCGGCGATGGGACGCCCGGCGTCGATACCGATGGCGACGGGCTGAACGACACGGTGGAGTTGTGCCTGGGCACCAGCGCCTACCTCGCCGATAGCGACTATGACGGCATCCCAGACAAGGTGGAGACGGACGGCTTTGACCTGGGCGGCAAGCATTGGGACTCGGACCCCAAGCGGGCCGACTCGAACGGCGATGGCGTGTTGGACACGCTAGAGTGGGCCAGCGCGCAGACGCCGAGCGGGCAGGCGGCCTCGGCGGACCTCGACGGCGACGGCGTCCCCAACCTGTGGGACGATGACGACGACGGCGACGGCGTGCCGGACGAGCAGGACATCTCGCCCTTTGCCGTGACAGGCTACGCCTCCTCGGCCCAGTTGAGCACCGCGGGCGGCGACTTTAGCGGCTACCAGTTCATCGAGATCCAGGCGCAGCCCCAGGACATGAGCCACCTGCGCTATTCGACCACGCCGCTGGACTGGCCGTGGGATTCGGAAGGGAACGTCAAAGACCTGGACGACTCGGCCGAGGACCTGCGCCTGACCCCCTTCCTGCTGGTCAAGACCAACGTGGCGCCGGAGCAGAGCCTGTCGGACAAGTACGGGTTCCGCTCCTGGGTGGATAGCGACGGGCAGATCATCATGCTGGTCCCCCTGGTGGCGACGCAGAACGGCGGCGCCGTGCACAGCTTTTACGGCAAGGTGGCCTACGCCCCCGGGCAGACCGCCGACATCCAGTGGGATGCCGAGCTGGTCTGGATGGCCCAGATGCAGAACGACACCTCGGCGAGCTGGGTCATCACCCCGGAAAGCACCACGCTGCACCAGTACAAGGACAGCTTCCGCATCACCGGCCTGGAAATCACCAAGGACCAGAGCTACGAGGCGGCGGTCTTGGGCACCCCGGCCGATAGCGACGACCTCAACCTCTTCCGCCTGTTGCTGGGGCTGAACGACACCTTCAAGTCCCACGTCCAGTTGGAGGGGCAAGCGGCCGGCGAGACGGCGCTGCAAGAGATCGCCTCGCGCTTCGCCGCCGGCAGCACCGCCGATCTCGTCCACACCTTTGGCGTGGCGCGCAGCTCGGTCGCCATGAGCGGCCCGGTGCAGTACAACCAGCTCGACGCCGGCGTCGCTGGCCTGGGCGCGGACCTGGTGCCCGGCTTTTTGGACGACTGGGACGACTATTACGGGCTCGATCGCTGCACCGGCGCCGACGGCGCGGCCGTCAGTTGCGCCAGCATCATCGTCGCCTATGAGCAAAAGCTGGGCGTCCGCGACCTGAACGACCTGCCGCGCACCGGCTCCGGCGCGGTCGACCTCGCCCAGTTGAGCGTCAACCTCGCCGACATCCCCCTGCTCACCACCCGCGGCGTCCAAATGCGCATGTACGAGCAGGACGCCAGCGGCTGGCAGATGACCACGGCGGCCCGCATGCTCGAGTTGATCGAGCAGCGCTATAAAGGCATCTATGACACCGCCATGCGCGACCTCTACCCCGGCCTGGAGGTCAGCGACGTGCGCTTCGTCGCCTATGCCGCCTACCTCTGGGCCACCGGCCCGTCCTACACGCCGATCGCGGCGGATGGGCAGCCCTTGGTGGAGGCGCTGGCCAACGAGGCCGAGCTGGCGGCCAATCGCGCCCTGGACGCGGCGTTGGAGGCCGAGGTCGAGACCGCCGTGGACTATTGGGGCATGGGCACCAAGATCGTCCAGGCCCTGGCCATCGGCGGCTCCACCTATGTGGGGTGGGCGCTCAACGACGCCGCCTCGCTGATCGGGAAATGGGCCAGCATGGGCACGGGGAGCCGAGGCTGGAACGGCGTCGGCGTGGGCCTCTCCGCCGTGGCCACCGGCGCCTCCATGATCATGGGCATCATCAACGCCATCTGCGACTCCGGGTCCGAGCTGGCCGTCTGCCGTAACGAGCAGGCGCTCGAGATCGCCAATATCGTCATCAACTCGCTGGCCATCATCGGCCAGGCGCAGGCCCTGGTGGACCTGACGATCCAGGCGGTCAAGGGCACCCTGGAGGCCCTCTCCAACGTGGCGATCGGGGTGCAGGTCGTCGGCCTGGTCGTCGGCGTCGCCGTGACCTGGGTCAGTTTTGCCCTGACGCTGGCCTTTGGCGGGCTGAGCGATCCGGTGGTCTGGCGCGTGGCGCTGGCGCAGGCCATCGTCACCACCGTCTACCTGATCGTCATCTTTGCCCTCAACTGCATCCCCATCGTCGGGCAGATCATCACCGCCATCCTGTCGCTCATCGACATGATCCTCTCCCTGTTTACCGGCCTTTTCGCGGACGAAACGTACACCATCGCCATCGCGATCCTGAACCTGTTCTATGACGCCGAGACCCTGACCGCGCTGGAGGAGGCCGAGTTCGGCGAGTTCAGCACCTCCCTCGCCGACCCCACCCTGGGGCTGGTGGCCGGGAACACGCTCAAGCTCTCCGCCCCGGCCAGCGGCACCATCGAAAAGACCGGCGACGGCGACGACGATGACCTCCGGGACAGCTATATCGAGGGGCAGCTCACCTGGTTCTACCCCTATTATGACCTGACCCAGATGTTCTGGGGGCAGGACATGAGCGACGCGCGCGACTGCGACGTCATCAGCGGCAAACTCTATTGCAGCAACACCGCCCGGCTGGGCTACGCCCTCACCCCCAAGATCAACGGCGTGGTCAGCGTGGCCGGACGGTTCAACTATCAGTACGTCTGGGCCGAATACGGCATGTACGGGGCCTGGCGCTGGGCCACCCACACCGAGGAGATGGTCCTCCCCGAGGAGGCGCCGCTGCTCGCCCCGAACACCATGCCGCTGGACGTGGTGCCCTCGACGCTGGAGGGCCTGTGGAGCTGGTCGGCGCTCACCAATCATGACCTCGACGGCGACGGCCTGCTCAACGACCAAGAGGCCGCGCTGGGCACCAGCGCGAGCCTGTGGGACACCGATGGCGATGGGCTCTCGGACAAGTACGAATGGGAGACCTACGCCGAGCACGGCGCCGACCCGCTGCTGGCCGATACCGACGGCGACGGGCTGAACGACGGCCTGGAGCTGCGCGTCGGCACCTTGATCAACGTGGCCGATACCGACGGCGACGGGCTGGCCGACGGCGAGGAGGTGCGCTACTATGACGGCAGCGCCATGCAGGGCGGCTGGCAGGTCACCATCCCCGGCGGTGGCGCCTTTTGGGTTTCCTCCGACCCCAAGCTGGACGACGCCGACGGCGACGACCTGAACGATGCGGAGGAAAAGGCCAATGGCCTGAGCCCCTACGCGGCGAACAGCCCCATACCGGTGCTGAACCTGACCGCCTCGCCGATCCGTGGCATCCCCAGCGGGCGCGCGGGCACCTATTGGACGACCAACGAGCAGGTCTCGTTCTCCATCCAGCTCGCCAACGGCTCCCCCCAGGCCGTGACGACGACCCTCACGCTCGACTTGCCCTCGTGGCTCTATAGCGTGAGCGCCACCACCATGGCGGGGGACCGCTCCCCGGCCATGGTCAAGAGCGGCAACAGCCTCACCTGGGCCTTTACCGGCGCCAACACGCTCCAGGTCTACGAGGCGGTCTCCACCACCGTCACGGCGCGGGTCAGCGCCACGTCGGCGAGCTATGACATCGCCCTGACCCTCCCCTTCGGCGGCACGTCGCTGCGGGAGAGCATCAATGCCGTCGTCGACGGCGATAACCCCAGCGTGTCCATCGTGGCGCCCGCCAATGGCGCCTACCTGCGCGGCTCCAGCTATGTGATCGGCGGCTCGGCCACCGACCGGACCACCTGGGTGACCGGCGCCGAGCTGAGCATCGTCCCGCAGGGCAGCGCGGCCAGCTTCCAGGCCCTCACGGGCACGCTCAGCCCCTGGGCCCATACCTGGACGCTGCCGTCGGACGGCGTCTATTCCTTGCAGGCGCGCGCCACCGACGCCATGGGGCACACGGGCACGACCAGCGTTGTCAACGTCACCGTGGACAACACCCCGCCCGCCGTCACCCTGAACTATACCATGGGAGATAGCGCGGTCGAGCTGAGGGGCACGGCCACCGATAACCTCTCCGGCATCCAGTGGGTGCAGCTCGAGATCGACGGCCAGCCCTGGCGCAACGTGGCCCCCAGCGGCGCGAACTGGTCCTATGACTGGACTGTGGGCGAGAGCGCGCAGGGCAAGCACCAGGTCAAGGTGCGCGCCTATGACCGCAGCGGCAACGCCAGCGACATCGTCAGCCAAGAGATCGTAGTGGACCGGGTGGCGCCCTCCAGCGACGTGAACGGCGGCGCCGACCCCGACGTCCCGCCCACGTTCAAGGCGAACACCGCCTTTAACCTGGCCGGCGTCGCCGACGAGGGCGGGCATCTCCCGCTCCCGGCGGTCGCGGCGGATTTCCGCGCGGGCATGGACGCCTTTGGCGATAGCGCCATCTGGCTGGGGCTCTCCAGCATCCGTGAGAACGACGGCGGCGTGCTGGCGGCCTGGGCCGGCGATTTCAACGCCGACCGCCTGGCCGACCTGGCGGTGGGCCTCCCCGGCCCCGATGGCGACGGCGGCTCCGTATCCATCCTCTATGGACGCGCGGGCGGCTGGCCGGTTGCACCCGACCTGGAGATGCTGGCGGATAGCCCGACGCGTTACCTCGGCGCGAGCGGCGCGCGGCTGGGCAGCATCTTGGCTGCCGCGGGCGACGCCAACGGCGACAACCTCTCCGACCTCTTGATCGGCGAGCGCGCCTCGACGCGCGCCTTCCTGATCTTTGGCAAGCCCAGAACGCTGGGCGACATCGCCCTGGACGGCGGGCAGAGCAGCTATCGCGTCCTCCTCCAGGCCCCAGCGACGATCCAGAGCCTCGCCTCGGCGGGCGACGCCAACGGCGATGGCTACGCTGACCTCCTGATCCGCGCGGGCGGGACGACCTACCTCCTCTTTGGGCGCATCGGCAGCGCCTGGACCGAGACGGTGGACGTGGCCGCGGAGGCCGCCGCCACCTTTGGCAGCACCACCGGCGCCGTCGGCGTCGGCGACGTGGACGGCGACCAGCTCGGCGAGTGGGTGACCATGGCCGCAGGGCAGATCGTGTTGCGCGGCTGGAACACCGCCAGCGGCGCGGCGGCGACCGTCTCCACCACCGCCACCGCCGACCCGACGCCGCGCGTGGTGGCCCTGGGCGACGTGGACGGCGACGGCAAGGCCGACTGGCTCTACGCCAACGGGACGAGCCGCGTCATGGTCTATGGCAGCGGCGGAACCCCGCACACCTTTAGCGGCTACGGCGGCTTTTTCGCCTCCCCCGGCGACGTGGACGGCGACGGCCGCGCCGACATCCTGCTGGCCGATGCGAGCGGCGTGGCGACGCTGGTCCGCCAGCAGGCCGGCGAGTCGCCCGAGTCCTTCGCCACCATCAGCGGCGTGGGCGGCGCGGCCAACGCGCCCTATGCCGCTGGCGCCGACCTCAACGCGGACGGCTCGGCCGAGCTGCTGCTCATCCCCAGCCAGGCGGCGGCGGAGGCGCGCGGCTTTGACGCGCCCAATTTCGCCTCCGGCTATATCTCGCCGAAGGACCTCCCCCGCGGGGCCTCGTCGGCGATCGGCGACGGCCAGCCCATCGCCAAGGGCGGCGCTGGCCTCCTCTCCACCGGCCCCGACAACCGCTACGTGGACGACGACGGCGGGTGCGGCGGCAATACCCCCTGCTACACCACCATCCAACTGGCGGTGAACGCCTGCGATGGCGGCGGAGACACCATCACGGTGTACCCCGGCGCCTATGCCGCCTTTAGCGTGCCCGCGGGCGCCAACTATGACTATTTGACCGTGCAGGGCGTGAGCGCCGACGCCGTCTTTGTGGACGGCGCGGCGTCCAACGCCATCCAGGTCGCGGCGGATGGCGTCCGCCTGGTCGACCTGACCGTGCGGAACGCCTCCAGCGGCATCGTGCTGCAGGACGGCGCCGGCGAGTCGCCCGTGGGCGGCGGCGCCGAAACGACGGTGGACGGCGTGCTGATCCACTCGGCCCAGTATCCCATCAACATCAGCCAGGGCGCGGCCCTCACCGTGCGCGACAGCACGGTGGTCGGCAACGGTACCCACGCGATGGTCTATGTGGACCCGAGCGCGGCCGGCCTGCACACCTGGGCCGCCGATCGGGCGGTGGCGCAGCCCGCCATCGCGACGATGCAGCCCATCACCACCAGCGGCGCGCTGGTCGGCGGCGGGACGGCCCTTTATGCCCTGCCCGGCGGCAAGAGCCCGCAGGTGTACACCGCCACGCCGGGGACGGACGGCTCGCTGGGCAACTGGAGCGCCGGCTTTACGCTCAAGCACGACCTCCCCTACGGTACGGGCCATAGCCAGATCACGGGCCAGAACGCGGTGAGCCAGATGGTTTCCAGCGGTTCCAGCCTGTACCAACTGCAGACGAACACGCTCTGGCCGTGGCTCGGCGGCACCCTGGCCTACGGCCACAACCTGACCACCTTTGCCTACGCCGTGGCGGTCTCGCCGGTCAACGGCGATGTCTACATCGGCGGTAGCTTTAGCCAAGCCGCCGGCATGGATGCCTACAATATCGTGCGCTGGGACGGCACGTCGTTCCACCCGCTGGGCTCCGGCCTGGCGAACGGCACCAACGGGACCGTCCGGGCGCTGGCCTTTGACGACGCGGGCAACCTCTATGTCGGCGGCGAGTTCACCCGCGCCGGCAACCTCCCCGTGGGCAACCTGGCCGGCTGGAACACCAACACTTCCACCTGGTTCGCCCTGGGCAACCCTATCGAGATGTCCACGGGCCGCGCCGGCAACGGCACGGACGGGCCAGTCTACGCCCTGATCTACGACACCACGTCCAACTATGACGGCCTCTACGTCGGCGGCAGCTTTAGCGACATCGTGGAATGGGGCACCGCGGGCGGCGGCGGGACCGGGGTGGCCAGTCCCAACTTTTTCAAGATCCGCACCAAGTATTGCACCTTTTCCTCCAGCTCGGTCTGCTATGCCTCCACCACGGGCACCAACGGGCCGGTGCACAGCTTTGCCCTGAGCGCCGGGGCCTCGTATACCGCCAAGACGCTCTACGTGGGCGGCACCTTCACCGTGGGCGGGCCCGGCTCCCTCAAGGAGCTGGCGGCCAGCCATGTGGCAGCCTGGAACACCACCCGGCCCTCCGGCGCGTGGTGGACGGCGCTAGGCGCCGGCCTGACCGGGGACGTGATCGACCTGACCGTGGATCCATTGACCAACTACCTCTACACCTGCTCCTACTCGACCGAGTCGGTGCGCCGCTGGAACGGCAGCGCCTGGGCCCAGGTCAGCGGCGTGGACTATGACAGCAACCGTCCCGTCGCCCTCGCGGCTGATTCCGAAGGCAACGTCTACGCCGGGACGTACGAGAGCGCGGGCTATGTCGGCTCGCAACTGCACGTCCAGCGCGCGGGGACGACTGGCTTTGTGGAGGTCGGTCGCGACGCCCCTGGCGTGAGCGTCTCCTCGGTTTGGATCGAGGACCTGGACCTGGACGCCAAGGGCCAGCTTTACGCCGCCACGAACGCGGCCGTCCACTATGGCGGCGGCGTGGCCGACCCGGACCATAGCTGGGCGGCCCTGAGCCGCTGGGCCATCGCCGGGATGCACAAGCGCGCCGTGCCCAGCGGGAGCTGGGCGACCCAGGCCTACCCGCCCACGGGCAGCGGCTGGACCGCGCCCACGGCGGTGACGGGCGACGGCAGCGGCAACCTCTATGCCGTGTGGGGCAGCTATGCCACCGGCGTGCTCTATCGCTTCGACGCGGCGACCAACGCCTGGGCGGCCAAGGCCAGCCCCAGCGCCACCGCCCACCTGAAGCACCTGGTCTATGCCAATGGGCAGCTCTACGCCGCCGGGCAGCTCTCCACGGGCGCCTGGCGCATGTGGCGCTACGACCCCACCGGCAATAGCTGGAGCGAGATGGCGGCGCCGCCGCTGGCCTCGGGCGCCGCGGCCGCGGGCTTTTCCTGGTCGTGGGACGGCGCGGATGCCATCTATGCGCTGCTGGGCGACGGGACCAAATCCATCCGTCGCTATCGCCTGAGCGCCAACACCTGGGACACCCTGCCGGATCCCGGCGTGGCCTTTACGGTCTCGCGCGGCCCGGCCCTGGCGCGGGTGGGCAGTTACCTCTACACCTACACCACGCCCGGCGCTGGCGCCACCACCAACCTCTTCCGCTACGGCAAGGTCGGCATGTCCGACCTGCGCTTGGCGGTGGAGCGGACGGCCTTTGTCTCGCCGAACACGGCCTCGAGCTACGCCTGGACCAACCTCAGCGCGGCGGCGGGGACCTATCGCTTCCTGACCGACATCGACACGACCAACGCCTGGGTCGCCCAGACCACCTCCGTGGGCTGGTCCCCGGCGCTGCCCACCGGCGCGACCAAGCTCACTTCGACACAGGCGGCCTTTGTCTCGCCGAGCACCGGCCTCCATCGCCTCGGCGCCAGCTCGACCTTGACCGCCGGTTATCATAGCTACAAGGCGGTGGCGCACGTCTTTTCCTCGCCCGCCGCCTGCACCGAGTGCGGCAGCACGCTCACCTGGGGCGTGGATGCCTTTGCCACCGTCCGCGAGGCGGTGGAATCCGGCGCGGCCCGCGTCCTGGTCCATCCCGGACGCTACGCCCAGACCTTCTACCTCGTCTCGGGCGTGCAGGTGGTTGGCTCCGGCGCCGAGACGACGATCATCGAGCCGCCCGCGGGCACAGCCGCGACCCTGGTCACCGCGGAGGGCGTGGCCAGCAGCTCGCTCTCGCGGGTCACGCTGGCCGGCGCTTCCGGCTGGACCGGCTTTCTCGCCGAGGGCGGGGCCGTGGGCCTCAAGTTCGCGCGCAACATCGTCCGCGACCTGGGCACCGGCGTGCTCCTGCGCGGCAGCAGCGCGGTGGAGCTTGTGAACAACACCTTTGTGCGCAACGGCGACGGCATCGTCGCCGAGGGGACCAACCCGGTAAACGTGCGCAACACCATCCTGGCCTATCACACGGGCACCGGCCTCAAGCGGGGCGCCAGCTCCAGCCTCGCCAACACCTATAACGACTTTTGGGCCAACGGCGCCGACATGGACCCGGTGGACGTGGGTGGCGGCAAGCTCTTCCGCGACCCCGCCTTCCGCAACCTGGCGGCGAACGACCTGCGCCTGGCCGCCGGCTCGCGCCTGATCGACATGGGCGCGCCCGGCGACCCCACGCCGCCAGGCACCGGCACCCGGGTGGACATGGGCTACGCCGAGTACAATGCGGCGGGGTTCTACGTCAGCCCGAGCTACTCCGCCACGTCCCTGAACGACGGCCTCACCTGGGGCGTGGACGCCTTTACCACCATCCAGGCGGCCCTGGACGCCGCGGGATCGGCGCTGCGCAACCTGGGGGCCGCGCCCGAGGGCGGCTACAGCGTGGGCGTGGACGACGGCACCTATGCCGAACGGGTCACCGTCCCCAGCCACGTGCGGCTGGTCGGCTCCGGCGCCGCGGTCAGCATCATCGACGCGGGGAGCGGCGGCAGCGCCGTGACCCTGGACGCCGTGACCGACGTGGAGGTCTCCGGATTCACCCTGCAGGGCGCCAACGCGGCGGGCGCGGGGATCGAGCTCAAGAACGGCGCCAGCCGGATCGCCATCCAGCGGAACGTCATCCGCAACGGCGGCGGCGCGGGCGTGAGCCTCGCCGGGGCATCGTCCGCCGCGATCGCGTTCAACACCATCGTCGGCAACGCCGGCGCGGGCGTCTATGCGACCGGCTCCGGCGCCTGGGCCAACGTCCGCAACAACATCCTGGACGCCAACGGAACCGGCCTGCAAGCCGCCTCCGGCGCGTTGATCCGCAACGACTATAACCTGCTGGACAACACGGCCAACGTCTCGGGCGTCACGGCGGGGGCGCATACCCTCACGGCCGACCCGGCCTTTGCGGCCACTGGCCACTATATCCCGTCGGCCACCTCCCCCGCGCTGGACGCGGCGGACCCGCTGGCCGAGGCGCCCCTGGCGGGCGGCCTGCGCGCCGACCTGGGCTATAAAGAGCTGATCGCCAGCCCCCTGACGCTGATCGTCGGCCCGCAGATCGACTCGACGGTCACCGGCAACTCGGGCGTGGCCAAGATCGAGGTCGGCACGGTGCTGGTGAGCGATCCGAGCCAGCCCGTCACGGCCACCCTGCCCGCGACCTGGTCGACGCTGACCCCGTCCACCAGCGGCCAGCCGCTCTACCGCTGGACGCAGAGCGTGACCAAGAGCGCCGCGGGGCTCTACCGCGCCTATAGCCGGGCGACGGACGTCGCCGGGAACGCCGAAGCCGACCAGCTCGACTGGTACGAGGGCGATTTCGTCATCGATACCACCGCGCCCTCGGTGAGCTGGGGCACGCCGGCGCTGCCCGGCAGCACCAGCGCGGCGGCGGCCCTGGCCGTGGCGCAGGTCACGGGCACCGTCGCCACCGCCTCCGGGACGCGCGACGACATCAAGCAGGTCTACTTTTCCGCTGCTGGCCCCGGCGGGACGGTCACCTACCCCGCGGAGCGCAGCGGCAGCACCTTCCGCGCCTGGATCCCCTTCCCCGCCACCGGCAGCTATACCATCAGCGCCGTGGCCGTGGACGAGGCGGGCAACCAGGCCCAGACCACCGCCACCGTGGCCGTGAGCGCCAGCAACCACGTGGCCACCATCAGCGAGCCACCCAGCGGCAGCGCCGTGGACGGGACGGCCGTAACCTTGCGCGGCTATGTCCGCTTTACCGCGGCAGGCGCGGGCCAGGTGGCGATCACCGGCGGCGCCTCCACCGTGCAAGCGACGCTGGAGACGCCGGGCGCGCGGTTCAGCGCCTGGTCGGCGGCGATCACCCTGACGGCGGGCGACGGGTCCAAGACGCTCACCGCCACCCCCAACCTGGGCGGCGCGGCTGGCTCGGCGTCCGCCACCAGCCTGACCCTGGACACGACGGCGCCCACCCTGGCCGTCACGACCCCGGCGGCCAGCGCCTGCGTCACCCAGACCGTCGCCTTCGCGGGCACGGCCTCGGACGCCGGCAGCGGCCTGGCGCGGGTCGAGGTCTCGGTGGACGGCGGCTACACCTGGCGACGGGCCACTCTCGGCGGCGGCAACTGGTCCCTGAACTGGGACCTGGGCGCGCAGCAGGATTATGTCACCTATCCGGCGCGCGTCCGGGCCATCGACGCCGCCGGCCAGGTCACCACGGTCTCCCGGCCAGTGGCGGTGGACGGCGTGCCGCCCACGGGGCTCCCGCCGGTCGCCTTTGGCGAGCCGGAGGGGCAGCACCTGCCACTGGGCGCCAGCCTCTCCATCGCCTGGAACGCGCCGCAGGACGCCGGCGGGCCTGTCCAGGTCCTTCTGGCCGTGGACCAGGTCACCAACACGGCGCCCAGCGCCGTGGCCAGCGGCACCAGCTCCACCGCCACGCTGAATGCGGTGGGCGACTGGTACGTCCACCTGGCCGCGCAGGACGCCAAGGGCAACCGGATCACCTATCACTACGGCCCCTGGCACGTGCGCGACATGGCCAATGCCGCCTTCACCGCCCGGCGCCAGTCCATCGTCATCGACGGGCTCGTTGACCTGGCGGATGACGAGTGGCTGGATACCGACCTGCTGGGCTCGGACACCCAGGGACTGGAGACCCAGCAACTGTACGCCACCTGGGACGGGCAAGCGATCTACCTGGGCTGGAGCGGCGCCTGGTGGACCCTGGATGGCTCCATGTGGGCCTACCTCGACGTGGCGACCGGCGGCAGCACGCGTTCGGTCGGCGGGGCGCAGACGCTCCCCTTCGCCGCCGACCTGGCGGTGGTGGTGGATGGCCCGGAGACCGGCTCCCTGTATACCTGGAGCGGCAGCGCCTGGGCTCTCTCGGGCACGGCGCTCAACTTTGCCCACGGCCCCAGCGGCGACACCGAGGCGCGGGTCGCCTACGCCTTGTCCGCCAGCCAGACCGTCAAGCTGGTGGCGTTCGCGCTACCGCTGAGCGCCGCCGAGCTGGGCCTGACGGCGCTTTCGCCCAAGTCCAGCGGCGTGGAGCTGGCCGCTGCCGACGACACCGGCCAGCCCTGGGCCATCTTCCCCAACACCAACCCGTTGGACGCGCCCCCGGTCGAGGTCTATATCTGGAACACGCCCAACGTCAACAACATGAACGACGGCCAGCCGAGCGCGCGGACGGTGCGCTACTCCGTCAGCACGCCGCAGGCCCCCGGCGCGGCCTGGTGCCCCAATAGCACCCTGGAGTACCACATCGCTATCGAGAACCCCGAGGCCAGCGAGCTCTCGGGCCTGACGCTGGCCCTGGCGGCGACGAGCGGCCTGGGCTACCAGACCGTGACCGGCGCCACGCGGACCAGCGGCTCCGTGGGCGGCGCGGCCTGGACCCTGAGCGTGCCCACCATCGCCGCGGGGGCCACGGCGCAGGTGATCGTGGCGGCCCAGACCGCCGCCAGCTTGACCGGCCTGGAGGCGGTGACGAGCACCATCACCCTGGCGGCGGGCAGCGCCTCGCTCACCGGCGAGACCGTGGCCACCGTCGCCCACCGCGTGGATGGGGACGCGCCTATCGTATCCATCGACGCCATCCCCGGCTTGGCCGTCGCCGCGGGCGCGCACACCTTCACCGGGACGGCCAGCGACGGCGCCGGCTCGGGCGTGGTCCGCGTCGAGGTCTCGGCCAACGGCGGCGGCTGGCAGACGGCCGTCGGCACGCTGGCCTGGTCGGCCGACATCAGCATCGCCAGCGGCGCGACCCAGGTCCTCCTGATGGCGCGCGCCGTGGACGGCTGCGGGCGCACCAGCGTCGTGGCCGCCAAGACCTTCGCCGTGGACGTGACGCCGCCAACGGTCTCCTGGAGCGTGCCCGCCGTGATCGCGGCCCCGGTTGCGACCCTGGGCGGCACGACCGCCGACCCGCAGCCCGCCGGCGCCCTGGTATCCAAAGTGGAAGTGCAGGTGGACGACGCGGTGGCCAGTTGGGAGCTGGCCATCGGCCCCTATGCGCCCGTCTCGGGAGCGCAGAGCTGGGCCTGGGCCTGGGACGCCCCAACCGAGGACGGCGCGGCGCACCGCCTGCGGGCGCGCGCCACCGACGGCGTGGGCAACGCGTTCACCACGTCCTGGCAGGACACCTGGGTCGATAACGTGTCGCCCCAGGTCACCGTGACCAACCAGCTCGGCAGCGTCGTCCTGTCGGGCGGCAAGGGGATCGGCAAGCTCTCCATCGCCGAGTCCACCGGCCTGCTGCCGGGCGCAGGGGACGCCCGCATCTCCAAGGAGGTGGATATCCTCGCCGCGCCGGTGGTCTTGCTCGCCGGCACGGTGGCCGACGGCTCGGCGGTGGCAATGGTGCGCGTCCGCATCTATGACCCGCTGGGCAGTTCCTCCATCGCCTGGGCCACCTTGAGCACCACCACGGGATACTGGCAGTACACGTCGGACATCACCACCTGGCTGGCGGGGACCTACGCGCTCTGGGTGGAGGTGGAGGATATCTATGGCAACATCACGGTGCTCGGCCCCTACACCCTGGTGATCCAGGCCGGGTCGGGCGCGCTGACGCTGGCCATCGTCACCGACTGCAACCTCGGCGCCCGGGTCAACGCGGTCTATACCGGGACGCTGCCTGCCACCTATACGATCAGTTGGGGCGACAACACCACGTCCAATGGCAGCACGACCTCCGGGATCCTCAGCGCCCAGAAGACGTACACCGCCTGTGGCTCCTACCCCGTGGACGTCACGGTCACCGACCCGCAAGGGACCGTCTACCTGAAGAGCGGGACCGCCGTGGCCAAGCGCGCCCCCTCGCTGGGCGCGCTGACGCTGACCCAGCCCAACCCCTGCGCGACGCAGGTGCAACTGGCCACGACCCAGCCCACGCTCTACTGCGCCGCGCCGGCCTCCTGGCGGCTGTCCTGGTCAGACGGGGTCAAGGCCACCGGCGCAGGCGCGCCGTCGTTGACCATCACGCGCACGCTCAACGCAGCAGCGTGTGGCACGCTCTCGGCCACGATGACCATCACCGACACCAACGGCTGCGTCACGAGCGCCACGAGCAACGTGCTGAGCGTCAACTGCGCGCCCAAGATCAACAGCCTGACCATCGCGCAGCCCAGCCCCTGCGCCGACGTGATCGCCTACGCGGCGACGCTGGCCGATGGCGACAGCGATGCCCTCTCCTGGCGACTGAACTGGTCCGATGGCGGACGCCTCACCGGCAGCGGCAACACGCTCAGCGGCAACTATACCCTGGCCAGCCCCAGCTATGCCGGGAACATCCAGGCTACGCTCACCATCACCGACGCGGCGGGCTGCACCGCCGTGCTGGCCAGCAACACCGTCAACGTCAACCAGCCGCCCGCCATCAGCAGCCTGTCCATCGCGCAGCCTAGCCCCTGCGCTGACGTCATCGCCTACGCGGCCTCCATGGCTGACCTAGACGGCGACGTGATCTCCTGGCGGCTCAACTGGTCCGACGGCGGACGCGCCACCGGCTCGGGCAACTCGCTCAGTGGCAACTATACCCTGGCCAGCCCCAGCTATGCCGGGACCATCCAGGCCACCCTCACCATCACCGATGCGGCGGGCTGCACCGCCGTGCTGGCCAGCAACGTCGTCAACGTCAACCAGCCGCCCGCCATCAGCAGCCTGTCCATCGCGCAGCCCAACCCGTGCGCGGATGTCATCGCCTACTCGGGCGCGCTGGCCGACCTGGACGGCGACGTGATCTCCTGGCGGCTCAACTGGTCCGACGGCGGACGGCTCACCGGCACCGGCAACACGGTGAGCGGCAACTATACGCTGGCCAATCACAGTTACGCTGGGACCATCCAAGCCACCCTCACCATCACCGATGCGGCGGGCTGCACCGCCGTGCTGGCCAGCAACGTCGTCAACGTCAACCAGCCGCCGGTCATCAACAGCCTGTCCATCGCGCAGCCCAACCCGTGCGCGGATGTCATCGCCTACACGGCCTCCATGGCTGACCTGGACAGCGACACGATCTCCTGGCGGCTGAACTGGTCCGATGGCGGACGCCTCACCGGCACCGGCAACTCGCTGGACGGCAACTATGCCCTGGCCAATCCCAGCTACGCCGGGACCATCCAGGCTACCCTCACCATCACCGACGCCGCGGGCTGCACCGCCGTGCTGGCCAGCAACGTCGTCAATGTCAATCAGCCGCCCGCTATCACCGCGTTCGACGTGGTCCGGCCCGACCCGTCGCTGAGCGTGGTGGCCTATGGCGCCACGCTGGCGGACCTCGACAGCGACCTGCTGCACTGGCGGGTCGACTGGTCGGATGGCGGGCAATCCACCGGAACGGGCAACGCGCCCGGCGGCTCGCACACGCTCATCGGGCCGCATACCTACGGCGTGCTCACCGCCACGCTCACCATCACCGACGCCGCCGGCTGCACCGCGGTGCTGGTGGACACGGTGGACGTGAACAATGCGCCCGAGGTCACGCGGCTGGTGCTGGCGCAGCCCGACCCCTGCAGCGGCACAGTCACCTACAGCGCGACCATCGCCGATCTGGACGGCGACACGCTGGCGTGGCGGCTGCGCTTCTCCACGGGCGAGACGCGCAGCGGCATCGGCGCGCCGGGGCCGCTCAGCGGCGCCTGGTCGCATGACGGCTTCTGCGGCGAGCTCTGGGCCACGCTGGTGGTGACCGACACCGTCGGCGAGGCCGGGCAGCGGACGAGCAACCACATCGACATCAACTTGCCGCCCAAGGAGCTCAGCGCCGCGCTGATCGACTCGAACCCGCGCGACCTGCGCTTCAGCTTCCAGGCGCTGGCGGAGGACTGCGATGGCGACGTGCTGACCTACGAGCTGGCCTTCTTCGGCCCGGGCGTCATCACCCCGACGCTGACGATCAGCGCCCCGGCCGGGACGGTGATCCAGGGAAGCCAGGCGATCGCGGCCTGGGGCGTCTACACCATGACCGTGGCGGTCCACGATCCGTCCGGCTGCGCCATCGACCCGCCGTATACGGCGCGGGCCGAGGTGGGGCCAGGGACGGGCGAGGGCTGGCTGGAGAAGCGGCACTGGATGGCCTATGCCTGCCCAGGCTGGGGCCAGCGCTACGACATCACCATCTATAACCCCACGGAGGAGACGATCACCGGTCTGGTGGTAGAGGACCAGTTGCCGCGCGAGCTGCGCTTCGGCGACACGGCCTTCCCGTTCGGGGCGGACACCGGCGGCGCCTATGATCCGGCGACGCACACCATCCGCTGGGAGGTCGCCTCGCTGGCGGCGGGGCAGAGCGTGGTGCTGCACGTCCACGCCTACCTCCTCTCCACGATCATCCCGGGCACCATCGTCACCAACACGGCGTCGCTCGAGTTCGCGGAGAAATCGGGCGATCCGATCATCGCTACCGACGAGTACCTGGTGCCCGAGTGCCCGGACTATGGCACGCCGACGGCCACCGACACGCCCACCGTGACCCGCACGCCGACGCCCACGCGTACCTGGACGCCGACGGCCACGGCCACGCCGACGATGACGCGCACCTGGACGCCCACGCAGACGCGCACGCCCAAGCCAGGGACGCCGACTCCCACACCAAGCTGGTCACCCACCGCCACGCGCACGGCGACCCCCACGATCACGCGCACGCCCAAGCCAGGGACGGCGACGCCCACGGCGACCACGGGGCCGAGCGGTTGGTACGGGCATCTGCCGTTGATCATGATGGGAGAAAGCGGGCGCTAGGGCCGAACAAGCGGCACAAAAAACGAAGAGCCGGTGGGCGGTTGATCCGCCCACCGGCTCTTTTTTGTCCCCAGGGCTAGGCCGCCGGTCCCAGCGGGGCAAAGCGCAACGACCCGTACTGGGAGTGCAGCATGTTCTCGTCCCCGATGGCGCGGACGTGCGCCCACATGCGCCCGACCATCTCTTCCAGCACGCCCTGATGCCCGGGATCGCTGGCCAGGTTGCGCATCTCGTGGGGATCCTCGCGCAAGTCGTACAGCTCGTCGAAATCAAAGGCGTTAAAGACATACTTGTACCGGCCCGCCCAGACGAGGCGCTGGGTCCAAAAGAAACGCTGGCCGTGGAACTCGGCGAAAGAGTCGTCCGGCCAGTCGGCGGGGGACTCGCCGCGGAGGAGCGGTGCCAGCGAGCGCCCCTC
>ERZ747221.886-NODE-886-length-32421-cov-5.488004_pt1 | contig 32421 bp, 20 predicted proteins | sample MGYA00374949_ERZ747221 | MGnify/ENA primary metagenome ERZ747221 (study PRJEB28779, sample SAMN05720172) | bioreactor metagenome | isolation source: Anaerobic biogas reactor | place: USA:Washington, USA | collected 2015-08-08 ... | reverse complement strand
GCTACTTTGGCGGACGGCACGGCGGAGCGTGCCTGCTACTTTGGCGGACGGCACGGCGGAGCGTGCCTGCTACTTTGCAGATCCCCTGGTGGATGGCACGAGCTGGCTTGACACAATTGCCATGGTATTTCAAAATGAAATGGGCGTCTTTCATTTTGAAACAAATAGGTGGGATATGAAGGCGGAAGAACTGGCCCTGTCGGAGTTGCTGGACCTGTCGGAGGGGCGTTTTGATCTGCACGGGCGGCGGTTGGTGCTTCATTCGTCGGACGCGATGGCCCAACTGCGGAAAGACCTGGTCGCGACGGTGGGGGCGGAGCAGGCCCGCCGCCTGCTGACGCGTTTCGGGAATTTCTGGGGGCGAGCCGACGCCGCCGCGATGAAGCGGATCTTTCACTGGGACAGCCTGGAGGATTGGATCAAGGCGGGACCGCGAATGCACACCCTGCAAGGCGTTACCCGTGTGACCATGAAGGCCCTGGACGTCGACTTGGCGGCCGGGCGATTCCAGATGGAAGTCACCTGGCACGACTCAGCCGAGGCCGACGAGCAACGGCTGGCCCTCGGGCCGTCGACGGAACCGGTGTGTTGGACCATGGTTGGCTACGCGAGCGGATATGCGTCGTTCTGCACGGGGCTGGAGGTCTTTTTCGTCGAGGAGAAGTGCCGGGGCAAAGGCGATCGCATCTGTTCGGCCGTGGGCCGGGACCGAACCTCCTGGGGCCAGCAGATCGAGCCCTACGTATCGTACTTCCGGGCCGACGACATTCACGGCCACGTGGTGCGGCTGAGCGAGGAACTCAAGGAGAAGATGAAAGAGATCGCTCGGCAGCGCCGCCGCATCGCCAGCCTGGAGAAGGCGGTCGCCATGACCCCGGTCGAGGTCCACAGCAGCGTCTACAGGCAGGTGATCGAGTTGGCTTCGCGGGTGGCACGCCACGACTCGTCGGTGATCATCACCGGCGAGAGCGGCACGGGCAAGGAAGTGCTGGCCAGGCACATCCACCGGGTCTCGCCTCGCGCAGACGGCCCGTTCCTGGCCGTCAATTGCGGCGCTTTGCCCGAGACGCTGCTGGAAAGCGAGCTATTCGGCCACAAGGCCGGAGCATTTACCGGCGCTTCGCGGGACCGGTTGGGCCTGTTTGAAGAGGCCAACGGCGGCACGGTCTTTCTGGACGAGATCGGGGACGTCTCTCCCAATATGCAGTCCAAACTGCTTCGCGTGTTGCAGGAGCGGGAGATCGTTCGCATTGGCGAGAACCGGCCGCGCAAGGTCGACATTCGCGTGATTGCCGCAAGCAACAAGGACATCAAGCGTGCGGTCAAGGACGGCCGGTTTCGCGAGGACTTGTATTACCGGCTGGGAGTGATCGAGATCGAGGTGCCGCCGCTGCGCGACCGCCCGGAGGATATCGTGTCACTGGCCAGGCACCTGGTCGTTAAAACGGCCACGCGTCTGGGCCTGGAGCGGCTTCGGCTGGATTCCACCGCTCTGGATTGCCTCACTTCGTACACCTGGCCGGGCAACGTGCGGGAACTGGAGAACGTATTGGAGCGGGCTGCCGTGCTGTGCAAGGACGAAGTGATTCGCCCGGAGGATCTGCCCGCCGGCGTTGCTCAAACGATCGCATCGCCGCTCCCATCGTCGGCCGGCGGCGACCAATCGCTGCGGGAAGTCGAGCGGCGGCACATCCAGGCCGTGCTCCAGTCGGTGGGGGGCAACCGCACTCAGGCCGCCAAGATCCTTGGCATCAGCACGGCCACCCTCTGGCGGCACCTTCGGAGACAGTAGTCGGTGGCAAGATCCGAGGTACTCATTCTCGCCTTCCAGCCGGGCTGTCGCGCGCGTAGAATGGCGGAACCTTATGGCTGAAGCCGCGATATCGTCGAGTGCCTCCGAACGGCTATTCGATTTGGTCGGTCGGTTGGCGGCCCAAGACGACTTCGGCGAGGTAGTCCGCGAGATGCAGTCGGGCCATGCGGGCACTTTCGACGGAGTCTGGGGCTCGTCGTGCGCGCTGTTGGCGGCGGCCCTCGCCGGCAAGGGGACCGGCCCGCTCGTGGTCGTGTGTCCCACCCCCGACGACGCGGACGACTTTCTGGACGATTTTGGGCTGTTTTCGAAGAGCACGCCCGATCGTTTCCCGGCACTGGAAGTCCTTTCCGGCGACCGCGTTCTGCTCGACGAGGTGTTCGGCGACCGCGTCCGTGTGCTCAAACGGTTGGCCGGCGAGCAACCGCCCGAGGTTGTGGTTGCCGGCGTCGCCGCCCTGCTCCAGCCCGTTCCCAGCCCGGCCACGATGGCACAGCAAACGCGGTCGATCCGCGTGGGCGAGCGGATCGGCGTCGAGGAACTCACCCGGTGGCTGGTCGAGAACGAATTCCACCGCACCTCGGCCGTTGAACTACCCGGCGAGTTCTCGGTCCGCGGCGGGCTGCTCGACATTTACGCCCCCGACTGGTTCGATCCGGTTCGGGTCGAGTTCTTCGGCGACGAAATCGAGTCGCTCCGCCGATTCGAGGTGTCGGGGCAGCGAAGTCTGGCCCGGCTCGACCGTATCGAACTGACGATGCTCAATCCGGCCGCCGGTCACCAGGCCCACTTCGCCGATCACTTGCCGGCGGGAAGTTGGTTCCTGCTCGTGGAGCCCGAGGAGATCCTGGAAGCAGGCCGGCACTATCTCGCCCGGCGTGAAAGTCCCCAGGAACTGCACAGCACCAATGCCGTGTTGGAGCAGGTGCTCCGATTTCCGTCGGCCACCGCCTCGGCCGTGGCGGCCAGCAGCCTGGAAACCACCTGCCGGCTTCAGGTCGAGTCGGTCGAACGGTTCAGCGGCGACATCGGCAAGGTGCGTGAAGAATTGGAGGCTGCGGGGCTGCGGCACGAGGTCTTCCTTGTGTGCCCCACCGAGGCCGAGGTGGAACGCCTGGCGGAGATCTTCAGTCCCACCCGCCTGGCCGTTGAAGGCCGGCTTCACTTCGTCATCGGCAAGCTGCGCCGCGGGTTCCGCCTGATCAGTGAATCGACCATGCTGCTCTCCAGCAGCGAGTTGTTCCAGCGGACGGACGTTCGCCGGCCGGTCCGTCGCCGGCTGGGAAAGGCCATCGACAGTTTCGTCGATCTGCGCGAAGGCGACCTGGTGGTCCACGTGACCCACGGCATCGGCCGCTACCGCGGCATGAAGCTGCTCGAGAAAGGCGACCAGGTCGAAGAGCATCTGGTGATCGAATTCCAGGAGGCGACCAAGCTCTACGTGCCCGCCTCCAAGATCGGGCTCGTTCAGAAATACGTGGGCGGGGCCAAAAGCCGGCCCAGGTTGGCCAAGCTCGGCGGGCGGCTGTGGGGTCGGCAGAAACAGACGGTCGAGAAGGCCGTTATCGATCTGGCCGCCGACATGATCGAACTTCAGGCCGCTCGATCGGCCCGGCCGGGGATCGCCTTCCCGCCCGACAGCCAGTGGCAACGCGAGTTCGACGCCTCGTTCCCCTACCGCGAGACGGACGATCAGCTCACGACCATCGAGGCGGTCAAAGACGACATGATGCTGCCCCGCCCCATGGACCGCCTGCTATGCGGCGACGTCGGCTTCGGCAAGACCGAGATCGCCATGCGTGCGGCCTTCAAGGCCGTCGAAGCTGGTTACCAGGTGGCGATCCTGGTTCCGACCACGGTGCTGGCCGAGCAGCACTATCGCACGTTCTCCGAGCGAATGGCCGAATTTCCCTTCGAAATCGCCGTGCTGAGCCGGTTCGCCACCCGGAAGGAGCAATCCGAGACGATCCAGCGGTTGGCGTCCGGCGGCATCGACATCGTGATCGGCACACACCGCCTGGCCCAGGCCGACGTCCAGTTCGAGAATCTGGGGCTGGTCATCATCGACGAAGAGCAGCGATTCGGCGTCGAGGTCAAGGAACGGCTCAAGGCCCTGCGTCATATCGTCGACGTGCTTACGATGACCGCCACTCCCATCCCGCGGACACTGCACTTGTCCCTCCTGGGCATTCGCGATATCTCCAATCTGGAGACGCCCCCCGAGGATCGCCTGTCGGTGGAAACCCGCGTGACGCGATTCAACGGGGAGATGATCCGCCACGCCGTCCTCCGCGAATTGAGCAGAAACGGGCAGGCCTTCTTCGTACACAATCGCGTTTCCGACATCGACAAGATCGCTCGGCGCCTGGAAGAAATCGTGCCCGAGGCTCTCATCGGGATCGGCCATGCCCAGATGCCGGAGCATCAACTCGAGCGAGTGATGGCCGATTTCGTTCAGCACAAGTTCGACGTGCTGCTAAGCACCACGATCGTCGAAAGCGGCCTCGACATCCCCAATGCCAACACGATCTTCATCGACGAAGCCGATCGCTACGGGCTTTCGGATCTGCATCAATTGCGGGGGCGGGTCGGGCGTTACAAGCATCGCGCCTACTGCTACCTGCTGATCGATCCCAACAAGCACATCACGCCGAACGCCGCCCGGCGTCTGCGAGCGATCGAAGAGTTCAGCGATCTGGGGGCCGGCTTCGCCGTGGCCATGCGCGACCTGGAGATCCGCGGCGCCGGCAACATCCTCGGAACGCAGCAGAGCGGCCACATCGCCATGGTCGGTTACGAACTCTACTGCGATCTGCTGGAAAAGGCCGTGCGGCTGATGAAGAACCTGACGCCGCGAACGATGGTCGACGTCGACGTGGATCTGCCTTGCGAGGCCTTTCTGCCGGGCCCGTACGTGCCCGACATGCGGCTGAAGATCGATCTCTATCGCCGGCTGGCACGAGTAACCGAACGGCGGCAACTCGAAGACTTCCGGCTGGAACTTGCCGACCGCTTTGGCCCGGTTCCCGGTCCGGTCGAACGGCTTCTGAGCCTGGCGGAATTGCGGATTTCGGCTCACGCCTGGGGAATCCACTCGGTCCGTCTCGAGGATCGCTACGTCGTCTTGGGCTACGGCAATCCACGCAAGATCCGGCGGCTGGCCGAATCAACCGGGCGGCAGTTGCGGGTGGCCGACGACCGAAATGCGTATCTGCTGTTGTCGCAAGAAGTTACGCTTCCAGAAGAAATCGTTGCCCGCGTCAAATCCCTGTTGCAGGCAAGATAGGGTTCCTCCTATAATCCCGCCCTCACTTTTCCGGGGTCCCCTGCGCGACCACGCAGGTGCCGATCCGAACCGACCGGTCCGTTGGGTGGGAAGCTCCTCGTGTCACGAAATCTCTATCCCATACTCCTATCGATTTCGATCGTTCTGGCCATCGTTGTGTACCAGCAACCGAGCCAGGCCCGAAAGTGGATTCGCCAGGCCCAGGTGCGAGGCTCGGAGCTGCTAGGCGAGGCCCTGCATACGACTGCCGTATTGGCCGAAGAGGCCCGGTCGTCGATCTCGCAACCCGGCTACGCCTCAACCAATCCCGCGGCTGGTGCAGCAGTCTCCTCGTTCTCCCCTTACGATCCATCGGCGACCCAAGATCCCTCCTGGACGTATGTCGCCGACGGCAACGCGCCCGCGGCGAACCCGAGACCTTCGGCGTCGCCTCCTTGGACGCCCAACGGGTATTCTCAACCGGCGGCCGCATCGTCAGCGTGGAACACCAACGGTACCCAGAGCTCGACCGGCCCTGCCACCGTCTACCCGCGTGTCCTGGCCAACGGTTCAGACTCGGGGCAGTCGACGTATCCAAGCCAACTGGGGCAGCCGATTCCGCCCTATCCGGCCTCCGGGCAAGACTTCGGACAGACCGGCTCAACTCGCGTTTCGATTGCAGAGAATCCGCTCCGAGCGAGCATGCCCCGAGAGGCCCCGTGGGACACGACGGCCGGCAGCAGTGGAGGTTCGGCATTACCGCCTGTTACCAGTTACCAGGAAGCTCAGCCCCAGCCACAGATCGGCGCTGCCTATCCCAAGGTCCAGTGGGCCGGCGACTGGCGCGACTACCATGGCGTACCCGAAACCGTGAAACCGGCCGACCAGTCGCAATACGGTTTCCTTCCCCCGCCCGACGTCGACACGACCGCGGCTGACGTCAATCGCTACCTGCCGAATCAGCCTCCGGCGCAGACAACCGCGCAGCAGACCGTCCAGCCTTCTTATCCTCCCGGCCAGGTTTCCTCGTCCTCGCCGGCGCATCCGTCCGCCAATCCCTATCCGTATGCTCCACCGGTGCAGCAGCTTCCGGCGGTTCCGGGCGGTGTTTCCGTTGCGTCGGGCCGGGATGTGCCGGTTCCCCGAGGCGCTCAGATGGAAAGCCCCGATCCGGTGGCCGATTTCACTCTCTGTGAAGGGGCCCAGATTCTGGCGCGGGTCGGTTCCGAAATCGTGCTGGCCAGCGAGGTTCTTCCGGTCGCCAACGAGACGCTCAGCACCGTTGAGGGAATCGAAAAGGAGTCGGAACGCAACATCGCCCTGGCGCGGGAGCAACTGGTTCGCCGCATGTTGCCGGGATACATCGACATGAAGCTGCTCTACGTCGACGCCAAGCGGACGCTGCCCCCGGAAGCCATTGAGAACATCAACAAGCAACTCGGCAAACGGTTCGAAGAAGTCGAGGTGGCGGAACGGTTGAAGAAGTTGAAGCTGAACTCGCGGCGCGAGTTGGAGGAGAAGCTCAAGCAGTGGGGTTCTTCCCTGGAACGCGAGAAGCAGGCGTTCATCGAAAAATCGATTGCCCAACAGTGGGTCTTCGAGAAATCTCGCAAGGAGGAAGAGATCAGCCACGAGGAGTTGCTTGGCTATTACCAGGCACACGCGACGGAATACGAGCACCCCACACGCGTGCGGTGGGAACACCTCGAAGTCACTTTCAGCCGCCATCCGGACAAGCGCGAAGCGTGGCAGCTCATTGCCACGATGGGCAATGCCGTGCAGCAAGGCCAGCCTCTGGACAAGGTGGCGAAGGAGCGGTCCGAAGGAATCAAGGCCTCGCAAGGGGGGCAGAACGATTGGCTCACCCAAGGGAGTCTCAAGTCGGAAGTCCTCGACCGTGCTCTCTTTTCTTTGCCTGTGAGGGCCCTGAGCCCGATTCTGGAGGACGAAACAGGTTTCCACATCGTCCGCGTGGTCGAGCGCGAGGACGCCCACCGCACCCCCTTCGAGGAAATGCAGGGCGAGATCCGCGAGCGGCTTCAGGAAGAGCGCAAGGAGGCTCGCCTGAAGGAGTTCCTTGAAAAGCTGCGGGAGGAAATCCCGGTCTCGACCGTCTTCGACGGGCAGACCGCCGATTCCAGAAGCCGCGAGGCCCTGTCGAGCAGCCAGGCCTACTGAACGCCCCCCAGCTTTCGCCGGCCAATGTAGGAGATCTGCAAAGTCCTCTTGTGCCAAGAACAGCAGCAGGCACTTTCCGAGCGCCGCTGGCGGGAAATCGGGATTTCCGGCAGTTCTGCGGACGGCACGACGGAGCGTGCCTGCTACTTTGCAGTTCCCCTGCATTTCCGTGGAAGAACCGACTTCCTTGACCCCACCCGGTCCTCCAGCTAAACTCAAGCCGCCCGCCTGGACGTCAGGCCAGCCTCCCTCACCCACCTTGTTTCTCTTTCCCATAGGAGCCTAACGCATGCGCCGCTTGTTTCGAGTTATTGCCCTGCTGACGATCTTCCTTCTGCCGACGCTGTGCGGTGCCGCCCAACCGGTCCTCAGTTCGATCGAACTCGAATCGGGAGACACGCTGGTCTTCTGCGGCGACTCGATCACCCATCAATGCCTCTATACCCAGTACGTCGAGGATTTCTTTTACACCCGCTATCCCGAGCGGCAGATCCGCTTCCACAACGCCGGGATCGGCGGCGACAGGGCTTTCGACGCCTTACAGCGTTTCGATCGCGATATCGCGGCCTACAAGCCCAAGTACGTCACCATCCTGCTCGGCATGAACGACGGCAGCTATACCGACTTCAATCAAGAAGTGTTCAACACCTACGAAAAGGACATGACCGAGCTGCTCGACAAGCTCCAGGCGATCGAGACCAAGGCGATCGTCATGACGCCCACCATGTTCGATCATGTGAATCTCGCCAAGCGGATGGAGGACCCGAACTACAAAGGCCGCGAGCGATCGCCGTACTACAATGCCGTGCTCGCATTCTACGGCACCTGGCTGCGAGAAACGGCCTACGAGCGCGGCCTGGGATTCGTCAATATGTGGGGCCCGCTGAACGACCTCACCTTGGCGCAGCGCAAGACCGATCCCACCTTCACCTTGATTCCCGATTCCGTCCATCCGGCCGAAGGCGGGCAAGCCGTGATGGCCGTGGCGATCATCAACGATCTGACGCCGGAGCGGCGATCGGTCGGCCGGATCGGCGCCAACCGCCGGGGCGACAAGTGGGTCGTCAATGCCCCCGCCGGCAAGGTCGAAAACGTGGAAGGCACACCGCAGGGCCTCTCGTTCGTCTACACCGCACAAGCGCTCCCCTGGGTGCTTCCACCCGAGGCGGCCCTCGGATTCGAATTGACCAAGGCGGCCCATCGCCTCAGCAACGAGCAGTTGCAGGTGGCCGGGCTGGAGCCGGGCAAGTACGAGGTCCGCATCGACGGCGCCCCTATCGGCCCGCCCGTTACCCACGTGCAACTCGGCTTCAAGCTGGAACTGCAGGCCAACGCCAACACCCCGCAATACCAGCAGGCGCTGCAAGTGGCCATGCTCAACAAGGAGCGGAATGCCAACGCCGTCCACCCCCTGCGCGACGCCTGGCGGAAGCCCAAGGCCGTCTGGCGAGCCGAGACGATCGATCAGGAGAAGCTGAAGGCGGCGATGGAGGAACTCGAGCCCAAGATCAAGGAGCTCGAAGCCCTGGCCGCGGACTACGAGGCCAAGATCTACGCAGCGGCGAAGCCGGTGCCGCGGAAGTATGAGATTGTGCGGGTTGTTGAGTAGGTTTGATGGTTGCGTCTCGGGCGGATGACGAAGTCTCACAACCGGGAAGATCAAAGGCCAACTACCGTTCTTGCAGCTATACGTCACCCGGTGACAATACTGATAGCGTGCGTTGTCGAGCACGAGCGTGATGGGCACGCCAATCGATTGGGCTGCAATGGTCGGGGTACGAGTGCCAGTCTAACCGGAGTAGAACATGCGGTCCAGGAAACGGCGGAGGCCCTATTCTCGCTTGAATTCTTGAGTCCACCCAAGCCCGCCGGTATAGTGACGGCGCTGCGGTTTCAGTCTTTTCCGGGAGAATGGCCGTGACGATCTCAAGACTTGCCGTGTGGTTTCTGGCATGCGTCGCTTTCGGACTCGTTGCGAGTGCCTCCGCCGCCACGCTCGAAGTCGGGCCGGGAAGGCCGTTCGCACGAATCGAGGATGCCAACGCGGCCGCCCAACCCGGCGACGTCGTCCTCGTCCATCCACTCGCCGGCGGCCGGCCCTATGAGCAGACCGCCGTCTACGTTCACCGGCCGCGACTCACCTTCCGGGCCGTGCCTTCCGAAGGACAGCGGTGGGTCACGATTTCCGGCAAGGGCTTCGACTACTCCGGGCGGGGCAGCACGCCCCGGGCGATCTTTCAGTTCAACCCGGGCTCCGACGGTTGCCTGCTCGAAGGTTTCGAACTGACCGAGGCCCGCAACGGCTCGCACAACGGGGCGGGCGTCCGCATCAATCAAGCGAACCACGTGACCGTGCGCGGCTGCAACATCCACGACAACGACATGGGTATCATGTCGGGCGGCGACGGCAGCCCGGAGCGGGCCGTCGATCAGCGGATCGAACATTGCCTGCTCCACCACAACGGCAGCCTGGAGGATCCCGGCTATAATCATAACTTGTATCTCGGCGGGACGAGCGTCGCCCTGCGCTTCTGCGAGGTCCATCACAGTCTCACGGGCCACAACGTGAAGAGCCGCGCTCACCATACCCGCGTTGAATACTGCTACGTCCACGATTCGGCCAACCGCGAATTCGACCTGGTCGATGCCGCCGATACCGAGCGCCCCGAAAGCCACGCCGTTATCCTCGGCTGCATCGTCGTGAAAGATCCGCAATCCAAGGGCAATAAGACCGTGCTCCACTTCGGCCAGGACGGCGGCCGCCAGCACGACGGAGCAGTGATTCTCGCTTTCAACACGATCGTCACACCTTTTATCTCACCGATCGTGGAGCTCTCGGCGCCGAAGGCCAAGGCACGATTGGTCGGCAATCTGGTGACCGACGGCGGCAGGCGGCAGGCAAATCAGACGATTTTGAACGTGCGTGCCGGGGCAAGGGCCGAGAATGCAAGCGGCGAGTACAACGTGTTCATCGGCGGTTTCTCGTCTTTGTCCAATGAGGCGTTCGACACAAAGACCAGCCTGTTCCGCCGGTCGGATTGGCCGCTGTTCGTTGGCCCCGAGAATCACGACTACCGGCCGCGACCGGAAACTGCAGGAACCGTGATACTCGGATCATCGGCCGTGGATCCCTCGCTGCCGGCGTTTCCGGGTGCGGAGGACGGCACATTCGACCGACCTCTGGCATGGCAATATGCCCATCCGGCGGAAAAGGAAGCAAGAACAGCAGGGCAACGGCTCACGATTGGAGCGTACTGAACGGGCTTGCTTGATTTCCGGAAGGACGTTGTGTCAGAACCGATGATTTGGGTGGCTGGGGTCGAGCGACAGCGAGCCCCCAAGTATGCTGATCACCTGGGGGCTCGTTGTCGCTCGACCCCAGCCACCCAGACGCCCTGTCTATTCCTCCCGGAATCGCACAAGGCCATTCAGATGGACATCGCTGCCTCGGGATCACACCAGGAAGCACACAGCAATGCAGAGCAGGATATCGGTACTACTGTTTCTCGCGTTTCTCTTCACCGCAACTCCATCGCACGCCCTGGAGGTCCGCGTTACCGCCGACTCGATGCGCTATCCAGATCGCGACGGACCGCAAAACGTGATTGACGGCTCGATCGCCGACACGTCGCGATGGGTATCGCGAGGCACGCGGGGGCTCGCCGACGGCAGCGATCCGCACTGGCTGGCTCTCGAGTTCGACTCGCCGATCGTGTTTGACCGCGTCCAGTTGCTGACCGGGTCCGGAAACATTGCCGCTTCTGCCCTCGTTGAGTACGCGATCGAGGTGGAAACAGACGGACGTTGGGTCGAGTTGGCTCATGGTGCGAAGAATCAGTCGCTCAATATCGTGCACTCGTTTCCCGAAACCAGGACACAGAAGCTGCGAGTGCGGATTCCACAAGGAGGCGCCCGCGACTCCTACGCTCGCGTCAAGGAGATCCGGCTGTATTACGGCGACAGGCAGGTGGTTCCCGAAACCGTGTACCGCCAGCGCCAATACTTTGCGGCCCCGCCGATCACGGGGCGAGAAGACGAGTTCTGCCGCCGGGCCCACGCGATCATGCTTCGGGGCGCCGCCTTTGCGAAGGATCTCTACCGCCAGTGGCCGGTGGAAGCCGAGTGCGGCTACCTGGGCTGGGGCGGCCATGGAGAGAAGGAGATCATGGCGAATATCGGCATGTCGCACCTCTACGCGTTCCTGCTGACATTCGGCCAATACGACGAACGGGTGACGGGCGTCTCTCGCCAGGAAGCCCTGCGGCGTGTGAAAGGCGTGGTTCGCTACTGCTGCTACACCCATTTCTCCGGTTCCCACGCCTGCGTCGACGGGGATACCTGGGGCGGCGGCTGGCACGATGCCGATTGGTCGGCGATCCTGGCACACACGGCCTGGCTCGTCTGGGATCAACTCGACGAGCCGACTCGCGAGATGGCCGCCCGAGTCATTGCCGCCGAAGCCGACCGGTTCGCCGACGCAGAACCGCCCTCCGGCAAGATCGATAACACGAGGGCGGAGGAAAACGCCTGGAACACGCGGGCGCCGGCGATCGCCTCGGTGATGTTCCCGGGCCATCCGCACGCCGAAGCCTGGCGACTCGCCTGTCGCCGCTGGCTGATGAATTGCCTGACCGTGGCCGCCGACCGGAACGACGCCACGATGGTCGACGGCCGACCGGTCAACCAGTGGGTGACGACGGAGAACATCCACTCCGATTTCACCCTCGAGAACCACCGCATCGTCTATCCCGTCTACATGTGGGCGACGATGGTCAACATGTGCCAAAGCGCCGGCTATCACGTCTATGCAGGGATCGAACCGCCTCAGGCCGCGTTCCATCACCTGGGCGACGTGTACGGCGTCTACAAGCGGATGCAGACGTGGGAAGGTCTGCCGGCCTACGTCAACGGTTCCGACAAGTTCCTGCACCTTCAGGTCGTCGATATCTTCATGCACTCATTCTTCGCCCAGGTGCTCGGCGATCGCGAGGCGGCGCACCTCGAAGATGTGGAATTGGGCATCCTGGAGAGAATGCAGTCGCGATTCAGCGACGGCAGGCTCTATCCGGAAGAAGAAGTGGGGCCCTGGAGCCGCGTGAACAACTTGAGCTTCATTCTCGGCGGCAGTTATCTGCTCCACTACGTGCTTCAGAACGACGTCAAACCGGTCTCGACGGATGAATTCGAACGGCGCATCTCGGGCGTGAGTTACTTTCCCGACGGCAAGTTCCTGCTCCATCGCACGCCGAACAAGCTGGTCTCCTTCGCCTGGAGCAAGCCCTACCGGATCATGGGCCTGGCAATCCCGCGGGAGGGCAGTTGGCTGGTCACGCCCAACGCGCACGGGTTCACCGGCACGATCCTTGAAGAAGGCACGAGCAAGGAGCCGCCATGGGAGCTTGAGGATCTCGACTTCACGCAGAACGACGATTCGTTCATCGTCCGCGGCCGGGCCCTGCGCTGCCAGGGGAAAGTCCGATACTCGTGGACCTTCCATTCCTTGCCGGAAGACGAAGTCGTCGTGTCGCAGAAGCTGGTGGCGGTGCAACCCGTAACGCTTGCCCGCGTGGAAACCGGAACCGTGGGGATTGGCCGGGATTTGGGCCGCGAGGAGATCCGCCTGCAGTGGGACTCGCAAGAACAGACGCTTGGCGGTCCCGACGCCGGAGAGGACCGCCTCCTCCAGTTCACCGGTAGTTCGCTGACCGTGGATGAAAGGTTTGAGTATGAGTGGTCTGGCCAGGGGGTCGTGTGCTACCTCAAGCGTGGACGGCCGGCACGGGTTCATGGAGCGCCTGGGGGCTATGGGCACATCGAAGACGAGCTTCACGTCGGCCATCTTGACAAACCGCAGGCCTTTGATTGCGGACAGACGATCGCGGAGGGTATACTGCGAGTTCGGATGCTTTCCTCACCAGCCCACCCCACTACCCCACCCGAGTGAGAATCATGAGTAGATTCCTGTCTGTTTTTGTCGCCCTCACTTTCGCTTTTGCCCCATGTGCCTTGCAGGCCGCCGATAACCAACTGACAGACCAAGAGAAACAGGACGGCTGGATCTTGCTGTTCAACGGCAAGGACTACACCGGCTGGCAATGCAGCAACGGCAAGGAGGTCGCCTCCGAAATCGTCGACGCTTCCATGCAGCCCTACAAGTCGGGCGGCTACCTCATCATTCGCAAGGAGCAGTTTGGCGACTTCATCCTCAAGTGCGACGTCAAGATGCCCGACCCGTGCAACTCCGGAATCTTCTTCCGCGTCGAAGATCCCAAGAATCCGGTCCACACCGGGTTCGAAATCCAGGTCTCGACCGGCACCGGTACCAGTTGCCACGACTTCGGCGCGATCTACGATCTCGTTCCGCTCAAGAAGAACGCCACCAAAGGCCCCGGCGTCTGGAACTCGGTGGAGATCAAGTGCGAGGGTCCCAAGGTTGCCGTCACGCTCAACGGCGAGTTGGTCTGCGAAATGGACGCCGACCAGTTCGACCAACCGGGCGAGCGCGCCGTCGAAGGCGATCACAAGTACAAGCTGAACGGTGAGAAACGAGCCGTCAAGGATTTCGCCCGCAAGGGCTATCTCGGTTTCCAGGACCACGGGCATCCCGTGTGGTACAAGAACGTCAAGCTGTTGCCGCTCGACAAGAAATAACATCGCTGAAGATCGAAACAACGAATCACGCATGACGAAACCCGGGTGTCGCAAGCACATCCCGACGCGGTGACACCCCCATTCGTCATTCGTGCTTCGACATTCGTTCGTCATTTGATTTTCGTCCTTCCTTCATTCCCGCCTCCCCCCTCCAACTTCGCTCTCTCTCAAGGAGCCCCGCCATGTCGCACCCCACCAATCGTCGGCGTTTTCTCAAGACAGCTAGCGTTACGGCCGCCGGTTTCTGGGTGGCGGGGGGCGTGTCGTCCCGGGCGGCGGAAGAGAAGTCGCCCAACGAGCGGATTGCCATGGCCGCCATCGGGGTCGAGGGGAAGGGGCACAGCGACTCGGACGATGCCGCCCAACACGGCGACATGGTGGCCGTCTGCGAAGTCGACGAGAAGCGGCTGGCCGGCGCCCTCAGGCGTTTTCCCGGAGCCAAGGGTTACACCGACTTCCGCAAGATGCTGGACGAGATGGCGGGGTCGCTCGACGCCGTCACCGTCAGTACCCCGGACCACATGCACGCACCGTGCTCGCTCATGGCCATGCGCATGGGCCTTCACTGCTTCTGCCAGAAGCCGCTCACGCGAACGATCTACGAGGCACGCTTGATGGGCCAGGTGGCACGGGAGAACAAGCTCGCCACGCAGATGGGCAACCAGGGCACGGCCGGCGACTCGCTGCGCCGTTCGGCCCATTGGCTTAAGAACGGCGCCATCGGAAACGTCAAGGAACTGCATATCTGGACCGATCGCGCCAAGGGCTGGTGGCCCCAGGGAATCGAGCGCCCCGCGCCGAGCGACCCGCCGGTCCACCTCCCCTGGGACCTCTGGCTGGGCGTCGCCCCCAAGCGGCCTTACGGGGAAGGATACCATCCCTTCAAGTGGCGCGGCTGGTGGGATTTCGGCACCGGCGCCCTCGGCGACATCGCCTGCCACGTGGTCAGCATGCCCTTCATGGGCCTCGATCTGCGAAACCCCGTCTCGGCCGTGGCCGAAACCTCCGGACACAACAAAGACAGCTTCCCCGAGTGGTCGATCATCACCTACGAATTCGCCGCCACCGACAAGCGTCCGGCCGTCAAGCTCGTCTGGTACGACGGCGGCAAGCTCCCGCCCAAGGAGCTGCTGGGCGGCCGCGAACCCTCGCCCAAGGGCGGCTCCCTGGCAATCGGCGACAAGGGAATCCTCCTCGACGACCGCCTCCTCGACGGCGCCGAACCCGTCGCGGTCGACTTCCCCCGCTCCCCCGGCCATTTCGAAGAGTGGATCCGCGCCATCAAGACCGGTGAGCAGGCCATGTCGAACTTCCCCGACTACGCCGGCCCCCTGACCGAGTCCATGCTCGTGGGCAACCTGGCCGTCTGGTCCGGCGAAAGAATAGAGTGGGACGCCGCCGCCATGAAGGTGAAGAACGTCGACGGCCTCGATTCGCTCATCAAGCCGACGTATCCCAAGGGGTATACGCTGGACGCGTAATCCAAATGGCCTTGCGGATCAAAGGTGCGGATCAAAGGGGTCGGGTGTCTTTGTTCTTGATAGTTCCTGATGAAGAAGTCGATCTGTTTGCTGCCCAATCATGGCATCCGGCATCCTCATCGACTCTAATACAGGTTCCCACCACAACCCGCCGTGGTCTGTCTGTTCATCCCCCACCTACCCACTCACCCGGAGACCCGCCATGCCCCGACGCGCATTCCTCACCTCCGTAATTCTCCTGACTCTATGTCTCCCCGCTGCCCGCCCGGCCGAAACACTCGACGCAAACCGCATCGCTGAAATCGCCAAGTGGCTGCCCGAGTCCCCGCAGGGCGTCGGGCCCACCATCGACGATCGCACCGCCTGGCAGCGCGTCGCCGACGCTCCGGGCTTCTCCGGCATAATCAAAACCGCCGAACGACTGCAAAACGAACCTGCTCCCGAACTCACCGACGACCTGTTTCTCGACTTCTCCCGCACCGGCAATCGCAGCCGCTGCCAACGCGTCCTCGGCCAGCGCCACAGCCGCCTTCCCGCTTTTGTCTTGGCCGAGTGCCTCGAGAACAAAGGCCGCTTCCTGCCCGACATCGAGGAGTCCATCCGCGAGATCTGCTCCGAAAAGACCTGGGTCATGCCCGCCCACGACCGCAGCCTGGCCAACTTCCGCGGCCAAACGCTCGAAGTCGATCTGGCCGTCGCCGACGTCTCCTGGAACCTGGCCACGGCCCACTACTGGCTGGGCACAAGACTCAATCCGGACATCCGCCGGTTGATCCAAAGCGAACTGGAGCGCCGCACCATCGCCTCGATGGAGAGCTACGTGAAAACCGGCAAACCCACCATGTGGTGGGCGACCGGAACCAACAACTGGAACGCCGTCTGCCTCGCCGGCGTCACCGGAACCGCCCTGGCCGTGGAACCTTCGGTCCAGCGCCGTGCCTTCTTCGTCGCCGCCGCGGAACACTACATCCAATACTTCAAGAAGGGCTTCACCGCCGACGGCTACTGCTCCGAAGGCATGGGCTACTGGAACTACGGCTTCGGCAACTTCACCCTCCTGGCCGAGACGCTCATCCAGGCCACCGGCGGCCGGCTCGATCTGTTCACCGATCCGCTGATCAGAGAAGTGGCCCTGTTCGGACCGCGAATGGAGATCGTCCCGGGCGTCTATCCGTCGTTTGCCGACTGCGCCATCGGTAGCCGCCCCGACACCCAGTTGATGGCCTTCCTGAGCCGCCGCTTCCGCCTCGGCATGCGCGACGTCGAAGCGGCAGGACTCGGATTGGCAGGCGGCCCGTCCGGCAGCTTGTACAGTTTTGGACTGCACGCCTTCGACAACTCGGCCACCGCCGTCCCCCCCGCCGACGAAGCCGTCGGCCGGGAACCGCGCAACTGGTTCTCCGAGGCCGGCATCCTCATCTGCCGGCCTACCGACTCCCAATCCGGGCTCGGAGCCGCCCTCAAGGGCGGGCATAACGCCGAACACCACAACCACAACGACGTCGGCTCCTACGTCGTCGCCCTCGCCGGCAAAACCCCGCTCCTCGATCCCGGCGGCGAAGTCTACACCGCCCGTACCTTCAGCAAGGATCGCTACTTGAGCGGCGTGCTCAACAGCTTCGGCCATCCCGTCCCACGCTTCGGTGAAGCCCTCCAGAAAACCGGACGCGATGCCGCTGCCAAAGTGCTCAAGACCCAGTTCACCGATCAGGCCGACACCCTGGTCCTCGACCTGCGTGCCGCCTATCCCGTCAAAGGCCTGACCCGGCTGGAGCGAACCTTCGTCTTCTCCCGCACTGACCGGGGCAGCCTCACCGTCACCGACGGCGTGGAACTCGCCGAACCGACTCCGTTTGAGACGGCCCTGATCACCTTCGCCAAGTGGAAGCTGGAGGGCAACCGCCTTCACGTGGGCGACGACGACTCGGCCGTCAACGTGACGATCGACACCCACGGCGCCGATTTCTCCCTCGAAGACACCGAAATCCACGAAGACCTTTCCCGCGGTCGAGTCCCCGTCCGCTTGGCCGTCAAACTGGCGCGCCCTGTCACCGCGGCCCAAGTGACTCTCACGATCACACCGGCTGCGAATTGAGGCCCGAGAGCCAGATGACGCTTCCCCGTCAAGCCGGAAGACACGATAATGGACAGAGACTGTACTTCAAGCTGAAACAGAGGAGAGGCACGATATTGTGCGGCTACAGGAGTATAGCGACTCTTTTCTGCCTACGCTCACATAGAGAGGAACTTCCTTATGCTTTCGGCCCCTGAGGTTCTGAACCAATACTACCTGGAAACCCGCTGCCAACTGCTCGAAGTGGCCGCCACCCTCGACCGCCTGGATCTGGCGATGCGGCGCGACGGCAACGAACCCGTCGCATCGGATCCGCGTTTGGAGCGACTGCGAACCACTCTCGATCTGCTGGCCGATCGCCAGGCCACGCCCGATCGGGCCGAGCGCGTGTTGCGGTTGTTCTCCGATTAGAAAAAGGGGTCAGGACTCATTTGCCGGTACGGCCCGAAGGGTGCTTCGCACAAATGAGTCCTGACCCCTTTTTTGCACTAGGATTCACTCCCATGCAAATCATCCAGCCCCACTACCACGGAATCGCTCGAACGGCTCAGGACTACGAACGGATGGCCATGTCGGGCGTCGTCGCCGTTTGCGAACCCGCGTTCTGGCCCGGCTTCGAACGCCGCTATCCCGAGACCTTCATCGACTACTTCCGCCAGATCAGCGAATTCGAACCGACCCGCGCGGCCGGCTACGGCATCCGGCACTTCTGCTGGGTCGCCGTCAATCCCAAGGAGGCCGACGACCCCGATCTCAGCCGCGCAGTCCTCCAGCACATGCCCGAGTTCTTCCAGAAGCCGAACGTCCTCGGCGTGGGCGAAACGGGCCTCCATAAGTCGACCCGGAACGAGTGCGACATCATGGAAGCCCAGGTCCAGATGGCGATCGATTACGACCAGCTCCTGCTCATCCACACACCCCATCTCGACGACAAACTCCACGGCACAAAACGCATCCTCGAAATCCTTGCAGGAATGCCCGTCGACCCCGCTAAGGTCTGGATCGACCATGTCGAAGAACACACCATCGAGGCTGTGCGCGACCGCGGATACTGGTTCGGCTTCACCCTCTATCCGATCACCAAATGCTCCCCCCGCCGGGCCGTCGACATGATCGAAAAATACGGCTCCGAGCGTCTCCTGGTCAACTCGTCCGCCGACTGGGGCCCCAGCGATCCGTTCCTGCTGCAGGAGTGTATCCTGGAGTTCCGCCGCCGCGGCCACACGACCCAGGAAGCCCTGGAAATCTTCCACAACAACCCGGCCCGATATCTTGGCCAGAACCCGAAGTTCGATATCAAGCCAATCCAAATCGTGGAAGCGTAAAACGGCACGCCGCGCCGATTCGGCCAACTATCGTGCCTGCGAAGCTGCTAGGCCCAATCCCGCGAGGGTCGCGTTCGCAGCCGGTTGGCGTCTTCGTCGTCGATGAACTCCTCCTTCACCGGATCGAGTTTCAGCTTTCGCTGGAGGATCCACGACAAGGCGGCCGCGTGACAGGCGATGTGCGACCGCCGCATGACGTCGGCGTTGGCGGCCGTCGTGCCACGAGTTCGCATGCAATCGAAGAAGTCGCGGGAGTGGGTGCCGACGTCCAACCCGCGAACCCGCTTGGTTGCATCCGGCAATTCCGCTTGCAGAGCGGGAGACGACGCCACAATTTCCCCTTCGTCGCCCGTCTCGACCCACCCCTCCTCGCCGATAAACCGCACCGGGCAGGTCCCCAGCCGGGTGATGTAGTGGGGAGAACGATCGCCGAACGGCTCGGCCAGGAAGTCGACGATGATCTTCACGCCGTTGGCATAACGGCAGATGATGTTCTTCTCCGTCGGCTCATACTCGATCGGCATCGTGTCGTCGGACTGATTGGCCCACTGGCAAAGGTCGATCGTGTGGGCTCCCCAGTCGAGCAGCCGGGCGCCGGAATCGAAATCCCACTGGCCTCGCCAGCGGCCGTCGACGTACTTCTGATTGAACGGGCGCCACGGCGCCGGGCCGAGCCACAGGTTCCAGTCGACGACGTCGCGTGGCGGGATCGGTTCGGCGGGAAGCCACGTGTTGTCGAGCACGGGAATGTAGATCGAGGCGTGCAGCGTATGCAGCTTGCCGAGCTTCCCGCTGTGGGCGAATTCGACCGCCTTCTGAAAGTTCGCTATGCTGCGGCGCTGAGTGCCCGCCTGAAACACCCGCTTCTCCGCGCGGATCGTATCGGCCAGTTCCTGGCAGGCGGCGATGGTGATGCCGCACGGCTTTTCGCTGTAGACGTCTTTGCCCGCCTTGGCTGCGAGAATCGAAGCCGGGGCATGCCAGCGATCTCCCGTCGCTACCAGCACGGCGTCGATGTCCTTGCGGTCCAGCAACTCCCGGAAATCGCGATAGAGCACGCAGTCGCTGTTGCCGTAGTGCTTGTCGACGAGCGCCTTGCCGGCCTCGCGGCGACTGGCTTGCACGTCGGCAATGGCCACGCATTGGACGTCGCCGTGCTGCAGGATCGCACCAAGATCGTAGGTGCAGCGCGGGCCGATGCCGATCACTCCAAGCGTGATCTTCTCGTTCGCTGATTCACTGCCGCCACGGCCCAGCGCCCCGGCGGGCACGAAGGTCGCCAGCGATGCCGCGGCCGTCGCCGTCGCGGTACTCAGAAGGAATTCACGACGTGTCTTGCTCTCAGGCGTGTTCATGATTCGGTTCTCACAAAGTCTGTTATTACAGCTCACTTGTTCAGGGAACGAAGGACGGAAAGCAGAAGCCCGGTCTGTCGGGAAGACAACCTCGACAACCGCCCATTCCCTCGACAAACATCGACGGAAACCGCGCTCCTATTCGAGCCGCACGGAGGAAGTACTTCCCGCACACTCGGCCACGAACAGCCGCGTCCGGTCACCCTCGCTCACATTGTAGTAGATTCGGCGCCCGTCTGCACTAAAGGCCGGATGCGGATGGGAGCGCCGCCACGATTTTGCCCCGCCCGTGTTATTGAACTGGGCTACCACCACGAAACGGTCCTCCCGCGTATCGCCCACGATAATCGCCCAGTCTCCCGGCTTTCCGAAATCCCGCCGGGAAACGTCCGCATCGGTCACAAAAATCGTCCCGTCGGGACTCAGCGTCGGGTGATTCGAGGGCGACGAGCGGGCGTAGCGTCTGGTCTGTCCGGTTTCCAGGTCGTCCAGAAGATTGCCCTTCTCGAAGATGGCCTTCGAACGGGGATCCCACGAGGGGTGCCCCCATTGTGGAAACAACCGGATGAAACGGCCGTTTGCCAGGTCATACACCACCTTGCCTTCACGATAGCTGGCTTGACTCGACCGGAAGTTGTCGCCGCCGCCGGGCCGCGAAAGCTTGAAGAACACCTTTTCGCCGTCGGGGCTCAGCACGGGGAAGAAGATGGAGATGTCCGTCGTCCCGAATTTCTGCTGTACCCACTCCTCGTATTCCTCAACCACTTGCGCCGCCGTCACCGGCTTGCGGATTGCACCGGAGTCAACGTGAACCAGTTCCAGGTCCTTATGCGGGCCCGGCCTCCAATGGCATCCGTAGATCGGCACCCAGGGCTGTTGCGGAGAGCCGAATCCCGCCTGGCGATCTTCCGCCAGGACGGTCTGTTCGCGCGAGGCGACATCGACGGCCACCACTCGCCATCGCCCGTCGCGGCAATCGTGATAGACAACGGTCCGACCAGCGTCCACCCATTGCTGGCAAGCCGCACGGTGAGCATCCTCCGTGGTCACGCCCAAGGCCAGAATCGTCTCTTCCCCGGAAGAGCGTTCCCGGATGCGGATATCGCCGAATTCGCCGTCCGGCTTCGTGGATGTGAAGTAGAGAACGTACCGGCCGTCGGGACTCTCGGGAGAGGCGTTGAAATAGGTGTGGATCGTGTGGCCATCCACATTCGGTGCAACGGGATGAATCTGCACGCCGGTCTGCCAAGGCGCAATCGCATCGCCGACCTCGGCGGCGGCGAGAGTCGATGTCGCCACAAACAGGGTTCCCGCGAGAATCAACCCGACCGGCCGTGTCTTTCGCATGGTAGGATGACACATAGGATACTGCCCCCGTCTCACTTCTTCGCCGGTGTTGAGTTTCCGTCTTCCAGCTTCTTGATCCGCGTTTCGAGTGACTTGGCCTGTTTGCTCAGCGACTCGACCTGACTGCGAAGCCGGGCGACGTCGGTCTGCCGCTGGCGGATCTTCTCCAGGCTCTCGTCGATCACGAGCACGAGCCGCGGATTGGTTTCCCTGGCTCGTTGCTCGGAGAGCGAGCCAAGGGCTCGGACGTTCGTGGAGCCGGCCAGCGCTTCGTAGGCTGCCTGGCGTACGGACCATCGACAATCATCCATCTCGGCGCAAACGGCCTCGAGCACCTTATCGTCGTTGCCGCCGAGCCGTGCCAGGGCTTCGAGAACCGCAATGCGACGATCGGGTGTTGTGGGAGCCTTCAAGAAGCCGAGCAGGCGTTCGATCGCTTCGGCATTCTCGATCTCCGCCAATCCGTCGGCAGCCGCCTTGAGGATCACCTGCCTGTGACTTTCCGAGCCGAGCGCAGCCACGAAATCGTCGCGGCATCCCGCCCGATCGACCTTGGCCAGCGAACGCAACGCCTCTGCGGCAGTCTCGTAGGATGCATCCTTCTTGACGACGGCCCGCAACGCAGCCCGGGTGTCGTCGTGGGCGAACTTTCCGAGCGACTTGACGGCCTCACGGCGCACGAACGACTTGGCGTCGTCCCCGGCCACGGCAATCAGGCAGTTGCGAACCTCGTCGCCCGAAAAACCGGCCAGGGCCTTGACCGCTTCCTGCCGCAGGGCCCAGAAGCCGTCGGACTTTGCCAGCTCGATCAGCGCATTCCGGGCGTCATGATCCCCCTTCATGCCGCCCATCTCCCCGACGGCCTGGATCCGGCTCATCAGGTGCTCGCCATGCTGCGCCTGGTCGATCCACTCTACTTTGTCCTTGTGGAAAGAAACGTCCTTGAGAATCCAGTCGTTCGGATCGAAGCACACCCGCCCGGGCCGCTCTTCCAGGTCGAAGCGGAATGTCTCTTCTGCCTTGGCCACGGTGATCTTCCGGATCTGCTCGCCCTTCGACGTCACCAGGGCAATCTCGACCGGCATGCGGAACAGAGGCGTCAGGTCGTCGACCGTCTGCGTCTGCTTCACGACCAGGACAACCTGCTTCTGCTGGGAATCCCAGGTGTAGGAGACGTCGTACTGCGGGTGGCCGCCGTGGTAGATCCATTGGTCGAAGAACCAGTCGAGTCCCTGACCCGTGGCCTCCTCGAGGGCGATCCGGAACTGGGCCGTCTCGATCGACTGAAATGCGTGCTTCTTCGTGTAGTACCGAATGGTCCGCCAGAACGCCTCCTCGCCCAGTACGAAACGGAGCATGTGCAATACGCGGGCCCCCTTCGGGTAGCTGTGGCGGTCGAACATGTGGAGAGGCTTCTCGTACTGCGACGTGACCAGTGGGCGGCGATAACGATCCTTGTCTTCTTTCTTATACGATTCGGCCTCCTCGGCTCGCCGCCAGGCCGCCTCGTCGGCGCCGTATTCGTGCTCGAACCAGACGGTCGTGAAGAACGTGGCAAAACTCTCGTTCAGCCAGATGTGGCTCCAATCCTTGCACGTGATCAGGTCGCCGAACCATTGGTGAACCAGCTCGTGAGCAACGAGGTCCTCGCTCGTCGTGTCCAGTTGCGCCCGCTCGTCGTGGAGCGTGTTCAGGTTCAGAGTCGTGGCCGAAGTGTGTTCCATCCCGCCCCAGCCGTACTCGTCGACGCAGATCTGAGCGTATTTCGCCCACGGGTAGCGGTAGTCGAGCAACTGGGAATAGTACTCCACCATCCGGGCCGTCTTGTCGAAACTCCGCTCGGCCTGATCCAGCCGGCCCTTGGGAACGTAGGACGTGATCGGCAGGCCGTCCCAGCTCTGTTCGTAGGCCTCGAACTCGCCCGCCACGATCGACATCAGATACGATACGTGCTCCGGCTCCTGCACGAAATGCCACGTCATCTTGCCGTCCCCCGCCGGCTTCTTCTCTTTCAAGACGCCGTTGGACAACACCAGGTAGTCTTGGGGAACTGTCGCCAGGATCTCGCTGGTGAACCGGTCCGACGGGTGGTCGTGGCAGGGGAACCAGTATCGGGCATACTCCGGCTCGCTCTGGGTCCAGACCATGCGGGCCTGGTTTGGCTCCCTCTCGTCGGGCAGAACGAAGTGCGCCCCCTGCTTCGGTTCCACGATTCGATACTCGATCGCCAGCCGGAATTCCTGATCCGCCGCAATCTCGCGTCCGAGTTCGACCTCCAGGCGGCTGTCGCGGTGGGTGAACTTCAGCGGACCTGCCTGCGAACCGTCTGCCAGGAGTTCCACCTTCAGGACCTTTATCTCGGCCGCGTCGAGCGTCACCCTGCTGATCGGCGAAAACGGCTTGAGGGTGAGTGCGGCACGGCCGTCGATCTGCTGCTTGTCCCAGTCGATCGAGAGATCCAGGCGAACGTGCCGCTGATCGACATCGCGGCTCCGCAGGCTTCGCTCGCCGGCCGTGAAGGGCCCCCGTTTGGCCTCGGCCGCCACGGCCCCACCGGTCAGGAGAAACAGGAAAAGGAATGCCGGAACGGTCCGTAGATGACGAATCATGAGCTGCAAACCTCAAGGCCGGGGGGCAGTCAACCTCATCGCCCCACCGAACCAGGAGGTTCCCACGGGTGGCTGGGCTGACAGATTCGGCAGGATTCGGGAACCACGGCAGGCAGAGCCCGCCGTGCAACGATCGCAAAGACAGCCCCAGTATACTTGCGGGCCCCATTGCCGGAAAGAAAAACGGCCCGGACCATCAACAGGGGCCTGCCCCCCACTCTACGGATCACAAGTCGCTGCAAGCACGACACTTAGCGCAACGAACCAATCGCAGTTCCGCCGTGTCTGCAAGCTGGCGACGCCTTTAAGAACCGGGCATGCTGCGTTAGAATGGAACAGGACATCCGGCGCGTCAGCAGCCACAAGGGGACTATCCCGATTTTTGTGGCGGGACGCCACAGAAATGGGACTGTCCCCTTCCCCTGCCATAGATGTCACCTACTTCCACGTTCGTTCGTAATCATAATCTTACTCATAATCACAATCTGACTACGGAATCCTTTCTCGGCGATGCCGAATAACCAAGGGACGGAACGACTTCCGTCCGACCGTTTTCTGTCGGGGGCGAATTGGGTTCGACCGGGCAGTTGAACGGTGAGTGGCGTGTCGTGGTTGGTCAGCAGGCCACGTTAAAAGCCGACCAAAAAACAATTGCCGAGGATAACCTCGTCCTAGCTGCCTAGAAACAGGTAGCTCCGGCTGAGGGCTTTTGCCGAAGAGGCCCGACTGCTGGTCACCAATTTCGGATCGTTCCGGGTCACCGCCGAGCACGCCCGGGATTAAACCCTGTTCCCGGCTAGTCCCTGCAGCAGCCCGTCGAATGGCGGCCGCGGACGGCGAAATCCAAACATTCGACTACACACGTAGAAGCTCACCCGGATACGTCGCGGGACGCGGGTTCGATTCCCGCCGCCTCCACTAGTGTATTCGTATCAAGCAGTAAGACCTCGTTTTTCTCGGCAAAAACGGGGTCTTTGCTTTTTGGCAACGAGTCAATACCGGGCCTTACGTGCGCTGTGTACGTTGGATTTTGCGTTGCCTCATCGGTAGCCGCACAAGCCCTATCGAAGTCGGCGTCAGTAACCTGGATGTAGTGACGAGCCGCAATGGTAACCGTGTTGCCGATCCACTTGCAGACGGTGGCGATGGGGTACTCCCGAGCCAAGTCGGATTCGCAACTTGCCCGTAGGTTGTGCCACAAGCGGGGCCACTCTTCTAAGCCGGCACGAGCGACGATCTTCTGAAACGTAGTCCGAAGGTTGCATCCGTTCCAACCCCGCGGACCGTTTGCGGCCGGAAGGTACAGACTCTCAGGAATCACGTTCACCTGCCCCTCTTTCGCCATTTGCCAGGCTTCCTCAAGGTACGGCCGCAATCGGGCAAACATCGGAACTACGCGCCGGCCTTGCCCGTGCCCCTCGGTCTTGGGCGAAATGACGGTCATGGAACCGCGCTGCCAATTCAGATCGGCAAGCCGCAAGGAAAGCACCTCGGAAGGGCACCGCAGCCCACCGAATCGCGACAGGGCAATCATCGTTCGCCAGACCCAGTTAGGCGCTGCGTCAACCAGAAGCTTGGTGTCCGCCTCGGAAATGTACCGCTGCTTGTCGGCGGGGTTCCCGCCCTTGTGCGACACGTTCTCAAACGGGTTGCGATCGATCCATTCACGGCGCACGGCATGGGTGAAGAACTGCCGGGCAAACTGAAGCCGTTTCATGACCGTCGTGCCGGCTAGCTTCTGGTCGACCAGGTATTGCCGGAAGCCTTCGGCATCGGGCGCGCCGATGGTCCGCAACTGCCGGCCCTTCCCGAAGTGAGCAACCAGATTCCGTTTCGTGTGTCGCCAGACCACGAGCGTTGCCGGCTTGGCATGGGGGTTGGCGGCAATGAAGTCGGCAACGAGTCTGCCCACCGTGGTTTCGTCGCGCGGTTTCACCAGGCCACAACTGGCCAACTTCTCGTGAAGCTCATCCGTGATTCGAGTCAACCACGAGGCGGTGTCGGTGTCGACGTTATCGCCCGACACGGCCGCAAGCAACAGGCGCTCAACGTAGGACTTCACTATCTCCGCTTTGCGAAGAGGCAGCCGGCCAAGGTAGAGGGTCACTCGCTTGCCGTTGGGTGCCCGAAACTGAAGTCGCCTGTTGCCGGCCTTGTCCGCGTTCAAACTTGCCATGGTCGCCTCTCTTCATTCTGTGCGACAACCCCCTGGTTGTGGGGTTCTCGCGCGAGGTGGGCTTAGTTTCTATCGCAACTGTTAGTTATCTCTCAGCTTGACGCCAGTGTGGGGGTGTTGATTCGCGTCGGGCTGGGCGGGGACGAGGGCACATAGATCGCCCAGCCCGCCCCCGTGCCAGCCTACTTTCCACCCAACCGTCAAGCAACACGTGCCTTGCTCGCCGCCCACTCCCTCGGATTCGTCGGCAAGGATTCGAGTAGAACACCAGGACCGGGCATTTCCGCCGGATTCAGCATTGCCGCCCCGTACTTCTGCGCGGCTGTTTCAGGCCGCTTGCCGAATCGGTAAGGCCAGAAAACACACGCCGTCGAATTCTTCCCATCGCACGTGCAATACGCAACCGCCTTTGCGGAGCTATCGCAACACTCCAGACAATTTGCACGGATCGCCTTCAGGGGTGTCAACAGTTTCATGGTCAAACGTCCTCCAGAATCTCAGGAAGTGGTAGCTAGCTATCGTTTCGTTCGCGCCGAGGGGTCGGGTGGTGTCTTGGGTCATGTCGGCACCCTCGGCGAAAAAAACAGCGTTCTACGGTGTGGGCCAGGTAGGGGAGGGGGTCAGTTCTCGGACGGCTCAGGTGGGTAACCATCCGGTTCGATCCGGGCAATCGGGAACCGGCCTGCCCTGGTTTCGACGATCGCCACGCCGTCGGCAACGAGGATTGCTCCAACCGGCCCGGGTTCCATCGACGCCGCTGCCCGCTGCCAGAGGATCGCGATTGCCTGGCTGCCGTCCGGCTGAAGCCTGAACTGTTCAGGGACCGGCCGCACTTCGATGTCTGGCGGGGCGGCAATCGCCGAAGCGTCCCACGTGCCGTCCAACTGCTCTCCACGGCCGCTGTCGTCGACGAACCAGACCGTCTCAGGATCGTCGGCCCCCGGCACGTCGCCGACTATCGCCCCCACGGGTTCGTCTTGGCCAACCTCAAAAACGAACGCGAGTAGCCGGGGCCGCCCAGACCAAATCCGGAAGTCGCGTCCGACGCGTTCGATTCTCAAACTTGCAACATTCAACATTCAATCACCCTCTCAATATAGAGCACTAACTTCTAACTCTCTCACTTGTCGCGCGGAGTTGTCTCGGCTCGCCAGACCAGATGGGAGCGACAGAGCGGATGGCCCCTTACGTAGTAAGGGCCATACCGTCTGGTCTGGAGAGACAACTGCCCCAGACCATACAGACTGATCGGTCATTCTGTCTGTCTCGTCTGTCCACTCTGCAACAGGAAACTCAAGTTCCCCTGAACGAGTGGTTTCAGTGGCGGAGTGATAATCGACTTCGCAGGAAACTCGGAAGTCTTGCCTCGGGTGTATCCCAAGGATTCGAGGTGGCGAAGCACTGCCTTTGCTTTTCCGACGCCGACGTGCAATTCCCTTTGCATTCGGTCGATCAATGGCGTCGTCTCCTCCGGCCCGGGTCCCGAAATCCACCCACCCACCGTAGCCGATAACGCCTCAACACTGGGCCCGGATTGTTTGGCACGCCGAACCGAGTCCGAAGTCTCAACCTCGGGCGGTACGTCATCACGGACAATGAACGAGCAGTCTTGAAATTCCAGCGTCTTAGCCTCGGGACTGCGGTAGTTTCGCAAGACCGTTTCGAGTACAAGCCAATCACCCGGGTTGTCAGCATGAGGGGCGAGCGTAAACATCCCGTCGAAATCTCTGGCAATGACGCCGGAGCCACTGGCGCGGTCGATCGCCTGTCGGTCGCCGATGCGTCCCTTCGTCCCGTGGTGAATGATTATCACTGCCGGCCCGCGTTCGCAAATCGCGTCAAAACCGCCAAGCAATCGCGCCATGTCCTTTTGGGTGTTTTCGTCAGCGCCGGCGCGGTCTGCCAACTTGAATAGCGGGTCGAAGAGCACCGCGTCATAATCCTCAAACCGAAGCGCGTCGAGTTGCGACGCCTTCCCGCGAAGATTCAGGATATCGAGCCGGTCTCCAATGTCCGCCGGGGTAATCCCAAGAGCGGAAGCAACACGTCGAACCCGCCGCCAGTAGTGCGCCGACTTCAACTCAAATTGCAGGACGAGAACGCGCTGCCGGCCACGCGGTTTCCAGCAAAGGAAATCCCGTCCGGCCGCGAGACAGAGTGCGAGCATCAACGCGAAAAAGCTCTTGCCCAACTTGGACTGCCCGACGACAAAAAACTTGTCCCCGCGGTCAAGCAAGCCTGGAATGATCGATTCGACAGGCGGGGGCTCTTGCATGAGCCAATCCGAAGCTAGCACGATCGACGGTTGCGGTTCGCTGGCTACCGTCGCACTCGCCGGCGCACCAACCAGGCCTGTTTTGCGATCGTACTCCGCCAACAGGCTTCGTGCCGACTCCGCTCCGTTCGTCAGCGCCGCTGCCTCCGCGGCTTGTTCGGCGAGTTCTTCCGCTTCCCATTCGGCCGCTTTGTCGGCGGGGTGTTCATGGGCTTGTTGAATCTTGTGAGCAAGTTCCTTTTCGCTCCATTCCGGTTGGCAGCGCTGGTTGTACGACTGAAGCACTTGCAGGGCGACGTTCTCAGGTAGGTCGAACCTATGCACGAGGTTTTGCACGAGGTAGAGCGTTGTCGCGTGCCCGCCCTGCCCGCTGATTGCCGGCGGGTAAGCATCGACGTATGCAGTTGCTCGCCGTATCCGCCGTTCCAGATCGACCCCTACTTGGCCCACCGAACCCAGCGCCGTCTGCGCCGCGCTCGCCGGTTCCTGTGCCGGCGCGACAGACGTAGCCGGACGCTCCCACGGCTTCGGGGCTGTAACAGGCTGCGCCGGCGCGGAGGGAACGACCGTTGCCGGAGGTACAGGTTGCGGTTGGCCAGAGTTGTGGGCGGGGGGGAGTACCGATATGCTCTCCCAATCGCCGAATGACTCCACGTCGCGAGCCACCACTCCCTCTAACATTTGCCCGGTAATGCAAAAGTACCTACCGTGGTCGTATACTTCGATCCCGGCTTTCTTACCGCCCTCGCTGCCTTGCTGCGCGGAAAGATCGATCTTGCGGCCTGTCAGGAAAGGCGACGAACCGCGGACGATGATATGAACACCGTACCCGCTGGGTGAAATCTCGGTATAGGAGTTCAATCGTTCCACAATCGCTTGCGCCCACGGGGCGAGTCCTTGGCGCGGATGCCGGCACCCGTCCAGGTCGACCCCAACAAACGGATCATCTTTCGTGAACACGAAACCGATACCGTCGTACCCGCCGCGCTCGTATGCTTCCCAAGCGCCGTCCAACGTCGTCCAAGTGGAGGGATCGCTGACACTCGCCGGCTTGCCGTTTTCCTGACATGGAATCTTTCGCTCATGTTCGTTCTTCCACGGTATCCACTGCCGACATTCCGTCAGTTTTGTGGGAACATTCTTACGGTTAGGTTTCAGCATTTACTGCCTCGCTTTCCGTTGCTTGCTGCGCCGCTTGCTCGTCTGCCCAGCGCTCAAGCTGGTGGCGGAAATACATTACTCGACTTCCGACACGAACGCAGGGGATGCTGCCGCGGGGACTCGTAATCTGCCAGAGGCCCTTCTCGGATATCCCAAGCGACTCGGCCGCCTCTCGCGGCCGGAGGGCTAACCGTGGGATTGGCGACTCATGTTGTTCGTCATGGTAGATACTTCTCATCAAGGTGTCCTCCTGCGTCGCCATTGAAAGAGTCTCTGAAACCATCGTCTCCGGCGCGGTGGTTTACTGTGCTGTTCGTCAATACGAAACGGCTCGCGGTCTGCGAACGGGATAGGGGACATCGCCTCGATTGGATCGAAGAGCCTTGTTCCTTGTGGAGCGGGTGGGGCGTTCTTAGCAACCTCGTTCGCAATCCTCAGAATCTCCGGGTCGATTTGCACGGGTTAGCTCCTGGGCTTGAATTTCGATTGCGGTGGGTACTCGGTGCGTTCGCCGGTACTCTTAGTGTTCTGCGCAGCGTAGGCGCTGACAACGAGGGCCGCTTGCTCGTACGCTTTCCTTAGTTCGTCTGGAACCTGATCTCCAAACCGCGCCTTGACGGTGCGAATGAACGCGATGCTTCCGCCAACCTCCTCAGGAAACGCAAGGTCTGACTCCTCAACCATGAGTCCATTCTGGGTGGCACGCTCCCACCAAGGTTGCTCGCCTTGCTGCGCCGGCTGTATCTGCCGTTCAATTCCGAACGCTGAGGAAACGATCTCGTCAACCTCTTCGGGTGTTCGACGGCGATAGACGGCCTTGCCGTCTGGGCCGACGATTCGCACGTCGTCCGCAAGAAGCTTTGCCCGCGTCTCGGTAATCGCCTGTTCGCGCTTCGCTTGAATCTCAAGCTGTTTTAGTTGAAGCTCCGCTTGCGACTGCTTTTGGAGATACTGAATCGAATCCTTTGCAGATTGGTGAAGCCTCCAATTGCCATCCATCTCCCTCGACCAGATCGCGCCGTCGTCGGCAGTAATCCTGACTCCAGGTTCCTCGCCTTCTGGGTACTTCGGCTTGTTTGGATCGCCGAGAATCTCGGTAGGTTCTCGAATGCCTGCACGAGCCACCGAAAGACGCCTAAGTGCCTCATCCCGCTCTTGCCGTGAGAACTGTTGGTTCGTCTTGATGGCCTGTTCCGCGCGGGCAAACTTGGCGTCTTCGATGCGCTGCTTTGTCGTGTAGGTGTACTCGGTGTTCTGCGCCGTAAGCCGCGCCTGCTCGCGCATCTTCGACAACTCGTTGTCGAATGCGTCACGCTTGACCTGGCCCTCAAGACCGTACTGAACGGTCATTCGCTTGAGCGCCTCGTCAGCCGCCGACTTCTGCCGCTGTGCAGCCGCGTCAATCTGTGCCTGCTGCATGTCTCGCTGTTGCGAAAGCTGCATGGCTAGATTGCGGTCGTGCTGCTCGCGGGTAATCTGCTGCTGGGCCTGCTGCTCAACGAACTGCTGGCCAAACTGCAATTGCTGCTGAAGACGAGCCAGTCCGCTTTGGCCGGCGCTCGTGAGCATCCCGCCACGGTCCGCGCCGCGCTGTACGTTCTCGATGATTGGGGCTGCCATTTTGCATATTCTCCAGGGGTGGTGGTGGTGTCGTAGTGTTCAGCCGGCTTGTTGCTCGTCACGATCCGATGGGCTCGTTTGCCGTTTGATGCGTTCGATGGAGATTCATCGCCACGGAATACGCAACCGGGTCAATGCCGTCGACGTTACGCGTCAACGGCTGGATTCCCAATTCTCGGCAAGCGCGTAATCGCGCACGGCCGTCGAGTAGTTGCCCGCAATAGAACGTGATGGGAACTTTTTGACCATACTTGGCAATGTCTGCCTTCATTGCCTCATACCCATCGCCGTCGAACTCCGGGAACATATTCGCCGCCGGGTGAATCTCGACGTCCAAGTCGATCGGCCCGGAATCCGCCAGCAATCGTGCCGCTTCTCGAATCGGCAAATCCGCCACGCGTGTCGTTTTTGCTTCGAGTTCCGGCCACCGCTTCGAGAATCCCATGTAACGCTGCGCCGTCCGCGTAGAACCTTGGAAGTTTTGGACGAGCCATTCGCCCCACGTTCCGTGCTGACACTTCCCCTTGGCCTGCAAGAGTAGGTCGCCGGCAGCGCGTGCGTGTTCCAGAGCCGTCTTAGCAGATGCCTCTGCCTGGCGGTGGTGTTCGTTGATCTCTACTGCCAACGTCGTAAGCGCCGTGGTCTGGTAGTTCGATTGTGCTGTCATGTTGAATACTCCAAAGTTGTGGTGTCGTTGTGATGCGAGCGTACCTAGCCGGCTTGTTGTTCATCGCGAACGCGGCATTGCTCAAGCCAGGAGTCGATTTCCTCCTTTGGCCAACGCATGAGGGCATTCGTGCCGGTCCCGAAGCGGTACGGTCGAGGCATTGCGCCGGACGCCGCCCATTTCGTGACGGTCGCCACGGTGACGCCGCAGGTCGACGCGATTTCGCGCGTCCCGATCATCTTCGTTGCTGGGGTTTTCGAGTGAGCCATGTTCTTCGTTCCTCGCGTGGGTTCTAGGGGTGATTGTGTCAACTCAGGTTCATAAACCCCTATTTTACAACGGAGCATTTACTACTCCCGGAAACCCATGGCGCACGCTGTTTCATTACAACCGTAGGGTTGTGCCATATACCACCGTCAGAGGG
>ERZ747221.858-NODE-858-length-33072-cov-5.490074_pt1 | contig 33072 bp, 29 predicted proteins | sample MGYA00374949_ERZ747221 | MGnify/ENA primary metagenome ERZ747221 (study PRJEB28779, sample SAMN05720172) | bioreactor metagenome | isolation source: Anaerobic biogas reactor | place: USA:Washington, USA | collected 2015-08-08 ... | reverse complement strand
GGAATCTCGAGGTTGATGTTTTTCAGGTTGTGTTCGCGCGCGCCGCGAATCCGGATGGCAGGCTGCATGTCTCTTCTTCTCCTTAAGTCAGTCCAGCGTTGTAAAACCAAACATATGTCCGTCATTCATTATACCAGATGATCATACGCTGTATAGAGGTATTTTTCCGTAACACGCGGCGCATCCGTCAAAAATAAGGGCTTGCGCCCCTATTTTGGCCATGGTATAATAGCACGCGCACACGGCCCTATGGTCAAGCGGTCAAGACGCCGCCCTCTCACGGCGGAAACAGGAGTTCGATTCTCCTTAGGGTCACCAGGAAAAGCTGCCGTCCTCCCGGACGGCAGCTTTTTTTAGTTCACGTCTTCGCGCGACGCGATTGGCTGGTAGCCGCGCCGTTTCTGGACACACTTGTAGGCCGGCCGGATGATGCGGCCGCCGCTGACCAGTTCCTCAAGCCGATGGGCGCTCCAGCCCGCGATGCGGGCCGCGGCGAAAATCGGGGTGAACAGTTCCGGCGGGATGCCCAGCATCTTGTAGACAAAGCCGGAATAGAAGTCGACGTTGGCGCAGACCACTTTGTCGCTCTGCTTGAAACCACGGAAAACCTCCGGCGCCAACCGCTCCGTCAGCAAATACAGCTCGTACATCTCCTCCTGGCCGGACTCGTAGGCCAGCGCGCGCGCATAGTCGCGCAACAGTTTGGTGCGCGGATCTGACAGCGTATAGACCGCGTGCCCGATGCCGTAGATCAGGCCGCTCTTATCGTAGGCTTGCTTTTTGAGCACGCGCACCAGGTAGTCGCTGATCTGGCCTTCGCTGCGCCAGTTCTGGACGTTCGCAGCCAGGTCCTGCATCATGTCGAAAGCCCGGCTGCTCGCGCCGCCGTGCTGCGGGCCCTTGAGCGAGCCGATCGCCGCGGCGATGACGGAAAAGGTGTCCGACCCGGTCGAGGTCACCGCGTGGGTGACAAACGACGAGTTGTTGCCGCCGCCGTGCTCGGCGTGCAGCACCAGGGCCAGGTCGAGGATCCTCGCCTCCAAGTCGGTGAACTGGCCGTCGGGCCGGATCAGGGCCAGGATGTTCTCTGCCGTCGTAAACTGCGGCTTGGGCGTGTGCAGGAACAAACTCTGCTTGTCGACATAGTGGCGCTTGGCCATGTAGGCCTGGGAGATCAGGATCGGGAAACGGGCAATCAGCTGGATGCACTGGCGCAGCACGTTCTCGATCGCCAGGTTCTCCGGATCGCTGTCATAGGGATACAGGGCCAGCACCGTGCGGGCCAGCTTGTTCATGATGTCCGGGCTGGGCGCCTTGAGGATCATGTCCTCGGTGAAATTGTCCGGCAGGTTGCGGTAGCTGGCCAGGAGATCCTCGAACAGGCTCAGCTGACCGGCCGTTGGCAGCTCGCCGAACAGCAGCAGGTAGGCTGTCTCCTCGAATCCGAAACGCTTGTCTTCGTAAAACCCGGTGACCAGTTCGGAAATCTCAATGCCGCGGTAGAACAGGCGGCCTTCGACCGGAATCCGGTCGGCGTCGTCCATGATGTAGGAAAAGACCTCGCCGACTTCGGTCAGTCCGACCAGGACGCCGGTTCCGTCGTCGTTGCGCAGCCCGCGTTTGACGCTGTAACGTCCGTAAAGAGCCGGGTCGATGCGGCTCTTGGCCGCCGAGTCGGCAGCCAGCTGCATAATTAGGGCTGTTCTGGTGTTTTCGTCCATCGGTTATCCTCCTGTAGGTGCGTAACGGTCCGGTAGCTGTCCTTGGCCCTGGCGATATGGCGGCGCATCGCCTGCTCGGCCAGGCGGCTGTCCCGCTTGCGGATCGCGTCCACGATTGCGGCATGCTCCTCGAGCTGGCCGTGGCACCGGCCGGAACCGGACAGGGAAACCAGTCTCGCCTCGCGGGTCTGAACGTTGATCGGAGCGAGGATCTTATGCAGGATCTTGCTGCCGCTGCCGGCAAAAACCTGGTCGTGAAACGCCGCGTCCAGATCCTGCAGGCCGGACAGGTTGTCCGGCTTGTCCCGGGTCAAAGCCACTTCTGCTTCGAAAATACGTTCCAGTTCCGTGCGCTGGCTGTCGGTCATGTTGAGTGCGGCCCGGGCCGAGGCCAGGCTTTCCATCCGGCTGCGCACTTCGTAAAGGTCAAGGATGTCCTGGTCGGTGAATCGCTGCACGATCACCGAGCGGTTGGGGCTGGAGACGACCAGGCCGTCCAGCTCCAGCTGGCTGAACGCTTCCCGGACCGGCGTCCGGCTGACGCCGAGTTCCTGCGAGACGCGTGCCTCGGTCAAGGCCATCCCGTTCTGGTAATGCCCCTGCAAGATCCAGTCCCTGAGCTGGTGGTAGACGCGAAGACGCAGCCCGCCGCGCTGCCGGATGCCTTTTAATGCCATGCTCGCCGCCTCATTTCGCCTGTCGGCTCACGTGGCCCGCCGCGTATGGTTAAGCAGCCCGCCGGCCAGCAGCACATCCGCCTGGCGCCGCGAGAGCGGCAGCTCACAGCTGATGACGGTGTCCCGGGTCAGGTTTTTGACCAGCAGCGGCTCGCCGCGGACCAGCTTTTCCAGCTGCTCCGCCACCTGCTCGATCACCAGATCGTCCAGGTCGCCGATTCCGTCATAGTCTTCGGGACGGGCAAAAGACAAGGGCAAGATGCCGTTGTTGATCAGGTTGGCCATGTGGATACGGGCAAAGGACTTGGCCAGCACCGCCTTGACGCCCAGCTGCAGCGGCGCCAGGGCCGCGTGTTCGCGGCTGGATCCCTGGCCGTAGTTGGTCCCGGCGATGATAAACCCGCCGCCATTCGCCTTGGCGCGCGCGGGGAATTTGGGATCGCAGGGCGTCAGGCAAAAATCGGCCAGGTAGGGAATGTTGGACCTGAAGGGCAGCAGCTTGGCGTTGGACGGCATGATGTGGTCGGTCGTGATGTTGTCCTCGACCTTGATCAGGGCCTTGCCGGCCAAATCGCCCTGCAGCGGCCGGTTGACCGGGAACGGCTGGATGTTCGGCCCGCGCACGACCGGAACGTCCTCGCCCGCGGGTGCCGGATCGATGATCATGTTGTCGTTGACAAAGAAATGATCCGGCATCGCGACAACCGGCGCCGTGCCGCTGTCGCGCGGGTCGGTCAGGACGCCGGTCAGGGCGCTGGCCGCTGCCACTTCCGGGCTGACCAGGTAGACCTGGGCCGAAGCGGTGCCGGAACGGCCGTAGAAGTTACGATTGTTGGTCCGAAGCGAGACGGCGTCGGTACGCGGCGCTTGGCCCATGCCGATGCAAGGGCCGCAGGCCGATTCGAGGATGCGTGCGCCGGCGGCGATCATGTCGGCCAGGGCGCCATTTTCGGCCAGCATGGTCAGGACCTGGCGCGACCCTGGCGCGATGACCAGCGAGACATCCGGGTGCACGGTCTTGCCGCGCAGGATGGCGGCGGTCTTCATCATGTCCATGAACGACGAGTTGGTGCAGCTGCCGATGGCCACCTGGTCGACCTTGATCGGACCGATCTCGCGGACCGGTGCGACCCGGTCCGGGCTGTGCGGCTGTGCCGCCAAAGGTTCGAGCGTTGCCAGATCGATCGAAAGCGTCTCGTCATAGACCGCGTCCTCGTCAGCGTCCAGCACCTGCCAGTCCGCTTCCCGCCCCTGGGCGGCCAGGAACTTGCGGGTGTTCTCGTCGCTGGGAAACAGCGATGTCGTCGCGCCCAGTTCGGCGCCCATGTTGGTGATCGTGGCGCGTTCCGGAACCGTCAGGCTGCAAATGCCCTCGCCGGCGTACTCGATGATGCGGCCGACCCCGCCCTTGACCGTCATGCGGCGCAAGATCTCGAGGATGATGTCCTTGGCGCTGACCCAGGGGCGCAGCCGACCGGTCAGGTTGATCCGGACCAAACGAGGCATGGTCAGCCAGTACGGCCCGCCGCCCATGGCGACCGCGACATCCAGGCCGCCGGCGCCGATCGCCAGCATGCCGATGCCGCCGCAGGTCGGCGTATGGCTGTCAGAGCCGAGCAGGGTCTTCCCCGGCACGCCGAAGCGTTCGATGTGCACCTGGTGACAGACACCGTTGCCCGGCTTGGAAAAGCGGATGCCGTATTTTTTGGCAACACTCTGGATATACATATGATCGTCCGCGTTCTCAAAACCGGTCTGCAGCGTGTTGTGGTCGATGTAAGCGACCGACAGCTCGGTTTTCACCCGCTCCAGGCCGATCGCCTCGAACTGCAGGTAGGCCATCGTTCCGGTCGAATCCTGCGTCAGCGTCTGGTCGATGCGGATCGCGATTTCCTGTCCGGCTTCCATGCGGCCGGACAGCAGATGCTTTGCAATAATTTTCTGGGCCAGGGTCATTCCCATGTGGTCGTCCTCCCGTTTGATGTGTTCCCGGGCAAGGCGGCCCCGTCGTGGGTCCGCGCGTTTTGCAGCCATAATCCGGCAGCATATCCGGTTGCCCGGGGTCGCGCCCTCTGGACGCGACCGGTATGCAGTCATGCGATAAGACAAGAAACAAAAATTATTTTAACACAGAACCGGCCGTTTGCTCAACCGACCAGGGTCCGCCCTTCCGGGTAGACCGGCTCCTTGTGCGTTCGGTTTTGCATGGCGAGGCTGATCGCGAACGACGCCGGGCCGACCCGGCCCAGGTACATGACCGGGGTCAGGATCGCCCAGGTCCAGGGGTTTAGCCCCGGCGTGCCGGCCGATGACAGGCCGACCGTGGCAAAGGCCGAGGTCGCCTCGAAGAGCAGGTCGAGAAAGGAAAAACGGCCGCTGTCCAGCGACGGCCGCTCGACAAACGACAGCAGGAGCGTCACAGACAAGACGATGCTCATGGAAAGTCCGACGATCGCGAACGCGCGCGTGAACGTTTCGCGCGGCAGGCGGTGGCGCATCAGGATGATGTTGTCCCGGCCGCGGATGTCCGACAGAATGGTCGCCGCCACGATCGCGAACGTCGTGATCTTGATGCCGCCGCCCGTCGAGCCGGGCGCCGCACCGATGAACATCAGGATCACCGTCGCGAACTTGGCGCCGTGGGAAAGACCGGCCTGGTCGACCGAGTTGAAGCCAGCCGTGCGGCTCGTGACTGACTGGAAAAAGGCATCCAACAACCGGCCGGTCCCGACGGACCCCAGGAACAGGATGGTTCCGGCCGCCAGCAGGATCCCGGTCCAGGCGAGCACCACCTTGCTGTGGAACTTGAGGCGACGCGAGCGGGGCAGTTCGAGCAGGTCGGACCAGACAACGAAGCCCAGTCCGCCCAGGATGATCAGGAGCGCAACGGTCAGGATCAGGACCGGATCGGAGCGATACGCGACCAGGCTGCTGAACGGTCCGCCGGCGGTATCGCCCATCAGGTCAAAACCAGCGTTGCAGAAGGCGGACACGGCCATGAAGAAGCCTTTGCCAAGACCGCGGGCCCAGCCCAGGCTGGCGGCCAGGCGCCAGGAGAGGACAAGGCCGCCGGTAAACTCGATCACCAGCGTGATCAGGACGATCTTGCGTACCAGGCGCATCACGTCGGTGAAGCTGAAGCTGGCCGTCGATTCCTGGGCGGTCACCATCGTCTTGAGCGTCGCTTTTCTTCGCATGAAGGTGTAGAAAAAACTGGTGATCGTGACCAGGCCTAACCCGCCGATCTGGATCAGGGCCAGGATGACGAGCTTACCGAACAGCGACCAATGGGTCGCGGTGTCGACGGTGACCAGGCCGGTGACACAGGTCGCGGATGTCGCCGTGAACACGGCCTGGAGCAGCCCGATGCTGCGCCCGTCCCGGCTGGAAAAGGGCAGCAGGAGCAGCGTGGATCCGATCAGGATGACCAGCAGGAACGACAGGGAGATGACGCGTCCCGGGCGGGCGTTGACCCAGCGCAGGAACGGGCTTTGCTTGGATTTTCGGACAACGGCCATGACGACGCTCCTGTTGGATCACATCTCGGTCAGCGCACCATCTTTTTCCAGATGATGTCGTACTCGCTTTCATCGCAGACCAGCAAAATGGTGTCTTTGCTGTGCATCATGAGGTCGCCGCGCGGCATTTCGATGCTGCCGTTCTCGCGGGTGATCATGACCACCTTGCTTTTTCCGGGGAAATTGTACTGCTGCAGCGTCCTCCCGGCGGCATCCGAACGCTCCGAGAGCTTGAACTCGACGATGCGTTTGGTCGATTTCTCGATGGCGTAGGCGACGCGCATCCCGATGTAGTCGATTTCCTGCTCGATGATGTCCGCCAGGATCTGGGTGCCGGAATAGACCCGGTCGACGCCCAGCAGATGGAACATCTCGGCGTTCTTGGGGTTGTTGACCCGGGCGACGGTCCGCTTGACGTTAAAGCGGTTCTTGGCGATCTGGCAGCCGACCAGGTTGTTCTCGTCCTTGCCCGTCGCCGCGATGTAGAAATCGGCGTCTTGCAAATCGACTTCCTCGAGGACGCCGATGTTCGTGCCGTCGCCGTTGTAGACCCGAACCTCGTCAAACTCCGTGGCGATCCGCTCGCAGACCTCCTGCTGCTGCTCGACGACGGCGATGTCGTGCCGGTACGGACGCAGCGTCTTGATCAGGTAATAGGCCAGCTTGCCGCCGCCGATGATGAAAATGCGCATCGATTGTGCCATGCGTCAGCCCCCCTGGCCCAGTTCCGCCAGAACCAGCTCGTCGCCGGCTTTGATTTCAAGGCCGGGATCGGCCAGCAGCAGCTCGTTCGCACGCAGGACGCCAAAGATCAGCCGGCCTGTGTCGGCGGTCAGGTTGGCCACCGTCTCGCCGACGACATCCGGACTGACCGGCGCGCGGCTGTACAAAACCGTACGGCCAAACAGCGTTTCCCGGCCAACGTCCTGTTCGCGGTTGATCCGGCGTAAAAAGGCCTGTACGGTCAGTTCGGTCGAACAGATGGCCTCCAGGCCGAACGATTCGAACACCGGGCGGCTGCCCGGGTTGAAAATGCGCGTGATGACACGCGGTACAAAGAAAACATGCTCGGCGATCTGGGCCACCATGATGTTGATGTTGTCGTTCTGGGTGACGGCACAGACGACGTCCGCCGTCTCGATGCCGGCCTGGCGCAGCACGTCGCGGTCGATCGGGACGCCGTTGATCTTGATGCAGTCCAGCTCGGACGCGGTCCGGAGCAGCTGGCTGTCGTTTTCGACGATGACGACGTCGTGGCCCTGGTCCACCAGGACACCGGCCAGTGAGGCACCGACTTTACCGCAGCCGACGACGATGATTTGCATCGCACATGCACCTTGTCCTTTCCCTAATCATGTTCCTGGTTTTTGCGCCGCATCATTGCATAGGCACAGATCGCGGCGGCGGAGGCGGCGTTGAGAGTCTCGGATCGCCCCGGCATGGGCACCGAGACCAGCGCGTCGGCCAGTGCGCGGGCTTCGCGGCTGATGCCGTGAGCTTCGCTGCCCACGAGCAGGGCCCCGCGGCCCGGCAGGGCTTCCGGCGGATATTCGCCGCCGGGATCGGCAACGACCAGGGGCAGATTCGCCTCTTTAAGCCATTTTACCACGCCCGCCAGGTCTTCGAAAGCCAAAAGCGGGACATGGAAGGCGGCGCCCATCGTCGCCCGCAGCACTTTCGGGTTCATAGGCCAGACGGTTCCCGAGGTCACCAGCACGCCGTCAAAGGCGAAAGCGTCGGCGGTCCGGATCATCGTGCCCAGGTTGCCGGGGTCGCTGATCCCTTCGGCGACCAGGTAAAGGCCGTCTTTTTTCGCACCAGCCTGCGGCCGTTCCAGAAGCGGCGATGCGCAGATCAGCGCGACGCCCTGGGGATTGGCCGTGTCGCACAGGGCCCGGAACATGGCGTCGGGCAGGTTATAGCGGTCCAGCGTGTCCGGCAGCGTGTCCAGCCAGGCGGCCGCTGCAGTCTGCATCGTGTCGGCCTGGAGCACGGCTTCGACCGCGACGCCTGCCGCGAGCGCGTCGGCGCACAAACGCTGTCCTTCCAGAAACACCTGGCCGCTTTTTTTCGAGCCGCGCGCGATGGCCTGCCAGCGTTTGTAGCGGGGATTATGCTTGCTTTCGATCCGGTGCGGCATCGGTCGCTCCTAAAAGCCATGAGGACGGGATCGTCCCGTCCTCACGCGTGTGCTGCCTTGATCCGGACTGGAGCCGCTCGGCGCGGCAGGCCGGTCACAGGGCCGCTTTCGCCTTGCTGCACAGCTCGGCGAAACCGGCCGGATCCTTGACCGCGATATCCGCCAGAACCTTGCGGTCCAGGGAAATACGGGCGCGGCTAAGGCCGTTTATGAAGCGGCTGTAGGACAGGCCGTTCAGACGGGCGGCGGCGTTGATGCGCGTGATCCAGAGCTTGCGGAACTCGCGCTTCTTGTTGCGGCGGTCGCGGTAGGCGTAGCTTAAGGATTTCATCACCTGCTGGTTGGCGACCTTGAACAGCTTGCTCTTGTGGCCGAAATAGCCCTTGGCCAGCTTCAGTATTTTCTTGTGGCGTGCTTTGGTCCTGATCGACCTCTTGATCCGTGTCATATCGATATCCTCCGTTCAGTGCTGTGCGGTTCAGGCGGCCAGCTTATTTGTAGGGAATCAGCTGGCGGATGTTGTGCTGGTCAACCGAAGAAGCCAGGATGGTCTTGCGCAGGTTGCGCTTGCGCTTGGTCGACTTCTTGGCCAGGATGTGCTTCTTGAATGCCTGGGCCCGCAGCACCTTGCCGGTACCGGTAATCTTATATCTCTTTTTAGACGAGCTGTGTGTCTTCTGCTTGGGCATGTGCCAATCCTCCTCGTGATCCGTTCATCTGCTGTTAATTTTTGTGGGGCGCCAGGAACATCACCATGTTACGGCCTTCCACTTTGGGTTCGCGGTCGACCTGGCCGAAATCGGCGCAGGCTTGGGCGAATTTCTTCATGACATCGTAGCCGCGGCTGGTATAGGCCATCTCTCGGCCGCGGAACTTGATTACGACCTTGACACGGTCGCCTTCCTCAAGGAAACGGCAAGCATTCTTGGTCTTGTACCCCATGTCGTGCTCTTCGGTCGTCATCCTGAAGCCGACTTCCTTGACACTGGTCGTCTTCTGGTTTTTCTTGGCTTCACGTTCTTTCTTGGCCAGTTCGAACATGTAGCGGCCGTAGTCCATGATCTTGCAGACCGGGTTGTCGGCCTGGGCATTGATCAGGACCAGGTCCAGCGACTCCTCTTCTGCCTTCCTTCTCGCTTCAGCAATAGGCACAACGCCCACCATGCTGCCGCTGCTGTCAATCAAGCGCACTCTCGGGAACCTGATCTCTTCGTTGATCAGGAGACCTCTGCTTTGTTTGCCGATATGAATACACCCCCTAAATAAAAAATGAGCCGATGCTTGGCATCCGCTCCGACAAAGACAACCGAGGGGCTTTCCCCTGCTGTTTTGTGATAAACCTCTTCGCTGAGCTTGAGGTGAGAAGCGGATGCTTCTGCTTGTTATGTCACCCTATTCTACAGACTGCCCGCTTGTCTGTCAAGGCTTTTTATGCTATCGTTGAGGCCAAAATACGCGGCGGCAGCCTTGTCCTGCCCGGAGGTTCACATGATCGCGCGCAAAATCGCCGACCAGATGGGTCGCGGCTCCATGATTCGCAAGATGTTTGAGGAAGGCAACCGGCTCAAAGCGCTCTACGGCGCCGACCAGGTCTATGACTTCAGCCTGGGCAACCCGGACCTCGAACCGCCCCGCGCCGTGCAGGAGGCCCTTTGCCGCCTGGTGCTCGACAAGCGGCCCGGGCTGCACAGCTACATGAGCAACGCCGGCCACGAATCGGTGCGCCAGGCCGTCGCCGCACGCTACAGCCGCCTCTCCGGCCTTCCGGTCACCGCCGGCCAGGTCTGCATGACCGTGGGCGCCGCCGGCGCCCTGAACAGCGTCCTCAAGGCCCTGCTCGATCCGGGCGACGAGGTGATCCTGCTGGCCCCGTTCTTTTTCGAGTACCTGTCCTACATCGACAACCACGGCGGCGTTGCCGTCGAGGTCCCCTGCGACCGCGACACGCTGCTGCCTGACCTGGCGGCGATCCGGCAAGCCCTGACGCCGAAAACCAAGGCGATCATCATCAACTCGCCCAACAACCCGTCCGGCGTGATCTATCCGGAATGGCTGCTGCGTGCGCTCGACGACCTGCTGCAAAAACAAGATCACGTCATCACGGTCCTGTCCGACGAGCCGTACGCCGAGCTGGCCTATGACGGCAACATCGTGCCCTCGACCCTGGCTTGCCTGAGACAGGTCGTCGTCTGCACCAGCTGGAGCAAAACGTTGTCGCTGCCGGGCGAGCGGATCGGCTGCCTGATCGTCAGCCCCCGCTGCCAGGAATCGGACCGCCTGATCCAGGCGGCGGTTTACTGCAACCGCGTCCTCGGGTATGTCAACGCGCCGGCCCTGTTCCAGCGGGTGATCGAGGAGGCCATCGACGCGAAGGTGGATATTTCCCTGTACGAGAAGCGGCGCGACATGCTGGCGGAGGTGCTGCTGGCTGCCGGTTTCAAGCTGCAAAAGCCGCAGGGCGGCCTGTACCTCTTCCCGCACAGCCCCGGCGATGACGATGTCGCCTTCGCCGCAGCCTGCGCCCGCCACCGGGTGCTGCTGGTGCCGGGCAGCGGGTTTCATTTCCAAGGTTATGTCCGGCTGTGCTTTGCCGTCAAGGAATCGGTTATCGAAAATTCCGTCCCGGCTTTCCAGGCGATCGCGCGCGAATACGGACTAAAGGGCTGAACTTACTGATCCGTTGTCACAAAAACCAGCGCCAGCCCCTGGCTTAACCGGACGGTCGCCCTTCCGGTCTGGGTGAAGCGGTTCGAGACGCCGCGCGTGCTGCCGCGCTCCAGCCTGGCCCCGGTCAGCGGATAGTCGAGGCCGGTATAGGTCAGGCCTTCCAGCTGTTCGCTCAGCGGGACCAGCGAAACGGTCCATTCCAGGCGAGGCCACTCCGGAGCCATAAGGGTCAGGGTCTGGCCGCCAACCAGGGTATAGACCCGCGAGATCCCGTCGGTGAGCAAAAAAGCCCGGTCCGGCCGGGCCAGGCTGGCCACCAGCATCTGGGTGGCCATGACATGGTCGGGCCGGCTGCCCAGCGCGCCCAAGACGATGATCCCCTGCTCGCGCGTCGCGGTCGGCTTGCGCCGGATCGCGGCTGCGATCGCCAGTTCTGCGTCGGTTTCGTCTTTTCGGACCGGATGGCGCTCCACCGGGACGTTCTGCTGGCGGATCCAGGCCAGCGCGGCGCTGCCGACCGAGTCCAGGTCGCCGACCAAAAGGTGCGGCAGGCGCATCATGCGCTGCAGATGGCGCGCGCCGCCGTCGGCGCAGATGATGTCGTCGGCCAGGCCCAGCCAGTGCAGGCAGGTCGCGTCGTCGCGGATATCGCCGGCCAGGACGACTAGCGAGAGCATGCCCGCAGCTCGCGGATCGCCTGCGCAGGGTCGTCATGACCGAACACGGCGCTGCCGACCACGATCATGTTGGCCCCGGCTTCCCGGTTCTCGCGGATGTTGTCCCGGTTCAGGCCGCCGTCGATCTGCAGGTGGACCGGCAGGCCCCGCTCGTCGAGCATCCGGCGCAATCGCGAGATCTTGTCTTGCATGCCGGGGATATAGGACTGGCCGCCGTATCCGGGGTTGACGGTCATCAGGAGCACCATGTCCAGGAATGGCAGCACTTCCTCGACCGATGAGAGCGGCGTGCCGGGATTGAGGGCCACGCCGGCTGTGCAGCCGGCGTCCCGGATCATCTGCAGGGCGCGCTGCAGGTGGACGCAGGCTTCGGCGTGCAGCACGATGCTGTCCGCACCGGCCCTGGCGAACGGTTCGATCCAGATGATCGGGTTCTCGATCATCAGGTGCACGTCGAGCGGCAGGCCAGTATAGCCGGACAAAGCCTTGACAATGGGCAATCCGAAGCTGATGTTGGGCACGTAATGGCCGTCCATGACATCGATGTGGATGATGTCGGCGTCAGCGGCCACCTGGTCGACAGACCGGCCCAGGGCGGTGAAATCGGCCGACAGGATCGACGGGCAGATCAGCAGGCGGTCTTTTGTGTCACGGTAGGCAGGCAACATGGATCTTCCTCCTAAACAGGTTCGGCCATCGTTCGGCCGCGGCCTTTTTTGGCGTACGGGTTGACATCTTCCAGCTGGCTGCGCAGCAGGCGGTAGCGTTCCAGCCGGTCCGGATGGATCGGCCCGCCAGGCAGCGCGCAGCCCGGTTCGCCCAGGTGGCGGCAGTCCTGGAAACGGCAAGGTTCGCTCAAACGGCCGATTTCCGGGAAGCCGAGCGTAACCTGTTCGGCACGGATGCCGACCTCGTACAGTTCAAGCGTGCTGAAGCCCGGCGTGTCGGCCAGGTAGCCGCCGGCGAAGGGGAAGAAAACGACTTCCCGGGTGGTGTGCCGGCCGCGTCCGATCTTCTCACTGACGGATCCGACTGCCATGACCTCTCCGCCGAACAGGCGGTTGACCAGCGTCGATTTGCCGACACCGGACTGGCCCGCCAGGCAGGCGGCCTTGCCGGACAGCCAGCCGCGCAGCTGATCAAGGCTTGCCTCATCGCGCGGATGGGTTTCCAGCAGCCGGCAGCCGGTCGGGCGATAGGGCTTGAGCAGGTCATCATGGGCTGCGCCCAGGTCGGTTTTGGTCAGGATCAGGAGCGGCTCGATGTCGAGGGCGTAGCACAGGACCAGCAGCTTGTCGACCAGCAAATAATCCGGCGGCGGGTGATCGGCGGAGAGCGTGATCACCAATCCGTCCAGATTGGCGACAGACGGACGCACCAGGCTGTTGCGCCGGGGGTGCATCTTGACAATGTGCCAGGGCCGGTCGGGGTCCCCGCTCGGGACACAGTCGACCCGGTCGCCGGCGGTCGGGGTTTCGCCGGTCTTGCGGAAGATGCCGCGCGCCGAGGCCTCAAGCAACACGCCGTCCGGGCCGTCAACCCAGTACAGGCCGCCGACACCGCGCAGAATCCGTCCGGTTACGGTCGGATCAGCCATGTCCGGGGGGCGGTCCTTGTGCCGTCGTCGGTCCTGGCGGCGCGGTCACTACAGGTATGGGCGTCGGTTCCGGCGACGGGGTCGCCTCGGGCGTCGGGGTCGGTTCCGGCGTCGGGGTCGGCGTCGGGGACGGGCTGGGCGTCGGCGTCGGATTGAGGAAATAGTAATAGTCCTGCTGGGTGCCATAGGTCAGGGCGATCACGAAGTTGGCCTTGACCTCCGTTCCCGCCTTGGGGTTCTGCTTGATGATGACCCGTTTGTTTTCGGGGATATCGATGGGCAGGCCGGTTACCGGGTCGACCGACATGTTGGTCAGCGGGCCCATGACCAGGTTGAGGTTGATCATCAGGTCCTTGCCCTCCAGGAAAGGCATGCCGGCAAAGTCCGGCACCTCGACCATGGGAATGCCCTGGCTGACAAAGAGGATGATCTCGCTGCCTTTGGGCGCACTGGTGTTGGCGGCAGGGATCGTCTTGATCACCCGGCCCTTGGCAAAATCGGAATACTCGTACTGGACCTTGACGGTAAACCCATATGTCTGGCGCAGTTCGGTTTCGGCCATTGTGCTCGTCTCGCCGGCGTAGTCCGGGATCGTCACCAGGTTCTGGCCTCCGCTGACATAGAGGATGACGGTCGTGCTGCCGGGTTTGATCTCCAGCCCCTTGCCCGGGTACTGGTCGATGATGATGCCTTCGTTCACCGTAGCGTCCTCGCGGTACTCGACGCGGGATTTGATTTCGTTTTCCTTGAGGATCTCCAGGGCTTTTCCCAATTCCATGCCGCGGTAGTCGACGACGGTGTAGATCGACTCAGACGGCTGGGTCTGCAGATTGAGCTTGAGCTTGTCCCAGGCCCAGGAGCCGATCGCCCCGAAAAAAACCACGGCGACCAGGATGATGCTGACCACGATGGCGATATCGCGCTGTCGCGAGCGGCGCCGTTCGACGATGGCCCGCTCGATGTCACGCAGTTTGCTGTAACTGGGGTCGGGCCGTTTCAGCCCGATCGCCGTCGTGTTGGCCTGGTTGTCGCCGTCGCCGGCCAGGATGCCGTACAGGCCCTCCGGGTCGACCATGAAGGCGTCCAGCTCGTCGACGAGTTCGCGCGCGTCCGCGTAGCGGTTGTCCGGCGATTTCTGGATGCACTTGATGATGATGTTGTCCAGGCTCGCCGGGATGTCCGCCTGGATTGAGGACGGCATCCGGGGCATCTCCTGCAGGTGCTTGATCGCGATGGCCACCGATGTCTCGCCGTCGAAAGGCAGCTGGCCGGTCACCATCTCGTAGAGCATGATGCCCAGCGAATAGATGTCGGACTTCTCCCCGACCAGGCTGCCGCGCGCCTGTTCCGGCGAAAAATAATGGACCGATCCGAAGGTGACGCCCGAGGTCAGGGTGATCGTGGCGCTGTTGGCAGCCCGGGCGATGCCGAAATCGGTCACCTTGGCGGTCATGTCCGGGGTAATCAGGATGTTGTGCGGCTTGATGTCGCGGTGCACGACCCCGTTGCGGTGCGCGTGCTCCAGGGCCAGCCCGATCTGGATTGCCAGCGGGACGGCCAGCTGCCAGGGCAGCACGCCGCGCACCTCGATCAGGTCCTTGAGCGTCGATCCCTCGACATATTCCTGCACGATGTAGCGCAGCTCGCCGTCCTGGCCGTAGTCGAGCACCTTGACGATGTTGGGATGGCTGAGGCTGGAGGCCGCCCGGGCCTCGGTTGCAAAACGCCTGACAAATTCAGGATCCTGCGCCAAGTCGTCGCGCAGGACCTTGACGGCGACCAGGGCCTGTTCGGCCTGCTGGTCCTCTGCCAGGTACACCTGGGCCATGCCGCCCTGGCCGATCGTCCGGATCAGCCGGTAGCGGCCGCCGATGATCCGATCGGCTGGCACCTGATGTTTCTCTGATTTCATGGCCGGTCCTCCAAATAAAGCCCGTCAGGCAAACGCCGTCAGGACTGTGATGTTGTCTTCGCCGCCCAGGGTCAGCGCCAGGCCGACCAGGCTCTCGGCCAGCTGGCCTGGGGTTTGCGCCTGCCGCATCTGGCTGCGGATCTCATGCTCCTCGACCAATCCGTGCAGGCCGTCGCTGCAAAGAAGCAGACGGTCGCCGGATGCCAGCGCGTGCTCGCTGATGTCCGGCTGCAGGTAGTCGGGCACACCCAGGGCCCGGGTCAGGACATTGCGGTTGGGGTGCTGGCGCGATGCTTCGGCGCTGATTTCGCCGGCGTCAACCAGCTCCTGAACCAGCGTGTGGTCGACGGTCAGCTGCACCAGCTCGCCGCCGTGCAGCAGGTAAGCCCGGCAGTCGCCGATATGGCCCAGGCACACATGGCCGGGCAGGAAGATTGCCACGGTCAGCGTCGTGCCCATGCCCTGGTTCTCGTCTTCGCTGAGCGAGCTGAGATAGACCTTGACGTTGGCCTTCTCGATGATCCGGCCAAGGGTTTCGGCGATTTGCTCCAGTTTCCCGGGCTCGGTACAGGTCAGGCCGTTCAGCTGCTGACAGACATAGTCAACGGCGACGCGGCTGGCCAGTTCGCCGCGCCGGTGCCCGCCCATGCCATCGGCAATCACGAGCGCGCCCGGATGGCCGTCAGACGGCTGCAGAACGGCGTGACTGTCTTCGTTTTTTACCCGGACCAGGCCAACGTGGGTGGCCGCCCCGAATGTCAAGGAGTCCTGCATGCTTCTTTCCTTCTCCTTAGCTGGCCGCAAGCAGCCATGATGTCAGCGCCGAGCTCGCGGCGCACAGTGGCCTTAATGCCTGCCCGGGTCAGGCGGCTGAGGAATCGCTGCACATCCGGCGAGCGGCTCTGCCGGTAGATGCCGCCGCTGAATTCGTTGGCCGGGATCAGGTTGACATGGCAGAGCATGCCCCTGAGGCGTTCAGCCAGTTCATCGGCGTGCTCCGGCTGGTCATTGACCCCCTTGAACAGCGCATACTCAAAGGTGACACGGCGGCCGGTCTTCTCCGTGTGCCGCCGACAAGCCGCCAGAAGGCTGTCATACGGGTATTGCCGGGCAATGGGCATCAGCTGGCGCCGGATCGTGTCGTTAGGCGCGTGCAGGGAGACCGAAAGGGTTACCGGCAGGCCTTCATCTGTGAATTCTATCATCTTGGGCACCAGTCCGCAAGTTGAGACAGACAGGTGCCGCATGCTGATATTGAGGCCTCGCGGGTCGTTGGCGCGCCGCAGAAAACGGACAACCGCCTCAAAATTGTCCAGCGGCTCGCCGATCCCCATGATCGTCACGTGGCCGACGCGGATCGAGCCGTCGCGGGCGATCGCATGAACTTGCGCCAGCATCTCGCCGTCGGTCAGGCTGCGTCCGAAACCGGCTCCGGTCGAAGCGCAGAAGCTGCAGCCCATCCGGCAGCCGGCCTGTGACGAGATGCAGACCGACCAGCCGTACTTGTAGTGCATCAGCACGCTCTCGATGATGTTGCCGTCGGCCAGGCGGAAAATATACTTGGCCGTATCATCGAGTCCGGATGTCAGCTTTTCCGCCAGTTCCAGGCCGTCGAGGGTGAAATCCTCCGCCAGCTGCTCACGTAGCGCCAGGGGCAAGTCCGTCATCTCATCCAGGGATGCGACACCGCGGTCGGACCAGGAGGCGATCTGGCCGGCCCGATAGGGCGGCAGGCCTTTCTCCTGGATATAGCGGCTCCAGTCGCGGCGGTCAAGGTCATACAGGAATCGTTTCATGTTCGGTCAATCCTTCCGTAAACGGGCAATAAAGAAGCCGTCGGTTTCGTGACGGTGCGGCAGCATCTGCAACTGGCCCAGGCCGGATTGACGGGCCAAATCCGGGTGCGCCAGGACGGCACCGGGCAGCAGGCCGTTTAGCGGTTCCGGGCGATAACAGCCTAGGCGGCGATCCAAAAAGGCTGCGACCTGCTCTTGGTTTTCGGCCGGATTCAGCGTGCAGGTGCTGTAAACCAGGACGCCGCCCGGCTTTAGCAGCTTATCGGCCGTGTCCAGGATGGCCGCCTGCAGGGGCAGGAAGGCCTGCATCCGTTCATAGGTCATGTGCAGACGGATTTCCGGTTTGCGCCCCAAAAGGCCCAGGCCGGAACAGGGCACGTCGGCGATGACCAGATCCGCCTGTCCGGCGAGGTCGGCAAAGGCTTCTCCTCCCTGCCCGTCCCGTCCGGTCGCCGCGTCTGCCTGGCGTGTCGTCACGCTGGACAGCCCGAGGCGGTCCGCCTGGTCGCGGACCAACTGCAATCGCCCCGCATGCAGATCCGCGGCGACGATACGCGCCGCGTCGCCGGTCCGTTCGGCCAGATGGCAGGCTTTGCCGCCCGGGGCGGAGCACAGGTCGACAATCGTCCAGCCGGGCTTCGGATTCGCGGCGTAACCGACCAGCATGGCCGCCTCGTCTTGGACCGAAAAACGGCCGTCTGCCCACCCGGGCAGTCGGGTAACCGAATGGCCCTGCAGCGCCAGCGACAAAGCTTCCGGGCAGTAGCGCCCCGGTTCTGCGGCCAGCTCTAGGGCCAGGTCTTCAGGATCGGCGCGCAGCTGGTTGACCCGGAGCGATATGCGCGTCACGCCCTGCAGAGCGTGACGGCCAAGCGACAGCGCCTCGTCCTGGCCGAACCATTTGCGCAGGCATCCGAAAAGCCAGGACGGCAAGCTGACCGACAGCGCCAGGTCGCGGGCCGGCAGTTCCGGCTTCTCCCGGTCCAAGCGCCGCAGCACGGCGTTGACAAAACCGCCGGCGGGCCGTCCTGCGCGGCTGGCAGCCAACCGGACCGAGGTGTCGATGGCCGCCGGAGCCGGAACGGAACGTGACCAGACCAGCTGCCAGGCCCCCATGCGCAGCACGGTCAGGACCCAGGGGTCAAGCCGGTCCAGAGGCCTGCTGCTCAATCCGGCCAACAGGTAATCAATAGAAATCGTCCGGCTGATCGTCTCGTAGATCAGGGCCGCGGCGAAGCGCCGGTCGCGGGCGTCCAGCTCAGATTGATCCAGCAAGTGCCGTGCGCTCAGATTGGCGTAGGCGTCCTGGGTGTAGACAGCAAAAAGCACCCGGGCGGCAGCGAGCCGGGCACGGTCGGGTCCCCGGGATGCGCGGGCTTCAGAAGCGTCGGTCACGGCGGCCCCGGGCCAGCAGAATCAGGCGCAGCAAGCTGAGGAAGGCCATGACGGCCGAGGCGACATATGTCATCGCGGCAGCCCTGAGGACTTTCCGCGCGCCGCCAAGCTCGTCGTCGGTCAGCATGCCCTGGTCTTCGAGGACACGGATGGCCCTCCGGCTGGCATCGAATTCGACAGGCAGCGTCACCAGGTAGAAGAGCACGGCGCCGCAAAACAGGATGATCCCGATGTCCACCAGCAGCGAAAAGGACAGCATCAGGCCGAAAAAAGCCAGGTAGGGGCCGAAGGACGACCCGATTTGGGCAACCGGAACGAGGGCAGAGCGGATCTTGTTGGCCAGGTAGCCTTCGTGGTGCTGCACCGCGTGACCGGCTTCATGGGCCGCCACGCCGATGGCGGCGATCGAGGGGCTGTCGCAGGTGGCGTCGGACAGGCGCAGCACCTGGGCCTTGGGGTCGAAATGGTCGGTCAGGTGGCCGGGCGTCCGTTCGACACGCATGGCCGTCAGGCCGTACTGGCTCAGGATGCGCCGGGCCGCGCTCTGGCCGGTGTGGCCGGAACGGGCGTTGACCTGGCTGTACTTGGCAAATGTCCGCTTGACGCCGGCCTGCGCGATCAGGCTGAACACCAGCGCCGGCACGATCAACAGCAGGTACAGGCTGTCGATACCGAAGAAAAGGGGGTTGGTTCCCAGGGTCATCTGGATTGGCGTCATCGGGTTTGCCCTCCCATGGTTTGTCCGAACCGGTAGTTATGGGCACAGTCGCGGCAGTGCATGCGCTTGCCCGATTCTGTCTGAATCTCCAAAATGTCCAGCACCCCGGATCCGCAGGCCACGCTGATCGCGCGCGGCGAACAAAGGCAGATCGTCCCCGGAGCCAGGCCGGATGCGGCCGCCACGGCGTCCGCGTCCTCGTTGAGCGCGCTGCGGTGGATTTTCAGCCGTTTGCCCTGGCAGACGGTGTAGGCGCCCGGCCAGGGGTACAGGCCGCGAATCTGGTTATGGACATCCCGGGCCGGCCGTGTCCAGTCGATCTGGCCGTGCTCGCGGGTCAGCATGGGGATGGCAAAGGCCAGGGCCGGATCCTGGGGCCGCGGCGTGATGTGTCCGGCCAGATAGCTGTCGATCACTTCGGTGATCATGCGGGCGCCCAGGGCGGACAGCTGGTCGGACAACTCGCCGGCGTTCATGTCCGGCGGGATCGGCACCGCTTCCTGAGCCAGGATCGGGCCGGTATCCATGCCTTCATCCATGAGCATGATCGTGACGCCGGTCTTTTTCTCACCCCGGACGATGCTCCACTGGATCGGGGCCGCGCCCCGGTAAGCAGGCAGCAGCGAGGCGTGGATGTTGAGGCAGCCGTGCGCCGGGACAGCCAGAATGGCAGGCGGCAGGATGCGGCCGTAGGCGGCCGTGACCACAAGGTCGGGCGAAAAGGCCCTCAGGGCCATCTCGAACGTCCCGTCACGCAGCTTTTCCGGCTGCAGCACCGGGATGCCGGCCTTCACAGCCCGTTGTTTGACCGGCGGAGCGGCCAGCGCCATGTGACGGCCCTGGGGCCGGTCCGGCTGGCAGACGACCGCGACGACGTTGTCCCCGCGCGCAAGCAAAGCCTCCAGCGGCAGTACGGCAAAATCCGGCGTTCCCATGTAGACCAGGCGCGGCTTCATGTTTTGACCAAATTTCCGATGACCTTGTCGCGGAACAAAATCCCGTCGAGGTGGTCGTTTTCGTGGCTGGCACAAACAGCAAGCAGCCCTTCTGCGTCGAGGGTGAACGGCTTGCCTTCGCGATCCAACGCCTCCATGACGACATGGGCCGGGCGCTCGACATCGCCCCAGGTCCCGGGCACGGAGAGGCACCCCTCCTGGCCAACCTGGCTGCCGTCGCATGCGACGATCTTGGGGTTGATCAGGACATACGGGCCGTGGCCGTCCTGGATGTCCATCACGAACAGACGGCGCAAAATGCCGACCTGGACAGCAGCCAGGCCGATGCCGTTGTTAGCCTTCATGGTCTGGAGCATATCGTCGATCAGGAGCTGGATCCGGCCGTCGATGCGGTCGACCGGACGGCTCACCTTGCGCAGCAAGTCATTTTCTTCGGTTACAATCTGGCGCAGAGCCATGGCAATCAGTCCTTTCAATACACCGTTCGGAAGGCCCGGACGAGATCAGGGTATCATAAACAGATTTATTATAGCAGATGACGGGCGTCTGTTCTGTGAACCTTGTTACTCTTTGCCTATAGCATGCTGTAAGGATCAAAATCAATCGCCAGGGCGGCCTTGCCGCAGTCGGTCCGGTCGACGACCGGCAGCAGGAACCGGGCCAGAAGCTGCTCGTTCGGTCCCCGGATGACGATGCGGCGCCGGTAACGCGAGCGGATCCGGTAAATCGGTGCCTTGGCCGCGTCCATCACCTGGATCGGCCGGAATGCCTCGTCCTCATCCAGGCGGGCCCGGCAGGCGTCGGACAGCAGCGCGGCTTTGCTGTGCGCCTCCTCTTCCTGAAGGGCCGAGATGGTCAGCACCCCGACGGAGCCGAACGGCGGGTAGCGCATCAGCTTGCGGTAGGCGATCTCCTGCCGGAAGAACCCGGGATAGTCCTGCGCCGCGGCGAACCGGATTGCGTAGTCGTCGATGTTGTAGGCCTGGATGATGACGCTGCCGCTGTCACGGCCGCGGCCGGCGCGCCCGGCCGCCTGGGTGATCAGCTGGAAGGCGCGCTCCGAGGAGCGGAAATCAGACATGCCGAGCATCAGGTCCGCTGCCAGGATGCCCACGACGGTGACATTGGGGAAATCATGCCCCTTGGCGATCATCTGGGTCCCGATCAGGACATCGGCCTCACCCTGCTCAAACTGCTTCAGGATGCGCGCATGGGCGCTGCGCCCGACGGTGGTGTCCTGATCCATGCGCAGGGCGGTCCGGGGCGCGAATAGCTTGTTGAAGGTCGCTTCGACTTGCTGGGTGCCGGCGCCGAAGCGCCCGATCTGCGTGCTCTGGCAATAGGGACAGCGTTTGGGCATCGGTGCGATTCGGCCGCAGTAGTGGCAGATCAGCTGACTGGGCGACTGCTCCGAACCGTCATCGCGCTCGTTCGGGCCGTAGTGGATCGTCATGGAAACACTGCAGGTTTTGCAGCGGATGATCGCGCCGCAATTGCGGCAAAGCACAAAACTGGCGTACCCGCGCCGATTGATGAAGATCATCGCCTGGTGCTTGGCCGCGAAGGCATCGTTCAGGGCTGCGGTCAGGCTGCGGCTGAAGATGCTCCGGTTGCCCGCGCGCATTTCCTCGCGCATGTCGACGATTTCGGTTCGGGCCATGCCGGCCGGGCCGATCCGGTCGTGCAAGGTCAACAGCGTACTCTGGCCTGACTGGCTGCGCTGGTAGCTCTCCACCGACGGTGTGGCTGAGCCCAGCACCAGCACGGCGCCATGCTCGCGGGCGCGCAGCCGGGCGATATCGCGGGCATGGTAGCGGGGATGTGTTTCAGATTTGTAGGTCGTCTCCTGCTCTTCGTCGATGATGATCAGGCCGATATCGCCCAGCGGGGCGAAAATGGCGGACCGCGCTCCGACGACGACCCGGACTTCCTGGCGCAGGATGCGCTGCCATTGCACGTAACGCTCGGACGGGGTCAGCCGGCTGTGCAGAACGGCGACGGCCGACCCGAAACGGGCGCGAATGCGCCCGATCATCTGGGGCGTCAGGCCGATCTCGGGCACAAGGATCAGAACCCCTCGGTCCAGATCGACGGCAGTCTTAGCCGATTGCAGGTAAACTTCGGTCTTGCCGCTGCCGGTCACGCCGAACAGCAGGTACTCGGTACAGCTGTCCGCGTCGCGTTCGCAGGCGGTCAGGGAGCCCGAGATGCGCCGGATGGCCTCAGCCTGGTCCGGGTTGGGCTCAAACGGTTCCTGGTGTTCGACATCGTCTTCCGTTTCCGCTTCGCGCCGCGTCTCCTGGCTGTAGAACTGGATCCACTCGCGCTTGGCCAAGGTCGCCAGCACCGAACGGCTGACATGGCAGGCGCTCATGATTTCCGAGACCGGCGCCTGGCCGGTCTCCAGCAGCAGTTCAATCACCCGCTGCTGACCCAATCGGCTGATTTCGCCGTCGGCCAGGCGGCGGGCCGCGTCGGCCGGGTCGGTCAGTTCCGCCATGCGCACCCTTTTTTCCTGGATCGCGCTGACGGCAGACGGGACCATGCAGCGCAATGCGTCGCCATAAGAACACAGATAGCGGCCGCGCATCCGAGCGGCCAGCCGGATCTGATCCGGCAGCAGGACAGGACGCTCGGCCAGCAGACGCTCGACCGGCTTGATGAAAAAATCGGAATCCGGCGTGCGCAGGCAGACGGTCACGTAAGCCTCGCTGGAGCGGTTGCCTTTGCCGAACGGCACGCTCACCCAGCTGCCGACAAAAAGGCGCCCCTGCAGCTCGTCCGGTATGCGGTAGGTGTATTCGCGGTCAAAGGCTCGGTTCGCCTCACGGAGGACGACACGGCAATAAAGATCCATGGTCACCTCCCGGTCAGAGCAAGTCGAACAAGGTCAGCTGGCTTGACTCAGGCAAGCCGTCCAGGCAACCGCCGGCGGCCAGGCTCTCGATGACGGAAGGCCCGACGCCGGCCCGACGCGCCAGATCGTCCTGCGTTTTGAACGGGCCATCGGCGCGAGCGCGGACGATCTGCCCGGCGATGGCCGCGCTGACTTGCGGCAAGGCGTTGAGCGGCGGCAGGATCAGGCCCGGTTCGAGGATCTGGAAACGGGTCGCGTCGGACCGGTGCAGGTCGATCGGGGCAAAATCGATGCCGCGCAGCCCCATCTCCTCGACCAGCTCCAGGATGTAGTAGATGCGCAGTTCCCGGTCCGTGCCTTCGCGCAGGTCGCGGCGCAGCTTCTCGCGCGACTGCCGGATCTGGTGCAGCGGCAGGCACATGATCGAGCTGTCGAACTCGTCCGCGCGCACGGTGAAATACGCGCAGTAGTAGGCTTCCGGGTGGTTGATCTTGAACCAGGCGATCCGCAGCGACGAGATCGTGTAGGCGGCGGCGTGGGCCTTGGGGAACATGTAGCGGATCTTCTTGCAGGATTCGATATACCAGTCCGGAACCTGGTGCTGGCGCATCAGGTCCTCCTGTTCCGCGGTCAGACCTTTCCCCTTGCGCACTTTCTCCATGATGTCGAACGACGCTTTGGGCGGCAGCCCGCTGTAGATCAGGTACGTCATGATGCTGTCGCGGCAGCCGATCACGTCCTCGATCGTGCAGGTTCCGGACCGGATCAGGTCCTGGGCGTTGCCCTTCCAGACGTCGGTGCCGTGCGACAGCCCCATCAGCTGGACAAGATCGTAAAAACGGCTCGGCCGCGTTTCGCGGATCATCTCGCGGGCCATGAATGTGCCCATCTCGGGCAGTCCGAGCGTGGCGCAGTTGTCCGGCGATTTGCCCTCCGGGATGCCCAGCGCCTCGGTCGACTGGAACAGGCTCATCACGCGCGGGTCCGGGATCGGGATCCGGGCCACATCGACGCCGGTCAGGTCGCCCAGCATCTTGAGCATGGTTGGATCGTCATGCCCCAGGATGTCCAGCTTGAGGATGGTGTCGTGCAGCGCGTTAAAGTCGAAATGCGTGGTGACAGTGCCGTTGACGCTCTTGTCAGCCGGGTACTGGACCGGCGTAAAATCGAAAACCTCCCGCTCGCGGGGCACCACGACGATACCGCCGGGATGCTGCCCCGTCGTCCGCTTGACCCCGATCAGGCCGCGGGCCAATCGGTTGATCTCGGCCTGGGTGGCATACTGTTCCTTGCTTTCGAAATACTTGCGCACGATCGCTTGGGCGTTCTTCTCGGCGTAGCTGCCGATGGTGCCGGCCCGAAATGTGTGGCTGGCGCCGAACATCTCCTCGATGTACTTGTGGGCGCGCGGCTGGTATTCACCGGAGAAATTAAGGTCGATATCCGGCTGTTTGTCGCCGTTGAAGCCAAGAAAGGTTTCAAAGGGGATGTCCTGGCCTTCGCGCAGCATCGCGGTGCCGCAGTGCGGGCAGGAACGCTCCGGCAGGTCGTAGCCGGATCCATAGGTGCCGGTCTGGTCGAAGAGCGTCTCGTGGCAGGCAGGACAGACATGGTGCGGCGGCAGCGGATTGACCTCCGTGATGCCGCACAGCGTCGCGACGAACGACGAGCCGACCGAACCGCGCGATCCGACGATATAGCCATCCTCGTTCGACTTCTTGACCAGCTTATGGGCGATGTAGTACATCACCGCGAAGCCGTTGTCGATGATCGACTGCAGCTCGCGCTCGATGCGCTGGCGGACCAGCTCAGGCAGGACGCCGTCGCGGCCGTAGAGCGACCGGGCCTGCGACCAGGTCAAATCGCGCACGTCGTCGGCGGCCGATGCGATCAGGGGCGGAAAGGAACCTTCCGGGAACGGCCTGACATCCGCCGCGATGCGGGCGGCGATGGCTTTCGGACCGACGATGACGGCATCCTCCGCCGCCTCATCGCCGAGGCAGGCGAACGCATCCAGCATTTCCCGGGTCGTGCGGAAATAGAGCTCGGCCTGAAGATCCGCATCCTCAAAGCCCATGTCGGTCATCAGGATGCGCCGAAGATCGGCGTCGCGCGGATCAAGGAAATGGACGTCGCAGGTGGCGCAGACCGGCTTTTTCAGCTTCTTGCCCCAGGCGTAGATCAGCCGGTTGAGGTTGCACAGGTCCTCCTCCCCGGTCAGTCCGCTCTGCGGATCGCGCAGGTAGAAGGCGTTGTTGGTCAGCGGCTGGATCTCGAAATAGTCATAAAAGCGGCCGATCGCCAGCGAATCGGGCCTGCCGAGCAGCTTCAGGGCCTCCGGTACCTGGCGGCCCGCTTCCAGGTAGGCCTTCAGGGCCTGCTGGAAAATCTCGCCGGCTTCGCAGGCACCGCCGACCACCAGTCCGTGGCGGAAATACTCAAGCAGGCTGCGCGGGATGCGCGGGCGGCTGTGAAAATACGTCACATGCGAGGCGGAGACGATGCGGTACAGGTGGTAGAGGCCAAGCGGATCCGCCGCCAGCAGGATGATGTGGCTGACGGGTGTCTTGTGGTCGGTCACGCCATCCTGGTCCAGCTGGCCGGCCAGGCGGTTCAGGTCGCCTAATGTCCCGGCTCCGCTTTTCTGCCAGAGCGCGGCAAAGACATGGCCGCAGGCCAGAGCATCGGCCTCCGCGCGGTGGGCGTGGTCCAGATTGACGCCTAGGTGTTCGGCCACCAGGCCGAGCTTATGGCGCTTCAGATCCGGCAGCAGCAGCCGGGACAGGGCCAGAGAGTCGACCAGGGGCGGGTTGAACTTGATCGCCGGATCGGTTTCCCCCGGTGTGCGCCGCCCTTCGTAACGCAAAAAACCAAGGTCGAAAAACGCGTTGTGGGCGACGACCGGCCTGGACCCGATCCAGCTTTGCAGCTCGGTCAGGACCGGCAGAGGCGACGAGGCGCCGGCCAGCATCGCCGTGCTGATTCCGGTCAGGGCTTCGGACTGGGGCGAAACGGGGATGCCCGGATTGACCAGGTGGACGCGGCGATCCCCCGGCTGGAAACCGCCCTGCCCGTCTGGCACGAAATGGACTGCCGCGACCTCGATCAGGCGATCGGCCGCCGGATTCAATCCGGTGGTCTCGACATCCAGGGCGATAAACCCGTCATCCAGGCCGGCATCCTCCGTCATCCAGGCGACCGCCGCCTTGTCGTCGACGAGGTACCCTTCCAGCCCGTAGATGACCTTAATCTCCTTGCCGGCCTTTTTCAGGTCTTCCCGGGCCTTGGCGGCCTCAGGAAAGGCCTGCACCACCCCGTGGTCGGTGATGGCGACGGCTGCGTGGCCGAAATCGGCAGCCATCCGGACCAGATCGGCCGGATCGCAGACGGCGTCCTTGGCGCTCATCTTGGTGTGGGTGTGCAGCTCGATCCGCTTGCGCGGTGCATCGTCGTGCCGCAGCGGCGCCCGTTCCGCGGCCTGGACACCCAGGACCCGCGCCTGCAGGTCTTTGCTGTACTGGGCATCGAAGCTGATTTCGGCCGCCAGGCGGATATACGCGTCTGTCAGGGCCTCTTCAAGGCGGCTGCGCTCGGCCGGTTTGGCGAACAGGATGCAGTTGACGGAGCTGCCGTAGTCGGTCAGGCTGAACTTGAACAGCTCCAGCGTGCCGTTGCTGACCGGCCGTACGTCGAGGTCGAAGACCTCCCCCTCGATCAGGGCGATACCGGTCTCGCTGTTGAGGCTCTCGATCGGGACACGCTTGAGTTCGGGCTTGATCCGGCCCCAGACCATGTTCTCCTGCTTGACGCGCCTGTAGGGGGCGCGTTGCTTTGCCTCGCGCGGCGCGGGTGCGGGAACCATCTGCGCTCCGGCGTCCTGGTTCTGGACCGTATACGCCTGGTTGGCCTGGTGCGCGTGGCTCTGGCTCAGTTTACGGGCATAATCGGCCAGGTCGCAGGCTCCGTCCAGTCCGTCCTGGCCGGCAAAACAAAACGCGACCTGGATCGACAGGTGTTCGTCCAGGTAACGGCTTAGCCATTCCAGGTTGTCTTGCGGCAAAACCTGGCGGCTGGCGTCGTCGAGCTGGATTTTGACACAGTTGTCACCGGCGCCAAAACGACCCTGTTGCAAAAGCGAAGCCGCCAGGGCATCCTGTTTCCAGAGATGGCGCAGCAGCCAGGGGGCGAGTGACACCGCGTAGCGGCATGAGTCTGCCCCGGTCAATTCCCGGTTCATGACCTGGCGGATCACGACCTCGTCCGCCTCGAGCTCTTTTTCGAGCGCCTCCTCGAGCTGGCAAAGCAAGCCCGGCTCCAGGGGCTGGTCCAGCAGCACCTTGAGATGCAGACAGCCGTTCTTGCGCACCGTCAGGCCGGAGACCAGGCTGTTGACCCGGGCGACGGCCTGTTCCAGGCGGCTGCCGGGCAAAACCTGGTGGAAGAATGTCAAAAGGGATGCTTCAGCCATGATCGCGTTCAGCCAGCATGGCGCGGATCTCCCGGATCAGCTCCTCGACCGCGTCTTCTTCTTTTACCTTGCGCAGGATTTTGCCGTTTCGGAAAAGCATGAAGCTGCCTTTGCCCCCGGCCAGGCCGATATCCGCCTGGCGGGCTTCGCCGGGCCCGTTGACCACACAGCCCATCACGGCCACCCGGATCGGCGCTGAAAATTCCTGCAGCCGTTCTTCGACCTCGGACGCGATTCGCGTCAGGTCGACCTCGGTCCGGCCGCAGGTCGGGCAGCTGATCAGGCGCGGACCGCGCTGGCGCAGATCCAGCGCGCGCAGAATGCTCCAGGCCGTGCGCACTTCTTCGACCGGGTCCGCCGTTAGGGAGACGCGCAGGGTGTCGCCGATGCCCTCGGCCAGCAGCGCCCCGATGCCGACCGCGGACCGGACTACGCCTTCGCGCAGCGTGCCGGCTTCCGTCACGCCGATATGCAGCGGAATATCGGTCCGGGCAACCAGCATGCGGCAGGCTTCGAGGTTCAGCACCGGTTCAGACGCCTTGATCGACAAGACCACATCATGAAAATCCCATTTTTCCAGCAGGTCGGCCGCCTCGAGCGCGGAATCGACCAGCGCGGCTGCGCAGACACCGCCATGGCGGTCGATCACGTCCTGGCTGAGCGAACCGGCGTTGACGCCGACGCGGATCGGGATGCGGCGGGCCTTGGCCAGGCTGATCACCTGGCGCAGGCGGTCCGGGCCGCCGATGTTGCCCGGGTTGATGCGGATCTTGTCGGCGCCGGCCTCGATCGCGGCCAGGGCCAGGCGGTAGTCGAAATGGATGTCGGCGACGATCGGCAGCGGCGAGCGGGCACGGATCACGCCGAACGCTTCGGCCGCCTGCATGTCAGGCACCGCCAGGCGCGTCAGGTCGCAGCCGGCTTCGTGCAGCTGGCGAATCTGGTCAAGGGTGGCCGCGACATCGCGCGTGTCGGTGTTGTTCATCGACTGGATGACAATCGGGGCCTGGCCGCCGATTTGGAGCGGACCAACCCGAACCGAACGGGTCTGGTGGCGCTTAATCATGGTCGTCTCCCCCGTTCCTGTCAACGCCCGGCCAGGCGCAGAATATCGAAAAGCAGCCCGGCCAGGGCCAGCATGACGATCAGGGCGATGCCGACGATGCCGATCAAGTTCTGGACGCGAGCCGACAGACGCCGCCCGCGGATGGTCTCGAGAACGATCAGGACCAGGTGGTTGCCATCAAGCGGCGGAATCGGCAGCAGGTTCATGAAGCCCAGACTGACCGAGATCAGGGCGAACATCCAGAGCAGCTGGTAGATCTTTTCGCTGAGCGGCTGGGACTGGGTGACGACGTCGCTGATCATGGAGACGACCCCGACCGGCCCGGACAAGGTGTCCTGGGGGCGGATCGAGCCGGAGAACATCATGCCGATGCTGCGCACGGTCACCTTGACGATCGACCAGGACCACTGGAACGCCTGCCCGATGGCCGGCCCGACCGACTGGCCGACTGTGAAATAGATGCCGCGGTCGACCAGGTCATGGTACAGCGTGGCGCGCATGGTCACGGTTTGCTCCTGGCCGTCTCGCAGGATCCGGATCTCAAGCGGTCCGCCTGCGCTGGCCTCGACAGCGGCGGAAAAGGCCGCCATGTCGTCGACTGGGACATTGTTGGCTGCCAGCAGGATGTCCTGCGCCTTCAGGACCGGCTGGCCGCCGTTGGAATCGGGCTCAACGGCGTCGATCACGATGCGCTGCTGTTCGTCGCGCCGGATCGTGATGCCCAGGCGATAGGCGTCGCGCCAGGCCGGCTGCAAGATGAGGTCATTTGTTTCGCCGCCGGTGGTGCGCACCTGGACAGCAAGCGGCTCGTCACCGGGCAAAAACATGACCTGACCGCTGTAATCCAGGGTCGTCCGAACCGGTTTCCCGTTGACCCTGACGATCCGCTGACCGGCCTCAAGGCCGGCCGCGGCGGCTTGCGAATCGGCCGGTACGGTATCCAGCACCGGCAGCGTGTAGCCGAACGACACGAACATGATGAAAAAGGCCAGCACGCCGGACAGCAGGTTGAGCGCCGGCCCGGTCCCGATGACCAGGGCCCGTGCCCAGCGGGGCCGGTTGAAGAAATGGTCGGGGTGCTTGTCCTGGTCGTCATCGTCGAACTCGCCGGCAAACCGGACCGACGCGCCGATTGGGAACAGCTTGATGCTGTACTTGATGCCGTTTTTCTCCTTGGAGAACAGGACCGGGCCCATGAAGATGGAGAATTCCTCGATGGCAAACCCGAGCCGGCGCCCGGTCAGATAATGGCCCAGTTCGTGGACGATCATCATGACGCTCAAAATCAAAAGGCCAACAACGATACCGATAAATCCCATGCGTTGTGCATACTCCTTTGCCGCTTGCGGGCAGTCAATTAAATTATAGATTCAGCAAGATCCCGGACACACCCGCGTGCCCACCGATCTTGTTCCATCATATCATCAAAGCCAAAAGCTGTCATGAAACCGGACTGGAGATGGCGTTCCATGCAGGCTGACACCAGGTCCGCGATTGCGGTGAACCCGATGCGTCCGTCCAGGAAAAAAGCGACGGCCTGTTCGTTGGCCGCGTTCATCACCGCCGGCAGCGTGCCGCCCGCCCGGGCCGCCTCGTAGGCCAGGTCCAGCAGGCGGAAGGTCCTGAGGTCAGGCGGCTCAAAGGTCAGGGGGCTGGCGGCAAACGGGTCGAAGGACCGGCCGTCGGACGGCAGACGCTCCGGCCAGGTCAGGGCCAGCTGGATGGGCAGCTTCATGTCGGGGAACCCCATCTGGGCCAGCACCGATCCGTCGTGCAGCTCGACCATCGAATGGACGATGCTCTGCGGATGGACGACGACCTGGATCTTATCCGGCGGGCAGCCGAACAGCCAGGATGCCTCGATCACCTCCAGGCCCTTGTTCATCATCGTCGCCGAATCGATCGTGATCTTGCCGCCCATCGTCCAGGTCGGGTGGCGCAGGGCCTCTTCAATCGTGACGCCGGACAGCGCGGCCAGGCTGCGGCCGCGAAACGGGCCGCCGGACGCCGTCAGCAGGATACGTTTCAGGCTGCCGGCCGGTGCGGCCGCCAGGCACTGCCAGATGGCGGAGTGCTCGCTGTCGACTGGATAAAGGCGTGCGCCGTACCGCTCGAGCAGCGGCATGACCAGGGCACCGCCCGCCACCAGCGTTTCCTTGTTGGCCAGGGCGACGGTTCGTCCCTCCCTGACGGCGGCCATAACCGGTTCCAGGCCGGCGACGCCGACCATGGCCGCGACGATCGTGTCTGCTTTGTCCCAGGTTGCGGCCGCCAGGTTACCCTCCCGGCCGGCCAGCACCTGAACCGACGGGACATCCGCCAGTTCCCGGCGCAGCCAGGCGGCGTCCTCTTCGCGCTCCAGGCTGACCATCTCCGGCCGGAACCGGCGGGCCTGGGCGCACAGCCGCTCGCGGTTGCGGCCGGCGGTCAGCGCCATGACCTGGATGCCGAGGCGCGCGCAAACCTCGAGGGTCTGGCAGCCGATCGAGCCGGTCGAGCCCAGGATGCTGACAGCGTCGGTCATAACAGGTCTCCCGAATAGATCATCAGCTGGTGCAGGACGGACAGGACCAGCGCGACAGGCAAGGTGAAAAAGACGGAGTCGAAGCGATCCATCAGGCCGCCGTGGCCAGGCAGGACCGCCCCGAAGTCCTTGATGCCGCAATAGCGCTTGTAACCGGAAGCGAGCCAGTCCCCCAACTGGGAAGCGACGCTCAGCACCAGCCCCGAGATCAGTGCAAACCACAACGCGGCCGGCTGCCAAACGCCGGCAGAACCGAGCAGAACGCGGAAAAGCTGGAACACGACCACCTGGAACAGCATACCGCCCGCCAGGCCGCCCAGGCAGCCTTCCAGCGTCTTCTTGGGGCTGAGCGCCGGCACGATCCGATGCCGGCCGAAAAGCGAACCGGTAAAATAGGCAAAAACATCCGATATCCAGGGCGCACTCAGGCCGATGACAAGCCAATGCCAGCCGTGTCCCGTGAAAAGGAACAGCACGCTGGCGCATGTCAGAGGGAACGCGACATACAGCGCGACACCCCCGCCGGCCATGGCATCCGGGAAAGCAGCAGGCCCATGCGCGATCAGGCTGCCGATGCTGCTGGCGGCCAGCGCGAAAAACAGCCCCAGCAGCGATACCGACAGGGCCAGTGCGGCAGATGGCACGCCGTCGTCCATGGGCAAGACGACATGCAGCAGCAGTGGCAGCAGGCTGATCAGGCTGCCCGGGATCACGCGGGATACCATGACATGGCGGCCGCATGCGCGCATCGCGCTGACCAGTTCGCACGACGCGATCACGGCGATGGCGGCAAACAGGACCATCGGCGGCCAGATCGTCCAGTAGCCCGGCACGATGAAGGCGGCGATGACCAGGGTGAAGACGAGACCGGTGATGATACGCTGCTTCATGTTTTGCCAAGGCCTCCATAACGCCGGTCGCGCCGGGTATAGTCCGCCAGCGCGGCGGCAAGGTGTTCGTCGGAAAAATCAGGCCAGAGCACGTGGGCAAACCAGAGCTCGGCGTAGGCTGACTGCCAAAGGAGAAAATTCGACAGGCGGAGCTCGCCGCTGGGCCGGATCATCAAGTCCGGATCCGGCACATCCGGCAGGTACAGGGCGCCGGAAAGCGCCTGCTCGTCGATGTCGTCGACCTGCATCGTCCCGTCCCGCACCTGGCCGGCCAGCTGGCGGCAGGCATGGACGATCTCCCGCCGTCCGCCGTAGTTCAGGGCGATGATCAGCTGCAATTTCTTGCGGTGCAGCGAACCTTGCTCGGCCTGCGCCATGACCGCGAGGACAGGTTCCGGCAAACCGGCGCGTTCGCCGGAGAAACGGACCCGGATGCCCTCTTTTTCCAGTTCACGGTCGTAACGGTGGAAGAACTCGACAAAAAGCTCCATCAAGGCTTCGACTTCGGCTGCAGGGCGCGACCAGTTCTCGGTCGAAAAAGCGTACACGGTCACATAGCGTATCCCGTATCGGCCGCACATCCGGCACAGGTTCTGCAGGTTCTCTGCTCCGGCCCGATGGCCGGCCGTGCGCGGCAGCCCGCGCTGCGTAGCCCAGCGTCCGTTGCCGTCCATGAAGACAGCGAGGTGCACGGGAATCTTCAGGTCTTCGGGCGCAATTTGCCGTTCCGAGTCAGGCTGCTTGGGTTGGCGCCGGACCGGAAACAGCATGCGTAAGATTTGCGTCCATCGAGCCATCTTGTCTCCCCTGATACAAGAACCGGGCGGCCAGCGCCCGGTCCTGTCTTCGTGCCGTCAGACGATGACGTGTCAGAGCTCCATCAGGTCCTTCTCTTTATCCGCTGAGACTTTGTCGATTTCCGCGATGTACTTGTCGGTCAGCTTTTGCAGCTCGGTTTCAAAAATACCGAGGCTGTCTTCGGTGATCTCTTTTTTCTTCAGGTGGCCGCGGTACTTGTCCAGCGCTTCACGCCGGATGTTGCGGATCGCGACCCGGCCTTCCTCTGTCTGCTTGTGCACCGTCTTGACCAGGTCGCGGCGCCGCTCCTCGGTCAAGGCCGGGAAAACCAGGCGCAGCATGCGCCCGTCGTTGTTGGGGTTGATCCCCAGATCTGAGGCCTGAATGGCGCGTTCGATTTCTTTGAGCATATTTGTGTCCCAGGGCGTGATCATGAGCATCTTGGCCTCCGGAACCTGGATATTGGCGATCTGACTCAGAGGCGTGGGTACACCGTAATAAGGGACCGTGATCGGGTCAAGGACATGGGGATTCGCGCGACCTGCGCGCACGGTGCGAAGATCCGATTTTAGAACCTCCAATGATTTATCCATTTTGTCCTCGTAAACCTTTAATGTCTTTTCATGAATGTCGATGTCTGCCATAAAATGTCCCTCCTTCTAGTTGTCTGTGAATTATTCTACCAAATCGCGCGA
>ERZ747221.847-NODE-847-length-33408-cov-6.355105_pt1 | contig 33408 bp, 26 predicted proteins | sample MGYA00374949_ERZ747221 | MGnify/ENA primary metagenome ERZ747221 (study PRJEB28779, sample SAMN05720172) | bioreactor metagenome | isolation source: Anaerobic biogas reactor | place: USA:Washington, USA | collected 2015-08-08 ... | reverse complement strand
GCCGGTCTGCAGACGGCCGTGACTGTCTAGGAGGCGCCCATGACCAGAGCCAGACACGGCTATATGGGGAAGCTCCTGTTCGTAGACCTTACGAACGGCACTTTTCACGACGAGGAGCTCTCCGAGGATATGGCCCGCAAGTTCGTGGGCGGCTACGGCGTCGGGGCGCGCATCATCACGGAGCGCATGAAGCCGGGCGCCGACCCGCTGGGTCCGGACAACATCTTCGGGGTAGGCACGGGGCCCCTGACGCTTTCCGGTGTCTACGCCTCCTGCCGCTTCACCACCATGGGCAAATCGCCCCTCACCGGGTATTGGGGTGACGCCAACTGCGGCGGCGATTTCGCCAACGCTTTCAAAGCGGCCGGATACGACATCGTCTTCTTTGAAGGCAAGGCCGAGCACCCCGTCTACCTGTTCATCGAGAACGGCAAGGTGGAGATCAAAGACGCGCGCCATCTTTGGGGCAAAGACACCGTGGTGACCGAAGAACTCATCCGGCAGGAGAACGGCAACAGCCGTCTCAAGGTGGCCTGCATCGGCCCGGCCGGAGAGCGGATGGCCAAGATCGCCGCCGTCATCAACGACCGGGGCAGGGCGGCGGCCAGGTCCGGTCTGGGAGCGGTCATGGGTTCGAAGAACCTCAAGGCCGTCGCGGCAACAGGCAACATGAAGCCTGAACTGGTCGACAAGCCCAAGATCCAGGCTCTCATGCGGCAGATGATGAAAGAGGCCAAGGAGAACCCCTCCGGCATGTTCTACGGCCTCACACACGGCGGTTCCGCCGGCGCGATGGTGGCCCATCTGCACGACGCCGACGTGCCCATCAAGAACTGGAGCGGCAACAACGTCGAAGACCTGCCGGAATCGCAATGGGACTCCGTAGCTCTGCCCGCGATACTCCCGTATCTCACGAAGAAGTATGCGTGCACGGCCTGCCCCATCGGATGCGGCGGGTACGTCACCGTGGAAGACGGCAAGTACCCGGTGCGCGATGCGCACAAGCCTGAGTACGAGACCCTGGCCGCCTTCGGCACCATGTGCCTGAACACCGACATGAAGTCGCTCATCTACGAGAACGAGCTGTGCGACATGTACGGTCTCGACACTATCTCGGCGGGCACCACCTTGGCCTTCGCCATAGAGTGCTTCGAGAATGGTCTCATCACCAAGGCCGACACCGACGGTCACGAGCTCACCTGGGGCAACAGCGACGCCCACGTGCACATCCTCAAGAAGATGTGCGTCCGTGAAGGCATCGGAGACATCTTGGCCGACGGAGCCAAGTGGGCCGCTGAGAAGATCGGCGGGGGAGCCGAGCAGTTCGCCATGCACGCGGGCGGCGAGATGCTCGCCATGCACGATCCCCGCTGCTTCCCCGGTTGGGGAGCTACCTACATCTCCGATTCCACGCCCGGCAGGCACACGCGGGGCGGCACGGCCTTCGCCGAGCACGGCGGTGTGAACGAGATCATCTATGCCGGCCTCGGTGTGCCGTTCAAGCTCGATCGCTACGACCCCACCGACAAGGGCAAATACCATGCCTTGGTCGCCGCTTGGCAGCACTGGGCGAACACGTCGGGCGCCTGCATGTTCGGCATCGACAGCATGCCCATGGATTTCGTGGGCTGCATCAACGCCATCACCGGTTGGGGCCTCGACTACCCCGAGCTGGCCGAGACGGGCAAGCGCATCGCGACGCTCCTTCATGGCTTCAACATCCGCGAGGGTTTCAAGCCGGGCGACTTCGTTCTGCCCGAGCGGGCCCGGGGCAACCCGCCTCTGGAAGTCGGTGAGCTGGCGGGTGTCACCATTGATTCAGAGGCTCTCAAACGGCAGTACTACGAGGCCATGGGCTTCGACCCTCAGACCGGGGTCGTCGGAAAAGACCGTATCGTCGAGCTGGGGCTCGACGACGTGCTGTAGTGAATGGTGGTGTCGTGAGCGGCGCCGCAGATATGGTTTTGGCAAACCCTCAAGCTGGAGTTGAATGATGTTACTCGAGAACAAAGTGGCCATCGTCACCGGCGGAGCAAAGGGCATGGGCAGGGGCATCTGCCTGAAGTTCGCCCAAGAAGGAGCGAAGGTCGTTGCCTGCGACCTCGACTACGAGGGCTGCCAGAGCGTGGCCGCGGAGGTGAAAGCCGCGGGCGGTGAGGCGCTGGCCTTCAAGACCGACATCACCAAGAGCGCCGATATCAAGCAGATGGTGGACGGCACGCTGGCCGAATTCGGCACCATCGACGTACTGGTGAACTGTGCGGGCGGCGTGCCCGGCACCCACGCGAGCGGCGCCACCGGCACCATGAGCGAAGCCGAGTGGAACCGCATCATCAACATCAACCTCACCGGTCCCTGGCTGGTCACCGAAGCGGTGCTGCCGACCATGAAGGAGAAGAAGTCGGGCTCCATCATGTTCATCTCGTCTATGGGCGCCGTGCAGCCCGTGGTGCCGGTGCTCCACTACCACTCGGCCAAGGCCGGCGTGATAGGACTCTCGCTCAACCTGGCCTTCGAATTGGCGCCCATCGGCATCCGTGTGAACACCATCGTCCCGGGGCCCATCGAGACCACTTTCTGGGATTCGCTGCTGCCGGCGGGCCCGGAGCGCGATGAGTTCTTCTCGGTACTCTCGAAGCACGAGGTGCCCGTCGGACGGATGGGAACGAGTGAGGATATCGCGGGGGCGGCGCTCTTCCTGGCGTCAGACCTCTCGGCCTTCTACACCGGACAGACCATGTGCGTCGCCGGCGGCCAGCCGATGCATTCGCACAACACCGTCTTCAATATCGAGCGCTATCTGAAAGAACGGGGGCTGCTGTGAGCGATCTGACCGGCAAGGTGGCCCTGGTCACCGGGGCTGCAGCGAAGAGGAGCATGGGACGCGGCATCGCCGTGCAACTGGCCAAAGACGGCGCCGACGTGGTGGTGAGCGACAAGTTCGCGGTGCCTGCCACCATCTGGGCTGAAGACCAAGACTGGAAGGGCCTCGACGATGTAGTGGCCGAGATCCGGGCTCTGGGCCGGAAAGGCGTGGCTCTGACCTGCGACGTGGGCAACAGCGCCGACGTCGAGGCTCTCGTGGACTGGACCCTGGAGGAGTGCGGCAAGATCGACATCCTGGTGCACTGCGTGGGCGTGCGCGGCCCGGTGCCGGTGCCGGTGGTGGAGTTGGGCGAAGACACCTGGCGGATGCTGGTGGACGTCAACCTTACGGGCGCGTTCCTGGTCTGCAAGGCGGTAGCCAAGACCATGATCCCCGATCCCGAGGGTAAGAAGATCGTGCTCATCTCGTCAATGGCCGGTGTCGGGCCCTATCCGGGCGGGGCCGGCTACTGCGCCTCCAAGCACGGGCTGTTGGGTCTCATGAAGACCCTGGCTCGAGAGTTGGCACCCTACAAGATCAACGTCAATGCCATCAATCCGGGCGGTTTCGACACCAATTTCCGTGACGACAGCGTCGCCAAGCAGGCCGAGGACCGCGGCGTGAGCGTGGAGGAATCGCAGAAGGCCGGCACTGCCGGGCCTACAGGGCAGGCGGGTCCGCCGCCCATCCCGCTGGGTCGCCTCGGCACCCCGCAGGACATCGCCGATCTCGTATCGTTCCTTGTATCCGACCAGGCCAAGTACATAACCGGAGAAGACATCAACCTCTCGGGAGGCGCCAACTAAGACAGGCCGGCGCAGTCGAGCAAAAAAGGAGAACCCTCACATGCCACAAGAAGGACCATACACACTCAAGATCATCCGGGTCGATCTCAGCACCGGAGAGATCAGCGAAGAGCACATCGACGGCGAGACCACGGCTAAGTATGTGGGGGGTACAGGGCTGGCCACGAAGTATCTGTGGGAAGAGGTGCCGGCCGGGGTCAAGTGGTCGGACCCCGAGAACATCATCACGTTCTTCACCGGGGTCTTGGCGGGGACCAGGGTCTGCGGATCGGGCACGTTCTCGGTGACCACCATGGGCGCGTGCACGGGCATGGCCGGCACTGCCCAGGCCAACGGCTTCATGGGCGCGTTCATGCGGACCAACGGCATCGACGGTGTGCTCGTGCAGGGCAAGGCCGACAAGTGGACCCGCATCCACATCCAGGACGGCAAAGTCCAACTTCTCGATGCCGAGCACCTGGTGGGCAAAGACACCTGGGAGACCGAGGACACCGTCAAGGAAGAGACTGAAGGGCGCTGCAGCGTCTACAGCATCGGGCCTGCGGGCGAGCATCTCGTCCGTTTCTCGGCCATCGTCGGCGACCGCGGCCACGTAGCGGCCCACAACGGCGTGGGCGCCGTCATGGGGTCCAAGAAGATCAAGTGCATCTCGGCGGTCAAGGGAGACGTCAAACCTCGGGTCGTCGATTCGGAGACCCTGGTGACCAAGGCGAAGGAGCTGGCCGAGCTTACCAGGCAGGTCGACCAGGGTCTCGTGAACTTCGGCACCAACGCCGGACTCGGCCCCCTGAGCGCGATGGGCGCCGTCCCCATGCGCAACTACACCACCAACGTGTGGCCGGAGGACAACAAGTTCGTCGCCGAATACATGCGTGAGCATTTCCCCAACAAGCCCTCCGCGTGCTGGATGTGCTCCGTCGCACACTGCCGCATCATGGAGATCCCCGAGGGGCGCTACAAGGGATTCGTGGGGGAGGAGCCCGAATACGAAGGCACGGCTGAGATGGGACCCCTGATCGGCATGACCGACCCGGCCGACACCGTCTACCTTGCCAACATGGTCGACCGGCTGGGCTTCGACATCAACGAATCGGGCTACCTGATCGCCTGGATGATGGAGTGCTACGAAAAGGGCTATCTCACCAAAGACGACTTCGACGGCCTCGAGATGAAGTGGGGCGACTCCGTGGCCGTTGACGCCATGTTCAAGAAGATCGCCCATCGCGAGGGCTGCGGGAACTTCTTCGCCGAAGGCACCAAGCGCTCGGCGGAAGCCGTGGGCGGAGAGGCTGAGAACTGCTGTGTCTACACCATGAAGGGCGCCACGCCGCGCGGGCACGACCATCGCGGCCATTGGTCGGAATTCCTCGACACGTGTCTTTCCAACACCGGCACCATCGAGACGAGCGGCCACCTGTTCACGCCCCCCAATCTGGGCCTGGAGAGGCTGAAAGACCGCTTCGACCCCATCGGGCACGCCACCCTGAACGCGCAGCTCAACGGCGGCAGGAACGTCGAGGATTCTCTCGGCATCTGCCGTCTCTGCACCCCGAACCTGGCGATGACCCTGGAGATCATCAACGCCGCCACCGGCTGGAACTGGGACGTGGAGGCCGCCAAGGAGATGGGGCTGCGCATCGTCAACCTCATGCGCATGTTCAACTTCCGCCATGGCCTCAAGAAGGAGATGGAAGCTCCATCTGTGCGGTACAGCTCCACTCCCACCGATGGACCGGCGGCCGGTATCGGTATCAGGGAACACTGGGACGCGATACGGGACCACTACTACAACGAGATGGGTTGGGACGTCGAGACGGGCATGCCCCTACCCGAGACGCTCGAGAAGTACGGCCTGACCGAACTGGTCGAGCAGTACTCCTAGCGACGTGGGCTACGACGAACTGAGGATGGAAACATGAGTAACGAGAAGACGGTCCTCAAAGGCCTCGGCCAATGCTCCTTCACCCGTAACGGCGACCCCGCCGCTATCGACGTGAAAGACGGCAAGATCATCCGTATCCGCCCTCTTCACTTCGAAGACAAATACACCAAAGAAGAGATCAAGCCCTGGAGGATAGAGAAAGACGGCCACGTCTTAGAGCCCCAGCTGAAAAGCCACCTGGCCCCCTACATGCTGGCCTACAAGAAGCGCGTCTATTCCCCCAACCGCATCCTGTACCCCCTCATCCGCGAAGACTGGGACCCCTCAGGCGCCCCCGGTTCCACCGGCCCCGGAGGCCGTAACGTCGAGAACCGGGGAAAAAGCAAATACAAGCGCATCAGTTGGGATGAGGCCACCGACATCATCGCCGCCGAGATAAAAAGGGTGCGCTCCACCTACGGCCCCTACGCCGTCTTGTGCCACGGCGACGGCCACGGCGAGACCAAGATGGTGCACGGACCGCACTCCTGCCAGATGCTCCTCATGGAGAAGGTGGGCGGCTACACCCAGGCCATAAGAAACGCCGACTCCTGGGAGGGTTGGTACTGGGGCGCCGAGCACGTGTGGGGGGAAGGGGCCCAAGGCCACTCCACCGACGCCGACAACGTGCTCTACGACATAACCCAGAACACCAAGATGCTCATCGCCATCGGATGTGACCTGGAGACCACCCCCTGGGGTTTCGGGGGCCAGTTCCCCACCAACGTCTGCTACTTCTGGAACGATATCGGCATCAAACAGATCAGTATCGCCCCCGATCTCAACTACTACGCCGCCGTGCACGCCGACAAGTGGATACCGATCCTGCCCAACACCGACGCCGCCCTTCACCTGGCCGTGGCCTACACCTGGATCGACGAAGGCACCTACGACAAAGCCTACGTGGATACCCACGTGGTGGGATTCGAGCAGTTCCGCGCTTACGTGATGGGTGAAGAGGACGGCGTTCCCAAGACCCCGGAGTGGGCCGCGGAGAAGACCGGCGTCTCCGAGTGGACCATAAAAGCTCTCGCCCGCGAATGGGCGAGTGTGCCCACCTCCACCATCCACTACTACGGCGGTTCCTACATCCGCGGACCGTACTCCCATGAGCCGGCCCGCCTGGAGGTGTGCCTGGTGGGCATGCAGGGCATGGGTAAACCCGGCACCCACGTCTATAACAAGATGGCCGACGGCTTAACGCAGCTCGACATGCCCCGCCCGGAGATCCTGCTCAAGTTAGACGTCATCCGCAGCAAGGTCTGGAGCGGTCGTCCCCTTCTTGAGGTGACCAAGCAGCTCATCCCCAAGACGCAACTGCACCAGGCCATCCTGGAGGGGAGTTGCTGGAGCTGGGGTAACACCTCCCTTTACGCCCACATCGACGATCAGTTCAAGAAATACACCTACCCCATCCCCAAAGAAGAGGGGGGTAGCGAAGTCCACATGATCTGGATGGACAACCCCTGCCGAAGCACCTGCTGGAACAACTCCATGGAGTCCATCCAGGCCTACCGAAGCCCCAAGATCGAGACCTTCGTGGTGCAGCACCCCTGGCTGGAGAACGACACCATCTACGCCGATATCATCCTGCCGGTGAACACCAAGTTAGAAGAGCGCGACTTCGCCCAGATCTCGAGCGCCTCGCCCATGAACGGCATCGCCATCGAGGAGAAGGCCATCGAGCCCTTAGGCGAGAGCCTCTCTGACTATGAGGCGGCCGGCGAGGTGGCCAAGAAGCTGGGCCTCTACGACGAATACACCGATAAGCTCTCCATCGATGAGAAGATCAAGTGGGGATACGAGGTCTCCGGGTGCCAGGACGCCATCAGCTGGGAAGAGCTCAACCGTAAAGGCTACTACTACATCCGCACCGAGGACGACTGGGAGAAATACCCCGCCGGTATGCGCCTCTTCTACGAAGACCCGGAGAAATACCCGCTTAAGACCCCCACCGGTAAATTGGAGTTCTTCTCCCAGCGCTTGGCCGATCACTTCCCCGATGATAAAGAGCGCCCCCCCTATCCCAAGTGGATCGAAAACGGCCCCTCCCACGACGAGCGCCTCTCCAGCCCCCGGGCCAAGAAATACCCCCTGCTTCTAGTCAGCAACCACCCCCGCTGGAGAACGCACGCCGAGAACGACGACATCACCTGGACCCGCGAGATCCGCACCTGCAAGGTGAAAGGTCCCGATGGATACATGTATGAGCCGGTGTGGATCCATCCCCAAGATGCCGAGGCGCGCGGCATCAAAGACGGCGACATCGTGAAACTCATAAACGAGCGCGGTACCGTCCTGGGCGCCGCCATCGTATGGGAGCGCATCATGCCCGGCGTCACCTACCAGGACCACGGGGCCCGGGCCGACATGATAAGTACCGAGGCGGGCGCCTCCATCGACCGCGGGGGGGCCAACAACCTGATAAGCCCGGCCAACGGCACCTCCCAGAACTGCTGGGGTATGGCCACCAGCGGATACCTGGTGGACGTGCAGAAAGTGACGGCCGCTGAGATGGAGGAGTGGCGCACCAAGTTCCCGGCCGCCTTCACCCGTGACTATGCCCCGGCCGCCGGTCTTCGCTACATGACGTGGATCAGAGGAGAGGAGTAGCCGTGGCTAAGAAGGTATTTCTCATCGACGTGGGTCGCTGCAACGGCTGCTACAGCTGCCAGATCGCCTGCAAAGACGAGCACGTGGGAAACGACTGGTCGCCGATCGCCAAACCCCAGCCCGACACCGGGCAGTTCTGGCTCAGGCAGACCGAGTACGTGCGCGGCACGGTGCCCAAAGTGAAGATGCACTACATCCCCATACCCTGCCAGCACTGCGACGAGGCCCCCTGTATCGAGGCCTGTCCCATCGAAGGGGCCATCTATAGACGTGACGACGGCCTGGTCATCGTGGATCCCGAGAAGTGCACCGGATGCCGCAAGTGCCTGCTCTCCTGCCCCTATGACGCCCTGTTCTTCAACGAGGACTTAAACATCGTGCAGAAGTGCACCGGATGCGCCCATCTCTTAGATGAGGGTTGGAGCGTACCCCGCTGTGTGGACATCTGCCCCACCCAGGCCATGAGGTTCGGAGACGAGGAAGAGTTCCAGGAAGAGCTCGCCAAAGCCAAGGCCGCCGGCACCCTTACCCAACTGGGAGACGCCCAGGCCACCAAGCCCCGCGTCTACTACCTGAACGTGCCCAAGAAGTTCATCGGCGGTCTCCTCTACGACCCGGCCGAGAAAGAGATCGTAAAGGGCGCGAAGTGCACCCTTACCGACCAAGCCTCCGGCGAGAAGCACACCACGCAATCCGATGGCTTTGGTGACTTCTGGTTCGAGGGCCTGGAAGAGGACCGCACCTTCACCCTTACCATCGAGGCGGAAGGCTTCCAGACCAAGACCTACGACAAGCTGGACACGACCCAAGACGTGAACCTGGGTGAGATAGCGCTGGGGCGGTAGCCGGCGTGAGGATCGGGGGTCCAAGAGCATGAGCAAATCACACGAAACACAACGGTGGGTGACACTGGTCTTCTGTCTACTGGCCAGCCTCTGCGCCGGCTTCGGATACTCATGGAGCGTTCTTCTCAAGCCCATGGGGGAGATGTTCGACTGGAGCGCGTCGGCGGTGTCGCTCTCGTTCACTCTACTCATCGTGTTCGCGGCCAGCACATCCATCTTCACCGGGAAGGCGCTGCAGTATGCGCAGCCCCGCACGCTGCTCCTGCTCGGCGCGGTGGTCTTCGGCGCCGGCATCGCCTGTCTCGGTTTCGTAGACTCCCTCGGTATGCTCTACGGCCTTTCGATGGTTTCTGGTGTCGGTCTGGGCATCATCTATCCCGGCGCCACCATGACCAATCTCGTCCGCTACTTCCCCGACAAGCGTGGTCTGGCTTCGGGATTGTTGGCTGCCGGCTACGGTATCGGCCCGGTCGTCTGGGCTCCTATTACCGTGGCGCTGATCAATAACCTCGGTCTGATGTGGGCCTTCAGGATCATGGGCATGCTCTTCTTCGTGCTGGTCGCGTTCTGCTCCCGCCTGGTGACCACTGCTCCGTATGGCTACGCACCGGCTGGGTATACGCCGGAGGTCGCGCGGAAGTCGAAGACTCAAGTGGTAGAAGACAAGGACTGGAAGGACATGCTCAAGTCGCCGGTCTTCTACGTGCTCTTCATCCTGTTCACCATCGGTACGACGTCCGGTCTCATGGTGATAGGGCATGCGTCTCCTATCGCCCAGGATGTCTTGGGCATATCGGCGGAAGCCGCCGGTACCGTGGTCAGCTATCTCGCCATCGGCATGGTGGTCGGCAAGATCGGCTGGGGAGCGCTCTCCGATAGGGTGGGGCGTTATCCGGTGTTCGTGGCCATGCTCGTGATGGCCGCGATCGCACTCGTCGTGCTCTGGCGCGGCGATACGTATCTGCCCGTGGTGTTGGGCATCTGCGCGGTGGGCGTCTGCTACGGCGGGTTCCTCGCCTTGATGAGCCCCATCGTCGCCGAGACGTTCGGCAACAAGAACTTGGGCATCAACTTCGGCATCATGTTCCTGACCGTCGCCCTCGCGGCCTATGTGGGACCGCGGCTGGCGGCCTCGGTGTTGGAGGCCACGGGAGGAGACTACGCATGGGCGTTCATCATCGCGGCCATCATCAGCGCGGCCGGATTGGTGCTGGTGGTCGGGTACATGTTGGCCAGGCGCAAGACTCCCGCCAAGCCGGAGGTCGAGACCTCGGCCCGCCGTATGGACCCGGTCGAGAAGGTCGAGACGTCGAAAGCGTAGCGAGGGGATTTTCACATCGAAGCATGATTCATGGCCGGGAGGGCACGCAGCCTCCCGGCCATCTTGTATCTTGGATAGGGCGGAGCAAGATACGTATAAGTCAGACTGGGGAGGAGCAGGCATGTACAAGAAGATGGTAGTTCTTCTTGACGGTTCGAAACTGGCCGAGGTGGTCTTCGACTACGCCCAGGAGCTCTCGGGTAGGCTGGGTATCGATGTCGGCCTGCTGCATGTGTGCCGTCCCGAGGAGGCGGCTCAACTGCCCATGCGGCGCGCCTACATAGAACAGATGGCCGCGTTGCTCTGCGCGAGCGCCGAGCAGGTGAGGGCCAAGTACCAGGGCGACAGCGCCGAGTGCATCCAGGCGCACGGCCACGTAGCGGTGGGGTACCCCGCGCAGAGGATCCTCGAGTACGTCGACGAGAACGACATCGATCTGGTCGTGATGTCCACGCACGGCAGTTCTGGAGAGAAAGTCTGGGACATCGGTGAGGTGGCCAACAAGGTCATCCACGCGTCGAAGGTCCCCGTGTGGCTGGTGCCCACCGAGTTGCGGGGTGAGGTAATTTCGGACAGCGTGCCGAACCGCAGCACGCTCGTTCCGCTGAGCGGCAGCAAGAGCTCTGAGGGGGCCATCCGGCATGCCGTGGATCTGCTCCAGCATAGGGGCGTGCAGGGACCGGGGGAGCTCGTTCTCTTGCATGTGGGCGTCGAAGACCGGCTCGCCGAGGCCAAGGAGTACCTGGAGGGCCTTGCCCGGCCGCTTCGGGATTCCGGGCTCGCCGTTCGGACCGAAGCGCTCCGGGGAGAGCCTGACAAGACGATCATCAGCTACCTCAAGGACAACCCGACTCAGTTGATCGTCATGGCAACCAGGGGCAAGAGCAGGATCAGCAGACGTATCTTCGGTAGTGTGACCGAGAGCGTGATACACATGGTCAAGGTGACGCCGTTACTCCTGATCTCGGGGGAAGAATAGGAGCACGATCGCCCACGAAAGGGAGTGCGATGGGACACGAAAGCAAAGCTAAGCAAGACGGCCAGAAGACCATAGTCCGCGACATCAGCTGGTGCGGCACCTGTGCGGGCGCCAACGCCTGCATGGTGGACGTGCAGGACGGCAAGATGCTCCGCATCCGCCCGGTCCGCTACTACGAGCAGTACAGCAAAGAGGAGGTCAAGCCCTGGGTGATGCACGCCCGCGGCCAGACCTTCGAGCCCAGCGAGAAGACCCTCATCCCGCCGCTCAGCATCGCCTACAAGAAGCGGGTGTACTCACCCGCGCGCATCAAGTACCCCATGAAGCGGGTGGACTTCGACCCCAGAGGCGCACCGGGCTCCACCGGCCCGGGCGGCCGCAACGTGCAGAACCGGGGCGCCAGCAAGTACGAGCGCATCAGCTGGGACGAAGCCCTCGACATCGTCGTCGGCGAGATGCTGCGCGTGAAGGAGACGTACGGCCCGACGGCCATCTACTCTCAGTCCGACCAGCACGGCGAGACCAAGGTGGTGCACGGCCCGCACGGGTGCGGACGCAAGCTGTTGCGCCTCTTCGGCGGCTACACCCTGCAGGTCCGCAACCCCGACAGCTGGGAGGGGTGGACCTGGGGCGCCAAGCACGTGTGGGGCATGCAACCCATGGGGCAGCAGGTGCCGCAGACCAACCTGCTCTGGGACATCTCCAAGAACGCCGAGCTGCTGCTCTTCTGGGGTTGCGACCAGGAGACCACCACCTGGGGATGGCAGGGCCAGCTTCCCAGCCGCCTCAGCTACTGGTGGAGCGAGTTGGGCATCAAGCAGATCTACATCGCGCCCGACTGCAACTACGCGAATGCCGTGCACGCCGACAAGTGGATCCCCGTCCTGCCCAACACCGACGCCGCTCTCTACCTGGCCATCGCCTACTGGTGGTTCAAGAACGGCACCTACGACAAGGAATACCTCGAGACCCACGCCTACGGGGTGGACAAGTTCGAGGACTATGTCATGGGCCGCGAGGACGGCGTGCCCAAGACTCCCGAGTGGGCCGCCCCCATCACCGGGGTGCCGGCCCGCACCATCAAGGCCTTGGCCGAGGAGTGGGCGTCCAAGCGCACCACCGTGGTCATCGGCAACGGCGGCCCGGCCATCCGCGGCCCGTACTCTCACGAGCCGGCGCGGCTGCAGGTGCTCTGCCTGGCCATGCAGGGCCTGGGCAAGCCCGGCTGCAACCAGTCCAAGATGATCGAGTGGGGGCTTACCAACAGCCTGCTGCAGATGTCGCAGCCGGCGCCGGCGGCGCTCCTCAGCATGTGGCCGGTGTACACGGGCGGCAGCGTGCGCGACACCAATCATCCTTCGTTCCTGCCCGAGACACTCGTTCCTAAGGCTATACTAGAGGGTAAGTGTGACTGGTATGGCTGCGAGCAGGAGATGGCGCCCCGCGAGAACCAGTTCGTCCACTACAAATATCCGGCCGATGGCTGCTCGCAGATCCACCTCATCTGGACCGACTCGCCGTCGTGGATCACCAGTTGGAACGACGGCAACGCCTTCACCCGGGCCATGCGCCACGAATCCATCGAGTTCGTCTTCGCCCAGCATCCCTGGATAGAGAACGACTGCCTCTTCGCCGACGTCATCCTGCCGGTGAACACCAAGCTCGAAGAGGACGACATCAACACCGACCTCTTCGGCGGCCAGATGAACCTCCTCTTCCCCGAGCCCAAGTGCATCGAGCCTCTGGGCGAGTCGTACAGCGACTACGAGATCGTGTGCATGATCGCCGAGCGGCTGGGCCTGCTGGAGGAGTACACCGACGGCCTCTCCATCCCGGAACGCATCAAGATGGGCTACGAGAAGTGCGGCGCGGCCCACCTTGTCAGCTGGGAACAACTGAACGAGAAGGGCTACTACGTCATCCCCGTGGCCGACGATTGGGAGAAGATGCCCGCCGGCCTCTCGGAGTTCTACGAGGACCCGGAGAACCATCCGCTCACCACTCCCACCGGCAGGATCGAGTTCTACGCCACCGGCCTCGCCGAGCACTTCCCCGACGACCAGGAGCGCAAGCCGGTGCCGCAATGGATCTCCAAGGGGGAGAGCCACCAGGAGGGGTTGGACTGCGAGCGGGCCAAGAAGTACCCGCTCTTGGTCATCAGCAACCACCCGCGCTGGGGAGTGCACGCCCAGCACGACGATGTCACCTGGCTGCGCGAGATCGAGACCTGCAAGATCAAGGGCCCCGACGGCTACCAGTACCAGCCGGTGTGGATGCACCCCGTTGACGCGGCGGCCCGTGGCATCGAGCACGGCGACGTGGTGAGCGTCTTCAACGAGCGGGGCACGGTGTTGGGCGGGGCGTACATCACCGAGCGGGTCATGCCGGGGGCCATCTCCATGGACCACGGCGCCAAGTACGACCCCATCGCGCTGGGCGAGATCGACCGGGGCGGGGTGATCAACACCATCGTGCCCGGCAACATCACCTCGAAAAAGGCCTGCGGAATGGTCGTATCGGGCTTCCTGGCCGAGGTGGAGAAGACCGATCTGGAGGCTCTGCGGAAGAAATACCCCGAGGCGTTCGCGCGCGAGTGCCATGTCACCGCCGGGCCGTGTCTGGCCGGCATCGTGGAAAACTCGACCGGGAAGAAGGGGGCGTGATGGGCAAGGTCATGATCATCGATCTGGCCATCTGCAACGGCTGCCACAACTGCCAGATCGCCTGCAAGGACGAACACGTAGCGAACGACTGGACCCCCATCGCCAAGCCCCAGCCCGATACCGGCCAGTTCTGGAACAAGGTCATCAACATCGAGCGCGGTACGGTGCCCAAGGTGCAGGTGACCTATCACCACACCATCTGCCAGCACTGCGAGGAGGCCCCGTGCATCGAGGCCTGCAGCGCCCATGCTATCTACCGGCGCCCCGACGGCATCGTCATCATCGACCCCGAGAAGTGCCGCGGCAACCAGATGTGCATCGCCGCCTGCCCCTACGAGGGCGTCATCTACTTCAACGACGACCTCAACATCGCTCAGAAGTGCACCTTCTGCGCCCATCTGCTCGATCAGGGCTGGACCGAGACCCGCTGCTCGGACGCCTGCCCCACCGGGGCCATGACCTTCGGCGACGAGGACGACCCCAAGATCAAGGCGCTGTTCGACCGCGCGGAGCCACTCAAGCCCGAGCTTCCCACGCGCCCGCGGGTACGGTATCTCAACCTGCCCAAGAAGTGGATCGCGGGCGCAGTCTACGACCCGCAGGCCGACACGTGCACTGAGGGGGCCACGGTAACCGCGACCAACACCCAGACAGGGGAGAGGGTGTCGGCGGCCACCGACAACTACGGGGATTTCTGGCTGAAGAACCTGGCCGACGGTGTGTATGCGGTGGTTGTGGAGAAGGAAGGCTATCTTCCCCGGGAGTTGGGACCGGTGGACGCCACGAGCACGGACCAGAACCTGGGCGACATCGCGCTACAAAGGGAGTGATGGCGTGAACGTACGGCTGGAGGACGGCAAGACCGCGCAGCAGCTTCTCCGGGAGCGCGAGCAGCGGATGATGGATGTCATCCATCTGAAGCCGGTCGACAGGATCCCCGTGGGTTGTGAGTTGGGCTTTCTCATCGCCCGGTACGCCGGGGTGCCGTGTTCGGCCGCCTACTACGATGCCGACGTGTGGCTGGACGCCACCCGCAAGGCTCTTGCCTACTTCCAGCCCGACACGGTGTTTCTGCAGGCGTTCACCCCGGGCAAGGCGCTTGAACTCCTCGACCCCAAGTACCGCAAGTGGCCGGGGCACGGCACCGATCCGGACTGCGGCTTGATGCAGGTATGCGAGGTCGAGAGCCTGCAGGACGACGAATACGAGCTCTTCAAGCGCAGCCCGGAAGACTTCATGGTGCGGCGCCATCTGCCCCGCTACTACGGTGGTCTGCGGGCGTTGTCGCTGCTCCCCGACCTGGCCGACCTCCAGTGGCTGGAGCCCTGGGTGGCCGAGAGCCTGGCCCTGCTTGTCACCGACCCCCAGGTGCAGGCCGCCATGGAGGATCTCCTGGCGGCCGGCCGCGAGATGCGCCGCTGGCTGCCCAAGATGGCCGAGTTCGATCAGTTACTCGCCGATTTCGGTATCCCGCCGGGCTTCCAGGGGGCCCTCCTGCCGCCCTTCGACATCGTCTCGCACGCCCTGCGCGGCATGAAAGGCACTATGCTGGACATGTTCCGCCGGCCCGAAGAGCTGCTGGAGCTCTGCGATTACGTGCTGCGGCGGTCGCTGGAGCGGCCGGCGCCGCCGCCCAACGAGTACGGCAACACGCGGATGTTCATGACCAACACCCGCGGGTCCGACAACTTCATGTCGAACCAGCAGTTCGAGAAGTTCTACTGGCCCACGTGCAAGAAGCTGCTTCTCGCGCTCATCGACCAAGGCGTGACGCCCTGCATGTTCTTCGAGGGCAACTTCGATCAGAAGCTCGAGTATCTGTTGGAGCTGCCCAAGGGCTCCATGCTCGTGCGGCTCGACCGGACCGATATCTTCAGGGCCAAGGAGATCATCGGAGACCACCTCTGCATCGAGGGGAACGTGCCGGTGTCGCTACTGCAGGCCGGTACGGTGCAGGAGGTCGAGGACTACTGTAAGAAGCTCATCGATGTGGTGGGTAAGGGTGGGGGATACATCGTCAGCCCGAGGAGCGCCACCGATCAGGTGAAGCCCGAGAACCTCAAGGCCATGATCGACTTCACCAAGGAGTACGGCAGATACTAGTCGGGGGAACCGGCGCGGGGTGGGGGTGTCGACGGGGCCCAGCCGAGGCGACCGCCAGTCGTTACTTGCTACTATGGCCTTTCTGGGGGCATGAGGCACGGCCATGACCGGTGCCGCGGAGCGCGTCCATTGGGACGCCAGAAGGAGGTAAGGGATATGCCGGTGTTCAATGCCGACGAGTTCTTTGTGAGCCGTCCCGCCTACGAGATCGTACCGGCCGTGGAGGTGGCCGGGCGGATCCAGGCGATGACCCTCATGAGCAACAACCTCATCCCGGGCTCGAATCACTACATCGAGGCGGGCTGGATAGCGGCCATGCCCGATCCGGCGACTCACATCTTCGAACACGTGCACGACTACGACGAGATCGTCATGCATATCGGGACCAACCCGAACGACCAGGAGGATCTGGGGGCGGTCATCGAGTTCGTGGTCGACGGTAAGACGCTCATCATAGACAAGACCTCTTCGGTCTACGTGCCGAAGGGAGTCAAACACGGCCCCTTGACGTGGAAGAGCTTCACCCGGCCCCACCTGGAGATGACGGTCATGATAGGTGCGGGCAGCTTGAAACAGGCCGACCCCGGGGGCCACCAGGAGATAATCGGAGGTTAAAGATGGCCGAGTCGAAGTATGCCCGCTACATCCTCAGCGACGACCGCATGCCGCCGGAGCCCGAGGCCATGGTGAAGTCCATGGAAGACCAGGCCAAAGAGGGCCGGGTGCTCGATCGCACCATGCTGCTGGGCATCATGAACTCCATAGTCCCCGGTTGTTCGCTGTTCGTGGGCACCGAGATACTCTGGGGCCTCCCCAACGGCAAGCCGGTGGACATTGAGATACCCCACGCCCATGATTTCGATGAGGTCATCGGTTTCGTGGGCACCAACCGCAACTATCCCCGCGAGCTGGGAGGCGAGATCGAGTTCAACATCGGGGGAGAGAAGCACACTATCACCAAGACCTCCCTCATCTTCGTGCCGAAAGGGGTGCAACACTGCCCCGTCACCTTCAAGAGGATCGACACGCCTATCGTCATGTTCGAGGCGGCGAACGATCCCGAGTACGTCAAGAACTTCCAGCAGGATTCCTGAGAGAGAGGCCAGGCGCATGAAGCTGACATACGACGAGATCGCCCAGTGGGTGGACGAGTACTTCGCCGAGTTCGAGAAGTACGGGCAGGACCCGGAGAACATCCACCGCATGGACGCCTATTTCTCCAAAGACGTGGTCTACAACCCCTACATAGCTCTGGTGGGCGAGGTGTCCGGGCGCGACAACTGGTACCGCGTGCTGCTGTCGCACCCCTCGGGTGTCGAACGGCTGACGCCGGAAGATGTGGTGATAGACGAGCGGCGCCAGATCTTCGCGGCGCGCATCAAGAGCGAAATAGTCGACCGCGACACCCAAAAGATCCTGGTGACCAAGCGTTACTTCGTGAGCTATCCGCTCGTGGAAGAGGAGGGGCGCATGAAGATCGCCCGCCTCGACTTCTTCTGGGAGGTACTTGCGCCGGGCGCCATGGAGATCGACGACGTGTTCGAGCGCGACTGGAAGAAGAACCCCGACGGGCCGCAGCGTATCCAGGGATAGCCCGGCGGGTCGAACATCACGGGTGCGGGGCGGTTTTGCGGATCGGTAGGCCAACGACTCGAAGCTATGAAAGTGAGATATCGGATGCAGAAGCAGTTCAGCGGCAAGGTGGCATTGGTGACCGGAGCGGCTACCGGCATTGGCCGGTCGGGCGCGCTGTTGTTCGCCCGCGAGGGGGCCAAGGTGGTCGTGACCACGCGCTCCAACGTCACCGAGGGCGAAGAGACCGTCAGGTTGATCAAGGAGGCCGGAGGCGAGGCCACCTTCGTCAAATGTGACGTGTCCAAGGAAGCCGACGTGCGTGCCATGGTGCAGACATGTGTCGATCTCTATGGACGGCTCGACTACGCGTTCAACAACGCCGGCATCGGGCCCGACGGCGTGCGGGTTCCGGTGGTGGACATAGTCGACACCAGCGAGGAGCTCTGGGACAGCACCATCGACATCAACCTGAAAGGCGCCTTCTTCTGTCTCAAGTACGAGATGAGGCAGATGATCGCTCAGGGGAGCGGCGCCATCGTGAACACCTCGTCGGTCGGCGCGGTCAAGCCGGTGCCGGGTTTCTGCGCCTACACGGCCAGCAAGGCCGGTCTGAACGGGCTCACCAAGACCGCCGCGCTCGAGGGCGCCGCGCATAACGTGCGGGTGAACACCATCATGCCCGGTCCCACGCAGAACACGCTCCTCTTTCAGTATCTCACCGGCTCCGATCCGGCCCAGAAGGAAGACATGCAGCGCGTGGTGCCCATGCACCGCCTCGCGTACCCGGAAGACATGGCCGAGACCGTCGTCTGGCTGTGCTCCGACGTGGCCTCGTTCATCACCGGTCAGTGTCTCCCCGTGGACGGAGGCATGACGGCGTCCTAGCGGACCGCTGGGAACCGCGCCGCCAACACCATGCTACGTTTCTTCCGCACACCCAGCATGACTCCTGAGCGGGTCGAGGCGGTCGCTTCGATCGCCCGGCAGGTCGTCGGACGGCCGGTCGGCGGGCTGGGTACCGAGTGGTGCTTCTACGTCGAGGCCGACGAGCGGTTCGGCGCCCGGGATGAGGCCGTTCTGCAGTACGCCCTCTCCGAGACCTTCGAGCCGCGGCAGTTCGGCCCGGAGAGCTTCCTTGCGGGGCGATCCACCACCATCGTGGAGTACGGGCCGCGGCTGAACTTCGAGACCGCCTGGTCGTCGAACGCGGTGGAGATCTGCCACCGCTCGGGCGCTCCTTCCATCCGGCGGCTGGAGCGCTCGGTGAGGCTGGGGTTCCCGTTCGCGCTGTCCGAGGAGCAGATGGACCATATCATCGCTCCCCTGCACGACCGCATGACCGAGATGCGCTACCCGGAACCCCTGGCCTCGTTCGAGACCGGGATGTCGCCGGAACCCGTGCGCCGGATCCCGCTGCTGGCGCAGGGGATCGCCGCTCTGCGGGAGTTCGACTGCACCTACGGTTGCAGCTGGGATTCCAGCGACCTGGAGCTCATCGCCGGCATCTTCGGGCGCTTGCAGCGCGACCCCACCGACGTGGAGCTGTTCCAGATAGCCCAGGCCAACTCCGAGCACTCGCGCCACTGGGTGTTCAAGGGCGAGCTGTGGGTGGACGGCGAGCGCGTGCCCGAGAAGAACCTCATGGAGATCGTGAAGCAGCCGCTGGCGGTCTCCGGCCCCAATTCCGTCATCGCGTTCCGCGACGACAGCTCGGCCATCCGGGGGACCGAGGTGAACCTGTTCGCGGCATCCGACCCCTTGGGTCCGTCAGAGTTGGCGGCGGCGCCCGCGTTACTGCATCCCACGCTGACGGCCGAGACGCACAACTTCCCCTCCGGGGTGGCTCCCTATCCCGGGGCGGCCACCGGCGGCGGCGGCAGGATCCGTGACAACCAGGCGGTAGGACGGGGCGGACTCGTCTGTGCCTCCGGGGCGGCGTATTGCGTCGGCAATCTCCACCTGCCCGGTTACGAACTCCCCTGGGAAGACGACGGCTACACGCATCCCCCCGACCTGGCTTCGCCGGCCGAGATACTCATCGAGGCCAGCAACGGCGCCTCCGACTACGGCAACTGCTTCGGCGAGCCGCTGATCTACGGTTTCACCCGCACTTACGGCCTGCGCCTGCCCGACGGGTACCGCTCCTGGTTCAAACCCATCATGTACAGCGTGGGAGCGGGCCAGATCAGAGACGAACACACCGTGAAGGGTGGCCCCGAGAAGGACATGCTGGTGGTGCAGGTGGGCGGCCCGGCCTATCGCATCGGCATGGGCGGAGGAGCCGCCAGCAGCATGGAGCAGGGCAAGAACGTCCAGGAGCTCGACTTCAACGCCGTGCAGCGCGGCGACCCGGAGATGGAGCAGCGGGTCAACCGTCTCATGCGGGCCTGCGTGGAACTCGGCGGCGCGAACCCCATCGTCTCCGCTCACGACCTGGGAGCGGGCGGCGACTGCAACGCTCTGCCCGAGATCGTGGAGCCGGCCGGGGCTGTGATCGACCTGCGGGCCATACCGGTGGGAGACCGGACGCTGTCGGTCCTCGAGATCTGGGGCAATGAGTCGCAGGAGCGCAACGCCCTCCTGGTGCGGCCCATGGGGCTGGCCGTACTCGAGACCGTGGCGGCGCGGGAGAACGTCCCGCTCGCCGTGGTCGGCCGGATCACCGGTGACGGCATCCTGGTGCTCTACGACAAGATGGACGACAGCAGACCGGTTGATCTGCCCTTGGACGACATCTTGGGGCAACTGCCGCCCAAGAAGTATGAGTTCCAGCGGCGCGCGCCGCGCGGCGCGCCGCGTCAAGACCTCCAGCCCCTGGCGCTGCCCCCCGAGTCGGACCTTCAGCGGGTGCTCGAGATGGTGTTGCGGCTCCCGGCGGTGTGTTCGAAGCGTTTCCTTACCAACAAGGTGGACCTCGATGTAACGGGCCTGGTGATACAACGGCAACTGGTGGGACCGCGGCACCTGCCGCTCTCCGACTACGCGGTCATCGCGCAGACGTACAACGCTCCCTCGGGCACCGCGCTCAGCCTGGGCGAGCAGCCCATCAAGGGGCTCATCAGCCCGGGGGCGGGGGTGCGGATGGCGGCGGCCGAGGCCCTGCTCAACATGGCCGGCGCGGTGATCACCGATATCAGCGACATCAAGTGTTCCGCCAACTGGATGCTGGCGGTGAAGCAGCCCGGGGAGGGCGCCTGGCTGTACGACGCGGCCTGCGCGCTCCGCGACCTCCTCGCCGAACTGGGCGTGGCCATCGACGGCGGCAAAGACAGTCTCTCGATGGCCAGCCAGGGCCTCACCGCAGAGGGCGGCAGCGAGTTGGTGAAGGCGCCGCCGGAGCTGGTCGTCGCGCCGTACGCCCTCGTGCCCGACGTGGAGCTGCGCGTGACCTCCGATCTCAAGGAGGGCGGTAACGCACTGTGGCTGCTCCCGGTGGGCGTGAGGCGCAGGTTGGGAGGGAGCGCGCTCGCTCAGGTGCTTGGCCAGCTGGGTGACGAGGCGCCCGACATCGACAACGCGGGCGCGCTGCGGGCGGTCTTCGAAGCGGTGCAGGATCTCGTGCGGTCCCGAGCCATCGTCTCGTGCCACGACGTCAGCGACGGCGGGCTCATCGTCACTCTGCTCGAGATGGCTTTCGCCGGCGACAAGGGCTGGACCGCCGACATCGCCGGCGACGATCTCTATGCGTCGCTGTTCGCCGAGGAGGCAGGCATCGTCGTGGAGGTCGCCGACGAGCGCCGGGCGGGAGAGATCCTGGGGCGCCACGGGGTGGCACGCATCGAACTGGGGCACGCGCAACAGACCAGGGACCTCGAGTTGAGGTTCAACGGGCGGCTCGTGCTGCAGCGCCGCGTACCCGAGCTGCACGCCGTGTGGGAAGAGACCGCGTATCAGTTGGAACGGCTGCAGCAGAACCCTGCCTGCGCCGATGAGGAGTGGCGGTCCCATGGCGATCAACCCTCGACCGCCCCCTACAAGCTGACCTTCAACCCTGACGCTGCAGTGGAGGGTGAGACCTCCGGCCCGAGCGCCGCCCCGCGCTCTTCGAGCCCGGGGGGCACGGCGCCCGCGGCCAGGCCGAAAGCCGCGATCCTCCGCGAAGAGGGCACCAATGGCGACCGGGAGCTGGCCGCCGCCTTCGTCGCGGCCGGCTTCGAGGCCTGGGACGTCACCATGACCGATCTCATCAAGGGCGTCATCGGTCTGGAGGAATTCCAACTCATCGCGTTCCCGGGCGGGTTCGCGTTCGCCGATGTCTTGGACGCGGCCAAGGGTTGGGCCTCGGTGATCCGCAACAATGCACGTCTCTCGGACGAGTTCGCGCGTTTCTTCGCCAGGCCCGACACCCTCTCCTTGGGCGTCTGCAACGGGTGCCAGCTGATGGGGCTGCTGGGGATCCCCGGGTTCGATCTCCCCGACGAGCTGAAGCCCCGTTTCGTGAGGAACATCTCGGGGCGCTTCGAGTCCCGGTTCAGCACGGTCGCCATAGAAGACAGCCCGGCGATCATGCTGCAGGGCATGGCGGGTTCCACCTTCGGCGTGTATGTGGCTCACGGCGAGGGCAGGCTCCACGTGCCCGACCCGGCCACTCTCGACTGGATCATGCAGAACCGGCTGGCGCCGGTACGCTACGTCGACCCCGAGGGACGCTCAACCACGACCTATCCCTACAACCCGAACGGCAGCCCGAACGGCATCGCGGCCCTTTGTTCCCCGGACGGCCGCCACCTGGCCATCATGCCCCACCCGGAGAGGTGCTACCAGCTGCGGCAATGGCCCTGGATCCCGCCTGCATGGGGCTGCGCGAGCAGTCCTTGGATGAAGATGTTCCGCAACGCCTATGCCGCGCTCTGAGGCCGGTGCACGACTCCACCGCGGCGACGCTCTGGAAAGGACGGAGGCATGAGTGATATCAGCAGCGCCAACAAGGAAGTGGTCTCGCGCTTCTACAACGACGTCTTCATAAACCACGACCTGAGCCGGCTGGACGAATACATGCGCGACGACTACAAGCAGCACAACCAGGATTGCCCGCAGGGCAAGGCCGGTTTCGTGGAGTTCTTCGATGTCATCTTCGCGGCGATTCCCGACTTCGCATATGTGCTGAAGAAGATGGTAGCCGAGGACGACATCGTCATGGCCTACAGCACCACCGTCGGGACGCATACCGGCGGGGAGTGGTTGGGCAAGCAGGCCACCGGCAACAAGCTGGAGTATGACGTGGTGGACATCTTCCGGGTGCAAGACGGCAAGATCGCCGAGCACTGGGACGTCGCCGACACGTTCGGGCTCTTCAGCCAGCTGGGCGTCATCGAAGACCGGTTGAAAGAGCTATAGCAACAGGGCTACAGCCCGCAACGGAGGGATTCACTCTATGACGATATCGAAGTACGAACGTCTCGTCGTCCGTAGGCCGCTGCGGCCGGCCGGCTCCCCCGACATCAAGGGACTGACCCCGCCGATGGTCTACCTCAGCAAAGAGCAGGTACCCGAAGCCGAGGTCTCCATCGAGCTCCGCTGGGTGCATGGCGTGCCGGAGCCGGCTTCCGAAGTCGCGGAGCAGATCTCCGACCGCGACCGTATCCTGCTCTTCATGGGCACCGACGGCGCCAAGCCTCAAGTGCTGGGCGGCACCGTGGGACTGCGTCTGGGAGGCCAGCCGATCTTGTTCAACACCACCACCTCCGTGTTCGTGCCCAAGGGTGTGCCGTGCGATTCGGTGGAGTGGAAGGACTTCCAGCGTCCCCACCTGCTGATGTCCATGGTGCTTGGTGACCGAGACTCCTACGAGTCTCCAGACCGCGGCTCCGGTAATCCGGATGGTGTCGACTACGAGTCGTTCGTGATACGCAGCCCCATGAGGGAGGCGGGTCCCGACCGCGTGGACGGCCGGCAGAATCCCACCATGACCTACATGAGCGGCAACCAGGTCGTGGGGGTGAAGCACTATATAGAAGTGGGCTGGATCTGGGACGTGCCCAGCAGGCGCATCCCCAAGATGAGGCACGACAACTACGAAGAGATCGTGCTCCACGTCGGCACCGACCCCGACGCCCCCGAAGACCTGTGCGGCTCCATGCAGTTCGGCATGGGCGACGACCTTCTGGAGTTCGACACCAATTACTGCGTCTTCATCCCCCGCAGCTTGGACCATGGTCCGCTCATCTGGAACGAGATGCGCAAGCCCATGCTGGAGATCGCGATGATGCTCGGCGCTGGTACCTGGGCCGAAGGATGGGAAGGCAGCTTCTTCGACGAAGAATGAGCGCGCGACAGAGTCGCACGAGAAAGGACGAGAGTCGATGAGTGAATCTGAGTACTCCAAGTACGTGATAACTGAGCGGAGGTTCGACTCCCGCGACGCGGCGCTGCCGCCCGGAGTCGATCCGGAGTCGCTTTCGAACACCAGGTCGCACCGCAAGATCATGAGCCTGGACGATGTGGTGCTCGAGGGCTCATGCTATACGGAGGCCGTATGGATGTGGCCGGCGGGAAGCGACGTCTATCCCGAGACGGCTGAGCCCTGTTCTCACGCCCACGATTACGACGAGACACTGGGCTTCTTCGGCACCGACTTCGACGACCCCTACGAGCTTCACGGTGAGATCGAGCTCTGGATAGGCGACGAGAAGTTCATGCTCACCCGGAGTTGCCTCATCTTCATCCCCAAGGGCACGTACCACTGCCCGCTCGTGATACACAGAGTCGACCGTCCCATCTTCCATTTCTCCACCGGCCCGGGCGGAGCCTACGCGCAAGAGGTGTCCGAGACGTGAGCCCCGATGATGTGAGCGGCCCCGGGTCGGGCGTGGGGGTCACCCCCATGAGCGCCCCCGTAACCGACCTGCGGAAGGTCATGGACGTCTCGGGCATGAACGTGCTCGTGACCGGCGGCGGCGGGGGCATCGGCGCGGGTATCGCCGAGGCCTTCGCGCAGAGGGGCGCCAACGTGGCCGTTCTCGACACGGACGTCGAAGGCGCCCGGGCGGTGGTGGACGAGTTGCATCGCTTCGGCGGGCACCATCTCGCGATGCAGTGCGATATCTCCGACGCACCCCTGGTCCGTGAGGCGGTGGACGCCGTCCACGAGGCCTTCGGCGGTATCGACGTATTGGTGAACAACGCCGGAATCTCGGCGGTGAAGGCGTTTCTCGACATGGACGACGATCTTCCCGAGTGGCACAGGACAATAGGGGTGAACCTCAACGGGACGGTAACAGTCACGCATGCTGTGGGCCGCAAGATGCGGGCGGCCGGTCGTGGCGGGCTCGTCATCAACATCTCGTCGGTGGGCGGCGCGCGGTGCTCCGGATCGCGCGACATGCCCATGGCGGGGTACGCGGCATCGAAGGCCGCCATCAATCACCTTACGGTGGCCTGGGCCATAGAGTTCGCCGAGCACGACATCAGGGTCAACTGCATCATGCCCGGCCCTACGCACTCAAAGCTTGATGCGATGCTGACCCCGGAGATGAAGGAGAGGAACGCGCGGACCCTTCTCGATCGCCGGTATGGGGAGCCGCTGGAGATCGGAGCTCTCTGCGTCTTCATGGCCTCCGCCGAAGGCGCTCACCTCAACGGCGTGGTGATGGCCCACGATGGGGGGTTCCTCTGCGTGCAGTAAGAGGGGAGGTGGCGCGGCGAGCCGTCCGGTCTACACAGGGAGGATATCGTGGGTGACACCACTCGTGCAGATGTAGTGGTCGTCGGTTCGGGCGTCGCCGGTCTCGCCGCCGCGCTGGCGGCGGCCGAGCGGGGCGCGGACGTAGTGGTGGTCGAGAAACAGCGCGCCCTCGGTGGGACGTCCAACTTCTTTCAAGGCACGTTCGCGGTGGAGAGTGCCATGCAGCGGGCGGCGTTCGTCTCCTACAGCCGCGACGAGGCCTTCAAAGGCATCATGGAGTACAGCCACTGGCGGGCCGACCCGCGCCTGGTGCGGGCCATCGTCGACCTATCGGCCGGGACCATCGACTGGCTGCAGCAACAGGGAGTGGAGTTCGTGGAGGTCATGAACAACATGCCCGACGCCCCGCGCACCTATCACGTTCCGCGGGGTGGGGGTGAGGCTGTGGTGCGTGCGCTGGCCACCAGGGCGAAGGCCCGGGGCGTCGCCCTCAAGCTGTCGACTCCCGCCAAGACCCTACTGAAGAAGGGCGGCCTCATAGAGGGCGTGGTGGTGGACGAGAAGGGCGACGAGGTGGAATTGGGCGCCCGCGCCGTGGTGATCGCCAGCGGCGGCTACGCCGAGAACAAGGAGTGGGTCAAGAAGCACGCGGGGCTGGATGTGGGCGTGAACGTGATCCCGGTGGGCAACAGCGGCAAGATGGGTGACGGCATCCGCATGGCGTGGGAGGCCGGCGCCGACAGCGCGGGGACGGGGGTGCTCGAGCTGTTCCGGGTCGGCCCCGTGGGGCCCGGCCGCTCGGCGCAGACGCCACTCGAGTATGCGGCTGTGCAACCCGACCTTTGGGTGGACGCGGAGGGCGAGCGCTTCTGCGACGAGACCGTCGGCTTCTACGAGACCTCCATCGGCAACGCCAGTTCGCGCACCAAGCAGTGGTGTAACTACAGCGTCTTCGACAGCGGAGTGGTGTCGCGGCTCATGGAGCACGGCATCGACAAGGCGCACGGCACCGGCCTCCTGCCCGGCGCGCGGCTGGACATGCTCGAGAAGGACCTCACAGCGGCCATCGAAGCCGGCGACGCCGACGTGCTCGGGGCGGAGTCGGTCGGGGCGCTGGCGGAAAAGATGGGGGTGCCGTCCACCAACCTGGAGCGGACCGTAGACGAGTACAACCGCTTCTGCGACCAGCGTCACGACGGTCTCTTCGCCAAAGATCCAAAGTACCTGCGGGCCCTGCGGGGGCCTCGGTTCTTCGCCATCAGGGCGCGGACCATCTGTTTGGGCACCATGGGGGGCATCAGGATCAACGAGCGCTGCGAGGCGCTCGACGTCAGAGGGAAGGCGATCCCCGGGCTCTACGCCGCCGGTTACGACGCCGGCGGGATGTATGGGGACAGCTACCCCATCCGGCCCTCATCGGGGCTGAGTTCGGCGTTCGCCATCAATTCCGGCCGGATAGCCGGCGATAACGCGGCAAGATTGGAGACATGACATGAGTGGTGTAACCGGTAGGGCCATGGTCAACTTCGGGGCGGGTTTTCCCTGGGAGATGAGGGAGTACCCGGTTCCCGACCCGGAGCCGGGCGCGATCGTGGCCAAGATCACGATGGCGTCGATCTGCGGCACCGATGTCCACCTCTATCAGGGCGATTTTGGAGGGCGTCCCCCAGCTAAGCAGAAGCCGTCGATCATGGGGCACGAGTTCGTGGGCAGGGTGCACAAGCTGGGCGCGGGCGTTTCCACCGACACCACCGGCAGACCTCTCGCGGAGGGCGACCGGGTGGTCTGGAGCCCCTCGATGCTGTGCGGACGTTGTCCCGCGTGCCTCAAGGGAGTGCTCCCCTGCCCGAACAGGAAGGCTCATTCGGGCACCACCTCCGACGAGTGGCCGCACTTCAAGGGCGCCTTCGCCGAGTACTACTACCTCAGCCCGGGACAGTGGGTCTACAAAGTCCCCGACAACGTGCCCGACGCGGCGGCAGTCTATGTGGACTGCGCAGCGGGCACCGTGGCCTACGCCCTCTCCAAGGTGTGCTTCCCGATGGGATCGTGGGGCGTCATCCAGGGCGCCGGAGGGCTGGGGCTCTGCGCCGCCCCGGTCATGAAAGACCTGGGTGCTCGGGTGATCATGGTCGACAAAGTCGCCGAGAGACTCGCCATCGCCACCTCCTTCGGGGCCGATCACACTATCGATTCGACGGAATATCCCACGCCTGAGAGCAGGATCGCCCGGGTGAAGGAGCTGACCGGCGGCCGGGGAGCGGAGGTGGTGATGGAGGTGGTCGCGGCCGCTCCGGAGGTCGTGCCCGAAGGCATCCAGATGCTGGACGTGGGAGGCACCTACCTCACCGTCGGTCTGGTGGGACCGTACAAGGTGGAGCTCAGCATGATGCCGTTCATCGACAGGGGTATCCGGCTCATCGGTTCGGCTTCGTTCGACGCCTCCACCATGGCCCAGGTGCTGGACCTCATGGCGCGCACCATGGACAGGTACCCGTGGGCGAGCCTGATATCGCACACCTTCCCGCTCGAAGACGCCGAGAAGGCCATTCAAGAAGCCATCGCGGGCCGGGTCGTCCGCGCGGCCCTGGTCATGGAGTGACCTACCGGGAGAGTCGGACCTGAGAGGAGGTGTGACCGGCCGGAACCTGGGAGATCCAGAGTCGAGGGAAGAGACGACGTCTGATCAGGAGGGATACCGATGATGCACCGTCTCATCAAGTTGTTGCCCATCGCCGCTCTGGCCGTGCTGCTCGCAGCCGGTCTCGTAGTTGCGGGTTGCGGCGACTCCGACGAGGCCACCACCACTACTGCTGCGGCCACTCCTACTACCGTGGCGTCGACCGGCACGACCACCGCGGCGCCCGAGACCACTACGCCGGCCACCGAGCCGGCCACCGCGACCACCGGCGAGCCGGCGAAGAAGGTAGTCCTCAGGTTGCCCATGGGTCCGCCCGACGGCGACCCGCTGGTGACACCGGCGCAGGCGATGGCCGACAGGTTCAACGCCCGCACGAACGGCACCTATGAGATCCAGTGCTACCCGGGCGGGTCGCTGATAGCCGTCCCCGAACAGCTGGATGCCTGCCGGACCGGGGCCACCGAGATGACCTTCACGGTCCTGGGCATGTACGCGGGTCTCGACCCGCGGATGGCCATCGTGGAGCTGCCCTTCATCTTCAACAACGCCGAGGCGCTGCAGGCTGCGCACAACGACGAGATGGTGGCTCTCTACGACAGCATGATCAGCTCCCAGTTCAACCAGAAGGTGCTGGGCCTGACCCACATCGGGTTCGTCGAGATCATCGGCACGAAGCCTGTGAAGACTCTTGACGATTGGGACGGGCTGCTGGTGGGCGTCAACTCGGCGGCCCACGTGGATGCGTTCCAGGCCCTCGGGGCCCAGACGGTCATCATCGACTGGACGGAGTCATATTCCAACCTCGACAAGGGCGTGGTGGACACCGTCCAGGGAGCGACCACCTACATGTGGATAGCCGAGCTCTACAATGTCGGCAAGTACTCCACGTGGATGGCTGGTCTGGCGGGCAACTATGGCATGCATGTCAATCTCGATGTGTGGAACGCCATGCCGCCCGACATACAGCAGATCTTGCAGGAAGAAGTCACGACGGCGTGCGTCGAGCTGAACCAGGTGCACACCGACATCCTCAAGCCGAACTACGACAAGCTGGTAGAGAACGGCTGCGAGGTCTTCATCGCCGAGGGCGCCGAACGGGACGCCTGGAAGGCGGCCTGTGCGCCGATCGTCGAAGCGAGGATGGCCGAATTTGGAGAGTTCGGCACGAAATTCATGTCGTTGGTCGATGCGGCCAACGCGGCTCATCCGTGATCGGTTGAGCTGACACTGTGTCCGGCGCTTCCGCCGCTCGGGAGCGCCGGACATTTCATGCAGGGGCGGGTCACAGGTATCATCGGCCTGCCCAAAGCCGAGGAGGACTGATGACGATCGAGACCAAGGTCGACGAGTTGTTGCTGCACAGGCAGGAGGAACTCGAGAACGCAAAGAGCGCCGGAAAGAAGGTGGTGGGATATTTCCCCGGCGGGTATGTGCCGGAGGAGCTCATCTACGCCGCGGGAGCCATACCGATCTGCCTCTCGCACGGGGGAGACGCCCGCACGGCAGACGAAGCTCTGTCCATCATGCCCCATGTCATCTGCCCCTTTGCGAGGGCGCAGGTGGGGGAGATGATGCTCAAGACCAATCCCTTCTACACCGCGGTCGACCTGGTGGTGGTCCCCTCGACGTGCCAGCACATGAAGAAGATCGGCGATTTCTGGGAGTACTACGAAGGTCCTAAGGTCTTCAAGCTCGGGGTCCCCTACGAGCACGACAAGGACTTCGAGGTGCAGTACTTCAGAGACCGCCTGGTGGCTCTCAAGGAGAGGCTCGAAACGCTGACGGGTAACACCGTCACCGACGACAGGCTGGCCGAGGCCATCGTTGTGTACGACCGGCTCCGCAGCCTCCTCAAAGCGCTCAGCCTCACGCGCCGCGGCGCCGGGCGGGCGATCGGCGCCCTGGACTTCGTGCGGCTCAACCATGCGTCACTGTACGCCGATCCGGTAGTGATGGCGGACACGCTGGAAGCGGTCCTCGAGGGGTTGCCGGAGGCGGCGCCGGGACGTCCCCGGGTCTTGCTGACCGGCCCCAACCTGGTGCTGGGCGACTACGACGTTCTCGCGCTGGCCGATGAGGTGGGCGCCGAGGTGGTGATCGAAGAGATCTTCGAGGGGGTCAGAGACTACTGGCAGACCATCGATCAGACGGGAGACCCCCTTGACGCGCTGGTGAGGGGATACCTCATCGAAAAGAGGCCCGCCGCCTTCATGAGAGGATCCACGAGCAAGAGGTTGGAGTTCATCCGCTCGCTCATCGAGGGTTTCGAGGTGCAGGGAGTGCTCTGGTACCAGCTCCTGTGCTGCGAGTTCTACGACGAGGAAGGTTCGTACATCGAGACGGCGCTACGTGACGACGGCATCCCCGTGCTCGTGGTGGAGTCGGACTATCACAGCCTTGATTCCGGCCAGATGAAGACCAGGCTGGCCGCCTTCGTGGAGACCATGGCAGGAGGGCCGGTCGATGCTTGAGTTCTTGGCGATGTTCGGGTTTGACGATGATGAGGCGAGGGCGCAAGAGGCCCGCGTGCGGGAGGTCTTCAACCGGCTGGGGCTGACCGATGAAGACATCCAGCGGGCCAAGGTGCGGATGAACACCTACTACGACATGGAGCTGCGGGGCGTCCGCAAGCTGTTCGGCATCATCCTCAAGGATGTCTGCAATACCGTGATGATGAGAGACGACGGCAGGGAGAAGGTCATCCACGTCTGCATGTCGCCCGGCCTCAACATCATGGGGTCGGCGATCATGGACAACTGCTCGGACGTCGGCATGATCTGCCCCAACATGACGTACATGTCGATCCTGGGCGGTGTGTTCGGCAAGTACACTCCCATACTGGAGGCGGCCGAGAAGGAGTGGCTCAAGAGCGGCGCGGTGGCTCACTGCGGCATGGTCAAGAGCAGAGTGGGTCTCATCGGTCTCGGCCTGATCCCCAAACCCGATCTCACCATGACAACGGGCTACGCCTGCGAGACCAGCCCGAAGGTGAACGAGCTGTTGGAGGAAGTCTACGGGATACCGGCCTGCTATGTGGACACCTGCCCGGACAGGGAGCTGAGCGAATACCCGGACTCGAGGCGGATCACGGTCTTCGCCGCCAAGAGCATGCGCGCCGCCGCCGGCTGCATCGAGAGAGTAACGGGCTTTCGCATCACCGACGACATGGTCTGGAAGGCCCTGAAGCTGCGCAAGACCCTCGACGAGGCCATGGAGAGATACAGGCGGGTGATGCGCGAAAGCGACCCCATCCCCTTCCGCTCCACGCATCTCAGCATGTGGATGGCCGTGGACCTCATCCCCTACACAGAGGAGGGGATCGCCGAAGCGGTGGATGCGTTCACCGTCCTCTGCGACGAACTGGAAGAGCGGAGGAGCAGAGGCGTGGGAGCGACGCCGAAGGGGGCGCCCCGCGTTCTCTCGATGTTCCCGTACCACCACACCGACCCCAGATGGGAGGCCCTGGCGAACGAGAAGGGCATAGCCATCGTGGCCTTCGACTTCGAGGCCATGGCCATCGACCCGTCCAGCGGAGCCGGGATCGTCGACCCGAACGATCCTTACGAGGTCGTCGCGCAGCATCTGCATTCCTCGTTCACGCAACCCTTGGGGGCCAGAGTGAGACTCGTTCTCGACCTGTGCAGGCGGCTCGGGGTCGACGGGGTCTTCTACCACAACCACCTCGGCTGCAGGTATGCCGCGGGTGACGCGCTGGTAGTGAGGGACGCCATCATCAAAGAGCTGGGCATACCGGTGCTGATGCTGGAGTGGGACAACTTCGATCCTCGCAGCTACAACCATCAGCAGTACGAAGCCAAGCTCGAGACATTCCGTTCGATGATGGGCGCGGGTGTTTGACAAGCGGTCCCGGGTGTTTGACAAGCAGTCCGGCCGCTTGATATTTTCTGAACACTGTTTAGCATAGCGCCACACGGGGATGGTCTGTGGATCCACTGCGAACTCCACACGAAGCACCTGGCGGATCTGGGCCGAGTGTCTCTCGGCTCTCATCGGGCGATGCTCGCGCCGTCCCCTCCCACTCTACAAGTGCCCGATCAGGTCTCATCTAGCCGGCCCGGCGGACGGGTCTCCGTCTGCTTTCTGTGGCGCCGGAGGCTGTGTATGAAAAGGGAGGAGGAGTAAGGAAGTCGGATCGTTGTTGTTAGAAGATGGCGTGACAATTGCTCAGGAGGGATATCCGTGATGAAGCGTCTTCGTAAGCTATGGCCTATCGCGATGCTGATGGTGTTGTTGGCCGCCGGTCTGTTGATCGCAGGCTGCGGTGAATCCGATGAGCCCACCGAAACGACCGCGGGGGCGACCGACACCACTGCCGGAGTGACCGACACAACTGCCGCTGCCTCGGGCGACAAGATCGTCCTCAGGCTGCCCATGGGCCAGCCGGACGGCGACCCGCTCGTGGTCCCGGTGCAGGAGATGGCCGAGAAGTTCAATGCCCGCGCCAACGGCGCCTACGAGATCCAGGTCTTCACATCGGCTTCGCTGGTGGCTCCGCCCGAGGCACTGGACGCCTGCCGGACCGGGGCCGTTGAGATGGCCTCTATCTGCTACCCCATCTATGCCAACGTCGACGAGCGGCTCAGCATCATCGAGCTGCCCTTCATCTTCAAGAACATGGCGGCTCTCGAGGCGGCCCATAACGAGAAGATGGTGGCCCTCTACGACGGCATAACGACCGAGAAGTTCAACCAGAAGACCCTGGGCATGAACCACGTGGGCTTCAACGAGCTCATCGGCTCGAAGCCTCTGAAGACCCTGGAAGACTGGAAGGGCATGCTGATAGGCGTGGCTTCGCCGATCGCCATCGACATGATGCAGGAGTTGGGCGCTCAGACGGTCGTCATCGACTGGACCGAGTCGTACTCCAACATCGACAAGAAGGTCGTCGACATGCTCGTGGCCGGGACCCAGTACATGTGGATAGCCGAGCTGTACAAGCCCGGCAAGTACTCCACCTGGATGCAGGGCACGGCTCCTCACTACGGCATCACCGTCAACCTGGACGTGTGGAACGCCATGCCGGCTGATATCCAGCAGGCCCTCTCGGAAGAGGTCATGGCCGGCTGCGTGCAGATGAACAAGGACCATTCCACGTACTGGGATGCGAACAAGAAGAAGCTGGAAGACGGCGGTTGCGAGGTCTTTGTCCCCAGCGACGAAGAGCGGGCCAAGTGGAAGGCGGAGTGTGACGACTATGTGGCCGAGAAGGTCGCGCAGTTCGGCGATTTCGGCACCCAGTTCATGGAGATCGTCAACGAGGCCAACGCGGCCACCCCGTGATGTGGCGAGATAGCGCACCCGGCATCATCGAGCGGTAAGCGCTGGTGAGTCTGCGCCGGGATGCTGTGCCCAGTGACGGAACACAGCATCCCGGCGTCTGTTATGCGGGATAGCAGGCCGGCCGAGCGCCCGCGCGCACCTGACAGTCCG
>ERZ747221.828-NODE-828-length-34022-cov-4.579202_pt1 | contig 34022 bp, 30 predicted proteins | sample MGYA00374949_ERZ747221 | MGnify/ENA primary metagenome ERZ747221 (study PRJEB28779, sample SAMN05720172) | bioreactor metagenome | isolation source: Anaerobic biogas reactor | place: USA:Washington, USA | collected 2015-08-08 ... | reverse complement strand
ATGCTTCTCCACGAGCAACACGCGCGCCCCCTGTCGTGCCAGGCGCAAGGCGGCCATCGCGCCGGCCGGGCCCGCCCCAATCACCACGGCGTCCCAAAGTTGCAGCGCAGCGGCCGCGGCATCCATCGCAGGCAAATCAGGCGAATCCAGACTCGGCGTGTGCAGCGTGGGGGTTTGCGGGCTCATGGCCGGTTCCACTCAAGCAGCCAGCGTGCGGGCCAATGCCGAACGACTTTGGCCTGCGTCAACTCGGCGGCCGCGGCGAGCGCCCTTATCTCGGCCATCGTATACGCCGCGCGAACGGAGCGCAGGCCGTCCGCGTGCGCCACGCGCGAGGTGGTCAATACTCGCGTTGCTACGAAAGCGACGAGCAACCCCCACAGGCAGCGCCGTAGATCGTTAATGAGCAAAAGGCGCCGCGTAGCCGGCGCAAGATTTCGAAATGCACAAATCGCCTCACCGTCTGACAAATGGTGGATGAAAAGCGAGGAGATGACGAAGTCGTACTCGCCGGAAATCGGCTCGCGCACCACGTCCTGCCTGAAGAACTGAACGTTCGCGCCTGCGGCGTCAGCCCGGGCTTGGGCCTGGTGGACCGCCCGCTCGCTGATGTCACATCCGGCGATTTGAAGATCGAAGCGCTCGCTCCGGGCCAGGCGCAACAGCCGTAGCGGGATGTCGCCGCCACCCGTTGCCACGTCCAGCAATCGCCACGTTCCGCGTGGGCGTGTGCGCATGATGGGGCGCAGGTGGCGCCAGAAAACCTGCGCGGTACCGGCGGCGAAATTGAGGCGCGACAAGCTGTTCAGGGCGTGGGCGTACTGTTCTGACTGGAGCGCGGGGTCGTCCATGTCCTCGGGCTCGCGGCGGCGCTGCCTCAATGCCATCGCAGGCTGCATGTTGAAAATGGGCGACCTTAGCACAAAATAAGGTATCTGAGTCGTGCCCGGTGACACAGCCGGACACGCCAAGGATAATAGCGTAGAGGCGGGGCGGCCGTCGCCGAATGGAAACCACTGGCATGGACGAGTTGGACATCGGACCGGGACTGGTCGGACAACGGGTGTACAACCCCGCGCGTCCGGAATGGGGAGCGGGCACCGTTCTGCGCGTCGAAACCACCCGCAGCGACGCCGGGCTGCAACACCGCATTTCAGTGCAGTTTCTCGCCGGGCACAAGATGGTGCACATCCCGCCGGCCAAGCTGACGCGCGAGTTGGAGGGCCAGACGCGCGAAGCGGGCTGGTTGGATACCGTTGCCGGCAGCACGCCCGACGAACGCCTGGTGCGCGTGCCGCCGGAGGTCACCGGGTTCCTGGGCACGGCGTCGCAACGGCTGGCGCTGGTGGCCGCGTTATACGAATACACGGATGAGCCGGGCTCGCTCATACATTGGGCTCGACGGCAGACGCGAATTGCCGATCCGCTGTCGCACTGGTCGCGCGACGAGCTCGTTCAGGCGTTCGCTAAGTTCTGCGGAGAGCGGGATGCGGAACTGCGCGTCACGGCAGGGCGGGTGAAGCAGGCCCAAGGCGCGGAAGGTCTCCAGGCCGCGCTGGATGCGCTGGCGCCGCACATACGTCAAGCGGTGAAAGCGGCGTTGCAGCGCCCGATTTGATTCGATTTGGCGATTTGGGCATTTGGCGATTCACGGTGGGGCAGATAGCCGCCGCCTTTTTTGCTCCCGCCGGCGCCGGCCCGCGCTTATACTGAGAACATGCGGTCGATTGCGATCATCAATCAGAAGGGCGGCGCGGGTAAGACGACCACCGCGGTGAACCTCTCGGATGCGCTGGCGCGCGAGGGGCGGCGGGTGCTGCTGGTTGATTTGGATCCGCAATCGCACGCCAGCCTGCACCTGGGCGTGCAGCTTGGCGAGGATGAGGCGGGCGTTTACGACGTCCTCGTCGGCGACGCTGCGGCCGCGGAAGCGATGCGGAGCGTGAACGAGCGATTGGCTTTGCTGCCGGCCGGAATCGATCTGGTTGGAGCGGAGCTGGAGCTGCGTCAGAGGCCGAACTGGCAGCGCGTGCTGCGGGATGTTCTGGCGCCGTATCGCGAGGCGTTTGATTTCTGCATCATCGACTGTCCGCCTTCGCTGGGACAGCTCACGCTGGCGGCGCTGGTTGCGGTGGAGGAAGTGATCATTCCGCTGCAGCCGCACTTTCTGGCCTTGCAGGGGCTGGGGCGCTTGCTGGAGACAGTCACGTTGGTGCGGCAGGACTTGAATCCGGCGTTGCGGGTGTCCGGCGTGGCGCTGTGCATGTTCGAGAAGGGCACCCGGCTGGCACAGGAGGTGCTCGAAGACATACAGCGCTTCCTGAGCGCGGCAGAACCCGGCACGGCCTGGTACGGTGCGCGGGTCTTCGATACGCGCGTGCGGCGAAACATAAAGCTGGCCGAGTGCCCGAGCTATGGGCAGACGATTTTCGCCTATGCGTCCGGCAGCAACGGCGCCGAGGATTACCACGCGCTGGCCCTGGAGGTGCTGGGGCTGGCGAATGGGGCGCGCCACGAAATCAGCGGCGACGGGCAAGCAATTACCGAGAGCATTGCGGAAGGGGTGGCGGCCGCCGAGGCTCGGGGGCGTGTGGAAGAGCCTGACGCGGTGGTGGGGAGCACGTCAATCGTGGCGGGTCGTGCTAAGAGTGATGGAATATGAGCTCGAAGACCACGGCGCGCAAACTCTCGCGATGGCAGCATTGGTATCGCGGCGCGCTACCGGCCTACTGGGTCTACCTTCTGTGCATGACGCACTTTCCCAGACTGCGGCTTAAAACGCACGTGACCGCGGCCGACAAGGTGGCTCACGTAGTATGTTTCGCCTTGCTGGCCTTCCTGTTCTGGCGCTTTGCAGAGACGTTTCGGAAACCGGCACCGCCCTGGCTGGTTTGGCTAACGCTGGTGTGGCTCGGCTTGTACGCGGCGCTGGACGAGTGGACTCAAGGTTTCGTCGGGCGCGGGACGGATGTACAGGATTGGCTGGCGGATATGCTGGGAATAATGGCGGTTCTCGCGGTGCTGGAGTGGCGCCGCCGGGCAAAGGCCGCCCGCGCTGCCGCAATCCCCGGCCGCCGAGAGCTGCTTCCAGCGCAGCGGGAGTCCACCAATGATTGAGCCCACCTTAAGTCAGCAGGAACTGCCGCCGAATGTCACGCGCCTCAGTCGCGAGGAGCTGTGCGCCGGCATCGCGGCGGCCAAGCAACGCCTGGGGCGGCGGCTGGTCATCCTTGGACATCATTACCAGCAGGACGAGGTGATCCAGTTCGCCGATTTCGTCGGCGACAGCTTGAAGCTCTCGCAGCTTGCCGCGGCGCAGACTGACGCCGAGTACATCGTCTTCTGCGGCGTACATTTCATGGCCGAATCGGCGGATATTCTCACCAGTGAGCGGCAGGCGGTGATCCTGCCGGACCTGGCGGCCGGCTGCAGCATGGCCGACATGGCCCACGTGGATCAGGCGGAGGCGGCATGGGAAGTGCTAGCGCCTTGGGCGGGCGCGGGCATAACACCCATCACGTACGTCAACTCCTCCGCGGCCGTCAAGGCGTTTGTGGGGCGGCACGACGGGGCCTGCTGCACGAGCTCGAATGCGAAAATGGTGCTGGAGTGGGCGATGCACGGGGCGGCCAAGGCAGGCGGCGGGCACAAGGTACTGTTCCTGCCGGATCAGCACCTGGGTCGTAACACCGGCTACGCACTCGGCTGGCCGCTGGAGAGCATGGTCGTCTACGATCCGGAGCTGCCCGAGGGCGGTCTGACGCGCGAGCAAGTACGTGCGGCACGGTTCATCCTGTGGAAGGGGCACTGCTCCGTACACCAGCTTTTCAATACGCAGCAGATTGCCGCGTTTCGGGCGGCGCCCGAGCCGTGGCAGATCATCGTGCATCCGGAGTGCACGTGGGAGGTCTGCCAGCAGGCCGACCTGGTAGGCAGCACGGAGTACATCGTCAGGACGGTGCGCGAGGCCCCGGCGGGTTCCTATTGGGCAGTGGGCACCGAAGTACACCTGGTGAGCCGGCTGGCTAACACGATGCCGGACAAGCAGATTCGCCTGCTGGCCGGCGTTCAATGCCTGTGTTCCACGATGTTCCGAATCGATCTGCCGCATTTGTACTGGGTGCTCGACCGCTTGCTGCACGGGGAGGTCGTCAATCGCATCACGGTGGACAGCGAGACGCGGCGGTGGGCGCGCGTCGCCTTGGACCGCATGCTGGAACTGCGGCCGGAACGTCCGGTATCTGCGAAGTAGCGGCGGTCGTGGAACTAACGGCTGGTTGTGCATGGCATCCGCGCAGGCGATGCGCGAGCCGGGCGCAAAACCGCCATTGTCGCGGGCGTTTGGGGACGGGGGCTAATCAATTGTTCGCAGCCTCCGATAGGTTTGGTGGACACTGCCGGGGCCGCGTGCCCGCGAGCCGCGGACGCCGGGAATGCAGCCGCAAGTGGAGGTCTTTATGTTCTGGGTAGCCTTGGTGAGCATCTTGGCCGCGATCGTACGGGCTTTGCAGACTTTCGGCCCGATGTAGCCGTTCGAGCAAGTTTCTCTTCCGATTAAGCTCTGCACAAACCGCGACCTGCGTTGGGCGAGCCGGCGCAGGTCGTTGTTTGCGCGCGCGGCGCGAACCGGTACTATACTTTAAGAGCATGAGAACCTCGCTAAACATCTCGCTACCGCAAGAAATGAAGGACTGGGTCGACGCCAAGCTCCTGGCGGCACTCCAGAGCGGAGAGCCTGTCCAGATGACGCCAAAATGGTGGGAGGAGCGCCGCAAAGAACTTGCACGGCGGATTAAAGCGCGCAAAGCTAAGGCGTGATCCGCAAGAGCATCATCCGACCCGCCGCGCAAGCCCATTCGATCAACTATTCAGGCTCTGAAACGCCCCGCGACAGCCGTGGCCTCTACGGGGCGAAGAGACGATGTGCAGAAGGCCGCCACCAAACTTTGCGGTTGGCCTCGGTGATGCGCTCTGCGTCCATTTTGACTACGGCGCGGTCGTAGGTCATCAGCCCGTTGACTTCGATTTCCACGTCGGAAGTCTGTGTATAGATTGCGGCGCTCAGGCCGCCGTCGGTCACCAGCGGAACCAGCTTTTCGATGAGGTCGACGTAAGCGTCGGTCAGTTCGGCCGGGGTGGTGAAGCTGCGGTAGCCCCAGCTTTTCTCCGCCAGCCAGGTGTGCTCGCGCAGCGGCAGGCCCAGGCCGCCGAATTCGCCCAGGATGGCCGCGCGGGCCGGCTCCGGCTCGGGGCAGGAGGGGCCGGGATAGACGTGGATGTCGTGCACGTCGCCGATGCGCATGTCGTGCCAGCCGCTGGCGGCGTTCACCAGGCGCGTCGGGTCGCGCTTGCGAACCAGCTCGGCGATGCGGGCCGTGTCGTATTGGCCCCAGCCTTCGTTGAATGGCACCCACATCACGATGCACGGGTGATTGGCCAGCGACTCGATCATGCGTGTGAGTTCGAGCTCGAACTGTGCGGCCGAGGCCGGCGTGCGCTGCATTTCAGGTTTGCCGCCGGTATCGACCATGTCGCCGCTGGGCATGTCCTGCCAGACGAGCAGGCCGAGCTTGTCGCACCAGTAGTACCAGCGCTGCGGTTCGACCTTGACGTGCTTGCGGGCCGTGTTGAAGCCGAGCTCTTTGGTCATTTCGATGTCGTAGCGCAGCGCTTCGTCGGTCGGGGCGGTGTAAAGGCCGTCGGGCCAGAAACCCTGGTCGAGCGGGCCGAACATGAAGTAGGGCATGTTGTTCAGTAAGATGTACGTGACGCCCGCCTTGCCCTGGCTCAGGGCAATCTTGCGCAGGCCGAAGTAGCTGCTGACACGGTCTATTGTTCGCCCGTTTTCGCCGTCCAGCCGTTCCCCAGTTTCCGGAGAATGGCGCGTGTCATTCTCGCGGAACTCGACCGTAAGATCGTAGAGGAATGGGTTGTCGGGCGACCAGTGCTTCGGATTGGGCAGCGTCACGCAAATGCTGCTGCAGCCGGGCTCGCTGCTGGCACTTGCGACCACTTTGTTTCCTTCGCGGATTTCAACCCAAAAATTTCGACCGACATACAAGGTGCTACATTCCAGCGGAATTCTGATCGTTGGCCGCACGACAACACACCCCGCATCGACATCCGTCACCACCTTCAAATTATCGATGTGGCACGTTGGAACCGGCTCCAACCACACGGTCTGCCAGATGCCGGTAGTCGGCGTGTACCAGATGCCATGTGGATTGCGGACCTGCTTGCCGCGCGGCTGCGGGCCGGCATCGGTGGGGTCCCATACGCTGACGATAATTTCCTGGACCCCGTCTGGGTTTAGCGCATCCGATATGTCAAATGTGAATGCGTCGTAGCCACCGCGGTGAGGCTCGGCAGCGGGGTTCAGAGTTTTGAAGGAGTAGCCCCCATCGCCGATTGGCTTAAGACCCCGGCCGTTGACCCAGACAGTCGCCTCCCAGTCCACGGCGCCGAAGTGCAGCAGAATGCGCTTGCCCTTCCATTCTGCGGGAACTGTGAATGTGCGCCGATACCACAGGCGTTGGTTTTCATCGACGCGCTGCATTACGCCGGACAGCGCGGATTCGATTGGGAAGGGGACAAGTATCTGCCCGTCGTACTGCTGCGGGCGCGGCGCGTCTTTGGGGGTGATGGTGTAATCCCAGAGGCCGTTGAGGTTCAGCCATTGCTCGCGGACCATTTGCGGCCGCGGGTATTCGGGGTGGACGTTTTGCGGTGTGACGTCCGCGGCCCAGCGGGTCATGAGTGGGGCGGTTTTGGGCTGCCAATCGGCGGCGCGCCCCGTCGAGGTGATAAGGGTACAGATGCAGAGCAGCGCGACGCGAATTGGGGCTGGTTTTTTGGCGAGCATAATCTTGCCTCTCCGTGCGGGTTTTTTCCTCTCCACGTGAACCGGTCGGGCGGTGTGCGGGGTCACTTAAGGGGGCATGCCCGCGCTTGGCGCTTGGGCATGGCACCCGACGCGCTTGGGCATGGCACCCGACGCACTTGGGCCTGGCACCCGACGCACTTGAGCGTCACACCCGACCGCACCCGACGCACTGCGGGCATTATAACCGCGGCGGGGAAGGGTTACGATGATCTCCGGCGGTGGCCGAAGCGGTCCATCAGCTCTTGTATACGGCGGCGCACTTCCGCAATGCAGGCGTCGTCCGGCAGGTTGGCGAGCGTGTCCGGCGACAGTGGTTGCCCGTAGGCGATGACTACCGGGTGCGGGCGCGGCAGCCGCGCGTGGCGCGGCCAGGATTCGAAAGCGCCCATTATCGCCGCGGGAACGAGCGGCACGCGCGCTTTGCGCGCCAGCAGAATCACGCCCGGCGCCATCGGCTGCAGCGAACCGTCAGGCGTGCGCGTGGCTTCGGGGAACGTAACCACTAACGCGCCGGCCTTCAGCCGTCGCAGCGTTTCCTTGATCGCACCCAGGTCGGCTGTGCCGCGCTTGATCGGGAAAGCGTTGAGCGATTCGATCAGACGGCGAAAAAACGGGTTGTGGAAGAGGCTGTCGCGGGCCATGTAGTGGCACTCGCGTGGCAGGGCCAACGTCGCCAGGACCGGGTCAAGGAAGCTCTGATGATTGCACACCAGCAGCACGCCGCCAGTACGGGGGACGCGGGACGTGCCGAACACGCGGCCACGGAAGAAAGCCAAAAACAGCGTTTGACAGACTATACGACAGAAGCGGTACCAGGGGCGCATGGGTGCGGTCTGCGCGGGTGCCGCGGATTGCCCGATGTTGCCCATTTCAATGACCCCCGCGGGCTGGATTGACGCCTGCAGTGCTCGGAGGGCTAAAGCCCGCCCGCCGCACGTGTTCAGTCATCAAATCCAGCACTTGCGCTATTGAAAGCTGGGTGGTATCAATCCGAATGGCGCCGGGCGGCACGACTAGCGGGCCGGCCTGGCGCTGCGAATCGGTGCGGTCGCGTGTACTCAAGTTCGCCAGTACCTGTTCGAAGGTCACATCCTCGCCATCGGCGAGCAGCTCGTGCAGGCGGCGCTCCGCACGCTTCTCCGGCGAGGCATCCAGGAAGAACTTCACGTCTGCGCCGGGGAAGGCGACGCTGCCCTGATCGCGCCCCTCAGTCACGAGCGAGCCAAGCCGGCGGCCGATCGCACGCTGCTTGTCGACCAGCGCCTGGCGCACGGCGGGCAGGGCCGCCACGTGGCGCGTGCTGTCGTTGACGCGCATCGAACGGATTTCCTCCGTTACATCGCGTCCTCGCAGCGTGACTCGAATGTGCGTCGGGCCGAGGTCGAGCTGGTAGTCGTCGCCACTCGCCAGCGCAGCCAAGCGGGACTCGTCGCTCAGGTCGATGCCTCCTTCGAGCGCCGCCAGCGTAACGACGCGATACATGGCCCCGGTGTCCAGGTAGGGAATCCCCAGCCGCGCTGCCAGCTTGCGCGCGGCGGTGCTCTTTCCTGAACCAGCCGGGCCATCAATAGTGATGATCACTGTCGCACCGCTGCCTTAATACCGGATTGCGCGGGGATTATACGTAGAGGGGGGCGCCGCGGCGAGGCAACTCGAACGCACGCTTGGCTTGGATCAGCCGCAGATTGAGGCCGATGGTCCGAAAAATGTCTGCCGTTTCATTTGACGCGGCCCGTGCAGGCGGGATGATTCTTCCGTGCGTCTGCCGCGCGGGGCCGGCGCGAACAGGTTTCCCTACGTCGGCCACGGGGGGCCGGCGCTACAGGATTGGCGCTACAGGCTCAAGGAGCGCACGATACAAAGGAGCACACGATGCGCGTGTTCGTCACAGGCGGTGCGGGCTACGTCGGAAGTCATTGCGTCAAGCGTTTGCTCGCTGGGGGGCACGAAGTAAGCGTGTTCGACAATCTCTCGGCCGGCCACCGCGAGGCAGTCGATCCGCGCGCCGACTTTGTCCGGGGCGATCTGTCGGACAAGGCTCGCCTGGCTGAGTTGCTGCGGCCCGGTCGTTTCGACGCCGTCATGCACTTCGCGGGCTCGCTCGACGTCGGCGAATCAGTGCGGCGGCCGTTGGAATACTTCCGAAACAACGTTGTCAACACGCTCAATCTGCTGGAGTGCATGCGGGACTCGAACATCCGGCGAATGGTGTTCAGTAGCACGTGTGCGGTATATGGCGAGCCGGAACGGCTCCCGATCACTGAAGACTTGCCCAAGAGTCCTATAAGCCCGTACGGCGCCAGCAAGCTGACAGTGGAATACATGCTCGAGCATTCCGCGTGCGCCTGGGGCTTGGGTTCGGTCGCGCTGCGTTATTTCAATGCCTCCGGCGCGGCCTCGGACGGCTCAATCGGCGAGGACCACTCGCCTGAAATTCACCTCATACCCCTCGTACTGCAAGTCGCTTTGGGGCAAAGAGACGGAATCAAGGTTTTCGGCGACGACTATCCGACACCCGATGGCTCCTGCATCCGCGATTACATTCATGTGGAGGACCTGGCGGACGCTCATCTCCTGGCGATCGAAGGCATCACCGAAGGGCGCAAGGAGGCTTACAACGTCGGCACCGGCAAGGGTACGAGCGTTTTCGAGATCATCGAAGTTGCGCGGGCCGTGACGAACCACGCCATTCCGGCGGAGGTGACGGCACGACGTCCGGGCGATCCGCCGGGGCTATATGCTAATTCCGATAAGTTGCGGGAGCGATTTCGCTGGGCGCCGCGATATACAGAGATTCGCGACATTGTTGCTTCCGCATGGAACTGGCACCGATCCCATCCGCACGGATTCAAATCTAATTAGAAATTAGAAGAAAAACAGTTGTGCAGGACACCTGGCTTGTGGTATATTACCTGTGGACGGCTTGAGGTGGAAACGTCATAGCGTATTTGATTTCATAACGCAGACTTCCATCCCTGTATTCTTTACTGATTTTCTTCGCCACCTGATGCCGCCGACAACGTGATAACCTCGTTGTAGGTGCGGTATCAGCGGCACCCGGAGACACTCCGGACTTCTGCCAGGCGTAGAAATCCCCCCCATAAGCCAAAAACACTAGACACTAGCCGAATTTAACCATGGCGGCCGGCTGCTTGTTCCTCCTCCCAGCAGCGCGGCCGCCCGAGATAACCGTGGGGCCGCGCCGTACCGGAGCGGTTTAAGAACCGGCGAGTCGGATAACTGACTCGCCCTGCGGCAAAAGGAGCGAGCGATGTCTTGGCCACCTAAGGGACTTTTAACGCGGATGAAGACCAGCGAAGCCTTTGGTCCGCCGCTGACTCCGGAAGAGCTGACTGGAAACCTCTCAAAGCTCCAGAATGATTTGCATGCTCGAATGGTGTGCCCGGCCGGACGAAACCAGGTTTACGTTCGATCCCTGCTTACCGGAACCGCAACCACACGGCCGCGAATCGCGCTGAAGTGTTCCCTCCGTCGGGTGATCGGCCAGACACCCGAGGTCTTTTTTGAGCACATTCGGGATGTGTGCTGCAATAATCCCGAACTGTGCGAGGCTTGGCGTGCCATGAAAGAAAGGCACGTCGAGACTTAAGCGTTCATCGGCGCGGATGGCTACCGGCCGCTGCGTCGATCGATGGGGAGCCTTGCAGAACCCGGCGTGACTAACAGACACGCCGGGTTCTTCTATCCGGTCGCGATTCTTCATTTTGAGTTACCCCCACGCCAGGGTTTAGGAGACAACTGGGGGCCGCTTTGTCCTCAGCGTTGGTTGCCCCCAAGGCTGGGCGAGGGTTAGGTGCCATGCCCAAGCTGTAAGCGCGGGCATGTCGCTGTTGACGGCACGGGACGGCGTCCAATGTGGAGCGTTTGGTGACGGGCATGCCCGCGCCGCCACGCGGCTTGGGCATGGCACCCAACGCTCACCCAGCCTTGGGCACGGTACTCAAGCTACGGTTGGGCGTCCGGCTGAGTGGGCTCGTCAACGCGGCGCTCCGCCACTTCCTTCTGGAACGCCGCTAGCTGTGTCGGGTTGAGAATGCCCGAAACGTCGCTTATCAACTTGTCCAAGGCCTGGGCATCGGGCGCCGTGCCGGCTGCCACGCTTTGCCGGAACTCCGTCTGAATCTTGTCGAGCTGCTGGGACTGTTCGGGGGTGAGCTTTTGTTCCCGGGCCAGCTTGATCACCTCGATGGGCTTCAGCGATAGATCCGTCGCTTTTTCGTATTTCTTCAGCAGCTCCTGGAATTTCACTTTTTGCTGTTCGTTTAGCACCGGCATCAGGCCATTCACGAAATTCCGCTCGGCGGCGACACCTGGCGCCAAGCCCTTCAGCTCCTCGCGCAGTTGCTCGGCACGGGCCTTGTCACCGGCCTTTTCCGCATCTTGCATGGCGTGATAGGTCGACATGATCAGTTCCATCCTGTCCTTCGTCTCCTCCGTGCTGAGATTCGATTCAGACTGCAGGATGGCGAACAGACCTTCCGCGTGCTGCTTCTGCTTCTCATCCAAGTTGAGCCGCTTGACGATATATCGCAATTTCTGCTCGATGGGCACCTGCTTGGGCTGCTTGGCTTTTTCAGTCGCGGGGCCGATCGTCTTAATCTTCTCACCCGGCACGCGCATCCGTTGCGGCGTCTGGGCGAACAGCGGGGCGGCAACGGACACGGCCAAGACCAAAAGAAGCGAGTTGCGAGGCATCGAAAACTCCCGTGGATTACGCAACGTACAGCGTCACCTGCACGGCAAACGGAGCCGTACTACCGGCGAAGTCTACGCCTCGCGCCGAATTCCGCAAGCTGCCAACTGGACAGGCCGAACGGGCTACGCGTCGATTCGTCAGCGCTCTTCATTCCAGTGATTGCGGGTCCAAAGTCAAGGATACACTCTCATACTGAGCCGGGACTTTCCTGAATCTTTGGTAATGACGAACTCGCGTCATTTTTTGCTTTGCAGCTAACCTGACTGCGCGTTATGCTTTATATGGAGGCGTTCGGTGCCTGTCTTGATCGACGGTGACAACCTCCTCCACGCGGCTCGTGCTGCCAAGCCCCCGGGGCCGCTGGTGGGCCGCTCGATTCTGTGCGACACCATCGGTCGTTGGGCCCGCCGCCGAGCCGAGCGCGTACGCGTCATCTTCGACGGACCGGAACCGAACCCGAGCCTTGCCAAACAGACCGGCCACGCCGGCATCGACGTCAGCTACAGTGGCGGCCAGAGCGCCGACGCCGTTCTAATTGGCATACTTGAGACAGACTCAGCCGCGCGGCGGCTGCTCGTGGTTTCTTCCGACCACGAAATCGCGCACGCCGCCAAGCGTAGACGTGCTCGGCCCATCCGTTCGGATGAATTTTGGGCGCTTGTTCAGCACGATTTGGCCCGTCCGCCGCCCGGACCGTCTGAGCCGCGAGAAAAACGTCACGGTCAGACCCCGGAGGCGACCGATAAGTGGTTAAGGGAGTTTGGTTTGGAGGACTCGCAGCAGACGACCACCGAGGGTTAGCGGAGGCCGCTGCCCATCCCTCCCAGTGCAAGGAGCCGAAGCCATGATCGAATGCCAGGCGCAACCCAGCGCGGCCGCGCTGGCCGAAACACCTGAACGTCGAGCAGAACCTCGCCAGCAGGTCTCCGGTTCTTTGTGGATGGTCGACCATCACGGATCGACCGTGCTGCGTTGCCAATGTATCGAGGCTTCTCGCAGTGGTTTGCGTCTACGCGTGCCGCTGGGCTATGGCGTTGTCGAAGGCCAGAGGTACGAACTGCGCTCTCATTTGCCCGGTGTGCAACCTCTAACAGAGGGCTTCGATCTGACGGGCAGCCGTTGGGCGACGGTTGTGCGAGCCCAATTCCGGGTAAACGAGCACAGCGACTATTTGGACGTGGGCGTAGTGTTCGACAACGCAGATGCCCCAGTCCTATCAATCGCGGGCTCCCCGCTGGCTAAGGCGGTGGTATAAGCGCGCGCTTTAGAATCTTGCCCGTAGCGCTTCGCGGCAGCTCGGGCGCGATCCGCACCCAACGCGGCACTTTGTACCCGGCCAGACGACTGCGGCAGAAGTCGCGCAACTCCGTTTCGTTCGCGACCGCATCCTCCTTGAGAATCACGAAGGCGGCCGGCAGCTCGCCGCGCACGTCATCGCGCACTCCGATCACCGCGGCTTCGCGCACGGCGGAATGTTCGGCCAGGACGTTCTCTATTTCGCGCGGGAAAACGTTCTCGCCGCCGACGATGATCATTTCCTTCGCCCGTCCGGTGATGTGTACGAACCCATCGGCGTCCAGATAGCCCATATCGCCGGTCCACAGTGCGCCGTCGCGCAGGACTTCGGCCGTGGCCTCCGGATTGTGGTAGTACCCCAGCATGACGCCGTGCCCGCGCACCACCAATTCGCCGGTTTGCCCCGCGGGCAGCTCCGCGCCGTCCTCGTCCACTACCGTCACGCTGACGCCCGGAATCGGCCGGCCGACTGAGCCGGGGCGGTTGTCCCAAGGCATATTCATGGACACCACCGGCGCGGTTTCAGTCAACCCGTAACCTTCGCAGATCGCCACGCCGAAGCGCTCCAGAAAACCGCGGTATACCTTTTCGGGCAACGGCTCGCCGCCACTGATGGTGTACTCGAGCGTCTGGAACATCTCCCGCTGCGCACTCTTGAGATTGAGCACCGCGGCGAACATGCTGGGAATCGCGATCAGCACGCTGACCTTCTTCTCCGCCACGATTTGCGCCAGGGCCGCCGGACTGAAACGTGGCAAGTACCACACCGTCGAGCCCAGCAATAACGGCGTGACCGTCAACACGGTAAAGCCAAAGGTGTGAAACTGCGGCAGGGGGCTGAGCCATACATGGTCCGGGCGGATATGCGCGTGCTCGATGCAGGCCAGTGCATTGCGCGTGAGATTTTCATAGCTCAGGCAGACGCCTTTTGGATCGCCCGATGTGCCGGAGGTATACAGGATTGCCGCCACGTCGTCCGCCCTTGCATCTCTGCGGGAGCGGTCAACCGGCCGCGTCGCCTGCGCCGGCGTCAGCGACTCGGGCGTGAGCACAAGATGATTCAAGCCGGTGGCTGCGGCTGCCGCCTGAAAGTGCGGCACGGTCAGGATGAAGTCCAGTTCGGCGTCGCGGATTATGCGTCCCATTTCGGCTGGGCTGAGCAAGAAGTTCAGCGGCACCGGCACTTTCCCGGCATACCAGCAGGCGAATATCGCGGCCGCGCCGACGGCTGAGGTCGGCGCGAGAATCCCGACCTGCGATTGCTGCGTCCGCGCCTCAATCTGCTCCGCCAGGCCGGCGGCGACGGCGCGCAGCGTCTGGTAGTTGAACGCGACCGCCTGATCGCCGGCCGCCAGTGCCCCGCCGCGTTCGGCACAGACTTTTTCAAACGCATCGAGAAGCGGATTCATAGGGACCCTTCGTCAGACTGTTCGTTCAGATCACCGGATATTCGAGATTCTAAGCGAATGTGAACGGCAAATCAGCGCCAGTGATAAAGTGATAAGGTGATAGAGTGATAAGGGGTTGCGCGGATCGTCCTTTATCACTCTATCACTTTATCACCTTATCACGTCATCGCGGGTGCACATGGTCCCCGGCACTACTTGAAGCTGCGCTTCAAGCAGTGGCACACTTTGGCTTGTCTCCAAGCGATGGCGCTCTTTGGCTTACTCTGTTGTTGCCGAGGCCTGCTGGGCCGGAGTCGGCGGAGGCGCGGGGCGCTCGCGCCGGGTGGGCGTTAGATCGAAACGGGTGACGCCGGTTTCTTCCGCATCAACCAGGTTGATCGAGCGGATCACCAGGGGCATGCGCGGATGGTCGCGGCTGTCAGTGGGCTCGGCCGCAATAATGTTGAGCGTTTGCATGCTTTCAACGTCGCTGGCCTGGCCGATGACGGTGTATTGGCCGTCCAACTCGGGCAGGCGCGCCAGCGCGACAAAGAACTGGCAGCTTGCGGAATTCGGGTCGGAGGGCTTGCGGGCCATGACCAGCGTCCCCAGTTGGATGGGCAAGTCGTTGAATTCGGCGGGAACGAGCCGCCCATCGGGACGAATGCCGGTGCCGTCGCCTTTAGGGCAGCCGGCCTGAATCAGGAAGTTGGGGACGATGCGGTGAATGGACTTGCCGTCATAAAAACCCTGGCGGACGAGATCCAGGAAGTTTTCGACGTTGCGCGGGGCCTGGTCGTAGGCCAGCGTAAACGTGAGTTTGCCCCGGTCAGTGACCACAATGGCGTCCTTCCGCGCTTCGACGCGAAAATCAAGCGTGGCAACGCCGCCGCTGCCGCCTGCCGGCCGCCACTCCAAGTGGTACGTTCCCGAGTATCGCAGGCCCGGATAGAACTCCCGCAGATCGACCTCGGCGCCGATGAACGCCGCCGGAGCGAGGCGCAAGACGCTCTCGCGCGGGTTGGGATGCGAGCCGACCGGCATCGGCGGGGGTACGTAAACCGCCTTTTCCTCGCGGTAGGCGACGGACAAGGCGGGACTTTCGGCGGACCCGAAGACGATCTCGAGCGGCAACGCGATGGCCCCGTCCAAATCGGCCGTCGTGTTCACCGGGATCTCAACCGGCACATCAGAGGTATTTTGCAGGATGAAGCGTACCAGAATCGGACGGTTGGGATCGTAAAGCTGGCGGGCGGCGACCATATCCGGTCGAAAAGTGCCTGCGGGGGCGCTTGCCGGGGCTGGCTCAGACGCCGGGCAGGCTTGAACCGCCGCGGCCAAAATCAGCGCCAAGGCCACTCTTCGCACTGCATCCGACATCAAACCCTCTGGTTCTTTCGCCTAGCCAGTAGCGTACAAACCCTTATACGCCTTGCGGCCGCGCCGGTTTCCCGCGGCCGCCAATGCGGGCCCGCTCCGCGCATTAAACGACCGCCCGAATCTCCAAATATAACACATCGTGCAAAGCGCGGATAGCTTCCAAGGCTTCGGTGCTGGGGCGTTCGTCGAGCGCGATGGTGCACCAGGCCGCCCGGGCCCCGACAAACACGCGGCTGGAAATTTCCTCGGCGTTGATTCCGTCGGCCCGAATGGCCTCCAGAATCGAGGCCATCACTCCCACCGCGTCCCGTACGCGCAGCATCAGTTGCCATGTGGCCGGACTGTGTTCGAGCAGGTTGAGGCAATGCAGCGCTTCGCCCGAAACCAGGAACGAGCGAATGATCCGAATGACTTCGGCCGCGGTCGAGTTTTGTGCCTGCTCGGTGACCGCCGCCACATGTGGAGTTCCGATAACGCCCGGTAGTTCGCAGAGGCGCGAACGAAAGCGGCCAATGTCGGTGCATGGCTCGGAACTGAACACATCCGCAGCGACGCGGAGCTTGCGCGCCGGAATGATCTTGGCCAGCGCCGCCTCGTCAACTGCGCCCGGTCCGCCGACGTGTACGAAGGACGCCCCCTCCTTCATGTTTTCCAGGAAGTCGGCATCCGCCAGCAGGCGAGCTTCCTGACCATTGGCCAATGAAGTTACTACGACGATGTCGCCGGTGCGCGCCAGTTCCCGGGCCGAGGTACACAGCCGGATGTTGCTCGCGTGATCGTCAGCGTTTGAGGCGGGGCACCAGGCGATTACGGGCATGCCGAAAGCCTGGGCCCGCGCGGCGATTTCACGGCAGGCGGGGCCGGCGCCGAGCAGGCCCAGTGTTCGGCCGGCCAGTCCGCGGGCGTCCTTGGCCTCGCTTCGGTTCCAACGGCCCTCACGGAGCGCCACCGTGCTGTCGACGATACGACGATCGAGGGCGAGTATCAGGCCGAAGGCGAGTTCGGCCACTGCAACGGCGTGCTGGTCGGGGCAGTTGGTAACGAACACCCCTTGGGCGGAGGCGTCGGCGACGGCGATGTCACCGGGACCGGGTCCGGCGTGCACGATCATCTGGAGCGCTTCACCACGATGAATGGTGTCGGGTGACACGCGTCGCCCGTCGACGACTAAAATTCCAACGCCGGGGATAAGCTCGCGCAGTTCGTCGGGCCGGGCATCCGGGCGGTGAACGATTTCGGTTGTGAGGGTACGCAACTCTGCAATCGCAAATTCCGGCAATTCGCAGGCGACCAGAATTTTCATACGGCTTCTCCAGGGTCCGGTCGGAGGAAAAGCGGCGGCGCGGCGCCGGGGCGTATTAGAAGCGCAAGGGGGATTCTTCTCAACGGGCAGGATGGGCGAAGGATCACGAGCACGGCTCAACGCAGCCGCGTCCAGTCCGCGCCGGCATACTTCTCGCGCAAGACTGCAACGTCCCGAAGCTGCTCATCTGTCCAAAGCGCCGGCTGTGCCTGCAGTTCCAGCGCCCGCGCCACGCCTGCGATGAACGCGCTGATCCACCGTTCGCGCACCTCGGGAGGCGGGCTGTTCAGGTGCGCCCCGGGATGTGCTTCGAAACGACGGCCCAGGATTAGCGAGCCGTGCTGCAACACACGCCCGCGCGCCCGCCGCTGCGCGCTGCCCAGCAGCTTCGCCCCGCCCAGAACCAAATCCGTCCGGCCCGGCTGCTCAAAACAGAAGAACGGCCCGCTTCGTGGCGACGGAAAGGGCGCCGAATCGGGGGCCATCTCCAGGCCCGGCGCATCCGCCGCCACCGCCTCGCGCCAGCACTCGTGGGCGAGGTGGTAGAGCGCTGCCGGCGGTCGACGGGCGATCGACAGGCTCTCGTCGATGGCGATGCAGTACGTGATTTCCTGGTCGTGCAGAATCGCGCCGCCGCCGGTAGGCCGCCGAACGACGTCCAACCCGCGCACGTCCTCGGGCAACTCAGTCACCGCGGCGTATTTCTGGAAATATCCGAGGCTGATGGTCGGCGGCGACCAGCAGTAGATGCGCAACGCGCCCGGCCGCAGCACCTCGGAGTGCAACAAGTGCTCGTCCCGGGCCATGTTGGTCGCCCCATCGAGCGGCGGATCACGGAAAACGAACAACGGTCGCACGGCGATAGCATACAGCGCCGGCTTCCCGCGGCCCACCGCCTTTCAGATGTTTGCCGTCGTGGGGCCGGCATGGCTGTGAGCCCCAGGGGGGCCGAAAGGAGGGCGGAATCGGCGCCGTCCCGAAATACTCTGTGCCGGACCTCGGCAGGGGTTATTTCTTCGCCCGGATCAGCCGACTATGCTTGACAGGTCGCGACCCCGGACTAAACATCTTTGGCCCGAGGCCGTCAGACGTTCGGGTTACAAGAACAAGCGTCCGCGATTATTGCAACGCGAGTTGGAATTGCGGCAACGGCTGGCGGACAGCCCGATTTGTAGGAAGAAGTTAAAAAAGACCCGCGGAGGCGGATGAAATAGGGCCGGCCCGGCGGCGGTTACGTACCGTCGTAGCGTTTTTTTGTGGCCGCGGTTGCTGTAATTCGCTGAGATTCATTGATTTAGCTCGCTTCGCCTGGCTAAAGGCCGGTTACTGATGAAAAAGCATAAAGCGGATGGTAAAGCACTTGTAATCGTCGAATCGCCGGCCAAGGCGAGAACGATTAATAAGTATCTCGGCTCCGGATACGTCGTTAAGGCGTCCATGGGGCATGTCCGCGATCTGCCAGAGCGGCACTTCGGAATCGACGTAAGCGAAGATTTCAAGCCAACTTACGACATCGTGCGCGGCCGGACGCGCGTCGTGAACGAGTTGAAGAAGCTGGCCGGGACCGCTCCGGAGGTATTCCTGGCGACTGACCGCGACCGCGAGGGCGAGGCGATTGCGTGGCACCTTGTCGAAGCCCTGAAACTGGAGCCGGAGAAAGTCCGGCGCGTGATTTTTAATGAAATAACGCGTGCCGCGATTTCCGAGGCGTTTCAGCACCCGCGTGAAATCGATCTTGACCGGGTCAACGCGCAGCAGGCGCGGCGCATTTTGGACCGTATCGTCGGATATGAGCTAAGCCCGCTGCTATGGAAAAAAATAGCGAGAGGGCTTTCGGCCGGGCGGGTCCAATCGGTCGCAGTACGTCTGATCGTGGAGCGGGAGCGCGAAATCCGCGCGTTCGTGCCGGAAGAGAGCTGGAAAATTGCCGCCTTCCTGACGCCGGACCAGGGTGGGCTGGGAGAGCTTCGACAGCATTGGAGCGAATTCGTCAAAGGCGAGCGATCGCAGAAGGATGTGCAGGCTTGGCTGAGCGAGCGCGGGTGCTTCAGGACCGAACTAGTCGAGATTGACGGGAAACCGTTTAAGCCGGCAAGAGTGGACGAGGCGCGTGCCGTTGCCGAGGCGCTCGGGCTGCGGGTGAGCCGCGTTGAGCGGCAGCCGTGGGCTGAGTATGAGCACTTGAAGCTCGAGCAGATCGCTATCCGCGGCGAGCTGGCGACGGGCGAGGCACCGCCGTTGACGTTGGCCGAGTTGAAGAGCCGGCGTGCCACGACCCGCCCACCAGCCCCGTTCACTACGGCCACGCTGCAGCAGACCGCGAGCACCGTTCTGCGGTTCTCGGCTTCGCGCACGATGCGAACGGCCCAGACGCTGTACGAAGGCATCGATTTGAACGGCGAGGGCGCGGTCGGCTTGATTACGTACATGCGTACGGATTCAACCAACCTCGCGGCCGAGGCGGTCGACCAGGCGCGGTCGTTCATCAAACAGTCTTACGGTCAGAACTACGTGCCGGAAAGCCCGAACGTTTTCGGCAAACGGCAGGCTCGCGCGCAGGAGGCTCACGAGGCGATCCGGCCCACGGATCCGCGGCGCACACCGGAAAGCGTGCGCGGCGCTTTGAATTCCGACCAGTACAAGCTGTACGAACTGATTTGGAAACGCTTCATCGCGTGCCAGATGTCGCCGGCTGAGTGGGACGCTACGTCGGTGTCTGTGACCTGCGACACGCGGCTCGGGCTGGCGCGGTTCGCGGGTTCGGGACGGAAGCTGGTGTTCGACGGGTTCATGCGCGTTGCGGGCGTGACCAGCGAGGATCAGATTCTGCCGCTCATGACGCCGGGCCAGCCGATCGGCCTATTGGGCCTGGAGCCGAAGCAAAGCTACACGTCGCCGCCGCCGCGCTACACTGAAGCTTCGCTGGTTAAAGCAATGGAAGCGGAAGGTATTGGCCGGCCCAGCACATATGCCACGATTATCGACACGATTCAAGAGCGTGGCTATGTCGAGCAGGTAGACCGCAAGTTCGTCCCGACTGCGCTCGGCGAACTTGTGACTGACAAGCTGGTCGAGCATTTCCCCAAGATTATGGATGTCAAGTTCACCTCTTACATGGAGGATGAGCTGGACAAGATCGAAGATGCGCACCTGGACTGGGTACAGGTCCTGCACGAATTCTACGATCCGTTCCGCGAGTTGCTCGGCAAAGCGGCTGAGGACATGCAGGCCGCGCGCAGTGAGCCGAGTGAGCACCTCTGCCCGAACTGCAATGCGCCTATGGTGTATCGCTGGAGCCGGACGGGGCGCTTCCTGGCTTGCTCCAATTACCCCAAGTGCAAGGCGACCATGAACGTGGACCGGGCCGGACAGCCGCTGGTGCCGGAGACGACCGACGAAGTATGCGAGTTGTGCGGTCAGCCAATGCTGCTGCGGCAGTCCAAGAGAGGATTCTTCCTGGGCTGCGGCGGCTATCCCGAATGCCGCAACACCATTCCCTGCGATGAGCAGGGCAAGCCGCTGCGCCTGGTCACCGAGAAGGAGCTGGAGCGGCCCTGCGACGCCTGCGGGGAGGGCACAATGGTCGTCAAGAGTAAGGGCGCACGCCGCTTCCTGGGCTGCAATCGTTTCCCCGAGTGCAAGAACCTGGCCCCGTTGCCGGCTGACGTGCGGCTGGAACGTAAGCCGGCTCCGCCGCCCGAAGAGGCGGGTATCAAGTGCGACAAGTGCGGGCGGCCGATGGTCATTCGCTCGGGCCGGCGCGGCAAGTTCGTGGCGTGCTCGGGTTATCCGCGCTGCCGCAATACGAAGCCCGTCGAACGCCTCGAAGCGCTGAAAGCCGCAGCCGCGGCCGGCGGAGACAACGGCACCACGCCGAACTCGCCCGGCGGTGCTGTAGATAGTTCGCCCTCGGGGACGATGCCCGAGAGGCAAGCGGGGCTGGCGACCGGCGATCCGCACCCGCAGTTCGGCACACCGCCGCCCGGGTTTGCCTGGACGCGAACCGGCCGGCCGGTAGTGGAAGTAATGCCCGCACCGGGCACACTGCACTGTCCGCAATGCGGCAGCACAATGGAACTGAAGCGCAGCCGGTTTGGCCCGTTCTTCTCATGCAGCAACTATCCCAAGTGCAAGTTCAACGCTAACCTTCGGGGTGAGGCGAAGAAGGAGGGCGAGGAACTGCTGCCCGCGCCGGCGCGGCCGAAGGCCGTCCGCACGGAAATCCCGTGTCCCGAGTGCGGCGCGCCGCTGGCGGTGCGTGTAGGCCGCCGCGGCAAATTCCTCGGCTGCAGCAACTACCCCAAATGCCGCACGGCCCAGGAACTGCCGCCGGGCTTCGACTTGGGCGCGGTCACCGCGGCAGCGGCGGCCAGCAACGAATAGGGGTTTCCCGGCCTGCCGGCCTGCGTCGTTACGGCGGTTCGGGTGCGCACCGCATCATCAGAATGGACTGCATTTTGGCTTCGTCCGGCGGGGGCAGCATGCTAGACTATAAATGGTGTCGCAAAGCGCGGGCCGGGCCGCCGGTCCGGCACGTTCGTTTGCCCGCTTTGCGTGAAACAGGAGTTTGCATCTGAAGAACAAGCACAAGCCGTGGGGACGCCGCAGTGCGGGTGGCGAACGTGGAAATAGCTCGCCAATCGTCAGCGCGGCACACGAGGAGCTTTCGGTCGTCCAGGAGCGGGCGCTGCTGGTTGGCGTTCTGCTGGGGGAGCGGCGCCGCGAGGAGCGGCAGGCCGCCGAGCCCCTTTTACCTCAGGCTGCGGGCGTGACTTCGGGTATCGGACCGCCTCCGCCGACAGCGTACGTCGCCGCGGAGATGGATCACAGCATCGGTCCGAGGCCGGTGACGCCGCGCGGCCGGCGGCATTGGATGGACGACGACCCGGTGGCGGAGTTGGCCGAACTGGCGGCTTCCGCGGGGGCGCTGGTCGTGGGGCGGGTGATACAACGACGGGAAACGTATCATCCGGCCACGTGCGTCGGTAAGGGCAAGCTGGAGGAAATCCGCCAGCGGGCCGACGCCTACAACGCCGACGTGGTCATCTTCGACAACGATCTTTCGCCGTCACAAATTCGCGAGATTGAGAAAGCCACGCAGCGCAAAGTGCTCGACCGCAGCGAGCTGATCCTCGACATCTTCGCCAGCCGGGCCCGTACGCGCGAGGCCCGTCTGCAGGTCGAGCTGGCGCAGCTTGAATACACCGCCCCGCGCCTGCGCGGCATGTGGACCCACCTGGAACGCATCGCCGGGGCCGGCGGCGGGACTGGTGCCGGAGCGGTCGGTGGCATTGGCACGCGCGGCCCGGGCGAAAGCCAGATTGAGATCGACCGCCGCCTGGCCGACAAGCGGGTCGCCATGCTTAAGAGCCAGATCGCCGAGATCGACCGGCGCAAGGTGCGCGAGGTGCGGGCGCGGCGCGATTTCTTTACGGTCTCGCTCGTAGGCTACACCAACGCCGGCAAGAGCACGTTGATGAACGCGCTGACGGGCGCCAACACGCTCACCGAAGACCGCCTGTTCGCCACGCTCGATACGCTTACGCGTCGCTGGCACCTTGGCAACGGCCGGTTCGTGCTGTTGTCGGATACGGTCGGCTTCATCCGCCGCCTGCCGCACCACCTGGTGGCATCCTTCCGAGCCACGCTGGAGGAAGCGATTCACGCGGACCTGCTGCTGCACGTGGCCGACGCGGCGAACCCGGAGGTCCTCGAGCACATCGCCGCCGTCGAGCAGGTTTTGAAGGAGCTGGGCGTCGCGGAGAAACCTACGCGCCTGGTTCTGAACAAGATCGATGCCGCCGCGGATACCGGAATGTTAACCGTTCTGCGCGAGAAGTACCCCGAGGCGGCCCTGGTCTCCGCCCGCACCGCCGCCGGATTGCCTGAACTGCAAAGCGCGGTCGAGCAGGTCATGCGCGGCGAGCAGCGCCGCATGCGGCTGTCGGTGCCGGCGTCTGACGGCCGGGCCTTGAATTTCCTGGAGCAATTCGCGGAGGTGTTCGATCGCCGCTATGACGATGGGCGGGCCATTCTCGACGTAGAGATCGCCCCGCGAGTGCTCGATCGTCTGCACGACATCGCGTGCGATGTTCAACAATTGGCGAGCTGAACCGGCCCGCCGGAACCGCTTTTTGACGAATTAAGCGCCGCCGGCGGGGCTTGGGCGGGCCTCAAAAATATCCGGAATCTGAGGTCGTGAGGGGCCGTTTTCCCCTTTGACAAGATTTACGACGGACTTACAATACACCGTTCCGGTTGAATTGACCGGGCGTGTCTCGGTGTATGTACGGCCGGCGGCCAGCCGACGGGCTGCGCTGGGGACGCTGCTGTAGCTCAGTGGTAGAGCGCCTCCTTGGTAAGGAGGAGGTCGTGGGTTCAATCCCCACCAGCAGCTTTCAGCGAGCCCTTCGCGGGCCGAACCACTGGAACAGGTAGAGAACCTGAAAGGTATTCAGTATTGGCGGCCGCGGTAGGCTGCTCCCGGGCTAACGTTGCCCGGGCGATGAGTGGAGAACATAAATGGCCAAAGGCGTATTTGAGCGAACTAAACCGCACGTGAACGTGGGAACCATTGGTCACGTCGACCATGGCAAGACGACCCTGACGGCCGCCATGACGGCGGTCCAGGCAGCCCGCGGCCTGGGCGTCTACAAGTCGTACGACGAGATCGCCAAGGCGTCCGAAAAGGACGGCCGGCGCGACCCGACCAAGATTCTCACCATCGCTACGGCTCACGTGGAGTATGAGACGGAGAAGCGTCACTACGCACACATCGACTGCCCCGGGCACGCCGACTACGTCAAGAACATGATTACCGGCGCCGCCCAGATGGACGGCGCGATTCTGGTTGTCAGCGCCGCGGACGGGCCGATGCCGCAGACGCGCGAGCACGTGCTGCTGGCCCGCCAAGTGAACGTGCCGGCGCTGATCGTCTTCCTGAACAAGGTTGACCTGGTCGATGACCCCGAGCTGCTCGAGTTGGTCGAGATGGAAGTGCGCGAGCTGCTCAACAAGTACGAGTTCCCGGGCGACACCATTCCGGTCATCCGCGGCTCGGCCACCGAAGCTCTGAAGGCCGCCTTCGACAAGAACGAGGCCGGCTTCGGTCCGATTCAGCAGTTGATGGACGCCCTCGACGCCAACATCCCCGAGCCTGTCCGTGAGCAGGACAAGCCCTTCCTGATGCCCGTCGAAGACGTGTTCAGCATTAAGGGTCGTGGCACGGTCGGCACTGGGCGTATCGAGCGCGGCACCGTCCGCGTGGGCGACACGGTCGAGATCATCGGCCTGCACGCACCGGCCGGCCGCCAGACGGTCGTGACCGGCGTCGAGATGTTCAATAAGACGCTGGAATCGGGCATCGCCGGCGACAACGTCGGTCTGCTGCTCCGCGGCGTCGAGAAGAAGGAACTGGAGCGCGGCCAGGTTTTGGCCAAGCCCAAGAGTATCACCCCGCACACGAAGTTCATGGGCGAGGTGTACGTGCTGACCAAGGAGGAAGGCGGCCGCCACACGCCGTTCTTCCCGGGTTACCGCCCGCAGTTCTACTTCCGCACGACCGACGTGACCGGCTCGATTATCGAGCTGCAGGCGCGTGACGGCAGCAAGGCCGAGATGTGCATGCCGGGCGACAACATTCAGATGCGGGTCGAGATTCACAACCCGATCGCCATGGAAGAGGGGCTGCGGTTCGCAATTCGCGAAGGCGGCCGTACGGTTGGCTCGGGCGTGGTGACGAAGATATTGGAATAGGCTGTCAGCTATCAGCTCCCAGCCCGATGGGCTGGGAGCTGAGGGTCTGGCTGAAAGCTGAAAGCTGAGAGCTTTTCATGGCGAAGGCACAGAAGCGAGAATGGGTCTGGCTGCAGTGCAAGGAGTGCTCCGACCTGAACTATCGGACAGAGGTGAACGTTCAGGGCGGAGTTCCGAAGCTGGAGCTGGCCAAGTATTGTCCGCGCGAGCGTAAACGCACGACGCACAAGATAAAGAGAAAGTAAGGTGAGCTATCAGCCGTCGCGCTATCAGCCTTCGGCCCGGCGACCGCGGCGTTTTCTGGCCGATAGCTGAGAGCTGATAGCTGAGAGCTTTTAGGAGCGTAGCTCAATTTGGCAGAGCAGCTGATTCCAAATCAGCAGGTTGGGGGTTCGAGTCCCTCCGCTCCTGATCCTTGGGACGGCCGCTGTTGGCCGCCAAGTGGTTCGTATTGAGCTGAAATCCGGTGAAACACCCCGACCTGCGAGCGGCGGAGGCTCCGGTGGAGCGCTTAATGGCAGACGATAGTCTTTCGGTTGAACAGCCCCGCGAACCGGCGCGTCCGTCGGAAATCTCGCGCCCCGCGGTCAGCCCGCTGAAAATTTACAAGCCCGGGCAGGGAAAGCATGTCCGCTGGGGCTCGGCCATCGGCGCCGGCGTCATCGCCGTGGCCGGTGTGCGATTCTTCTATGAATGGTTGCGGCTGCCCTTGGGCGACAATCTGGTGCTGCGCACCCTGATTCCGGTGGCGCTGCTGGTGGCTCTGGGCTGGCTCATCTTCTGGCTGGTATTCCAGAAGCACGGCACGGTCGATTTCATGATCGCGACCGAAGGGGAAATGAAAAAGGTCAACTGGTCGTCGCGCAAGGAAGTATTGGGCGCGACCAAGGTCGTGATCTTTACCGTCCTGGCGCTCGGGTTTTTGCTCTTCGTCGTGGATACACTCTTCATGCTGGCCTTCAGCGGCATGGGCGTGCTGAAGATACCTTTGTGGAAGAGCTGGTTTGGAATAGCGCAATGACGGAGATGCCGGCCAAAAAGACCCCTGAAGAACCGCCGGCCGAGGCCCGCGAAGCTGCCCCTGCTGACGCGCCTGCTGCCGCTGCCGCCGTGAAGGCGGAGCAGGAGATGGTGCGGCCCGGGATGAACTGGTACGTGCTGCGGGTGGCGGCCAACAAGGAGGACCGCGTTCGCGAGGCTCTAGAGCGCAAAATCAAGATCGAGCAGCTCGAGGAACGCGTCGGGCGCGTGCTGGTCCCCACGCAACGCGAGAAGCGCATCCGCGGCGGCTCGGCCCGCGTCGTTCATCGCAAGCTCTACCCCGGCTACGTGTTCGTCGAAATGGCCACGGACGAGGACGGCCGCATCCCCGAGCGGGTCTGGTTCGTCATCAAGGAAACCACCGGCGTCGGCGACTTCATCGGTTCGGGCGGCAAGCCCTCGCCCATGCCCATGCACGATGTGGAAAAGATGCTCGCCGCCGCCATTCGGCCCGAAGAAGGGGCGGCGCTGGCGAATCTGGCCTTCAAGAAGGGCGATCGCGTCAAGGTCAACGAGGGCCCGTTCGAGAACTTCGAAGGCGTGGTGGACGAGATCAACACGCAGAAGGGCACGGTCCGCGTGATCGTCACGATTTTCGGCCGCGCTACGCCGATCGAAATCGAATACTGGCAAGTCGAAAGCCTGTAGCCCGGCGCGCTACCGTTTCTCCCATCCGGCAGTTGTTTGCGCCGCTCCGTGGACGGGGCCGCTGGCCACGCGGCGCGATTCCACCAATGCTCTAGTCTAGTAGCGGTGTTGTTTCCGTTACGGTGCCTGTGCTCACATGCGCGCGCTTAGAGCTCGGCCAGCCGGCGCACCCGGCATTTTCTATTGACCCAGGGGCGGGCAGTTGGTCATAATCGATAGGCCGATCCTATCCATTCGTTCTGAGATAGCATGGAAACTGCCTTGGCGAGCCACAAAGATGACAACGGTGACGCGCCCGTTTGGGGCCAGGCCTCGGCGGCCGATTTGGACGAGGCATCATCGACGCCCGATCTGAGCGAGGCGTCCGGTTTGGGCGGGGCATTGACGGCCGATTTGGCCGCGGCGGTCTACTCGGAATTACGGTCGCTGGCGGCCGCCAGCTTGCGGCGCGAGCGCGCCAACCACACGCTCCAGACGACGGCGCTGGTGAATGAAGCTTATCTGCGGCTGGCCCGCAGGCACGTGTGGCCCCTGAATGACCGGGCGGCCTTCTGCGCGGCGGCCGCCGCGGCGATCCGCCGTATTCTCACGGATCACGCGCGGCGCCGGCACCGTCTCAAGCGCGGCGGCGGATGCGTGACTATGCGGTTGGATGATGCGGCCGTCGCCGCGGCTGAACCGCCGATCAACGTCGTGCAACTGGATGAGGCGTTGAAGCGGCTGCGGGACGAATCACCTCGGGCAGCGAAGATTGTCGAGCTGCGATATTTTGGGGGCATGAGTGAGCAGGAAGTGGCAGATGTGCTGGGCATCGCTCGCCGCACGGTACAGTGCGACTGGCGCTGGGCCCGAGCCTGGTTGATGCGCGAGCTGTCATGACGTGCAACTCAGACACGAGCGCCGGCGGGACGCGTCACCGCCGGATAGTCGAGCTATTCAATGCGGCGGCCGAATCGCCGCCCGAACAGCGGGCCGAATTTCTGGCCCAGGCCTGCGGCGGCGACTTGGAGCTGCAGCGCGAAATCGAGTCACTTCTAGCTTGTGATACGCCCGCCGCGGTTTTGGATAAGCCACTTCTGCCGTCCGTGGATGTGGCGGATTTTTGCATGCCTGCGCTCAATGCTCCGCTTCCGAAGCGCATCGGGGCGTTCGAAATACTGAACTTGGTCGCCGTGGGTGGCATGGGCGTTGTCTACCGGGCCCGGCAGCAGACTCCGCCACGCACGGTGGCGTTGAAGCTGATTCGCCCGGATGTCATGAGCCGCGAAGCGCGCCGCAGATTCGCGACGGAGATGGAGACTTTAGCGCTGCTGCGCCACCCGGGCATCGCCACCATTCATGAGGCCGGAACTGTGGTGACGCCCGATGGCGCCCAACCTTACATAGTCATGGAATACGTGGACGGTCCGCCGTTGCTGACTTTTGCCAACGAGCAGCGGCTTAGCCGGCGGCAGCGGATTGAGCTGCTGGCACGTATCTGTGAGGCGGTCGGGCATGCGCACCAGCGGGGGGTGATTCACCGCGATATCAAGCCGGCCAACATCCTGGTTGAGCAACTCGATGGCATTGCGCAACCACGGGTGATCGACTTCGGCGTCGCTCGACTAGCCGGCCGCGAGGCGTCTGCCACGGCCGTCACGGTATGCGGGCAAGTGGTGGGGACGCTCCGCTATATGAGCCCCGAGCAAATCGATGGGGACCCGCGCGCCATCGACACGCGCAGCGACGTCTACTCGCTGGGCGTGGTGGGTTATCAACTGCTCAGTGGCGCCCTGCCCATTGAAGTTCCCGAGTCGTCCTTTTACGCCGCCGCGCGCGCCGTTCACGACCATGCTCCGCTGCCTCTGGCGGCACGCGACCGCAGTTTCAGCGGCGACCTGAACACCATTATCCTCAAAGCGCTCGCGAAGAACCCGGATGAGCGCTACGAGTCGGCCGCTGCGCTGGGCGCGGACTTGCGGCGCTACCTGGCGGGCGAGCCGATTCTGGCACAAGCGCCAAGTACTCTGTATCTCCTGCGTAGACACCTGGCGCGGCATCGCATGTTGGTGGCCGCCGCGGGCATCGCGCTGCTGAGCTTGTTTGCGGGATTGTTCGGAGCCGGCTATGGGCTCATGCGGGCCCGGCAGTCCGCCAGCGCGCTTGAGGCCCTGTCGCGCCAGACGATCGACGCGGCGACATTCCTGGTCGAACGGACCGCCAAGGATCTTGATCGCGTCGCGGGAACGGCTGCGGTGCGCCGTACGCTGCTCGAGCGGCTGGACGCGCAGGTTGACGAGTTGCTGCGACGAAAGCCGCATGATGAGCAGCTTCTAACCGCGCGCGCAGCCGTTTGGGCCCGGCAGGCGGAGTTGCTGCTCAGCGAGAAGCGCTACGACGAAGCTTTGACATTGCGGAAGCGCGTGCTGGAACTGCGGCGGCGCCTGCTGGCATCCGAACCGCGGTCGGCGCAGCGCGGCGCCGAGGTGTCTTTGACGCTCGTGCAAATCGGTGACGTGATGAACGCGCTAAACCAGCCGGAGCAGGCGCGGCGCCTGTGGGAAGAAGCACTGGCCATGGATCAAGAGCTGACCAGGCAGAACCCGGGGGTCCGCCGGCATTTGGACGACGTCGCTTGGGGGCACGATCGACTGGCCGCGCTCGCGCTGCGTGAAGGCCGGCTGGACGAGGCCGAGGCGCACTGCCGCCAGCGGCTGGCGATCAATGAGCAGCTTCTGGAGATCGAACCGGATAACCTTATTACGTACCACGGTATCTGGGAAATTAACCAGATAATCTGCATGCTGGAGAACGCCAAGGCGGATCGCCAGACCCGGGCGGAGGACATTCAGGCGGGCCGCGAAGCCGCGCGGGCGGCCGCCTACGCCAGTTTGGAGGCGGCCCGCCATATCGTGGCCCGCGATCCGCATAACCGGCGCTTCCTCAGTGCCGAGGCGTCCAGCTTGGTGCGGGTCGCCGGTCAGATTTGCGGAACGGAGCCGGACGAAGCGGCCCGGTTGTACGCCGCGGCCCTGCGAATAAACGAAAAATTGTCCGAGCTGGATCCGGAGGACCTCATGGCTCGGCGGGATCTCGAACGCACCCTCGAGGAGTGCGGCAAATTCGCGGCGGCCCGTGGCGAACACGAGCAAGCGGATTACTTCCTGACGCGTCTCCGCGACCTGCGGCAATCGGGCCAGCCGGGCCGTCTCCCACCGTCCGATACCGAGGACCTGCTGGGCCAAATGCGCGCTAGCCTGGGCAGCCTCTCGCCCACTTCTCAGCCGGCGGCCGAGTCGCCGGCTCGTTCCAGTCCGTGAAAAAATTCAAATAATCGCTGCGCTTTTGTGGGCGGATGGCGCTGATATGGTTGGTGGCAGCAGCAGCCACGCCACCGTCGTTGAGAACGGTATACATCTTCAGCGTTATGGCCGCCGGCACTCCCATGGCGGGAGGAGTGAGGTTGCATGACTCTGAGTAGCTCGGTACGCCGGCGTAGACGGTTTCAAAGGGCAGGGGGGGTTGCTTGCGAATTGCCCGTGCTGTTCACGCCGGTACAGTGGCCCGTGATTGCGAAAGTGCTGCGGCTTACACCGCGGCAACGTGCGGTGGCGGAGTTGCTATGTGCGGAGTATTCGCAAAGGGACATTTCACAGCGGCTGAAAGTATCGGCTAATACCGTCAGGACGCACCTGCGGGCGCTCTACGCGCGGCTCGGCGTTCGATCACGAGTCGGTGTGGTTATCCGATTGATTATGGCGGAACGAGAGAGCTGGCGGTGCCGCCAGTGACGCTATGCTCAATCCGACGGCATGGTTGCGGAGTGTCGGCATACACATTGTGCGCTTGCCGCAACTAGTCGGCGTGACGGAAAGGCAAATTGGCGCGGCATGCCCGCGCTTATAGCTTGGGCGTGGCACCTACGGCACCAATGGCACCGATAAGTCCATGGCAACTGGGGCTGGTTTTGCTATGTCCGATGTGGTGGCCCTATAACCAAAATACGGACGTAGAGTGCTCGTTCCGTATCGTTGGGCCATCGTTCGCGAAAGCGATGATAAACCACAAATTGTCTTGAAGCCAGGGCATGCTAAGGGTATAGTGACTATTAGATCATCTTGATTCCGGATGTGCGTCGTCGTGAACGGTTCTGTGATCGTCGACTGAGGAAAGAGGTGATTCCGAATCGATGTGAGGCTACGCCTCAGTTTCTAACACTAGAGCTGCGTCCACAGGTCGCATCGTCGGAGCAGATCGATCTGAGGAGGTAGTACGTGGCCGATGAAGGGCGTTCCTTCATCCCGGCTATATGACAAGGAGTTACTGGAGAAGGAGGTATTCGATGAAGGTAGGTATAGTGGTGTTGGGGGTGTTTTTGCTTGCGAGCGCCGCGCTGGCTGATACGATCAGCCCGTGCGCCGTCGGCCCGGCTGCCATGTCGCCCGCCGTGCGCGGCACGCTGGGAAATCCGTATGACGAAGTCCAGCAGTACGGCAGCGCCGCCCAGGATTTCGAAACGGCGTATGACGCGTATGACATTTGGGTGGTTTCCGATTTCACGACTTCAGAAGATTACTACTGCGAGACGGTTATTGCCCAGGGCTTCACTAACGGTGGCGTCGATGGCGTCGGCGCCAATTTCCACATCTACGATGGGTTGCCGTGGGCCGGCGGGTCCATCGTAATGTCGGCCTCGGGCGGCTATGACACGCTGTTCTCGGCGGGCTTTATTGGCGCCGATTTCGGACACCAACTGCTGCCGGCGGGCAGCTACTACATGGTTTTTCAGTCGGTTCGTGAGTTAGGAACGAGCGGTCAGTCGTACATCTACCAAACGTCGCTGGGGAATAACAACGACTACCACTGGAACCCCGGTGCCGGATTCGGGTTTAGTACGACGCCCATCCTCGATGCGGACTCGAACCCCATTGACGTTAATTGGCAGCTCGTGGTGACGCCCGAGCCGTCCAGCCTTCTGCTGATCGCTGTTGCCCTGCTGCTTCGTCGGCGGTAATCTCGATTCAGTTCGATCTGTAATAATCCCCTTGCGGTCCGGCAGGTTGTCTTGCCGGACCGCTTGCTTCATGCAGCGCGGAAGCGGGCAATTTTTCTGCTTCCCCCAGCCCCTTACCGCGCCCCCATGCGCTTCGCCGGCGCTTTCAGGAGCTGCTCGCGAATGGCCGCCAGCAGCACCTCCGGCTCGCTCATGCGCCCCGGCCCGATGGCCCGGCACGCCAGCCAGCCTTCTTCAGGACCGACGAACAAGAACCCGGCCTCGCGGAGCCAGGCCACGTTGCGCCGCACGGCGGGGTGCTGCCACATGCGCTCGTTCATCGCCGGCGCCAGCATAACGGGGCTGTCCGCCCCCAATAGCAGCGTGCTTACCAGATCATCCGCGATGCCGCTCGCCAGCTTGCCGATGACGTTCGCCGTGGCCGGTGCGACCACGACCAGGTCGGCCACCTCGGTTAGCCCCAGGTGACGCATGTGGATCTGCTCGCCCGTATGCCACATGCTGGCATTGGTGTACACGGGCCGGCCAGTCAGGCCGCGAAACGTCACCTCGCCGACGAAGCGCCGCCCGTTGCGGGTCAACGCTACCGTGACGCCACAGCCTAGCTGTACGAGCTGTGAAACAAGAACCGCGGTCTTGTAAGCGGCGATGCCCCCGCTGATACACACCAAGACCTCGTAGCCGGCCAGAGGCTGCCCGTTTGCCGGGCTCGCGGGCACGTCGCCGCCGGCCTGCGGCTCGTTATCCGGGGCGCGCAATGCCGGAGGCCTCAAAATCGATGGCGATCTTATCGTTCACGATTTCATCGATGACGACTTCCATCATGGTCTTGCCGGTCGGATCCACTAGCGGGCGCGAACCCTGCATGAGTTCCAGCCAGCGCTTCTGGATAAGGGCGGTGAGCTTGAACCGGCCGCCGGCCTTGCGGATAAGGTCGTCGTTCTGCAACGGACTGATCATTCCCGGTCGTTCTCCTGCTGGAGGATTTCGATGACCCGCTGAACCGAATCCTTAAGTATATCGTTGGTGACGAAGTAATGATAGAGGCCGCTGGCTCGGGCATGGGCGATTTCATGGTTGGCCGCGGCGAGCCGGCGGGCCACTTGCGCCTCAGATTCCGTCTGCCGGCCTTCCAGGCGTGCCTGCAGCGTCTCCATCGTTGGCGGCAGGATGAAGATGCGAATGGACTCGGGCGCCTGCTGCGCAATCTGGGCCGCGCCCTGTATATCGATCGCGAGAATCACAATCTCGCCGCGCGCCAACGCCTGCTCGACCGCGCGGCGCGGCGTGCCGTAGCCCTGGCCGCAGTATTCCGCGTGTTCCAGCAGCTCGCCGGCCGCAACCATCCGATCGAACTCTGCCCGTGAGAGAAAGTGGTAATCGCGCCCGTCTACTTCGCCTTCGCGCGGTGGCCGAGTGGTGGCGGACACGGAACAGCGGCTGTTCGGCAGCGCGCGGAGCAATTCCCTGCAAATCGTGCTCTTGCCGGCGCCGGAAGGGCCGCTGATGACGACCAGTTTGCCGCGTTTCTTATCCGCCATGGGCTGGATTATGGGCCCCAGCGGGCAAGCGGTCCACAGCCGCGCGGCGGCCTGCCAGCCACGCGGCCACATCCTTAGCCGCGGCGGGCCGCCCGAGGGTGCGAGCGGCTTGCGCCATCTGTTGCCGCGTGCGCGCATCTGCCAGCCGCTCGAGGGCGTCTGCGAGCGGGCGGTGGTTTGCCTCGGCGGTCTTCTGATCGTCGATCAGAACGGCCGCGCCCGCGTCGACCAGCACTCGTGCGTTTGCATGTTGATGCTGGTCCTTGTGATAAGGATATGGTAGCAGGATGGCCGGCTTTCCCAGGGCGGTAATCTCGGCCAACGTCGAGGCTCCGGCCCGCGACACGACCAGGTCGGCGGCGGCCAGCGCCAGCCACATTTCGTGCATGAAAGCGACCACGTGGACCGACCCGCGCGCCTCGCGTGTGCCAGTGCTATTGAGCAGCGCGGGGCCGTAAGCGCCGCGAGTTTCGGCCTCGTCCGCGGCGCCCGTCAGGTGCAGAAGCTGCCAGTCGGTATGTTTGGCTTGGAATTGAGGCCACACGCGGCAGATCGTTTGGTTGATGGATCGCGCGCCCTGCGACGCCCCCGTAACCAGCAACAGCGGCCGGCTCGGATCAAGCCCAAGGCTGCGCCGCGCATCAGCGGCGTCAATCGGTTGCGCGAACTCGGCCCGAATCGGACAGCCTAGAACGTGGCAGTGCGTTCGCTTTGATAGGTACCTACGCGTGACATCCCATTGCAACACAGCCAAATCGACGCGGCTGGCGAGGAACCGGTTGGCGCGTCCGGGTATTGCGTCGGGATTGAGGATGGCCGTGCGGATGCCGAGCCGGCGCGCGGCGCGGCTGAGGTTGCCGTAAGAGAAGTCGAACTCGCCGTTCTCCAGGGCGGACTGCCGTTCGGCGGCGTCACCGGTGCGGAGCGTGACGTCGATCCCCACCTCGCGCGCCTGTGCCTGGATCAGCTCCAGTGCGCTCGAGTTCGCCACGAAGTTGTCCGACCACCAGATCACCAGCTCGAGCGGCTGCCCGTCCTTGGCGCGGATGCCGTCGGCACCGGGCAGCCACCCGGCCT
>ERZ747221.823-NODE-823-length-34162-cov-5.275341_pt1 | contig 34162 bp, 28 predicted proteins | sample MGYA00374949_ERZ747221 | MGnify/ENA primary metagenome ERZ747221 (study PRJEB28779, sample SAMN05720172) | bioreactor metagenome | isolation source: Anaerobic biogas reactor | place: USA:Washington, USA | collected 2015-08-08 ... | reverse complement strand
TGGGAGCGCATCTGCAACCCGGACAACGCATCTGAGATCTCGTATCACCTGGCCCCCGTCAAGGGCTACGACGAGATGCAGGCCGGGACCGCCACCGAGCTCGCGGGAGTGAAGGCCATCGACGAGTCCACGCTGGAAGTCACGCTGAACTACGCTTTCGGCGACTTCGAGTACGTGGTCGGTCACCCGGCCCTGGCTCCGGTCCCGAAGGCTGCCGTGGAAGCCGACCCGGTCGCTTTCGCCGACAAGCCGATCGGCAACGGCCCCTTCAAGATGGTCGAACCGTGGGCCCACGATCAGTACATCAAGGTTGAGAAGTTCGCCGACTACTACGGCGACGCTCCGCACATCGACGGCATCGACTTCAAGATCTTGGCCGACGAAGGCACGGCCTGGATGGAGTTCGAGGCAGGCAACCTCGACTTCAACGAGAGCGTGCCGAGCGCCAACATGGCTGATGCTCAGGCCAAATACGGCGTGAGCGACGACGGCATCACCGTCTCGCCGGGCAAGCAGTACCTCAACGGTCCGGAAACGGCCATCTATTACCTGCTGCTGAACAACTCCGACGAGGTCCTGAAGAACGTCACGCTTCGTCAGGCTCTGTCGCTGGCCATCAACCGGCAGGCGATCTCCGACACCGTGTTCGAAGGCATCCGCGTTCCGGCCGGCAGTATCGTGCCCGACGGCGTCGCCGGCTACGAGGAAGGCGCGTGGCAGTACTCCAAGTACGACGTGGAGGCCGCCAAGGCCAAGCTGGAGGAGGCCGGCTATCCCGGCGGCGAGGGCCTGCCCGAGATCGTGATCAGCTTCAACAGCGGATCGGGCCACGAAGACGTGATGGCCCTCGTGCAGGCTGATTGGACCGCCATCGGGGTGAAGACCAAGCTCGATGGCCAGGAGTGGGCGCAGTATCTGGACAAGCTGGCTGTTCCTGAGTACATGGTCGGCCGCCTCGGCTGGATCGCCGACTACCCGATCATCGACAACTTCCTGTTCCCGCTGTTCACGACGGACAGCGCCGACAACTACGCCAAGTACAGTGACCCGGCTGTGGACCAGGCGCTCATGGATGCGCGCCAGACTGTCGATACCGACGAGCGTGTAGCGAAGTACAAGGCGATCGTGAAGACCATCGGCGACGCGGCTCCGGTCATCCCGATCGTCATCTACCGGCACCATGCCGTCGGTTCCGATCGGGTCCACAACTTCGTGTACAGTGCGCAGGGTCTTGGAAGCTTCGAGGAGTGCTGGATCGCTGAGCCCGCGGCTCAGTAGCGCGACCGGTCAGTAGTGCCATCATCGATCGTGAGTAGCAGCGTCGCGGTAGGGCGCCCCCTCGGGGGTGCCCTACCGCGCGTCCGCTCCTCCTAGGCGCCTGAGAGAGCCCCATGCTCGCCTATATCGGTCGACGCATACTGCAGATGATCCCGGTGTTCATCGGGGTGACCATCATCCTGTTCATCCTTCGATCGCCGGGGATCCTGTCGGGCGATCCTGTGCGAATGATCACGGGCGAGCGGGCCATCAGCGAGACCCTCTACAACCAGATCGTGGCGGAGAACGGTCTGGACAAGCCCGTCTACGTGCAGTATTGGCGGTACCTCACCGCGCTCGTACACGGCGACCTGGGCGAGTCGTACCAGAAGGGCCGCGCCGTGACCGACATCCTTCTGGACAAGTTCCCGAACACGTTCAAGCTGGCAGCCGCCGCGATCATCGTGGAGATGTTCTTCGGCATTGCAGCCGGTCTCATATCGGCGCTCAAGCGGTATTCGTTCTGGGACGTCCTTGTCACCCTGAGCACGTCGGTGCTGGTGGCGATGCCGGTCTTCTGGCTGGGCCTGCTCCTGCAGTTCGTGTTCGCGGTGAAGTTCAAGCAATGGGGCCTACCTTATCTCCCGGTCTCCGGGATGAGCTCGCGGGAGTTCCCGACCGCCGTGCACATCATCATGCCGGCCGTCACGCTCGCATCGGTCTCCACGGCATATGCGGCCCGCATCATGCGCAGTCAACTGCTGGAGGTCATGGGCCAGGACTACATACGCACTGCTGCCGCGAAGGGTCTTTCGGGTGGACGCGTGATCTGGGGCCATGCCATGAAGAACGCCATGATCCCGGTCGTCACGTACTTCGGCCTGGACCTCGGCGCGATGGTGGGAGGGACCATCATCACGGAGAGTATCTTCAACTGGCCCGGGGTGGGCAGGGAGATCTACCTCGCCATACAGCAACGCGACTGGCCCATCGTCATGGGAGGCACCATCATCATCGTCTTCATGGTCATGGTGATCAACCTGCTCGTCGACATCAGCTATGCCTTCCTGGATCCGCGGATCCGCTATGGGAAACAGGCGACGTAGGTGGCGGGCCGTGCCTCTTGACCCCACCAGGCCCGACTACGGGCGAGAAGCGAAGGCGTTGGAGGCGCTTTCGTCCACGGCCGTCCCCGATCAGGGGCCGGGCATGCCGGGTGGACCGGCAGAGCAGGCCGCTGAGGCCCGTACTCTTTGGGGTGACGCCCTCAGACGGCTGCGCAAGAACAAGCTGGCCGTCGCGGGTCTGATCTGGATCATCATCGTGATCCTGGTCGCGATCACGGCGGACCTGTGGGCGCCTCAGTGGCTCGGCGACCCGGTGGATATCGATTCTTCGACCGCGGCTTCGCAACGGCTGCTGACGCCGTCGGCGGAGCATCCCTTCGGCACGGACAAGCTGGGCCGCGACGTGGCCTCCAGGGTGGTCTACGGGGCGAGGGTCTCCCTGATCGTGGGGGTTCTCGCGGTGGCGATAATGATTGCCATCGGGCTCATCATGGGAGCGCTGGCCGCCTACTACGGCGGTATCTGGGACGCCATCATCATGCGGACGGCCGACGTGTTCTTCGCCTTCCCCTACATCCTCTTCGCAATCGTCTTGATAGCCTTGCTGGGCCCGGGGTTCCAGAACGTCTTCATCGCCATCGGTGTGCTGGGGTGGCCGAGTATCGCCAGGGTGTTCCGAAGCTCGATCCTGTCTGTGAAAGAGAACGAGTACGTCGACGCGGCCCGTGCGATGGGAGCCTCCACCAGGCGCATCCTCATCCGGCATATCATGCCGAACGCGGTCGCACCCATCATCGTGTACGCGACCATGAGCGTCGGTGGCGCGATCCTCACCGAGGCTGCTCTCAGCTTCTTGGGCATGGGCGTGCAGCCGCCCGATCCTTCGTGGGGCAACATGCTCAACGACGCTCAATCGTTCATGCTTACAGCTCCCTGGATGATGATCTATCCGGGTGTAGCCATCCTCACCACGGTGTTGGCCTTCGTCTTGTTGGGAGACGGCCTCCGTGACGCCCTCGATGTAAAGCTCAAGGAGTAGCAGTGGCCCCTCTTCTTGAAGTCGACGATCTTCATATGCACTTCTTCACCCGTGACGGTGTCGTCAAGGCCTGCGACGGTGTGTCGTTCACCTTGGAGGCGGGACGGACCCTGGGGGTGGTGGGCGAGTCCGGCTCGGGCAAATCGGTGACCGCCATGACTATCATGCGGCTTATCCCGGAACCACCCGGGAAGGTCGTCAGCGGGGATATCCGGTTCAAGGGCGAGAGCATCCTTACCATGGGTGAGAAGGAGCAGCGCAAACTGCGTGGCGACCGCATCGCCATGATCTTCCAAGATCCAATGACGTCTCTCAACCCGGTGTACCGCGTGGGCCAGCAGATCGCGGAGCCGCTACGACTCCACAAGGGCATGACACGAAAGGAGTCGTGGGCTGCCGCCGTGGAACTCCTCGACCGGGTGGGCATCCCCCAAGCGGAGGAGCGGGCGCGCAACTATCCGCACGAGTTCTCGGGAGGCATGCGACAGCGGGCCATGATCGCGATGGCGCTGGCCTGCGGCCCTGACATCCTGATAGCCGACGAGCCGACGACCGCCCTCGATGTGACCATCCAGGCGCAGATCTTGGAACTCATGCAGGAGATCCAGCAGCGCACCGAATCGGCCATCATCATGATCACGCACGACCTGGGCGTCGTGGCCGACATGGCCGATCACATCATGGTGATGTACGCGGGCAAGCCCGTGGAGTACGGCCCCTCAGACGAGGTTTTCTACAACCCTCTACATCCGTACACGTGGGGCCTCCTGGAGAGCCTCCCGCGCCACGACGTGGACGACAAGGGAGCCCTGTGCCCCATCAACGGCCAGCCGCCGAGCCTCATCAACCTTCCTCCGGGGTGCGCGTTCAACCCCCGCTGCGCCTATGCCCGGCCGGAGTGCCTGGAGGCCATCCCGCCCCTGGTGGAGATAGAGAACGGCCACAGTTCCGCCTGCCTGTTCGCGGGCGACATCGACTTCATCTGTCAGTTCGAGAATCGCGTCAAGCGGGGCGACGCCGGTACGGGAGTGGGTGAATAGGTGGCGGCCCTCCTCGAAGTCGAATCGCTCGTCAAGCACTTCCCGGTGAACCAAGGGGTCCTGCTCTCCAAGCTGGGCAAGTCGGTGAAGGCGGTAGATGGCGTCTCTTTCTCGGTGGAGCAAGGGGAGACCCTGGGCTTGGTGGGTGAGTCGGGGTGCGGGAAGTCGACTACGGGACGTTGCATCAACAGGCTGCTCGATCCTACGTCGGGCAACATCCAGTTCGAGGGTACCGATGTCCGCAAGCTGCGTCGCAAGGAGTTGAAGGCCTACCGCCGCGACGTGCAGTTCATCTTCCAAGATCCGTACGCGTCTCTCAACCCGCGCATGACGTTCGGCGAGATCATGTCCGAGCCGTTGGTTATCTACGGCGTGGGAACGCGTAAGGAGCGGCAGGACCGCTGCAAGGAGATGCTCGAGACGGTGGGGCTCAACCCCGAGCACATCAATCGCTACCCGCACGAGTTCTCGGGCGGGCAGCGCCAGCGCGTCGGCATAGCCCGCGCTCTCATGCTGCGGCCCAAGATGATCATCTGTGACGAGCCCGTCTCGGCTCTCGATGTGTCGATTCAGGCGCAGATCATCAACCTTCTGGAGGAACTCCAGGAGGAGTTCGGGCTCACATACCTCTTCATCGCTCACGACTTGGCGGTCATCCGGCATATCTGCGACCGCGTGGCCGTCATGTATCTTGGGAAGATCGTGGAACTGGGGGGTTGGAGAGAGGTCTACAACACTCCCAATCATCCGTATACCCAGTCGCTGCTGTCGGCGGTGCCGGTCCCCGATCCCGAGAAGCAACGCCAACGCGCGCGCATCATCCTGCAGGGTGATGTCCCGAACCCCATCGATCCGCCGAAGGGCTGCCGTTTCCATACGCGGTGCCCCATCGCGGAGTTCCCGAAATGCTCCGAAGAGGATCCACCTTTCCGCAAGGTGGCCGAAGGCCACTACGCAGCCTGCCATTTCGCAAAGTCCTTCCCCATCCCTGAGAGTGTGATCCGGGATGCGCGTGTTATGCAGGGCGAGGACGAGTAGAAGCGGTATACTTCTGTAGCAGCCCGGGTAGCCGCGGGAGCGCACGCTTTTGTGGGTTTTCGAGGAAAGTCCGGACACCGTAGAGCAGGGTGCTGGATAACGTCCAGCGGGGGAAACCCTAGGGAAAGCGCCACAGAAATTACACGGCACGCCGGCAAGTCCGGTTGCAAAGGTGAAATGGTGCGGTAAGAGCGCACCGGCGCCGTGGTGACACGGCGGCCAGGCAAGCCCCACCCGGTGCAAGGCCGAATAGGGAGGCGCTTGAGGGTTGCTCGCCCGAAGCCTCCGGGTTGGCCGCACGAGCCGTCCGGCAACGGCCGGCCTCAGATAGATGGCTACCCCGCAGACCGTGATGGCCTGCCAGACAGAATCCGGCTTACAGGGCTGCTACCGCGGGGGCTCCTTCCAATTGGAGGGAGCCTCGGCCATATTGGTGTATATATGGGCCATACGGCGGCGAGGCAAGAGGAGGTCGGCGGTGAGTCAGAAGCGAGTGGTCATCATGGGGGCCGCGGGGCGCGACTTCCACAACTTCAATGTGGTGTATCGCAGCGATCCCGGAGTGAAGGTGTTGGCCTTCACTGCAACCCAGATCCCGCATATCGACCGGCGCCGCTATCCCCCCGAGTTGGCCGGCCCGCTCTATCCGGAGGGCATCCCCATCATTCCCGAGAGCGCGCTCGAGACTCTCGTGCGCAAGCAGTCGGTGGATGAGGTGGTGTTCGCCTACAGCGACGTGTCGCATGAGTACGTCATGCACCAGGCGTCGAGGGTCCTTGCCATGGGGCCCAAGTTCTCCCTGCTGGGTCCCGACAGTACGGCCATCCCCTGCGAGGTCCCTGTCATCTCGGTGCTGGCGACCCGCACCGGGGCCGGCAAGAGCCCCACGTCGCGTTTCGTCGCCAGCCTTCTGATGGCGCACGGGGTCACGCCGACGGTGATCCGCCATCCCATGCCGTACGGAGATCTCGTGGCTCAGCGCGTGCAGAGATTTGCCGACTTGGAGGATCTCGATCGAAATGAAGCCACGGTGGAGGAGCGGGAGGACTACGAACCGCATATCCGACGTGGTCTGGTCGTGTGGGCGGGGGTGGATTACGAGGCGATCGTGGCCGAGGCCCAGAAGGATGCCTCCGTGATCATCTGGGATGGAGGTAACAACGACTTCTCGTTTCTACGCTCCGATCTCGAGATAGTGGTGGTGGACCCCATGCGGGCCGGTCACGAGCTCTCTTACCATCCGGGAGAGATGAACCTCCGCAGGGCCGACATCGCCGTGATCAGCAAGGTGAACAGCGCGTTTCCACACGATGTGGACGCGGTGACGCGCAACATCCAAGAGGTCAACCCGCGGGCCATGATCGTGCAAACAGACACGGTCGTGAGTGCGTCCGACCCGGGAATGATAAGGGGCAAGACCGTCCTCGTGGTCGAGGATGGGCCTACGCTCACGCATGGGGGCATGGTGACGGGGGCCGGGGTGGAAGCCGCGAAGCACTTCGAAGCCGAAGCCATCGTGAACCCGCGGCCCTACGTGCAGGGCGAGCTTGCCGAGACGTATGTGAACTTTCCTCACCTTGGCCCGATACTTCCTGCCCTCGGTTACTACAAGGAGCAACTCGAAGACCTGGAAGCGACCATCAACGCGGTCCCTGCTGACGTAGTGGTGAGTGCGACGCCCTTCTCTTTGGGGAGCCTTCTGGAGCTCAACAAGCCTCTGGTGCAGATCACCTATGAGTTGTCGGAGCGTGAAGAGCCGCGTCTCTCCGACCTCGTACGCTCGTTCCTTTGGAAGCAGGGTCTCGCCGGCTGACCAGGCGAGTGCTCGGTTTCAGGCCGCACCGCAGTGGGTAGGAGGGCTAAAGAAAGCGAACAGAGGAGAGGGAGAACCAGATGGCCTTCAAGTTGCCCGATCTGCCGTATGACGCGGCGGCGCTCGAGCCCTACATCAGTGCGGAGACTCTCGAGTTTCACCACGGCAAGCACCACAGGGCCTATGTGGACAACGTCAACAAGTTGATCCAAGACGCCGATTTGGGCTACGAGACCCAGGCCGATCTTGAGGGGATCATCCTCTCTTCCGACGGCGCCCTGTTCAACAACGCCGCGCAAGTGTGGAACCACAGTTTCTACTGGCAATGCATGAAGCCCGGCGGTGGCGGCGTACCTATCAGAGAATTGGCCGATGCCGTCGAGCTCGCCTTTGGATCGTACGAGGGCTTCCGCACGCAGTTCACCGAGGCGGCCATGGGTCAGTTCGGGTCGGGCTGGGCTTGGTTGGTGGTGGAGAACGGGGCTCTCAAGATCACCAAGACCGGCAATGCGGACCTTCCTCTGAAGCACGGGCAGACTGCGCTGCTGACGATCGACGTTTGGGAGCACGCCTACTACATCGACTACCGCAATCAGAGAGCCAAGTACATCGAGGCGTTCTTGGGCGGGTTGGTCGACTGGGACTTCGTAGCCGCCAATTTCGCAAACTTGCGCTGACGTTTCGGGGTAGGTCGCCCCTTTGGTAGAATCCACCCTGGCCTGACACCTGGTCACGGCCGCCTTCCGCCGTGAGAGGAGTCTCAGGGATGGATCCGAGTGCCTGACGGAGAGAAGATGAGCGTTCGCACCATGCTGGTGCTGACGCTCCCCACCCTGGGCTTCTCTACCGGACTATCGTTGGTGACCACCTACCTACCGGTCATTCTCGACCGGTACACGCATTCGGCTACCCTCATCGGGTTCGCGATCGGGGGAGAGGGCATATTCTCGTCGCTCATCCCGATCTGGGTCGGAGTGCTCAGCGATCGCATCTGGACCAGGCGCTGGGGCCGGCGTTCACCCTTCATGATCTTCGCCGCGCCCTTCATGGCGGCGTCGTTGATGTTGGCGCCGTTCCAACCGGGATACGTGCCGATAGCCGTGTCGACCTTCGTGTTCTTTGCGGCCTACCATTTCTACACGTCACCGTACCAGTCGCTCATCGCCGACGTGACCCCTGCGGGAAGCCACGGGAAAGTGCAGGGATACCAGTCGTTCCAACGCGGTGGTGGGATGTTCATGGGCATGGTGGTAGCCGGCATGCTCTTCTATCGGTGGGAGCCGCTGCCATTCATCATCTGTAGCGTGATGATCATGGTGTTCACGTATTTCACGGTCGTCAAGATACGCGAGCCCGAACCGGAACGTGCCGCACTCCCGCCGCGCCAAGGTCTCTGGGGTGAGGCGAAACGCGTGCTCTTCTCGGTGCGAGACGATAAGGCGATCCGGCGTTTCATGGTGGCGGCGTTTCTGTGGGAATCGACGCTGGCGGCACTGCGGCCGTTCATCATGCTCTATTTCATCAGGACCCTGCATTCCACAGAGCAGGTGGGGGCGCTGCTACTGGGTCTGGTGGGCGTGACCTATATGATCGCCGGGATATCCAGCGGGTACCTGGCCGACAAATACGGTCGTCTGCGGGTTATGCGCGTGGGTCTGTGGGTGTATCTGGGCGGGTGCCTGTTAGGGACCTTCATAAGCGACATCAAGTGGGCTTTCATCTTCCTGCCATTGTTCGGGCTGGGCGGATCGATAGTCCTGACCCTGCCGTACGCCATCCTCATTCGACTCATGCCCAAGGAGCACATCGGACAGTTCACCGGTATGTTCTCCATGATGCGGGGACTGGCCAACATAATCGCGCCCGTTGTGGCAGGTGGCGCCATCGATATCGCGAGCAAGATCTTCCATCCTGGGTTCTACGATGGCCGCCAGTACGCGGCCATCTGGTTGGTCTCGGCTCTGATGATCGGCATCTCGCTGTTCTTCTTCCGGGGGGGCGGGAAGGAAGATATCGTGAACGTTTAGGCCTCCACCATGGGGGGCATAGGTCGTTTGAAGGGTCGTCACGAAGAGGGCGCGGCCCTGTTGTCGAGGAGGCCGACATGAAGCCGCAGACGGGCACACGCCAGGAAGGACAGAGCACGGCAAAGCAGCAGACCGTCTCCCGCGAGGAGGCTGCGGGTAGGTCCATTGAGTCTCTCGGTGCGTTCGAAGCCAGGGTGGTCGAGAGCCTACGGACGGCTGCGACCGGTCTGACGGGAAAGCAACTCGAAGCGAGGTTGGACGACTCGTCGGTAGACATTGAAGGGCTACTGGCCGGGCTGGTGAGGCGCAGGGTCATTTGTCGTCTCAACACGCTCATACCGACATATTCGCTACGCGACCCCAGCGGGAAGGTCGATGCCGAGTAGTCTCCGGCGCTTCGGCCGAGGACTGTGGGGTGGTATCAAGCACGTGGCGGGCGGAGTCTACCGCCATGACGGTCTAGGCCTCGCCGCCCAGGTGGCCTACAGTACGCTCTTCAGTCTCTTTCCCTTCCTGCTCTTCCTGAACGCTCTGGCTACCTTCATCCCCTCGCTGAGATTGAATGACTGGCTGTTGGCGGGCCTGCGGAACCTCATCAATACGGACAGTGAGCTGTACCGCATCGTCGAGGAGAACGTGTTCGGCGAGATCGGCGCGACGAGCGCCACCCTGCTCTCCATAGGCGTGGTGCTGACCCTGTGGAGCGCTTCGGCCGCCGTCATGGTGCTGATCAAGGCGGTCAACAGCGCCTACGGACTCGAGGAGAGGCGCTCCTGGTACAGAAGACGGGGCATGGCGGCCGGGCTCGCAGTGGCGGGAGCCGTACTGATACCCGTGAACGTGATCCTTCTGGTTTTTGGCTCGTGGATAGGCAAGGAGATCGGCGAGAGGGCGGGATATGATTCCGCGGCCCACGCCCTATGGACCGGACTGCGCTGGCCGGTGGTCATCGTTCTATTGGTGATGATCATGGGCGGGTTCTTCTACGTCGCGCCAAGCGCTCGTCAGAAATGGTACAGCGTGCTGCCCGGGGCGTTCTTCTCCGTGGCGGGTATCATGCTGGCGTCGGTGGGTCTCTCGTGGTTCGTCAGCCAGAGCATCTGGCAGGTCCGTTGGCTCACGTACGGCGCCATCGGCATCGTGATCGTCCTGCTGTTCTGGGCCTTCCTCATCGGACTCATGGTTCTGATCGGGGGGGAGATCAATGCCGCCGTGCGCAGTGCTGTGGAGGGCCGGGAGGCCAAGAGCGCTCCGCAGGGCACGAGCGAGGGTCTGGTAGAATCGGCTGACGATGAGTGAGATAGAAGCGCACATCCCCGACGGCCGGCCAATAGGGGTGTTCGACTCGGGGGTGGGTGGTCTCACGGTGCTCCACGAGTGCCTTGTCAATCTTCCGCACGAGGATTTCATCTATCTGGGCGATACGGCGAATTTCCCTTATGGGCCGAGGCGACTCGCCGACGTCCGCCGCCTTGCATTCGCGAATGCCGAGGCGCTCATCGGCCTTGGTGTCAAGCTGATCGTGGTGGCATGCAACTCGGCCGCTTCGGCTGCTCTGCCCCAGTTGCAGGCCTCGTTCACGACACCCATGGTGGGCGTCGTCATGCCGGGGGCGCGGGCGGCGGTGCAGGCCACTCGTGAGCGGCGGATAGGAGTCATGGCCACAGAGGCTACCGTGCGGTCTGGCGCCTATCAGAACGCACTGCAGTCCCTTGACGCGGGTCTTGAGGTGTTCGCCGTGGCTTGTCCGCGCCTTGCCCCTCTCATACAAGACGGGGACGTCTTCTCAGAGGAGGTGGAGCGGGCCGCCCGGGAGTACACAGCGTCGCTGAAGCAATCGAGTGTCGACACGGTCATCCTTGGCTGCACGCATTACCCGCTCATCACGCCGATGCTGCGTCGACTGTTCGGCCCCAGAGTGACTCTGATCAACTCAGCCGAAGAGACGGCGCGCGAGGTGGAGGAGATACTGGCCCGCAAGGGGACCGGTAACGCTCTGGGCCGAGAGGGCGACTACCGCTTCTTCGCCAGCGGCGACACTGAGGAATTCAAGGAGGTGGGCGCACGCTTCCTACAACTACCCATACGAGGAGTGGATCGGGTATGACTGATGGCAGCAGACCAGGGACACGCGGGCCGGCCGATATCCGGCCGCTCAAGATCACACCGGACTTCGTGAGCACGGCGGATGGGTCGGTGCTCATCGAGCTGGGCGGCACGCGGGTCCTGTGCTCCGCTCAAATAGTCAACGGGGTCCCCGCGTGGCGGCGTGGAAGCGGGCTTGGTTGGATGACGGCTGAGTACTCACTCCTTCCCAGCTCGACGCGAGAACGGACTCCGCGCGAGGCCGTGCGGGGCAGACAAGACGGAAGGACCGTTGAGATACAGCGTTTCATAGGACGCAGCCTGCGGGCGGTGGTCGATCTCTCCGCGGTCGGCGACCGCACGATCTATATCGACTGCGATGTCATCGAGGCCGACGGCGGCACGCGCTGCGCGTCGGTCGCCGGAGCCTACGTGGCTCTGCATCTTGCCCTGAAGAGGGCGGTGGACTCCCGGCTCATACGTAGTCTGCCGCTGGAAGACTCGGTGGCGGCGGTGAGCGTGGGAGTGGTGGGAGGCATGCCGGTGGTCGATCTGGAGTACGAAGAAGACTGTGTGGCCGAGGTGGACATGAATGTCGTCATGACCGGCAAGGGCCGACTCATAGAAGTGCAGGCCACGGCTGAGGGCAAACCCTTCGAGCGGAGCGTGCTCGACGAGCTCCTTGCCCTGGCCGAGCAAGGGGTGGCCCGCATCAAAGAAGCGCAGATGCAGGTCATCGCCGATACCTACGCCGCTCAGTTGAGGAGCGAGACCCAGTAGTGGCGGTGCCTCTCGAGATGGTGGTCGCCACAGGCAACCCAGGAAAGGCCCGGGAGTTCGGGCGCTTGTTGGGCCCGAGCGTGGATGTCCGGCCTATGCCCGCAGCGATCACGCTGCCGGAGGAGACGGGCGCGACGTTCAGAGAGAATGCGCGTATCAAAGCGGAGTCGGTGTTTGTCGCTCTGGGGGGGAAGGTGGCGGTCTTGGCGGACGACTCCGGCTTGGAGGTCGCGTCCCTGGGAGGCCGGCCGGGCGTACTGTCCGCGCGCTTCGCGGGGGAGGCCGCGGTCGATGCGGACAATGTCGGCCTGGTTCTGGAACAACTCTCCGGCCAAGAGGACAGAAGGGCGCGATTCGTGTGCGCTCTCTGTCTCGCACTCCCGGTCGACCACGCACGCTCGGGTGGGGAGTGCGATAGTGAGAGTGCGCCGCAAGTGGTGGAGGTGGAGGGTGTGAGCTACGGGACCATGACGGCCGCACCACGGGGGACCGGCGGGTTCGGGTACGATCCCATCTTTCAACCCGACGGGTGGACGGCTACGCTGGCCGAGGCCTCCCCGGAAGAGAAGGACGCAGTCTCGCATCGCGGGGTGGCCGCCCGCCTGCTTCTGGAGCGACTGCGCGAAATGGGGTGGTAGGCTCGTGGACCTTGATTCTTTTGCCGAACTGGTGGCGGAAGCGATAGATTCTCTGCCCCAGGAGTTCTTGGACCGTCTGGAGAACGTGCAGGTGGACATAGAGGAATGGCCCTCGCCTGATGATCTCGACTCGGTAGGGCTCAAACCGGGTGACAGACGGCACCTACTTGGTCTCTACCATGGTGTTCCCCTGACGTCCCGCACGAGCTATTACATGGCTTTTCCAGACCGCATCACGATCTTTCAGAAGCCCATCGAGTTGGCGACCGGCAACGATGACGAGAGGATCAGAGAACAGGTGCGGCACACGGTGGTGCACGAGATAGCGCACTATTACGGCATCGATGATGAGCGTTTGGAGGAGTTGGGGGCTTACTAGGAGGGAGGCGCCGGCGCCGCTGCGCGATCCGGCACAGGTGAGGACGCGGTGAGGAGATCGTTACCGGGCGAGCCTTCGAGCGAGATCGAGCAGGATGTGGCGATCGCTCGGTCTCATGCGCCGCGCAAGATGAGATAATTCCCGTGTCTCCGCGTCCTCTTCGGCCACGTCTTCCAGACTGAGCTGCTCCGGCTGAAGGAAGGGGTCTTCGTCGTCCAAGGCGGCGTGGTAGAGGAGTTCGCGGGCGGGGACGCCGAGTGCATCGGCGATGGCTTCGATGACGTCGGTGGTAGGGTTCTTTCGGCCCTTCTCGATGTCGCCCAGATAGCTCTTGGACACCCCCGACTCATCGGCCAAGGCCTGAAGCGTGAAGTCTCGGTCTGAACGAAGTCGGCGGACGGTGAGTCCTATGTAGTCGGCAAGTCGCCTCTGCGCCACTGTTTCACACCGAAGTCCGAGGGTTGCATAGATGCGGAGCCAGCAAACCGTACGCCCTGCAGTGTATGAGGTGGCATGCGAGAATGCAACCAGAACGATAGAGGGAGTGAGGTTATGGAGAATCCGATCCTCTATGTAGATCCATGGTCTGGGGTCTCCGGCGACATGCTTCTCGCGGCTGTGCTGGATACCGATGGGGATGCGGGGCGTCTCGAAGCGGTGTTTCGGGAAGCGGTGGGCGCCCTGGCTCTGGAGGGCACCGAGGTCGGCATCGTCCGCGACATGGAACGGGGCGTGTCATGCACCCGAGTCAGAGTAGACGACGGTGGTGCGCCACCCCTCCGCCACCTCGCCGATATGGAGTCGATCATCGATTCCGCTGGTCTTTCGGAGACGGTCAAGACACGCTCCATCAAGGCACTGAGACGGCTGGCGGAGGTGGAAGCGGCCGTGCATGGGTGCTCGGTGGACGAGATCCACTTCCATGAAGTCGGCGCGTTCGATACGCTGGTGGACGTTGTCGGGACGTTCGCGTTGGTGGAAGCTCTGGGGATCACCCGCGTTATGGTGGGTCCCATCCCAGTGGGCGGCGGCTACGTCGAGATCGCTCACGGCCGGATGGGGGTCCCGGCGCCGGCGACGACCCGCCTGCTGCATGGCTACGATCTTGTCGGCGGCCCGGAGATGCGAGAGCTCACAACTCCCACCGGCGCGCTGCTGGTGGGTGAATTGGGGGCGACAGGCGGCCCCATTCCGCCGATGCGGATAGAGCGGGTGGGTTATGGGGCCGGCTCCATGAAGCTCGAGGGTGGCCCGAACGTCCTCCGGGTGCTCGTGGGTCACACGGGAGAAGGCGGGGGGACGGGAGCCGCTCGCGACGGTGTGCCAGACGAACAAGTTGTGGAGCTTCAGACGAATCTTGACGATGTCTCACCTGAGGTCATCGGTCATGCGTGTGGGGTGCTGCGTGACGGGGGCGCCCTTGATGTATGGGTGGTACCCGGCTATATGAAGAAGGGCCGCCCGGGCGTGGTCCTACATGCATTGGTCGAAGCGCAGAAGGAGACGGCTGTCACCACATGCATCTTTGAAGAGACGGGCACACTGGGCGTGCGACGCAAGGTGATAGACCGGCACACAGCCGAGCGGGGTTTCACGAGCGTGCTGGTGAGCGGGAACGTGGTTCGCGTCAAATGGGGCCGTTGGCAGGATAGGCTCGTAAGCCTGGCGCCGGAGTACGAGGACGCGGCGGCCGTGGCCGGGATGACAGGCGTACCGTTGAAGGACGTCATGCGATCGGCTGTTGCGATCGCTCGTGAAAAGCTCGATGAGACCTCATTATCAGGCGCGCTCGTGGAACCTCCGGACACAGGGAGATGAGAGATGGCTAAGGGACTCCACCCCGAACGGAGCAGTGGGGTGTCGTTCGTCGAACGGTTGCCCGCGGCCGACTTTCCGCTGCGCCTCGTAGACCTCGACCTCACAGCCTCGAGCCCGAGGGACTCGAGAAGCGACCGGGCACGGTTCGAAGACGGGCTGTGTGAGGCTCTGGGTAGCCCCGAAGTGAACGTGCCGGTCTCGGTCGTGCGTGAGTTGGCCGACATCCTCGCGGCGTCCGATCGCAAGGTCACCGTCACAGTGCGCTCCTCGGGCGAGGCCGGAGAGAGGTGGGAGGCCACTCGGGTGCGATCCTCCGCGGATCCTGCACCGTGGTATCTGGCCGTGCTCGACCTGGGTCCGGCCCGCGTCTGGGGTCAGTTGCTCGACGGTGAGACGGGGCGAGTCATAGTCACGGCTATGGGGGACGGCCCTGCAGAAGTCATAGAGAGAATGGGGCTGCGCTGCGGCGCCGTCAAGGGCAGCATAGAACACGTAGTGATAGCTGGGGGCAGGGCCGTGGTCGACAGGTTCCTCGGCACGGGACCACTGCGGTTGCCCGCCGATCCCCACGTGTTGCCCGTGCCGCCGTCGGGCATGGTAGCGGCGTCGGAGCTGGGCCTGGAGGGGTACGTATCGGCCGGCGCCGTGGTGGTGGCAGTTCCCGGCGCGGGCGAGTCTCTCGGGGGAGATGCCGTGGGTGGCGCCGTCGTGTCCGGTATCGCCAACGGCGAAAGCGTTTGCTTGTACATCGACATCGGGCCGGAGGGCGCAGCAATAGTAGGTAACCGGGAGGGGCTGGTGGCCGCTTCACTGCCGTCGGGGCCTGTCTTCGAGGGCGGCGGGCTGAGTAACGGGGTGGGGGCTGTTCCCGGGGCGATCGAAGGCGTGACCATCGATCCCCGCAGCCTCAAGGCGGCGGTGAGCACGATCGACGATGCAGCCCCGGTGGGTCTTTGCGGGGCGGGAGTCATCGAGACGGTGGCCGGACTGTTGCGGGCCGGCATTGTCCGGACCGACGGCCGTTTTGACGCAACGGCGAGTTCCCCCAGGCTTCGCAAGGCTGAAGGGCAGTGGGAGTTCGTGCTGGTTCCGGCCGTCGGCTCTGGGACGGGTGCCGATATCGTGATCACCGAGTCTGACCTGGAGGGGGTCATGCAGACCAAGGCTGCGGTCTACGCGGGCATGACGGCCCTCCTGAAGGCCGCCTCTCTGGATTGGGCTCAACTTCACAAGATCCTCATCGGCGGGATGCCGGGGCGGCGGCTGGGCATAGAGGGGGCCATGGCTATCGGTCTCTTCCCACAACTCGAACCCGGCCGGTTCGAATTCATCGGTAACGCATCTCTGCTGGCCGCTCGAGCGGTGGCCACTTCGAGAAGGCTGACGGGTAGGGCCGGGCAGATCGCTGCCGCCTTGAGGACCGTGGATCTTACAGGCGACCCGCTCTTTCAGGCGGAGTATGAGGCGGCGCTGCTTATGCCCCAGCCCGGTGGTCGAGGGTCCGGGACCGCCGGTGGGCGGATGTGAGCGGGTCGCTGATGCCACCGGAGGCAGAATTGTCGCACGTATCCAAGGCCCCCAGGTCTGTGCCGGGCGGACCGGGACGGAAGCCTGAATGGCTGAAGAAGCCGTTGCCCGATTCGCGCTCTCTGCGGCGGATGGAAGCCCTTCTGCGCGACCGGCGGCTCCACACGGTCTGCGAGAGCGCGCTATGTCCCAACCTGGGCGAATGCTTCGGACGGGGTACGGCCACCTTCCTGATCATGGGCGACGTCTGCACACGCGGCTGCAGGTTCTGTGGCGTGTCGAAGGGGTTGGCGTCGGCTCTGGATCCAGAGGAGCCGCATAACGTCGCCGAGGCGGTCGCCTCTCTGGGCTTGCGGCACGTGGTGATCACGTCTGTGACGCGGGACGACCTGAGCGATGGGGGCGCGGCGCACTATGTGGCCACAGTGAGAGCCGTCAGGGCGCGTAACCCCGGGGTCACGGTTGAGGTACTCGTCCCGGACTTCTTAGGACGGGTGCACGATGTCGATGTGGTTCTCGCCGAGGCGCCTGAGGTTTTCAACCATAACGTCGAGACTGTTCCGCGTCTCTATCCCACGGTGCGCCCCCAGGCGGACTATAAGCGATCGCTGCAGGTCTTGAGCCGGGCGGCGACCCGCCGGACGGGACTGACCAAGACGGGCTTGATGGTGGGATTGGGTGAGAGCGGCGGGGAAGTATCGGAAGTCCTCAAAGATGTAGCCGCCTTGGGGGTCGACGTTGTGACCATCGGCCAGTACCTCCGACCGTCAAAGGACCACATCCCAGTGGCGGAATACGTGCGCCCGGAGGTCTTTGCGGCCTATCGCGAGACAGGTGAAGCGCTCGGGCTGCAGGTGCATGCTGCACCATTGGTGAGGAGCTCATACCACGCGGCTGAGAGCCTCGAAACGGCGCGCCGGGGCAAAGCCGGACGCGAACCTCTGTATTCTGAGGCTGACGCCGAGCTACAATAGCTCGGACCATGGAGGATCGGCATTATGACTAGCAAGGCTACTGAGAGCGACACAGCTGAGCAGGGATTGGAGGAGCGGTTCGACGAGCTCCTCGATCATTACAGAGGCGAGAAGGGGGCATTGGTCCCTCTCCTGCAGGGTGCGCAGGAGATTTTCGGCTATCTGCCCGAACCGGTGATGCGACGCGTGGCGGAGGCGTCCGGCGAGCCATTGAGCAAGGCTTTGGGGGTCGCCACGTTCTACGCGCAGTTCAGGTTGCGGCCGCACGCCAAGCACACCATCCGCTGTTGTCACGGTACCGCATGCCACGTCTCGGGCGCGGCCCGGATCTCGGAGGAGATCGAGAAGTACCTCGGCATCCACGCTGGAGAGAACACGGCGGACATGCTCTACACGATCGAAGAGGTCCACTGTGTGGGCGCATGCGGGATGGCTCCGGTGGTCATGATCGACGACCGTGCCCACGGAAAACTCACGCCGGACAAAGCCGTGGACGTCGTGCAGGCGTTTCGGGCACAGGTCGAGGGAGACGGCTCGGGGGCCACCAACGGTGGCTCGGCCGATGACGGTGGGGAGGCCGACGCATGACGACCGCTCAGCGCACTCTCATCAAGCCCGAGCCTCAGCGGCCTCGTGTGACCGAGCCCGACGTCGACATACGCATCTGCCTGGGAACGGGCGGCGTGGCGGCGGGCAGCCGTGAGGTGTTGCAGGCTTTTGAAGAGGAGGTGGAGCGGACGGGGGTGCTGGCCCTCATCCGCCCGCGGGAGGACACGTGCTCGGGGCGGTCCGCGGCGGTGACGGGGACGGGTTGCCAAGGCCTCTGCGCCATGGACCCCCTTGTAGAGATACATCTGCGCCGGAACGGGAGCAAGTCGAAGGTGACGTATGGCCAGGTGACCCCCGCCATGGTGCCCGAGATCATGAGCAAGCACATCCTGGGGGGCGAGCCTATCGAGAAGTGGCTTGTCCTTACCGACGAGGGTCCCACGGAGTACAACGCCTTCTTCGACGGCCAGGAGAAGCTCACGCTACGCCATGTGGGCATCATCGATCCTGAGGACATCGACGACTACCTGGAAGCAGGCGGCTATCAGGCTCTGTACAAGGTGCTCTCCACTATGACCCCTGCCGAGGTGATCGACGAGATCAAGCGCTCGGGTCTTCGAGGGCGTGGGGGTGCCGGCTTTCCCACCGGTCAGAAGTGGGAGTTCGCGGCGGGGTATAACTCGCCTGACGGGGTCAAGTACTTCATCTGCAACGGTGACGAAGGCGATCCCGGTGCTTTCATGGATTGCTCGGCCTTGGAGGGCGAGCCTCACGCCGTCTTCGAAGGCATGGCTATAGGCGCATATGCGATCGGCGCCTCGGTGGGCTACATGTACGTGAGGGCCGAATACCCGTTGGCCCTGCGTCGCATCAAGATAGGGCTGAAGGCGGCTGAAGAGCGGGGTCTCATCGGCGACAACATCATGGGCTCCGACTTCTCGTTCCACATAAGGCTGAAGGAGGGCGCAGGGGCGTTCGTATGCGGTGAAGAGACCGCTCTCATGCAGTCCATCGAGGGCGAGCGGGGCATGCCCCGTCTGCGGCCACCCTTTCCGGCGGAGTCGGGTCTCTGGGAGCGCCCTTCCAACATCAACAACGTCGAGACGCTTGCAGTCGTGCCCTGGATCATCGAGAACGGAGCCGATGCGTTCGCCGCTCGTGGGTATGAGAGGTCAAAGGGAACGAAAGTCTTTGCCCTTGCCGGAAAGGTGAATCGCACCGGTTTGGCCGAGGTGCCGATGGGCATGACACTCCGTGAAGTCATCTTCGGCATCGGTGGGGGGGTCAAGAACAACAAGAAGTTCAAGGCCGTCCAGATGGGTGGGCCTTCGGGCGGTTGTCTGCCTGAATCGATGCTCGATCTGCCTGTGGACTACGAGACCATCAATCAGACCGGCGCCATCGTGGGGTCGGGCGGCATGATCGTCATCGACGAAGACAACTGCATCGTCGATACGGCTCGCTATTTCCTGAGTTTCACGCAGCAGGAAAGCTGCGGCAAGTGCCCGCCGTGCCGCATAGGCACGAAGCGGATGCTCGACGTGCTCAACAAGATCTGCGACGGCAAGGGCACCCTCGCCGACATAGATTTCCTCGAGGAGATGGCGGCCCAGGTCAAGGTCGGGTCGCTGTGCGCCTTGGGAGGTACGGCGCCGAATCCGGTGCTGACCGCGCTCAAATACTTCCGCGATGAATTCGAAGAGCACGTGGTCGACAAGAAATGCCGGGCGGGCATCTGTACCGCACTCGTCCGTTACTCCATCGATGCAGAGGCCTGCACGGGATGTCGGGCCTGCGTGCGCGTGTGCCCGACAGGAGCCATCACCGGGGAACGCAAAGAGCCCCATGTACTCAATCAAGAACTGTGCATCAAGTGCGGCGCGTGTTACGAGAAATGCCGCTTCGACGCTGTGAGGAGGTCCTGATGTCCGCCGCCCAAACCACTGGGGTGCAAACGGTGACGCTCACCATCAACGGGCAGGAGGTCCAGGCGCAACCGGGTCAGACGATATTGGAAGCGGCGCAGGCTGTGGGTATCGACATCCCGACTCTGTGCTACGACCCTCGCCTGGAACCTTACGGCGCCTGCCGCATGTGCCTTGTTGAAGTGGAGGGGGCACGGGGTCCCATGGCGGCCTGCGGCACCGCGGTCCGCGAAGGCATGAAGGTCGAGACGCACACCGAGAAGATCCGTAGGATCCGCCGGTTCGTCCTCGAGTTGCTGCTCACCAACCACCCGCTCGACTGCCCGGTGTGCGAGGCCGCGGGCAACTGTAAGCTACAAGACTACGCTTACGAGTACCTGGTCGACATGGTGCCCTGGGGTTGGCGCGGTCCGTTGGCGGGCGAGCCTGGCGATCATCCCAACATCGCTCATTTCGGAGCGCGGTGCATCCTCTGCGGACGGTGCGTGCGCATCTGCCGGGAGGTCATGTCCATCGGCTGCTGGGGCTATCTCAACCGGGGGTACGACAGCGAGGTCGACACGCCGTATCGTCTGCCTCTGCAGGAGGTCGATTGCGTATCGTGCGGACAGTGCGTGAGCACGTGCCCGGTGGGAGCCATCGTAGGCCAGAGGAGCCCTCTTGGCGCCCGTGCATGGCAGACTGAGAAGACCGCCACGACCTGCTCCTACTGCGCCGACGGTTGTCGCTTGGTGTTGCACACGTACCAGGGAAAGGTCGTCAAAGTGGCCTCCGACGTGGGCGCGGGTCTCAACAACGGGAACCTGTGTGTCAAAGGTCGTTTCGGCATGGGCTACGCCGACTCGCCTGACCGCGTCACGGCGCCACTGGTGCGAAATGCGAAGAACGAGCTCGAAGAAGGGTCTTGGGAAGACGCGTTTGCCCGCATCAAAGACCGCGTCGGAGCCGTCCTCAACGATAAGGGCGGCAAGGGAGTCGCGGCGATCTGCGGCACCCACGCCACCAACGAGACCGCGTATCTACTGCAGAGGTTCATGCGCTCTGTCATAGGCAGCAACAACATCGATGCGATAGACCATGGCGACCAACTTGCCTCCGAACAGGCTCTCACAGCAGCCTTCGGCTCCTGCGCCGCGACCAATTCGCGCAAGGACCTGTCAGAGGCGGAGGCCATCCTCATCGTAGGAGCCAATCTGACCGAGTTCGACGCCGTGTTCGCTCTCGATGTCATCAAGGCCATCCGCTCCGGCAAGCCGGTCATCGTGATCGATCCGCGCACCACCGAGATCGCTGCGAAGGCGAGGCACCATCTGGCCGTGAAGCCCGGCACCGCACTGGCGGCTCTGCGCGGGATGATGAAGCACATCCTCGACCTGGGTCTGCAGGATGAGGAGTTCATCTCACAGCGCACTGAAGGTTTTGCCGACTTTGAGAAGTCACTCGCCGCGGTCGACGTGGCCGCCGAGGCTGATACATGCGGCGTGGATGCCGGGGCTCTGCGCGCTGCCGCCGAGGTTTTCGGGCGGGCCGGCGCAGCCGCGATCATCTACGCCCCCGGAACCACGCGCGGCGACATCGGCCGGGCAAGGGTGGCGGCGATCGCCGACTTGGCCTTGCTCACGGGGAACGTGGGGCGTCCAGGCACCGGTGTCTACCCGCTGCTTTCCGGGGCCAATTCCCAGGGCTTGGCAGACATGGGTGTGCGGCCCGACCGTCTCTCTGGGGGCGTGTCTCTGACCGACGCCGACGCAGTAGCCAAGGTCGAGTCCGCGTGGGGTGCCTCTTTGGCCGGGTTGCAGTCCGGCATCGGTATATCCGACATGGTCTCCGCCATCGAGAGCGGCGAGATCGACGCGCTCTACGTCCTGGGGGCCGATCCCGCGCTGGCGCTCGTCGACGAGAAGCGGGTGCGCAAGGCGCTCGACAAGGTGGGGTTCCTCGTAGTGCAGGACAGCTTCTTGAGCGACACCGCTCAGTATGCCGACGTCGTGCTACCGGCCGCCGTGGCCGCCGAGGACGACGGCAGCTTCACGAACGCCGAACGATTCGTGCAGCGGGTGCGGCCTGGTATCGCTCCCGCGGGTGAGAGCCGTCAGGATTGGCTGATCGTACAGTCTCTGGCGAAGAGGTTCGGGGCCGATTGGGCCTACGCACGCACCGCTGACGTCATGAGCGAGATAGCCGGAGTCACGCAGGCGTACAGTGGCGTGTCGTATGAGAGGCTCGAAGAGGGATGTGTGCAGTGGCCCTGTGAAGAGCCCGATTGTGCGGGAACGGGCATTCTGCATGCCAACGGCTTCGCGAGAGGTAAGGCGGCCTTCACTCCGGTGGAAGAGGGAGTGGCCACCGTACGTGAGCACCCCGAATTCCCACTGGCTCTGCTAACGGGTCCTGTGCGTGAGCATCACGGCACCGGCGTACGCACGCGGCGGTCCGCTGGAGTCACCAACTTGGTGGCGGAAGCAGTGCTGCAGGTGAGTTCGGAAGATGCGAAGACTCTTGGCCTGGCAAAGGGTGACCGGGTGGCGGTCTCCGCCCCGAACGGCGGCGTCGTGGAGACAACGGTGCACATCACTCCGTCCATGCCGGCGGGCGTGGTCTTCCTACCGGGGTTCTCTCCTGAAGCGCCGGTCACGCGTTTGATCGACGCCGAAGAAGCGGGTCTGACCGCGGTCAGGGTGCAACGCCTGGGTTAGGCGACGGGGCGTCACTCTTGTCGGCTTTCCGAGCCGACTCCCGGGCCTTCTCCGCCAGCGCCGCGAGACGGTCGACGACCAGACGGTTGATCGAGTCGTCGGGGTAGGTGCCCTTTGCCCCGAGCGATCCCGCGCGCACGCCGGTGAGGATGGTGATGCCTTCGTCTATGGTCGTCACCGGGTGGACGTGAAAACGGCCCTCGGCTATGGCGTCACGCACCGGTTTGCTCAACATGAGATTACGGACGTTGGCCTTGGGTATGAGGACACCCTGTTCTCCGGTCAGGCCTGTGGCTTCGCACACCGCGAAGTAGCCCTCGATCTTCTCGTTCACACCACCGATGGCCTGCACCTGGCCGCGCTGGTTGACCGAGCCGGTGACGGCCAAGCGCTGCTGGATGGGGACCCCCGACAGCGACGAGATCAGCGCGTACAACTCAGCCGAAGAGGCGCTGTCGCCGTCTACGCCCGAATACGATTGTTCGAACACCAGCCGCGCCGTCAGCGAGAGCGGTCCGTCGGGAGCGTATTTGGCCCCGAGGTAGCCCGCGAGTATCAGCACGCCTTTGGAATGGATGGGGCCACCCATGTCGACCTCGCGTTCGATGTCGATGACCTCTCCGTCGCCCAAGCGGTGGGTGGCGGTGATCCTGCTGGGTCGGCCGAACATGTAGTCGCCGATAGTGAGCACCGAAAGGCCATTGACCTGGCCGACGACCGTACCCCGGGTGTCGACCATCAGGGTGGCGTCGGTGATCATCTCGCGAACGCGCTCCTCGATCTGGCTTGAGCGATAGATGCGTTGGTCTATGGCCTTCTGTACATCCGTGCCGTCCACTACGACTTTCGCGCGAGGCTTCCGTCCGAGCCTGGCCCAGTACGTCGACTCCGTAAGCAGGTCGGCGACATCTACGAACCGCGTGGTCATCTTCCGCTGGTCTTCCACCAGGCGCGAGCAATGCTCTATCACCCGCGCCACTCCGCCCGGCGCGAACGGGGCGAGGTCGCGCTCCCGGCACACGTGGGCTATGAACCTGGCGTAGAGCCGTTCGTTGCGCCGGGTCCTTTGGATCTCAGTGTCGAAGTCGGCTCTCACCTTGAAAAGCTCTTTGAAGTCGGGATCTTGCGCGTGGAGCAAGTAGTAGATGTAGGGCTCGCCTATCAGGACGATCTTTGCCTTGAACGGGATGGGCTCGGGATCGAGAGTGGCGGTGGTGGCCAGCCCCATCTGCTGAGCCACGTCTTCCACCCGTATCTCGCCGGTCTTCAGAGTCCGTTTGAGCGCGTCCCACGAATATGGTTTCGTCAGCAGCTCGAGGGCCTCGAGCACTAAGAAGCCACCGTTGGCCTTGTGCAGGGCCCCCGGCTTGATCATGCTGAAATCGGTGAGCAGGGCGCCGAACTGCGCCTGGTGCTCCACCCGTCCCACGAGGTTCTGGAGCACGGGGTTGCTCTCTGTCACCACAGGCGCTCCGGTCTCGCCGGAATTGTCCACCAAGACGTTGATCTTGTATTTTCTGAAGGCGCCCTCGCCCTTCTGTCTGCCTGTCACGGCGATGCCCATGATGGTGACCGGCGTCTCGTCGTCGGACTTCTTGAATTCGTCGGCGTTATCGACGACATCGGCCAGGACGGCCTCGAGGTAGCCCACCATCTCCGGCACCGAGCGCCAACGCTCGCACACGTCGTCCACCAGGTGTTTCGCAGCAAACGTGGTGACCTCGCGGTCGAGTTCGCGGATGGCTTCACGTCCCGCTCGTTCGTCCTGCCTCACCAGGCGCATTATCTGCTGCAGCTCCTCGTTGAGCGTCTGCAGACCGTCATCGATGCGCTTCTGCTCGTCGGGTGGGAGGGCCTCGTAGCTCTCGCGCGACATGGTCTCGCCCTCCGCCGTTTTGGGTGCGAAGGCAAGCCCCGAGGGCGTGCGCACCATGACGAAGCCCGCGGCCTCCGCCTTCTCGCCGAGCAAGGCCAGCTTCGCGTCTTGTTTCTCGCTGATCTGTTGAGCGATGCCCCCCTTCTGCTTGTCGTACTCCTCACCTTCGAAGGCATGCGTGATGGCGGCCTGCAGGTCCTCCACGAGCTTTTCCATATCCTTGCGGAACCTCTGGGCTTTGCCCGCGGGCATTCGGACCGCGTTCGGCCGATGGGGCTGGGCGAAGTTGTGGACGTACACCCAGTCATCGGGGACGGTGCGGGAGGAGGCCTGCTTGGAAAGGAAGGTATAGACGGTGCTCGCCTTTCCGGTGCCCGTCGGCCCGGCGGCATAGATGTTGTAGCCGTCGTTGTGTATCCCCATCCCGAAAGCGACGGACGAGACTGCCCGGTCTTGACCGATGATGTCTTTGAGTTGGGGCAGGTCGTCCGTTGTAGAGAAGGCGAAGATCGAGGGGTCGCAGGCTCGGTAGACGTCGTTGGGGCCGAGCTCGCTCGGGACTTTCACCATGAGGCCCTCCGGTTCGGGTAGACGCGCAGCACACGCGCGGAGTGACGTGACGAGTCTACCCGAAGTGCCACAGACAGAACCAGAGAGAGTGTCCGAGGCGGGACTTGAACCCGCATGAGTTATGCACTCACTAGGCCCTCAACCTAGCGCGTCTGCCAATTCCGCCACTCGGACTTGCGTGGATGGGCAGCGGTGAGTATAGGGCCATGGGATTAGTGAGTCAACCGGCTTGGGCACCCTTGCCGTGGGCGAACAAGTGTTCTATACTCGACCCGGCCGAACGAATGTTCACCGGGGAGATGGCTATGGAGCTGCCAGACCGACAAGAGCGCATCTTAAGGGTCATCGAGGAAGCGGTCCGGTCGCAGGGCTACCCGCCCACCGTCAGGGAGATCGGCGCCGCCGTCGGTTTGTGTTCTCCCGCTTCAGTGCAGGGGCATCTTGCTGCGCTGGAGCAGATGGGGTATATCCGCAGAGGCAGCTCGAAGCGTCGTGCCCTGGAAGTCGTGCGGCCTATTACTCGCCCCAAGACCGAATCTGGCACAACTGGCACCACCATAGTTCCTCTGGTCGGCCGCGTGGCCGCTGGAGAGCCGCTGCTCGCTGAGCACAACATCGAAGAATCTCTTGACATCCCACGGTTCCTTGGCGACGGAGGCCCCTGCTTCGCCCTGAAAGTCACGGGAACCTCCATGGTCAACGCGGGCATCTTAGATGGAGACATTGTGGTAGTCCGCCAACAAGAGACCGCCGACGACGGAGATATCGTGGTAGCTCTTCTCGAAGACGAGGCGACACTCAAGCGATTCTTTCGAGAGGCCGATCAGATCCGGTTGCAGCCCGAGAACGACGCCATGCAACCGATACTCACGCGCGACCCGCGCATCGTCGGCAAGGTCACGGGGGTCCTAAGGAGACTGTGATGGCTGCTGTCAGAGATCAGATACAGGTCCAGACTCTGGGGGAATGGATCGTCAGCCTTCGACCGGGAGATGCCTGCGTGTGTTGCGGAAACAAGATCGAGGGCTCCGAAACACTCGTGTGTCCGCGCTGCGGTTGTGAGGTCGGTCCGCTCGAACGGCCCGTCTGGGCCGTCGAACGCGCCTTGGACCCCGCGGCATAAGAACACGCCACAAGAAGGTCGTCTCGGTCGCTCAGACGCGTCGGTTGGCGTAGCGGGGCGCGACTTCGTGGGTTAGCTGCGTATCGCGGGGCCCGTCTTGCGTGGATTTTCGCACTCAAAGAAATGGCTCCTCGGGCAGGACTCGAACCTGCAACACCCTGATTAACAGTCAGGTGCTCTACCATTGAGCTACCGAGGAGCGAAGACCTCGCGTAGTATAGCAATACGGCTATGTCGTGCAAACGGACCGTCAAATCGGTTTGGGAGGGTTCTGGCTATGCGCAGCGGTTTGTTCGTGGATTGCTTCAAGGCATATGACGTACGGGGGAAGGTCCCTCTGCAGCTGAATCCGAGACTGGCCGAGTTCATCGCCTGGGCGTATGCCGGTCTCCTCAACCCCAAGCGTGTCGTCGTCGGCCACGATATCCGCGAGACCAGTCCTGAGCTGAGCGAGGCGCTGTGTCGCGGCCTTGTAGAGTCAGGGGTCGACGTGGTCGACATAGGACTGGTGGGGACCGAAGAAGTCTACTTCGCCACGTTCTCCCTGGGGCTCGACGGGGGAATCATGATCACCGCGAGTCACAACCCTCGCGACTACAACGGCATGAAGTTCACCCGGGAGGCCGCCCGTCCAATCAGCGCCGATACCGGCCTCTTGGAGATGGAAGCCGCCGTGATGAAGTCGCTCCGCGAAGACGGTTACGTGCACTGGGCGCCGCCGCCGCGAGAAGTGGAGAGGAAGGGCACCATCACCAGGGCCGACACGAGGCCGGAATACATCGAGCATCTGATGACCTACATCGATATCGGGAAGCTGCGGCCCCTGAAGGTGGTGGTCAACGCGGGCAACGGCGGAGCCGGCCCGGTGGTGGATCTTCTGGAGGAGAGGCTGCCCTTCCGTTTCATCAAGCTCAACCACACTCCCGACGGGTCATTTCCCAACGGGGTCCCGAATCCCATGCTCATCGAGAACCGGGCTGTGACTGCAAACGCCGTTGTGGAGGCGGGTGCCGATCTCGGGATCGCCTGGGACGGGGACTTCGATCGCTGCTTCTTCTTTGACGAGAAGGGCGGGTTCGTCGAGGGATACTATCTGGTGGGACTCCTCGCGGAGCGTGCGCTCAAGCGCCATCCTGGAGGCGCCATCATCAACGACCCGCGTCTGGTCTGGAACACCGAGGAGATGGTCGCCGCCGCGGGTGGCAGGTCGGTGATGTCCAAGAGCGGGCATGCCTTCATCAAGGAGAAGATGCGCGAGGTCGATGCCGTCTACGGCGGTGAGATGTCGGCGCACCATTACTTCAAGGAGTTCTCGTATTGCGATAGTGGGATGATCCCGTGGCTGTTGGTTGCTGAGGCCATCAGCGAGCAGGGCCGGCCGCTGTCTCAGATGGTGGAAGAGAGGATCGCGCGCTATCCCGTGAGTGGAGAGATCAATCTCACACTGAGCGATCCGGCGCGCGCTTTGGAAGCGATCGGCGAGAAGTATTCCGCCGAAGCGCTGGGGGTCAACGATCTCGACGGACTCAGTGTGGAGTTTCCCAAGTGGCGTTTCAACGTGCGTATGTCGAACACTGAGCCGGTCGTACGGGTGAACGTCGAGACACGCGGCGACAAGAAGCTGCTCGAAGAGAAGACCAAGGAGGTCCTCAGCACTCTAGAGAGCGCCTCGTGAGAATAGCGCTGGCGCAGATCAACTCGACGGTAGGAGACCTCAAGGGGAACGCCGCTCTGGTCGTCGAGCGGGCGCGGACGGCCGCCTCCGCGGGGGCGGCCGTCGTGGTGTTCCCGGAGCTGGCCATCTGTGGCTATCCTCCCGAGGATCTCGTGCTGAAAGACTACTTTCTCGCCGACTGTCGCGATGCTCTTCTGGATGTGGGGGCTGCATGCCCCGACATCGTGGCGCTCGTAGGTGCTCCACTGGCACAGAATGGCGCGGTCTACAATGCGGCCGCGGTCTTAGCCGACAGCCGGGTGGCAGGCTGGTATCGCAAGATCTGGCTGCCGAACTATGCGGTGTTTGACGAGAAGCGTTACTTCACTCCCGGGTGCAGCGTCGCGGTGGTAGAAGTAGGGAGAGTCAGACTCGGCATCACCATATGTGAAGACATCTGGGAGGAACATGGCCCCGGGGAGGCGGCCGTTTCCGAAGGGGGCGCGGCGGCCATAGTCAACCTATCGATGTCGCCATACCATCTCGGCAAAGGGCGGCAGCGTGAGGTGCTGCTCTCAGAGAGAGCCCGGGCCGCCGGAGCGTACGTCTTGTACGCGAACGGCGTGGGGGGCCAGGACGAGCTGGTGTTCGACGGCGATAGCCTTGTCTTTGACCCAAGGGGTGGCCTTGTCGCGCGGGCGGCGCAGTTCAAGGAAGAACTGGTCCTGGTGGACATCGACGCAACGTCGGCGCCTTCACGCACTGTGCGGGCGCGCGAGGAGGCTCTGTGGCCGCTCGATGTGATCACCGTGGAGTCAGGACGGTCGAAGACAACCGCCCTCCCAGTGGACGTAGGTCCATCCATGGTGCGCGAGCGGCTCTGCGCGGAGGCAGAGGTGTACGAGGCTCTCTGTCTCGCGGTGCGGGACTACGCGGGCAAGAACGGCTTCCAACAGGTGGTGATGGGCATCAGCGGGGGCATCGACTCCGCCCTCACGGCCTGCGTGGCGGCGGACGCGCTTGGGGTCGGCAAGGTGAACGCAGTATCCATGCCGTCCAGGTACTCGAGCGAGGGCACCAAGGACGATGCCAGGGAGACGGCCGAGAGACTTGGGATCCGGTTCTATGAGATTCCCATCGAGCTCATCTATTCCACTTATCTGCAGAGCCTCGAAGCCTACCTGGACCCGGCGGCTCCCGGGGTGACCGAGCAGAACCTCCAGGCTCGTATTCGTGGAAACCTGGTGATGGCTCTCTCGAACCAGTACGGATGGTTGGTGTTGACAACGGGCAACAAGAGCGAGACGGCCGTTGGTTATGCCACACTGTACGGCGACATGGCGGGAGGGTTCGCGGTATTGAAGGATGTCCCAAAGACTCTCGTATACAGGTTGGCCCGCTATCGGAACTCGTTGGGGCCAGGGGCAGGCCCGATACCCGGATCGACCATCGACAGGCCGCCCTCAGCCGAACTGGCGCCCAACCAGACCGACCAAGACACTCTTCCGCCTTACGAGGTCCTCGACCAGATCATTGAGGCCTACGTGGTGAACGACGACAGCATCGACGAGATCGTGGGCCGCGGCATCGATAGAGCGGTGGTGCGGCGCGTGCTCGGCATGATCGACGGCAACGAATATAAGCGCCGCCAGGGGGCGCCGGGAGTGAGGATCACTCCCAAGGCGTTTGGAAAAGACCGGCGCCTGCCCATCACCAACCGCTACCGGGGATAGCGTGAGTGACTACCTGATCAGCGAGCAGGCACGTGGACCGTCTGTGGGCGAGGTCGCGCCACAGTCGGTCGATTTCCCATCGCTCAGCCTCGATTCGGGCGAGAGACTGGAACCGGTGACCATCGCCTACGAGACGTACGGCGAGCTCAACGAGGAGCGATCCAACGCCGTCCTTATCGCTCACGCGCTGTCTGGCGACGCACACGCGGCGGGCTATCACCAGGGCGATGACAGACCGGGCTGGTGGGAGACCATGATCGGACCGGGTAAGGGGTTCGACACCGATCGGTTCTTTGTCATCTGCTCCAACGTGATAGGTGGCTGCAAGGGTAGCACCGGCCCCATCAGCATCAGCCCGGCCACGGGCACAGAGTACGGTCTCGGCTTCCCGGTGGTGACCGTTGGCGACATGGTGAGAGCGCAGAAGTTGCTCGTGGATCACCTGGGCATCGAGCGGCTGTTGTCGGTGAGCGGTGGCTCCATGGGCGGCATGCAGGCCCTGCAATGGACTGTCGCCTACCCCGAGGCGGTGGCCTCATGCATCCCGATAGCCGCGACGGCCAAGCATTCACCCATGCAGATAGCCTTCAACGAGGTCGGCAGGCTGGCCATCATGAGCGACCCCAAGTGGAACAACGGCGACTACTACGGCGGCCCGGCGCCGGACAGCGGTCTGGCGGTCGCTCGGATGATCGGGCACATCACGTATCTGTCGGACGAATCGATGCGCGCCAAATTCGGACGCCGGCTCCGCGACAAGGAGACGGTGGGCTACGACTTCACCATGGACTTCGAGGTGGAGAGCTACCTGCGCCATCAGGGGGAGGTCTTCACACGCAGGTTCGATGCCAACACGTACCTCTACGTCACCAAGGCCTTGGACTACTTCGACCTATCGGGCGGGCACGGGCCTTTGGAGGAGGCGTTCCGCGACCTACCGGCGGATATGCGCTTTCTGGTGATAGCTTTCAGCAGTGATTGGCTGTATCCACCGTATCAGTCGAAGCACATCGTGCGGGCCTTGAAAGGGAACGGCATAGACTGCTCATATCTGGAGATGAGATCGTCCTACGGGCACGACGCCTTCTTGCTCGAGAACAAGGACCTCACCCGGATGGTATGGCACTTCTTGGAGACCACCGCGAAGCAATGGGGGGTTCGTCTTGGATAGGCCGCCGGACGAGGAAGAGAGCACCCTTAGGAGGGACTACCAGTTCATCGTCGACTCCATCCCCGAAGGTGTCAGGGTGCTCGATCTGGGGTGCGGCGAGGGCACGCTTCTAAGGATGTTGGTGGATCGCAAGAAGGTCCGGGGCACCGGCATCGAGATCGTGGAAGAACGTGTGTACGAAGCGGTCACCAAGGGCTTGACGGTCCACCATGGCGACTTCTACGAGGGCCTCGCGTACTATCCCGACGACAGCTTCGACTACGTGGTGCTGAGCCAGACCCTCCAGCAGGCGCAGGACACGGTGGCCGTGCTCTCCGAGGCGCTCAGGGTGGGGCGGTTCGTCGTCGCGAGCTTTCCGAATTTTGCCCATTGGAAGGCGCGGTTGCAGCTGCTCTGCACAGGACGGGCGCCCGTGACGCGGGCGTTGCCCTACCAGTGGTACGACACTCCGAACGTCCATTCGCTAAGCATCAAGGATTTTGAGGCGTTTGCCCACCATCAGGGCATCCAGATCGTGGCGCACTGCTACTTCACCCGATGGGGTCGGGCGCGTTTTTGGCCGAACCTCAGAGCCGGGTATGGCGTGTTCGTTCTGGCGAGGAAGGGCGCCGTCTTTGGGTGCCGTGCGGTAGAATGACCTCTGTCCCGGGCCCATAGCTCAGTTGGTTAGAGCTGCCGACTCATAATCGGCCGGTCGCAGGTTCGAGTCCTGCTGGGCCCACTGCCCGACACCGAGAGGCCGCTGTCGGCCGCGCAGGCTGGGGGAATCATGCTGGTATCTGATCTGCTCGCAACCTTGGATTCTCTCGCGCCTTTCGCGCTGGCGGAGCAGGGGGACAACTGCGGGCTGCTTGTGGGAGATGAGCGTGCCCCCGTCCGCCGGGTGCTCGCCTCCCTGGAACTCACCGAGCCGGTGCTTGCCGAGGCCGTGGCGGGGGGTTTCGATACGGTGTTGACGCACCATCCGCTGCTGTTCTCGCCGATCCGTTCACTCGTGGAGTCTCGTCTGCGCGAGCGGCTGCTCCGACACCTTGTAGAGGCGCGGATGACCCTCATCGCCTGCCATACCAACCTGGATTCGGCACCGGGAGGCCTTGCCGATATCGCCGCTGAGGCCCTGGGTCTGCAACAGACCGCGCCGCTTCAGGGCGCTGCGACCGCTTGGTGCAAGTTCGTGGGTTTCGTGCCGGCTGATGTCGTAGAGCATGTTGCGCAGGCGGTCTTTGCGGCGGGGGCGGGGCGGATCGGGCTGTATGACGGTTGCGCGTTCGCCACTGCGGGGGAGGGGTGGTTCACCGCTCGGCCGGGCAGCCATCCGGTTGTGGGCGAGGTATCCCGGCCGGAGCGTGTCACCGAACTGCGATGGGAGACAGTAGTCCCCAGCGGACGGCTCGGTGCGGTGATCCGGGCCTACGTGGAATCGCACCCATACGAGGAGCCGGCCTTTGACATATATCCTGTGGAGGACGTGGCCGCCAATGCGGGACTTGGGCGTATAGGGGTCACAAACGAGCCGGTGAGCGTTCGTGCCCTCGCGGAGCGCGCGGCCAGGGTCTTCGGGCTCAGCGGTGCAGCGTGGAGCGGCGATGGGGCTCGCGAGGTCTGCCGAGTGGGCGTGCTTCCGGGCAGCGGCCGTAGTCTGCTCGATGCTGCGCAGGGGCAGTGCGAGGTCTTGATCACCGGCGATGTCGGGTACCACAGCGGCGACCTGGCGGCGGAGAAGGGGCTGTCGCTGATCGATCTGCCCCATGGCGAGTTCGAATGGTGGGCGTTCCGGGAGTGGACGAAGGGGCTCGCGGAGAGGCTGGCGGAGTGTGGCGTGACTCTGGCGACTTCCAAGAAGTGGGCTTCTCCCTGGGAGAGGGTTTGCCGAGGTGGAGACCAGCGGGAAGAGAGTCAACACGGGGAGGACGTTGTGGCACCAGCGAGGGTCGGGAGTGCGCAAGCAGCGGTTCGCATCTGGATCGACGGCGGCTCGCGAGGCAATCCCGGACCGAGCGCCATAGGGGTGGTGATCGAAGACGCCGGCGGCGTCGTACTCGACACTCTGGGTAGGACAATCGGGAGCGCCACCAACAACATCGCGGAATACCGGGCGCTGTTGGCCGCTCTGGAGATGGCCGAGCACCTGGAGGCTCGCGACGTGGAGGTCTCTTCAGACTCAGAGCTCCTCGTGAAACAGATGCTTGGAGAATACAAGGTCAAGAACGAGGGATTGAAGCCGCTTCACACGGAGGCCCGCACACGGGCAGCCAGGTTTCAACGGTTCGCCATAGGCCATGTTCCACGCGAAGAGAACACACGGGCCGACGCCCTCGTCAACAAAGCTCTGGACGAACAGCGGAAGACTAGTCTATAATCCGACAGCCGCGAGGTTCCGGGCGGATGTAGCTCAGTTGGCTAGAGCGTCTGCTTGCCATGCAGAAGGTCGAGGGTTCGAATCCCTTCATCCGCTCCATTTCTGTCCCCTTGAGGCGACGTGGCCGAGTGGCTAGGCACGGGTCTGCAAAACCCGCTACACCGGTTCAATTCCGGTCGTCGCCTCCTCAGCTCCCGATCCCGGACCCTCCCAGGTGAGGCCTGCGGTCGGGCGCGCGCCGGCCGGCCCTCCGCGGCATGAGGTCGGGTGCATGTCAGTCGTCCTGCGGGGTCTGCCGCCGGGCGCAGGTCTTGCCGGGCGGCCGGGGCGGCTGTATCATGCTCGGCCTGATGGGCGCTTAGCTCAGGGGGAGAGCGCTTCCTTGACGCGGAAGAGGCCACAGGTTCAAATCCTGTAGCGCCCACTCGCTGTATCCCGGTTCGGCACAGCTTCGTTGCGAGGGTCAATGAAGGTAACGCTTCCTGACGGATCAGATCTGACCGTAGCCGACGGGGCGACGGCAGGCGACGTTGCTGCGGTCATCGGCCCCCGTCTCGCGAAGGCCGCTGTGGCAGCCAAGATAGGGGACCGGGTGGTCGATCTCACGACCCCTGTCGGTGAGGGCGACCGGATCGCCATAGTCACCCCCGACTCCGCCGAGGGCCTCGACGTCATCCGCCATTCAGCAGCCCACGTGCTGGCCGACGCCGCCACTCGTCTCTATCCCGGCACCAAGGTGGCCATCGGCCCCGCCATCAAGGACGGTTTCTACTACGACTTCGAGTTCCCGGAGCCGGTTGGCGAGGACGACCTGCCCCGGCTCATGGAGGAGATCTACCGGTTGCTGGGCGCGAGCCTTCCCTTCCAGCGACGCGAGGTGAGCAAGGAAGAGGCTCTGGACCTCTTCGCCGGCGAGCCCTACAAGGTGGAACTGATCAGGGACCTCCCCGAAGACGCCGTCATCAGTGTGTACCGGCAGGGCGAGTTCCTGGATCTATGCCGGGGTCCGCATGTGCCCGACACG
>ERZ747221.812-NODE-812-length-34350-cov-4.796429_pt1 | contig 34350 bp, 33 predicted proteins | sample MGYA00374949_ERZ747221 | MGnify/ENA primary metagenome ERZ747221 (study PRJEB28779, sample SAMN05720172) | bioreactor metagenome | isolation source: Anaerobic biogas reactor | place: USA:Washington, USA | collected 2015-08-08 ... | reverse complement strand
TGCGCTATGTCTTTCGTACCGGTATCGGCTGGGCCGAAGAGGTTCCAGTCCTGTTGGTGACCTTGTTCGCCTTCCTTGCCACCGCCATCGGTGTGCGTGACCACATGCACATCTCGATGAACGTCTTCTACAACATCTTTCCAAGCGGAGGAAAGACCCGTAAGGTGTTGGATTTCCTCTCAGATCTCTGTGTTTTGGTCTGTGGTCTCTTTATGTTGTTCTACGGATGGCGCTATGCTGCACGCCTCGCGGTGTTGCCGGGGGTGTTGCCGATGACCGGATGGCCGACTTTCATCCAGTATCTCCCCGCTCCGATGGCAGGCTTTGTCATCGCCTTCGACCAGCTGCTCTTCATGACCGGTGTCCTGGATCCGGACGACCTCCTCTACTCAGAGAAGGAAGTCGACTGGAACGAGGTGGTGAAGGAGCAAAGGCAGGAAGCCCTTGCTGGACACACTATTGAAGGAGGAGACCTGTCATGACAACCACGACACTTGCAACGATTGTTCTCTTGGGAGGGTTCATCCTGCTCCTCATGCTCAAGGTGCCGGTCACCTTTGCGCTCTTGCTCTCCACCCTGGGTTCTGCCTTGGTCAATGGGACGAACCTGACGGTCATGGTACGCATGATGAATGATGGCGTGAGCAACTTTGCTCTGCTCGCCATCCCGTTCTTCATCCTGATGGGAGAGATCATGTCGGAAGGCGAGGTCTCCGATAAGATCATCGACCTGGCCAACCTGATCGTCGGCCGCTACAAGGGTGGACTTGCCTACGTCAACTGTATCGACTCGATGTTCTTCGGTGGGATCTCCGGTTCCGCCGTCGCCGACGTCTCGTCCCTCGGTTCGGTCGTCATCCCTCTGATGGTCAAGCAGGGGTACAACCGCGAGTTTTCCGTAAGCCTTACCGTCGTCACCGCCTGTCAGGGAGTCCTGATCCCGCCGAGCCACAACATGGTCATCTATGCGCTGGCTGCCGGTGGTGGTATCTCCATCGGGCGGATGTTCATGGCCGGTGCCATCCCCGGCGTCTTCCTCGGTCTTTCACTCTTGGTGTACTGTGTCGTGCTGCGCCACCACTACCAGTTCCCCGGCGGCATCAGGATCGGCATGGGTGATCCGGTTCGCTGGCTTAAGTTCTCATCGTCGAAAAACGGGAAGTGGAGCTTCCACCGGAATCCTGAGACCTGGATGATCATGGGCAACCCGCTCTTCACCGTTGAGATGGGCAAGTGCATCCAGATCATCGTGAATGCGATCCTGCCGATGATGACCATCGTCATCATCATGGGTGGTGTCGGACTCGGTATCTTCACCGCGACCGAGAGCGCCGCCATCGCATGCTTCTACACCTTCATCCTCACGTACTTCATCTTCCGAACTGGAAAGCTGCGCAACTTCGGCCATGTGCTCAAGAACTCACTGAAGACCCTGGCTGTCGTGCTCAGCCTCATCGCGACCGCCAAGGCGTTCGCCTACATGATGACCGACCTCCGCATCCCGGCGAAGATCACCATGTGGCTGGTGTCGGTGACGGACAACAGGATTGTCCTGCTCCTGATCATCAACGTACTGCTGTTGGTCCTCGGCGCCTTCATGGACATGGCGCCGCTGATCATGATCATGACCCCGATCCTGCTTCCGGTCGTCACCAGCCCGGCCATCGGGATGGATCCGATTCACTTCGGCATCATGTTGATCTTCAACCTCGCGGTCGGCTTGTGTACGCCGCCGGTAGGCAGTGCCCTCTTCGTCGGCTGCGCGGTCGGCAAGACCACCATCGAGGCGACGACCAAGAAGATGATCGGTATGTTCACCGTCATGGTCGCCTGTCTGATGATCATCACCTACATCCCCAGCTTCTCGCTGTGGCTGCCGTCGGTTGTCTTCTAAAGGACACAGTGCTGAATGGAATGACCCGGGCTGCATGGCCCGGGTCTCTCTGTCATGATAGGATGAGACAATTCATCACACCAAGGAGGGGAAGGAGATGTGGATCGCATTCGCATTCGCTTCGGCGCTGTTCGCCGGCTTGACATCGATCCTTGCCAAGCTGGGCATCAAGGAGACCGATTCCACCGTCGCCACAGCGCTGCGGACCGTCGTGGTCCTCGCAGTATCGTGGCTCATGGTCCTCTCTTTGGGGTCGGCGCAGGCCATCACACAAGTGAGCGCTCATACCTTGCTCTTCCTCACCCTCTCGGGCTTGGCTACCGGAGGCTCCTGGCTCTGTTACTTCCGGGCCCTACAACTGGGACCGGTGAACAAGGTCGTGCCCATCGACAAATCCAGTACGGCGCTGACCATCATCCTGGCTTTGGTTTTCCTCGGTGAAGGCTTTTCCTGGACAAAGATGCTGGCCGTCCTCTTCATCCTAGGCGGGACCTCCGCTATGATCCAACGGCGAGAGGGGGAGAGCGCCTCCTCTCGTTCCTGGGTCATCTGGGCGGCCCTGTCGGCGATCTTCGCCAGCTTGACAGCGATCTTGGGCAAGGTGGGCATCAGCGGCATCGATTCGACGTTGGGCACGGCCATCAGGACCGTCGTTGTCCTCGTCATGGCTTGGGTAGTGGTCCTCCTCACCGGCAAGGCCCCGTTGATCAAAAAGACGCCTCACAAGGAGCTGTTGTTCATCACGCTCTCAGGCCTTGCCACCGGAGGCTCCTGGCTCTGCTACTACCGGGCCTTGCATGACGGACCGGCAAGCGTCGTCGTACCGATCGACAAGCTCTCCATCCTCGCCACCATCGCCTTCAGCTACCTGGTCTTTGGTGAGAAGCTCACCCGAAGATCCGCCCTCGGCCTCCTCTTCATCGTGGTCGGCACCCTCTCACTCCTGGTTGTCTAGCCTCACGGTCTGCTGCTGGTATAGAGATCGAAGACCTCCAAGGCCGCTTCGAACTGCTCGAGGGTGATCTTTTCCTTCGCCTTGAAGGAGACGACCTTCTGGGCGGTGGGACGGATATCGAAGAGGTTGTCGCTGAAGGTTCCCTTCAGCGCTCCTGCATCGAGGGCGACCTGGAAGGCCGCCTTGAGGCAGGAGAGTGTCACACTGAAGCCCCCCGGGGCGGCAGCGACCTCGACCTTGATCTGTGGGTCCTGAAGTCGGCTCTCCTTCGGCTTGGCGAGCATCAGGGAGTTCTCGATGTAGAGGTCGTCGCTCTTGAGCTTCAGGTAGATGAAGGTGTTCTCCTTCTCCAGTTTTTTCTTCTTGTTCAAATCGATGGTACAGAGGTGGGTGCTGCTGTACCCGTCAAAGTCCTGGCGGTACTCCTGCTTGCCGAGTTTTTTTCCGTCATAGGTGGCGAACTTGACCGAGAGCTTGGCATCCTTGACGGCCTTGGGCCCGTCGTTGACCACATAGACCTCGACGATCCCCTCCTCCTTCTGGTAGGCGATGGGCAGCGCCGGACTGTAGAAGTGCTTGGCCGCATAGTGCAGCAACTTCCATTTGCCGGTGTAGTCGATCGAGGACCAGCTGGCCACCGGCCAGTTGTCGTTGAGTTGCCAGTACAGCGTTCCCATGCAGTGGGGCATCGTCGTCCTCCAGTACTCGATGGCCATCCGCATCGCCTTGGCCTGCTGGACCTGGCTGAGGTAGAGCATCTGGGGGAAGGAGGAGGGGAAGCGGTAGTAGCGGGAGAAGTTCTCGATGATGATCGAGTTGCCCCTCGGGTTCTTCTGATGGTGCTCCATCACGACGCTGGTCAGGTTGTGCTCCTCCTCATCGGCATAGCTCTTCACCGTCGAGAGCGATGGGAAGGACTGGAAGCCGAACTCACTGACGAAGCGTGGGTTGATGGTGTAGTACTCCTCGAAGGGACTGCCGTCGTGCCACACCGACCAGAAGTGCATGTCCCCCCGCTTGTCGCTCGTCCAGTTGTCGGAGAAGTCACCGACTCCCGCCGATGGGCTTGAGGGCCACCAGGTGCGGTTTGGATCCATCTCTTGGATGACACGGCCGATGACCCCCTCATTGAGGCGGTCGTAATCGATGACGTAGCGGTCTCGGTTGGCCCGGCTCTCCTCATACCAGGTGATGGCCCCCAGGTCCTCGTTGTTGCCGCACCAAAGAGCGAGGCTTGCGTGGTGGGCGAGCCGCTCCACCTGATGACGGATCTCCGCCTCAACGTTCTCGAGGAACTCAGGGGTGGCTGGGTACATCGAGCAGCTGAACATACAGTCCTGCCAGATGAGCAGCCCCTTCTCATCACAGAGGTCGTAGAAGACCTCCTTCTCATACATGCCGCCGCCCCAGACGCGCAGCATGTTCATGTTCGCATCGACGGCGGCTTGGAGGAGCTGCTCGTAGCGATCATCGGTGAGCCGGGAGGGGAAGGCATCGAAGGGGATCCAGTTGGCTCCCTTGGCGAAGATGTCGACTCCGTTTACCGAGAAGGTCATCGAGCGACCGCCCTCCGCATCCTCGATGGTCTTCACTTCGAGGGTCCTGAAGCCGATGCGTCGGGTTGCCGTCTGCTCCCCGATGGTCACCGTGAGCGGATAGAGGACCGCCTTGCCGTGACCGGCAGGCCACCAGCGCTGGACACCGGTGACCGTCAAGCGGAAGGTGAGGAGATTTTGCCCGCGCTCGACGCTGACCTTCCCCTCCTGGACGGTGGAGGCGATCTCCAACCTCACGCGGAGGCTCTGGTCAGCTACTGCGTTGTAGCGTACCGCTGCTGTCACCGTCCATCGATCGTCTTCGGTGGGGCGTGTCTCGATGTGGACGCTTTCGATGAGGCCTTCGTTGACAAAGTCGAGTGTGATGGGCTCGTAGACCCCCATGGCAAGGATGCAAGGGCCCCAATCCCACCCGAAGTGGCACTGGGTCTTGCGGATGAGGTTGCGGTGTTCCGCGTAGACCGGATAGACCGAGTATGGGATGGGGTAGGGCAACTTCTCAGCCTCTGCCTTTGCATACGCTTCGGCGCTGGTGAAGTGGAGGGCGATGGTGTTCTCCCCGACTCTGAGATGGTCAGTGAGGTCGAAGCGCCAACGGCGGAATTGGTTGTATGTCATTCCTATAACGGTATCATTGATGCGGATGGTGATGATGGTATCGGCCATGGAGAGGGTGAGGATGGGGCGCGTGTCGTTCAGGTGCTCCTCAGAGACGGTAAAGCTTCGACTGAGGATCCAATCGAGCTTGCCGACCCACTGCATGTCCAGCTCATTGGTTCCCCAATAGGGATCGGCGATGATGTCTGCCTTCAGAAGAGTGCTGTGGATGTCGCCGGGCAGGGTGCATGGGAGCGCTGGATTCTCATCGAAGTATGAGGTATGAAGTGAAACTTGCTTGTAATCGGCGGGTGTCAGGGACCATGTGCCGTCCAGAAGGGTAGTATGCATCTAATATTGTCCTCCGCAAGGAGTATACCATAGAGAAAGGAGGATGAGCAGATACCTTCGGATGAGGACTGTGGTGATTTCATGGTGATGGGGTATGTGCCATTGATTTTGCCGACACCCGAAGGTTCTCATCCTCTTTCTTCTCCAAGGCGTTTGGCGGCGCGGTACGCCTGGGCCATGGAAAAAATACGTCAGGTCACATTCATGTATATGCCAAGACAGTGGAAAGATGATGTGGAGAAGTCCCCCAAGGCGGCGATGAGGGCGTTGGATTCAGCTTCCGTGACTCAATAGAACACAGGCCAGCAATTGCCGGCCTGTGGTTGGATGCTGATGATCGACGGTGAACGCGTCACTCCCCCTGCTCGAGGGCGAGGGTGACGGTGGTACGGTCGCTGACCTCGGGCGGCCCGAAGTACTGGATGGCTCCTGGGTAGACGAAGGCTGTCTCGATGGCCCACGCCTCCCGGTGGCTGGAAAAGTACTTGAACGGCTTCCCTTCCAGGTCGACCAGCGCCTTCTCGATGACCGGTTTGGGCTCACCGTGGCGGATCTCGATGTTCATCATCATCGTGATGGGGATTCCCCCGGCATGCCACTCCTCAGCGTTCTTGGTCAGGCCGGTCACACTGGAGATATAGCCGGTCAGGCCGTTGGCGAGGAGGAGGAAGGCGTTGTAGCCGAGGCTGTAGCAGTAGTCGCTGTCGAAGTTCGTCGGGAAGGCGCAACGCCCCTCGTAGCCGAAGAAGTGGGTCATCGAGCTGAATTTGCCCTGGTAGCACCCCTCTCTCTTCATCTTGGAGAGCCGGGCCTCAACCATCTCGGCGAGCAGCTTGTCCGTCTCGATGCGGGAGACCTGGACGTTGCCGTGGGGATCGCGGTCCATGAGCAGCTGCTCCTTGATGGAGGTCGGCAGGATGGAGAACGCCTCGGCCGAGGCCTCGCTGAGTCGGGCCGCGACGAAGTCGATCTTCTCATTGCCCTTGGCGATGATGTTGAATGCCTCCGCTTCGCGGGCCAGGAGGTCGTTCACCTCATTGATGAGGACCTTGATCTCCGGAATGAACTCGATCACGCCTTCGGGGATGATGGCCACCCCGAAGTTCAGCCCCTTGTCGGCCCTTGCGCTGATGGTGAGGGCCATCTCGTCGACGATCGACTTCAGGCTCTGCTTCCTCGCCTCCACCTCCTCACCGATGAGGCAGATGTTCGGCTGTGTCTCCAGGGCGCATTCCAGGGCGATGTGGCTGGCGCTGCGGCCCATGACCTTGATGAAATGCCAGTATTTCTTGGCGCTGTTGGAGTCACGGGCGATGTTGCCGATGAGCTCGCTGTACGTCTTGGTGGCGGTATCGAAGCCGAAGGAGATCTCGATGAAGTCGTTCTTCAGATCACCGTCGATGGTCTTGGGGCAGCCGATGACGGAGATGGGGTAGCGCTTCTCAAGAAAGTACTCGGCCAGGACGGCGGCGTTGGTGTTCGAGTCATCGCCTCCGATGATCACGATCGCGCTGATGTCGTGGGAGAGGCACACTCGCGCACAGGTCTCGAACTGCTCACGCGTCTCCAGCTTGGTGCGGCCGCTGCCGATGATGTCGAATCCCCCGGTGTTCCTGAACGGGTCGAGGTATTCACGGTCGATGATGTGGTAGGAGTCCTCCAGGATGCCGGAGGGGCCGCCCTTGAAGCCGTAGAGCTGGTTGTCGCTGTTGGCGGCCTTCAGGGCGTCGAAGAGCCCGCTGATGACGTTGTGTCCGCCGGGGGCCTGCCCGCCGCTGAGGATCACGCCCACGTTGCGCTGCTGCCTGATGGCGGGGTTCGATCCCTTGGCAAAGGAGACGCGGCTCTTGCCGTAGGTATTGGGAAAGAGGGCCTTGATGGCATCCTGGTCGCGCTTGGGGGCGGTCTTTTCACCATAGATTGCTGCTATGGTCGTGATATCTTCGCTGAAAATCTTTGGGAATTTGGGCTGATAGCCGTGGCGAAGTTTTTGCAAGGGGGAGATTTCCATGATGCACTCCTGGATGATTTTGATAGATTGCTCCCTTCACCATAGAACAAAAACCCCCTCAGTTTCAAGCACAGCCCTTGCCTGATTGGCGCCGCTTCGGTAGGCTTGGGTATGGTCACACTCTACGTCGACGCCGATTCGGTACCGCTGCAAATCCGCTCCATCATCCTGCGCCGTGTGGCGAAGGAGGATCTGGCGGCCATCTTTGTCGCCGACCGGCCGCTCAAGGATGTCAAGCGTGCCTATGAGGAGCATACCGCAGCGCTGCGGGCGGCGGCCAAGGAGGGCGGTGAGGAGGATGCTGAGCGTCTCCGCTCGATCCGCAGCCCCATCGCCATGGTGGTGGTCTCCGCGGGCCTCGACAGCGCCGACGACTGGATCGTCGAGCACAGTGAGGATGGCTCGGTGGCCATCACGCACGATGTGCCGCTGGCAAGCCGGCTGGCCCAAAAGGGGCTGGTGGTCCTCGATGACCGCGGGGGTGTCTATACGCGGGAGAACATCGGCGAGCGCCTCTCGATGCGCAACCTCATGGGAGAGCTGCGCGAGATGGGGATCTTCAGCGAGCAGCACAAGCGGATGGACAACCGCCAGGTCAAGGCGTTCAGCGACGCCTTCGATGGAGTGCTGCACACCCTGTTGAAGCAATCATAGCTCGCTTTGCCCTATGAGGGTGTGAAGCGCACCGTGACTCTCCTCTACCACAATCCCACTGAGCGTGAGCGCCTGATGGCTCGCCTCTGCCGCCTCTCCTCCCTCACCGTCATCCCGGTGCGATGGAGAGCGGCCGGTGATGCGGGCAAAGGCGTACCGCTGGTCTGCTGGTGCGCCGACGTGATGGCCGCGCTTGAGGCCAAGGAGCAGGTGTCCGAGCCGCTCCTCGTCATCCATCCCGGGCAGGGGGAACCGCTCTTCTCGCTCTTGGAGGACGCTGCGTGCGCCACCTGCGCCATCGCCGGAAGTGATGAGCAACTGACCGGGAAAATAGAACGCCTCCGGTTTCCAGAGGCGTATCATGAGCGGGTGGGGGAGCACACCCCCTACCTCACCGAGCGGGAGGCCGACGTCGTGCGCCTCTTGGTCAGCGGCTTGGACACCGCCCAGATCGCCCAGCGACTGGGCATCAAGGCGGCCACGGTCACCGCCCACAAGAAGCACATCTTCCTCAAGATCGGGGTACGCAGCACCACCCAGTTGGTGGCTTGGGCCCTGATCAGAAATCGGCCAGGCGGGGAGCGCGGGGGTACGGAATGACGTCCCGGATGTTGCCCATGCCGGTGACGTACTGCACCAAGCGCTCAAAGCCGAGGCCGAAGCCGGAGTGCGGCACCGAGCCGTAGCGCCTGAGGTCGAGGTACCACCAATAGTCGGCCGGGTCGAGCTTCATCTCGGCCATCCGGGCGATCAAGGTGTCGTAGTCGGCCTCTCTCTCACTGCCGCCGATGATCTCGCCGAGGCGGGGGACCAGGACGTCCATGCCGCGCACCGTCTTCTCATCGTCATTGAGCTTCATGTAGAACGCCTTGATGTCCTTGGGGTAGTCGGTGACGATCGTCGGACTCTTTGCGATGACCTCGGTGATGAACTTCTCGTGCTCGCTCTGCAGGTCGATGCCCCACTTCACCGGGTATGAGAAGCGGTCGTTGTGCTTCTCAAGCTCCTTGACCGCATCGGTGTAGGTGAGGTGGACGAAGGGGGTTTCGATGATCTTGGCCAGTGTCTCCCTCATGCCCGCCTCGACGAAATTGCTGAAGAACTCCATGTCTTCGCCCGAGTGCTCCAGCACCGCCTTGAAGAGGTGCTTGAGGAACTCCTCGGCCACCGCCATGTTCCCATCGAGGGTGCAGAACGCCATCTCCGGCTCCACCATCCAGAACTCGGAGAGGTGGCGGGTCGTATTGGAGTTCTCGGCGCGGAAGGTCGGGCCGAAGGTGTAGATGTTCTTCATCGCCATGGCGTAGGTCTCGCCTTCGAGCTGGCCACTGACGGTGAGGAAGGATTGGCGGCCGAAGAAGTCCTCGTCCCAGTTCACCGCCCCCTCAGCCGTCTTGGGGACATTGGCGAGGTCGAGGGTGGTCACTTGGAACATTTGGCCGGCCCCCTCGGCGTCGCTTGCGCTGATGAGCGGGGTATGGACCCAGATGAAGCCGCGCTCCTGGAAGTACTGGTGGATGGCCCAGCTGAGGACGTTGCGCACCCGGGTCACCGCCCCGAAGGTGTTGGTCCGCGCCCTCAGGTGGGCGATCTCACGCAGGTATTCGAGGCTGTGGCGCTTCTTCTGCAGGGGGTAGGTGTCGACGGGGCAGGATCCGACCAAGGTGAGGTTCGATGAGGCCAGCTCAACAGCCTGGCTGGCGCCCTGGCTGGAGACGATGGTGCCGGCGGCGATGATGGACGAGCCGGTGGTGATCGAGTCCAAGAGCGCTTGGTCTCCCAACCGCTTCTTGTCGATGACGACCTGCAGTCCCTTCAGCGACGAGCCGTCGTTGACTTCAAGAAAACAGACATGTTTGCTCTCGCGTTTCGTGCGTACCCACCCTTCGGCGGTGACGACCTCGCTGCTCGGTTCTCGCTTCAATAGGGTGCTGATTCGTTCCTTCATGACCGGTTGCTCCTTCCTGAAGAGTCATTATGGGAGCTTTTGGTTGTGTGAGTCAATGATTTGGAGAACTTGCTTATATTGACAGATTGACAAAGAATGTAGAGATGTTAATATAAGAGGTAGAATTCACCAGATGGAGGACCCGATGTACCAGACCATCCCCCAAATCTTCTCCAAGATCGCACAGCGCTGGCCCGCCACTGCAGCACAGATGTACAAGACGCGAAGCGGCGCCTTCAACTCGGTCACCTATGCAGAGCTGGAGCGTGAGGTGGAGAGCCTCGCCGCTGCGCTCTCCCATCTCGGCATCAAGCGCGGTGATGCCGTCGGCCTGATCAGCGACAACCGGAAGGAGTGGCTTGCCAGCGACCTGGCCATCCTCTCCCTCGGGGCCGCCGATGTGCCGCGCGGACGTGACGCCATGCCGTACGAGGTATCTTTCATCCTCTCCACCACCGAAGCTGCATTCTGCTTCGTCGAGAATGAGGGCCAACTGCACAAGGTGCTCGCCCTCGCGTCCAACCTTAGCCTCCTCAAGACCCTCATCGTCATGGATGAGGAGTATGAGGGGCCCGGCGATGAGGGGGGAGAGATCACCATCCTCCGCTACCGGGATCTGGTCGACCAGGGGCGCGCCCTCCTCTCCGATGCCGAGTATGCCGCCTTCATCAAGGGTGAGCGGGAGCGGGGGACGAGCGACGAGGTGGCCACGATCATCTTCACCAGCGGCACCACCGGGGAGCCCAAGGGGGTGATACTCACCCACGCCAACTTCGCCTACCAACTCATCGCCATCCCCCGCTTGATCAAGCGCTTTGAGCCCGGCCAACGCTGGCTCAGCGTCCTGCCGGTCTGGCACTCCTTCGAGCGTATCCTGCAGTATGTCATCATCAGCCAGGCCTCGACCATCGCCTACTCCAAGCCGCTTGGGTCGGTCATGCTCGCCGACCTCGCTCAGGTCAACCCCCACTTCATGGGCTCGGTGCCCCGCATCTGGGAAGCGGTCAAGGCCGGCGTTTTTTCCAGCATGAAGAACAAGAGTGCGATGGTGAAGGGGATGTTCTCCTTCTTCGTGAAGGTGGCCACCGCCTATAGTTACAACAAGGACCTCTTCTTCGGCACGGTGGCGACCTTCAAGAAGCGAAACCGGGTCATCGATGTCGTTCGTTCGACCATCCCGATGATCCTCCTCCATCCCCTCTACAAGCTCGGCGATCATCTGGTCTTCTCCAAGGTCAAGGCCAAGCTCGGCGACTCCTTCATCGCCGGGGTGAGCGGCGGCGGCTCGATGTCGGAGGGCGTCGACCTCTTCTTCGCCTCCATCGGCATCACGCTCCTCGATGGCTACGGACTCACCGAGTCCGCCCCGGTCATCGGGGTGCGCCCGATCATCGGCGGGGTGAAGCGCACCATGGTCGTGCTCGAGGGCACCGAGGCGCGCATCGTCGACGAGGAGGGCCGGGACGTCCAGCCGGGAGAGAAGGGGCTCCTGCTCGTTCGAGGCCCCCAGGTGATGAAGGGATACTACAACCGCCCGGACCTCACAGAGAAGGTCCTCACCCGTGATGGGTGGCTCGATACCGGGGACCTCGCCATGTGGACGCACAAAGGAGAGTTCGCCATCGCGGGGCGGGCCAAGGACACCATTGTCCTCTCCGGCGGTGAGAACCTCGAGCCGGTTCCCATCGAGGCCAAGCTCTGTGAGAGTGAGTACATCGAGAGCGCCGTCGTCCTCGGTCAGGACAAGCGCTACCTCGCTGCCCTGATCGTCCTCAACAAGGCGCGCATCGAGGAGTACCTCACCGAGAAGGGCATTCCCTACCGCGTGGACCGACTTGCCCAGATGAGCGAGGTGAAGAGCCTCATCGAGCATACCATAGCACAGATCATCAGCAGCAAGCAGGGCTTCAAGAGTCATGAGCACATCGTGCGCTTCACCCTGCTCGGTGCGAGCTTTGAGATGGGGCGCGAGCTCTCGGCGAAGCAGGAACTCAAGCGTTTTGAGATTAATCGGCTCTACGAAGAAGAGATCGCCGCTCTCTTTGTGAGCTAGCGTTCCTTGCCTTTTTGGCCACGGTTGTATACGATTGTCCTTGTGATACAGATCATTGGGACCAGGAAGGATCGAGAGACTGCCAAGGCGATTCGCTTCTGCAAGGAGCGTTCGATCGCCTGTCAGTTCGTCGACCTCTCCCAGCGCTCGCTCAGCGCTGGTGAGTGGGATTCCATCTTCGCCCACCATGACCCGGCCTCGCTCGTCGACCACGACGGCGCTTTGTATAGGAGGGGAGGGTTCGAGCACCGCATCTTCGATCCAAAAGAGGAGCTGATCGAGAATCCACTCCTCTTGCGCCTTCCCATCCTCCGCAGTCGGGGGCGGGTCCATGTCGGCTGTGATGAAGCGGTCCTCGCGCTCTGGGGAGGCCTTTGATGCGTACTTGGGCGGTCCTCGGCTCCGGCTCAAGTGGAAACAGCTATCTCTTCAGTGATGGATCGTCCGCCATCCTCATCGACCAAGGCTACAGCGTCGCCTCTCTGAAGCGACGCCTCGCACACTTTTCAACGACGGTCGAAGCGGTCGAGGCCGTCTTCGTCACCCACCTCCACCCCGATCATGTGCGGGGGGTGGGGACATTGGCACGGATGCACCACGTCCCCGTCTGGATGCACACCAAGGCGGTGGAGGCACAGCGCCAGGTGGTCAGCAACCTGAACATCCCGGCAGGGCTTTTGCATACCGTCGATCCGTTTGAAGTCATCGAGGTTGGTCCCTTCTCGGTCTTCTGCTTTGAGACGAGCCACGATAGTGCAGGCTCGGTGGGGTGGGTCGTCGCCCATGAGGGGAGGCAGTACATGGTGCTGACCGATGCCGGGGTGACCGACGAGGTGCAGCGATCGCTCGCCCGGGAGGCCGAGGTGCTCTTCTTGGAGGCGAACTACGACCGGGAGATGCTGAAGAACGGTCCGTACCCGCCTCCCCTGAAGGCGCGCATCGCCTCGAAGGGCGGACACCTTTCCAATGATGAAGCCCTCACCTTCCTCGCCGAGAGTGGGTTTTCCGGCAGTCATGTCTACTTTATACACATCAGTGATACCAACAACAGCGTACCCCTCCTCGAGGCGGCGGCCCGGATATCGAGTCCGGTCCCGTTCACCGTCTGTGCCAAGGGTGCGTGCTATGGGGTGGTGGGGAGCTAGCTATGGCAAAGAAACAGAAACCGAAGGTCAAGCCGTGGACGAAGAAGCGCATCAGGCGCTTGCAGCGCAATGACGGCCTGACCATGAAGCTGGTCACCGAATACACCATGGAGTCGGTGGTGGAGAGTACCGCCAGCCGCCACCCCAAGAGAGTCGCGCTCCGCCTCTTTCGTGATGAGGAGAGCGCCATCACCTTTGGTGCGCTCAAGCATGCAAAGGATGCCATCGGTCTCTTCCTCATTGAGCAAGGCTTTGAGAAGGGGGATAAGATCGCCCTCTTGGGAGAGAGCTGTCCCACCTGGTTGACGGTGTACTTCGGCATCACATCGATCGGGTGCATCGCCGTGCCGATCCTTCCCGACTTCTCCGCCAAGGAGGTCGACCAGATCCTCTCCCACAGCGGAGCGAAGGCGGTGGTGGTCAACATCAAGCACTTTGAGAAGACGAGGCCGTTCGTGGAGGAGAACCCCGACGGGCTCATCCGGATGGAGGACCTCTTCCATATCCCCCATCCCATCAGCGCCCAGCTGGAGACGAAGGAGCAGTTCACCTGGGCGCCCGGGCGCGACATCAGCCGGCGCAAGATCTCCGAGAAGGCGGCTGCGTTGCGGAAGGGGCGCCTTGCACAAGAAGATGACATCGCCTCGATCATCTACACCAGCGGCACCACCGGCTCGAGCAAGGCGGTGATGCTCACCCACAAGAACCTGGTGTGGAACGCCGACATCTCCTCGGACGTCTACATCAAGCTCAAACCCGGCAACCGGGTGCTCTCGATCCTGCCCATCAGCCATGTCTATGAGTTCAGCGTCGGCCAGATCCTCGAGCTGCTCTGCGGCTGCGAGATCGTCTACCTCGGCAAGACGCCGGCGCCGTCGGTCCTCCTGCCCGCCTTGAAGGAGGTGCGGCCCCAGGTGGTGATGACCGTCCCGCTGCTGATCGAGAAGGTCTACCGCTCCTCGGTGCTCCCGGCATTGCAGGCGAACAAGAAGTTGGCCAAGTGGCTGCGCTTCGCCCCGACCCGGCGTATCGTCGCCCGGGTGATCGGGCGCAAGCTCAAGGTGACCTTCGGCGGCAAGCTCCGCTTCTTCGGCATCGGTGGGGCACCGCTGGACGGAGAGGTGGAGCGCTTCCTCGCCGACGCCTCCTTCCCGTACTCCATCGGCTACGGGCTGACCGAGACCAGCCCCCTGATCGCCGGCGGCTTGCCGAACAAGCACCATGTGGGGACCATCGGCAAGCTGGTGGAGCACCTCGATGTGAAGATCGAGAACCCCGACGCGAAGACCGGGGTGGGGGAGATCCTGGTCAAGGGACCCTCCGTCATGGTCGGGTACTACAAGAACGATGCGCTGAACGCGGAGGCGTTCACCGAGGACGGCTACTTCAGGACCGGCGACCTCGGTCATCTGGACAAGAGGAAGCGGCTCTCCATCAAGGGACGGACCAAGACGATGATCCTCGGAAGCGGTGGGGAGAACATCTACCCCGAGCTCATCGAGGCGGTGATCAACACCCAGGAGTACGTCACCGAGAGCTTGGTCATCCCCGAACAGGGAGGCTTGGCGGCCCTCATCAAGATCGATCTGGAATCCTTTGCCCAGAAGATGGCCCTCGACGTCAACGAGGCCAAGGTGGAGGCACTCAAGTACGTGACCAAGATCCGAGACGACGTGAACAAGGAGCTGGCGGCCTTCAGCCGGATCCGCACCGCCGAGCTCCAGGAAGAACCGTTCGACCGCACCCCGACGCAGAAGATCAAGCGCTTCCTCTATTCGCGGCTCAAGGATGACTCCGATCACCCTTGAGCAGTGCATCGGCTCTGTGGTATACCTGAGTGAGGTGAGATCATGGCAAATGTAGACATCAGGATCAGGGCGGTCGACAGCCTGTTGACCCCCGACGAGCTCAATGAGCGCTTGCCCGTCGATGATGCGACGGCGCGCTTCATCACCGACTCCCGCTCGACCATCGAGGACATCATCAAGGGGCGCGACGGACGGCTGCTCGCCATCGTCGGTCCGTGCTCCCTGCATGACCCGGTGGCGGCCGTCGAGTACGCCACACGGCTGAAGGCGCTCAGCGACCAGATTTCTGATGTCATGTATGTGGTGATGCGCACCTACTTCGAGAAGCCGAGGACCGTCGGAGGCTGGAAGGGCTTGATCCTCGACCCGCGCATGGATGGCAGCTACGACATTGAGAGCGGCATCATCATCGCCCGCACCCTCCTCTTGGACATCGTTCATCTCGGCCTGCCGGTGGGTTGCGAGGTCCTCGACCCGATCATCCCCCAGTACATCGACCAGGTCATCAGCTGGGCTTCCATCGGGGCACGGACCATCGAGAGCCAGATCCACCGCAACCTCGCCAGCGGCCTCAGTGTGCCGGTCGGTTTCAAAAACTCCACCAGCGGCGACCTCAACAACGCCATCAACGCCATCAAGAGCGCGCGGCAGAGCGCCTCCTTCATCGGTATGGACTATACTGGGGCGAGCGCCATCTTCCGGACCACCGGCAACGACTGCGGCCACCTGATTCTCCGCGGTGGGGACCACGGTCCCAACTACTATGAGGATGACACAGAGAACGCGCGGGAGATCCTCGAGCGCGAGGGCCTCGATCCCACCATCATCGTCGACTGCTCCCATGCCAACAGCCGCAAGCAGCACGACCGGCAGAAGCGGGTGTTGCGCTCGATCATCGACCAGGTCCGCTGGGGGGAGACGGCCATCCGTGGCTTCATGCTGGAGAGCAACCTCGAGGAGGGGTGTCAATCCATCGGCGACGATCTTTCACAACTGAAGTATGGGGTCTCCGTCACCGATGCGTGCATCGGGTGGGAGGAGACAGAGCGAATCTTGTTGCACGCTGCAGCGCTGTTGCGTGAGGCGGGCACGGAAGGCGGCACTCGTCTGCCGCTCTAGGAGGCAGCGCATGGTACCATCGGTTCTTGTAGTATTGGCCCACGGCTTTGAGGAGGTCGAGGCGATTGTCCCGATCGACTTGATCAGGCGCAGCGGTGCAAAGGTCACCGTGGCAGGCCTCGATGACCTCACGATCAGGGGGGCGCACAACATCAGCGTCGCCTGCGATGTGGGAATGGAGGAGTGCAGAGAGCGCTCCTATGACTGCATCATCCTCCCGGGCGGCAGCCAGGGATCGAAGAACCTGGCCGCCAGCGCCCTCGTGATGACCAAGATCATCGAAGTGGCCCAGGAGGGTATCGTCGCGGCGATCTGCGCGGCTCCCGCTGTGGTCCTCGGCCGAACCGGCCTCTTGGAGGGAAAACGGGTGACCGGATTTCCCGGCACCGAGGAGCTCTGTGAGGGCCTCCTCTTCACCGGGCGTGGCGTGGAGGTCGATGGATCGATCATCACGGCCCAAGCGGCGGGCAGTGCCGTTGACTTCGCCTTGGCGATCATCGCCTCTTTGATGGGAGCGGAGCAGGCTGCAGCCATCGCCTCCCAGATCCACTACCCGGGGAAGTGATGAAAGAAATTGGCTTTGACAATGAGAAGTATCTGGCGGAGCAGCGTGCCTTCATCCTGGAGCGGGTGAAGGAGAGCGGGGATACCCTCTATCTGGAGTGCGGCGGCAAGCTGCTCTTCGATTACCATGCATCGCGTGTGCTCCCCGGCTTCGACCCGAACGTGAAGATGCGGGTGATGCAGTCGCTCTCCGATCAAATCGACGTGATCATCTGCATCCACAGCGGGGACATCGAGCGGCGCAAGATGCGCGGTGACTTCGGCATCACCTACGACGCCGACGTCTTCAAGTTGATCGACGACTTCTCCCGGTGGGGCATTACGGTGAACAAGGTGGTCATCACCCGATTCGATGGGAAGGAGGGGGCCGTCCAGTTCAAGCGGGTGCTTGAGCAGCGCGGCATCACCGTCTACACCCACCGGCCTACCCGCGGATACCCCAGCGATGTCGACTTGATCGTCAGTGATGAGGGGTATGGGGCCAACCCCTACATCGAGACCGATCGGCCGGTCGTCATCGTCACCGGACCTGGACCGGGATCGGGCAAGCTCGGCACCTGCCTCAGCCAGATGTACCACGACTGGCGGGCGGGACGGAAGAGCGGCTACTCGAAGTTCGAGACCTTCCCGATCTGGAACCTTCCCATCGACCACCCGGTGAACATCGCCTATGAGAGTGCGACGGCCGACATCGGGGACAAGATTCTCATCGACCACTTCCATGCCAGCGCCTACGGCATCATCACGGTGAACTACTCGCGCGACCTTGAGGCCTATCCACTCTTGGCCCGGATCGTCAGCAAGATCACCGGGGACGAGTGTGTCTACAAGAGCCCCACCGACATGGGGGTCAACCGCTGTGGCTTCGGCATCATCGACGATGCGGTGGTCAGACGGGCCGCCGAGCAGGAGATCATCCGCCGCTACTACCGCAGCGCCTGCGAGTACGTGCAGGGCATCACCGGCAAGGAGACGGTGGAGCGCAGCCGCGCCATCATGGAGGGGGCCAAGCTCTCCAGCGCCGACCGCGCAGTGGTCAGGGCGAGCCAGCAGGCTTTGGACGAGGGCATCGCCCGACGCAAGGGGCTCGGCGGCATCGTCTGCGCCGCGGCGATCGAACTGCCCAGCGGGGAGATCGTCACCGGGTGCAACTCGCCGCTTCTGCACGCCTCCAGCGCCTTGCTCCTCAACGCGGTGAAGGTGATGGCCGGCATCGACCATGAGGTCGACCTGATCCCGCCTGCCATCGTACAGTCGGTGACGGCGATGAAGCGGGATGTGCTCAAAGGGAGGGGGGTGAGCCTCAACCTCGATGAGGTGTTGATCTGCCTGGCGATGAGCTGTGCGATCAGCGAGGACGCCAAGCGTGCCTCGGCCTATCTGCCCGACCTCAACGGGTGTGAGGTCCACATGACGCACATCCCCTCAAGCGGAGATACCTCGGGCCTGCGCAAGCTGATGCTCAACGTGACCAGCGACCCGCGCTTCCCGACCTCGAATCTCTACAACCCCGCCTGATCCTTGGATGCCACCGGCTCGTTGATCCACGGCAGAAGAGACGCACCGGTTTGACAGCGATGAGGAGGGGAAGTACATTCATAGGAAATCCTTTGCTTCGGTGGCCGGCTTGGCCTGACAGCTCGCTGCAAAGCGATTTATTGACACAATTGACCGCTCTTTGAACCAGAGTTGCCAGAGAATGGCGCTTGACGCTTCATGATGCTACTGATACCTTCTAGATATGAAATTATCGACTAAAGGAAGATACTCGTTGCAGACACTCGTCTATTTGGCGACGTGCAAGGAGAATTGTTCAATCCGAAAAATAAGCGAAGCCACGGGGATCAGCAGTGGGTACCTCGAGCAACTGATGATACCGCTGCGGCGTGCGGGATTGGTGGAGGCTGACCGTGGGGTCTTCGGCGGGTACCGCCTGGGACGGACGGGCATCACCTGCCAAGATGTCCTCATTGCAAGCGAAGGGGTTTTCCGGCCGGCACCGTGCAAAGAGTGCCAGAAGAATGGATTGTGCAAGACACATCAGATTTGGTCACTCTTGCAGACCGCCGTCAGCGATTTCTCCAAGGAAGTGTTGATTGAAGATCTGGCGGCCCACTTGGTCGACCGGGGGACGGGAGGCGGCATTTGAAGATCTCTACACGCGGCCGGTATGGCCTCAGGCTCCTCGTGGATATCGCCGAACACGCCGAGGATGATCCCATCGCCCTTTCGGTGGTCGCCAAGCGGCAGAAGCTCAGTGAGAAGTATCTGCAGCAAGTCGCGCTCCTGCTCGCCCGAGGAGGGTTTCTCAACTCGGTGAAGGGCTCCGGGGGCGGCTACCTGCTCAAGGAAAAGCCGGATCAAATCATGATCTACGATGTATTGGACCTCTTGGAGGGTTCCATCACCTTCGAGGAGGAGAGCGATGGGGAGAACGCCATCGAAGAAGTCCTCAGACTCCACTTCTACCGCCCCCTCGATGAGCAGGTGAAGCGGGCTTTCGCCGGCCTCACGCTCGCCGATGTGACCCATGCGGCCTGGTTCACCTACATGATTTGACCACGGATATGACAGCCCGGTGATCGCACACGCTATCATGGGTAGATCGATACGAGGGTATCAAAGGTCAGGGGAGAGCCATGAGTACCATTTACAACAACATCACTGAAAAAATCGGCAAGACTCCGTTGATCAGGATCGGCCGCATGAACACCTCGGCGGCGACGATCTTGGTGAAGGTGGAGTCATTCAATCCGCTCTCCAGCATCAAGGACCGCACCGCCCTGGCCATGATTGAGGGTGCCGAGCGGCGGGGCGAGCTCACCCCCGATTCAGTGATCATTGAACCGACGAGCGGCAACACCGGTGTCGGCCTTGCCTACATCGCAGCGGTGAAGGGGTACCGCTTGATCATCACGATGCCCGAGACGATGAGCATTGAGAGACGCACCCTGCTCTCTGCATTGGGCGCGGAGTTGGTGCTCACCGACGGCCAGCTCGGCATGAAGGGGGCGATCACCAGGGCCGAGGAGATCGCCCATGCGACCGCCAACTCCTATATTCCCAGCCAGTTTGAGAACCCGGACAACCCGAAGGTGCACTATGAGACGACCGGTCGGGAGATCTGGGCCGACACCGACGGAGACGTCGATCTCTTCATCGCCGGTGTGGGTACAGGGGGGACGATCAGCGGGGTGGGGCGCTACCTCAAGGAGCGCAACCCCAACGTCAAGGTCGTCGCCGTCGAGCCGGCCTCCAGTCCGGTGCTCAGCCGCGGCGAAGGGGGCCCGCACAAGATCCAGGGCCTCGGAGCGGGCTTTGTCCCCACCATCCTCGATCGCTCGGTCATCGATGAGGTCTACACCGTCACCGATGCCGAGGCAGGCAAGGCCGCCCGGAGAGCCGCCAAGGAGGAGGGGCTCTTGGTCGGCATCTCCAGCGGAGCCGCCCTGGCGGCGGCCCTCGCCTACGCCAAGAAAGAGGAGTGGGCAGGAGCGACCATCGTCACCATCCTCCCGGACACCGGGGAGCGATATCTCTCCACATGGCTCTATGGGGGGCGCTGAGATCAACATCGACGCGACCCTCTTCTGTGGCCAGAGTTTCGCGTGGTCGAAGGTCAATGAGCGCTACCAGGCGGTGCTGGGCGGCCGTCTGGTCTCCTTCACGAACGAGGAGTTCCCCTCTTTGCTGGAGCGGGACCGGGAGGTGGCCGAGTACTTCGACTGCTCCTTCGATTACCCGGGCGCCGAGGAGCACCTCTCTCACCTTGACCCCTACCTTGGCACATGCATCGAAACCTACTCGAGTCTGAGGATCTTGCGCCAGGATCCGTGGGAAGTGATGATCAGCTTCATCCTCAGCCAGAACAACAACATTGCGCGCATCAGGGGCATCTACCAGAAGCTGAGCGAGGCGTATGGGACGAAGCTCGGGGAGGGGGTATATACCTTCCCGCGCCCTGAGGCGCTGTCGACAGTCACCGAGGAGGAGCTGCGCGCGCTGGGGACGGGATTCCGGGCCCCGTATATCATCGATGCGATTGAGAAGAGCCACATCCTTGAAGAGATCGAAGCGCTGTCTGACGCGGAAGCGCAAGAAGCCTTGATCAAGATCAAAGGGATCGGGGTGAAGGTCAGCTCCTGCATCCTGCTCTTCGCCTACCATCGCATGCGGACCTTTCCCCTCGATGTATGGATGAAGCGGATCATGGGCGAGCGCTATCCTGGCCGCGCTCCCGACTTCTTCGCCCCCTACGAGGGGCTTGCACAGCAGTATCTCTTTCACGCCTATCGCAGCGAACACGGGAGGAAGGCATGAGGTATGTCGATTTGACCATGGGCCTCTCCGATCACATGGAGGTCTGGAGCGGCGACCCCGAGGTATCGCTCTCTGTCCACACGACGATTGAAGAGCACGGATGCCGGACGATGCGCATTTCAATGGGGACGCACAACGGGACCCACATCGACAGTCCCGCCCATCTTATACCGGGAGGCAAGAGCCTGGACCAGGTTGCGGTGGAGCGCTTCTTCGCCCGCTCCTATGTCCTGGATACCGCAGGGTGTGCGCTCATCACCAGCAAGATGGTGAGCGATCTTCCTCCCGGGTGTACCGGTATTCTCTTCTGTGGAGCGGACTCATATCTCGATGAGGGGGCGGCTCGCCTGCTCTTGGATCAGGGGTATCACCTCTTCGGCTTCGAGGCGGCGAGCTGCGACGAGATGGGCAGCAGTACGCTGCCGGTCCACCACATCCTCCTGGAAGGCGATGCCCTGATCATCGAGCGCTTGGTGAACCTGGAGCCCTTATCTGGGCGCATCGTCAACGTGGTCGCCCTCCCGCTCTTGGTGGATGGCAGCGACGGCTCTCCCTCCCGTGTCGTCGCGCTTCTCGACGATTGACAGGCCCCCTCCACTTCTTCTTTCGGCCGACTGGGCGTACAATGAAGGGAGGAGGGGAGGAGCATGAAACTCTCATCCATCCTGCGTTGGACAGCACGGATTGTCTCGGCCGCCTACATCGCCTTCTTGCTCCCCTTCTCATTCGATACGCTGGAGTCGGGTCTCACGTGGCCCTTCTTCATCCACAATGTGCCGGCCTTGGCCTTGGCGCTTTTGACCTCTCTCGCCTGGAAGTGGCCGCTCGTCGGCTCAGCGGCCTACGGCCTCGCGGCGCTGTTTTACTGGGGCTTTTTGGTCCGCCTCGTCGGCTCCGCCCGCATTTCCCGGTCGATCGCCCTCAGCTGGTTTGCATCTATCGGATTGCCATGTCTCTGCATCGCCGCACTCTTCTTGACCGACCACCGGCTGCGCTCTTGCCGCCCTGATTGACCAAAACCGCACAAAATGGCCAGTTTGCGCTCGACTCTCACTCTCCCTGTGGTATACTTGAAGTATCGGAGGGCTTATGAGTACAGAGACCGTATTTACCATTGGAAGACAGTTTGGCAGCGGAGGACGGAAGATCGGGAAGACCCTCGCCGAGAAGCTGGGGATCCCCTTCTACGACAAGGAGCTGATTGCCATCAGCGCCCGGGACAGTGGACTGAGCGAGGAGCTCTTCCACAATGCCGACGAGAAGGCGACCAGCAGCATCTTCTACTCCTTGGTCATGGGCAACTACCCGATGGCCAGTGGAGCGCTCGGAGTGACCGAGATGCCGCTCAACGACCAACTCTTCTTGATCCAGTCGAAGACCATCAAGCGTTTGGCCGGCTTGGGGCCATGCGTGATCGTCGGCAGGTGCGCCGACTACATCCTGCGTGAGCAGGCCAACGTGCTCAACATCTTCATCCACGCCAAGCTTGCCGATCGGGTCAAGCGGGCCACCGAGGTCTATGAGGTGGCGGTGGGGAAGGCGGAGGACGTCTGTCTGAAAGCAGACAAACAGCGGGCCAACTTCTACAACTACTACAGCGACCGCAAGTGGGGGATGTGCCGCACCTACGACTTGAGCCTGGACAGCGGGATGCTCGGCATCGACGGCTGCGTCGATGTGATCGTCGAGTTCGACAAGAAGGCTACGGCCCACAAAGGCATGCCCATCTGATGATCCGCGACGTGTTGGACCACCTGGAATGGTATGTCGGCCTCGATGCGAAGATGGGTGCCTTGGTCGATTTTCTCGACCGAGGAGTTGTCTATGAGCAGGCGGTGGGTTCTTACACCGACGGAATCCTCCGCTATCGCATCGAGGAATACACCACCGATGAGACGGGAGAGGAGACGACGGCCGAAGGAAGTGAACTGCAGATTCTCTTGGAGGGGGAGGAGCTCTTCAGCCTACGGCGAGGCGAGGAGGTGGCCCTGGTGACCACCAACACCGTGTCGATGTTCCTCTACCTCAAGGGAGGGGAGGTCTATCGTCACAAGCAGAGTACCGACGGATCGAGGTATGTCAAAAAGGTGATCTTCTTCCTGTAGGTTCCAAAATAGAACGGCATATAAGAAGGGAGTGCGTCTGCACTCCCTTCCGTTGATTGTATGTATTACCGTCTCTTATTCGTCGATGCCCATGAGCTCGATGTCGAAGATCAAAAGCGAGTTGGGGAGGATCGCCTCATTGCCCTCCGCCCCATAGCCGAGGTCGGGGTGGACCCAGGCGCGGACGACCGAGCCGACTTCCATGTTCAACACCGCTTCCTGGAACCCGGCGGTGAGCAGGTACAGCGGGAAGTGGGCGCTCTCACCGCGGTCATAGGAGCTGTCGACGACGGTGCCGTCGATGAGCTGCAACTGGTAGTTCACTTCAACGGTGTCCTCGATGACCGGCTTCGGGCCGTAGCCCTCGGTGAGCAGCTCGTACTGCAGGCCGCTGTCGGTGACGATGACATCGTCGTTGTTCTTGTTCTGGAGGAGGAACGCCTCGGCGCTCTGGAGGTTGCTCTCGGCGATGTTGGCGATCCACTCCTGGTATTCTGCCTCCAAGATCTGTTGGTACTCGAGGAAGGCCAACTGCATCTCATATTCAGTGAGCAGGAGCGGGTTGCCGCTGGCGTAGTCCAGCGCACCCTGGGCGTAGAGGTCTCCGTCGACGGACAAGCCTTGGCCGGTGAGGTTCAGTGCCAAGAGATAGCCATAGGTGTAGCTGAAGGACTCGGTCAGGTCGGTGGGCTTGCTCAGGTTCTTCACATCGGCGATGGAGGCGTAGGGAGTGCCGAAATGATCGTTGGCGAGTCCGAGATCCCAAATCTCATCCTGATAGCGGCCCACGATGTCGTAGAGCTCCTCGATGGTGAAGAAGCCGCGCTGTACCTCGCTTTGGGAGTCGATGTGTCCGTCCAGGGCGCCCTTGGTGTAGTAGCCGGCATCGAAGAAGAGCCCTTGGGTTGCGAAGGACTGGATCAGCAGGTAGCCGTAGGTATAGCTGAAGCGCTCCTCGAGGCTTGTGAGCGGACTCTCGCTCTCCAAGGAGATGTCGACAGGGAGGACACCAATTGTCACCAGCGGGGTGATCCAGCGGATTTCGCTTGCCATTTGATAGACCAATACCGCCTCGATGTAATCCCCCTGGACGATGGAGGAGACCGGCCAGTTGGATTCGGTGTACGTACCGGCGTTGAAAATGACCTCATTGCCGTCGGTGTCCTTGGCGATGAAGGTCTTCTCTCCATATTGATCGAAGGTGGCGACCACCCGGAGGGTCACGGCTTCGGGATTCGCTTCCTTCATTCCCTGGGCAAATAGTGAAGAAGTGGCCACCAATAGAAGCAGGAGTACTGCGAGGATCGTTCGATTACTTTTGTTCATGTCTCTTCCTTTTCCGTTGAGTCGTTGTCGGGTACAACATCTTTCTACTGTACGGACTCTTTTGCCAAACGTCAATGTGTCTGCGATATCTCCACACTTCTTCAGATTGCCCGCATCACCACAACATGCTACGTTTGCGATGAGGAACACACGATATGAAGATCATCAAAGAAGGCACGCCGACTGAGAAAGACAACGAACTCTTGTTGCGGTGTGCGCGTCTTGCCACTGAGGCGATGGAGGCGGGCAACCACCCCTTCGCCGCCCTGCTCGCCGATCGGGAGGGGAGGGTATTGCTGAGCCAAGGCAATCGATTCAGCGAGGGAGGGTCGGTGATGCACGCTGAGACGCTGCTGGTCTTCGAGGCGGTCAAGCGCTACAGCGCCGAGTTCCTCTCAACGTGTACGCTCTATACCAGCGTGGAGCCGTGTGCGATGTGTACCGGTGCGCTCTACTGGAGCGGCATCACCCGCCTCGTCTTTGGCCTCTGTGAGCGCGACCTGCTCGCCATGACCGGCGCCAATGAGGAGAACCCGACCTTCGACCTCTCCAGTGTCGAGGTGCTCTCCCGTGGGCAACGGGAGATCGAGGTCTACGGGCCGACCGATGATGAGGCGCTGAGGCAGCGCATCGCAGCCGACCACCGGTCCTATTGGAGCAGGTGATGGTCAAACCCCCGTATCTCCTCCGCCATAAAAACATCGCTCACATCAGCGCCGGGAAACTCTACATTGGGGACCGACGCGCATTCCCCGAAACCAAGCGCTTCGTGCGCATCAGCGATCCCTATCAGGCAGCGGATGCCATCACGCATGGGGTGACACAAGGAGGTGGCCCTCTTGAGGTCGCCCTGATGGCGATGATCTTCACCCGTGACCTCATCAGGGCGGGGAAATTGGAGCGAACCTTCGCTACGTTCGTTGGTGTGGCGCGCTCGTTGAGTGCGGTGCGACCGACCAACACGACGATGCGGCGCACCCTCGACCGTCTCCTCTCTGCGTACACGAACCTAGATGAGGCGATGGAGCGCGTCGAGGCCGATGTCCATACCATCCTCGCCGGGTTCGACAGGCTCTACCACCGGATGGGGAGGCTCGGTGCCACAATCTTCGAGAAGGACTGCAGTGTGCTGACCACGTGCTTTGGTGAGCACACGCTGCCTACAGCCTCGCGTACGCCCAGGAGGCTGGCAAGTGTATCACCCTGTATGTCAATGAGACACGCCCCTACCTGCTGGGCAGCCGCCTCACCGCCCCCAGCGCCGAGGAGATGGGGATCAATGTGATCGTGATCGGGGACGGGATGGGGGCCAACCTGATGAGGGATGGGATGATCACCCACTACATGACGGCTTGCGATGTCCTCTGCATGGATGGGACAGTGGTCTACAAGGTTGGTACGCGCGCCAACGCCATCGCCGCTCAGTACCACCACATCCCCTACCATGCCTTCTCCATCTCCCCGGACCCGACCAAGCACGGGGAAGGGAATGTGGTGTTGGAGACGCGCAATACAAAAGCGTTGATGAGTCTCCTACGGCGCCCCACGCTGGATGAGAGCATCAAGGCGTACTATCCCGTTTTCGACATCATCGAGCCGGACTTGGTCACGGCGGTGGTCACGCCCAAGGGAATCTTGAAACCCACTGAGGTGAAGGAGCACTTTTCATGAAGGCAATCATCGAAGGAACGGGCTTCGACGTGCTGGAGGGGCCATCAAGAGATTGGTGGCCCGACTCTGAGTGCTCGATTCTCTTGGTGTGATGACGGGATCATCGCTAATGACGTACCGGCGAGTCGCCCCTCAAAAAACACTTTCCAGAGATGCTTGTACATACCAAGAGGCTGGATCGCTCCAGCCTCCTTGGTGGATTTTTCCACTCACTGTTCGTAGCGGATCTTCTGCCAGCGGGTGTTGTAGAGCTCCAGGTCGGCCCCCAGGTCGCTGATGTTGTCGCTGTGGAGCAGGTCCTCGCTGGTGAAGAAGAAGCTGTCGTTCTCCATGTACGGTTTGGCGCCGGTGTTGGTCGTCGGCGGGAAGCTGAAGTCGTCGAGGAAGATCGCGTAGTTCTCCGGCTCGTGGATGAAGTTGATGAACTGATGGGCCGCCTCGATGTTCTTCGCTCCCTTGGGGATGACCATGTTGTCGATGTACATCATGCCCCCCTCCTCGGGGATGAAGAAGTCGATGCCCTCCCAGCTCTCCTGGCTCAGCTCGGCGAAGACGTTCTCCGGGTAGGCGTGGACGACATAGAACTCGTTGCGGCTGAACGCCTTGCCGAAGCTCTCTGAGTCGAACTTGACGATGTTCGGCTTCCATTTTGTGATGATCAAATCCACCGCCTCATCCAATTCCTGCGGATCCTTGGTGTTGCCGCTGTACCCGAGCTGCTTGAGCGCGGCTCCCATGACCTCGCGCATGTCGTCGAGCAGGCTCATGCGCCCGGCCATCCGCTCGTCGGCGAAGATGTTCCAGGAGCGCTCGTAGTCCTCGGGCACGCGGGCGGTGTTGACCGCGATGCCGCTCGAGCCCATGAAGTACGGCACCGAGTAGGTGAAATCGGGGTCGTAGTCGGCCTTCTGTGCCACCATCGGGTCGATGTACTTGAGGTTGGGGATCTTGCTGTGGTCGATCTCCTCGAGAAGACCCTTGGTGATCATGATGGAGGTGTAGTCGCTTGAGGGGAAGATGATGTCGTAGCCGTGGTTGCCCCCGGCCATGATCTTTGCGAACATCTCCTCATTTGAGGCGAAGTGGTCGATGACGATCTCGATGCCGGTCTCGTCCTTGAACTTCGCGACGATCTCATCCGGTGTATAGTAGGTCCAGTTGTACAAGTGGAGCTTGCCATCTGAACGGTTCGACTTCGAACATCCCGATGCAGAGAGAATCAGGACGAGTACCAACAGGACACCCAATACCAGAAAACCATGCTTTTTCATACAGCACCTCCGCTATCAGCTGCTCGCGGCCACTACCTTCAAAAATCGTCTGAAGGAGAATGCAATTATCATCGTACCGAGAATCATGACAAAGGAGAGGGCGTTGATCACGGGGCTGACGCCGTAGCGGATCATCGAGTAGACGTAGAGCGGCAGGGTGCCCGACCCCGGCCCCGAGACGAAGAAGGTGATGACGAAGTCCTCGAGGCTCATGGTGATGCACATCAAGAAGCCTGAGAGCACCGCCGGCATGATGGAGGGGATGATGACGCGCGTCAGCGTCTGCCGCTCATTGGCCCCCAAATCCCGTGCGGCCTCAACGGTGGAGTAGTCGAACTCATCGAGGCGGGCGGTGACCAGCATGAAGACGAAGGGGAGGTTGAAGGTCGTGTGGGCGGCGAAGATGGTGAACATCCCCAGCCGGATCTTCACCGCGCTGAAGAAGATCAACATCGAGATACCGATGATGACCTCGGGCAAGACCATCGGCAGGTAGCTGACGGTGGTGATGTAGCTCTTGCCCCCGAAGCGGTACCACTTGATGCCGACCGCCGCCAACGAGCCGAGCACCACTGCGGTGGCGGAGCTGGAGAGGGCGATGATGAGGCTGTTCCGGAAGGCGGTCCAGAGCGAGGGGCTGTCGAAGATCAGCTTCTTGTACCAGATGAGGCTGGCCCCCTCCCACTGCATCCCCTTGGCGCTGTTGAGCGAGAAGAAGGTGACGACGAAGAGGGGGATGAAGAGGAAGATCACCGTGAAGATCAAGACGGTGGAGCTGAAGGAGGCGTGCTTCTTCTTGGCGCGTACGGAGCTGCTCATCGTACCCCCTTTCCCGCACGGTGGTGGGCCTTGACCTTCGACTCCAACGCCTGTGGGGTGCGCTTCGGGCCATCCTTCTTCAGCAGCTCCTCCCGCCGGCTGGTGTAGAGCATCCAGAAGACGCCCACCAGGCTGGCGAGTGTGATGATCATCGAGAAGGCGCTGGCCAAGGGCCAGTTGCGGGTCTTGGAGACCTGGTCGACGATGATGTTGCCGATCATCGTCGAGTCCTTGCCGCCGACGAGCAGCGGCACGGTGTAGGCGCCGAAGATCGGGATGAAGGTGAAGATGAAGGCGGTGGAGAGGCCGCTCTTGATGTTCGGCAACATCACCTTGCGCAGCGAGGTGAACTTCGTCGCCCCGAGGTCGCGTGCGGCGTCGAGGAGGGAGAAGTCGAACTTGTCGATGGTGGTGAAGAGCGGCAGGATGGCGAAGGGGAGGTACATGTAGACGAGCACGAGCACCACCGCCCCGTTGTTGTAGATCAGGCGGAGCCCTTCGTCGATGAGGCCGATCTTGATGAGGATCGAGTTGATGAGCCCCTCGGTGGAGAGGATGAAGATCCAGGCGTAGATCCGGATCAAGGAGTTGGTCCAGAAGGGGATGATAATCAAGAAGAGCAGGAGCGTCTGGTGCTTGGAGCGCGCCATGGCATAGCCGCAGGGCAGCGAGATGAGGATGCAGATCAGTGTGGCGAGCACGCTGATCCAAATCGTGCGCACCACGACCATCGCGAAGCTGGGGTTCAGCATCTCCCGATAGGCGTTGAGCGTCAACTCGAACTCCACGCCGCCGTAGAGGCCGCGCTTCAGGAAGCTGTAGAGAATGATGATGGCGAGCGGCACGATGAAGAAGATGGTGAACCACGTACCCATCGGCCAGCTGTAGAGGCTGCCGAGGAGCTGCTCGCGTGCACGCGGCTTGAGCGTGCGCTTCATTGGGACGAATCCTTGACGAGGTAGCCGTCGTCGGCGTGCCAGCTGACGTAGACCTCATCGAGCCACTCGATGTCCGGCCCGTCATCGAGGAAGACGGTGTGCTGCTTGTACACCTTGACCAGCGTCTCATTCACTTCGTCGAGCTTGACGTAGAACTTCGATTGGAAGCCGCTGTACACCGGCTCCTCGACGATGCCCTTGAGGATGTTCACCTCGCTCTTGGTGGTTCTCGGGAAGTTGGGCGTGATGCGCACCTTCTCCGGGCGCACGGTGAAGTCCATCTTCGACCCGATCTCCTGGGGATCGTAGTCGGTGACTTGGATCTGCGTGCCGAGGGCGGGGACATCGACACGCATCAGGTACTCCTCGCCGTACGGCTCACAGGAGAGGATGGTGCACTCGAAGATGTTCGCCTCGCCGATGAACTGGGCGACGAAGCGGGTGGCCGGGGCCTCGTAGATCTCATAGGGGGTGCCGATCTGCAGCACCTTGCCCTTGTTCATCACCGCGATGCGGTCGCTGACCGAGAGCGCCTCCGCTTGGTCGTGGGTGACGTAGATGAAGGTGATGCCGACCTGGTCGTGGATATGGTCGAGCTCGATAAGCAGGTTCTGCCTCAGCTTCGCATCGAGGGCGGAGAGCGGTTCATCGAGGAGCAGCACGCTCGGCTCGTTGATCAAGGCGCGTGCGATGGCGACGCGCTGCTTCTGCCCCCCGCTGAGCATCGAGGGCTTCTTGTAGAGGTGCTCCTCGAGCTGGACGAGGCGGATGTATTCGTTGACCTTCGCTTCGATCGTCTTCTTGTCCATGCGCCTCAGGCGCAGGGGGAAGGCGACGTTCTCGTAGACGGTGAGGTGGGGGAAGAGGGCGTAGGTCTGGAAAATGGTGTTGGATTGGCGTTTCTCCGGGGGCAAGGAGAGGACATCCTTGTTGTCGAACGCAACAGAACCCGTGTCGGGGTAATCAAACCCTGCGATGATCCGCAACAAGGTGGTCTTTCCACACCCAGACGGTCCCAAGAGGGAGAAGAACTCGCCTTTTTCGATTGTCACACTCACATCATCGAGTGCCTTGAAATCGCCATAGGAACGGGTGACCCGTTCAACAGTAACTTCAACACCTTTCAATCTCTTCCATTCCCTCCCTTCGTTTCAGGCATAAAACTTTCAGCGGATGAAACCTTAACGAACAATTCGGAATATCGAATATTTAAAACGCTCTGTCAAGCAGTCTAACCAATTTGGTAGACTTTTTGAAGAGTTGGGCGGGGCGATGCGAAAGAGAAGAGGACAAAACGATACGGGAGGGCGGCTTTGCGCCCCATCCTCCGTCTACACAAGCTCCAGGACCGCCGCTACCGGCCAGTGGTCGGAGAGGACGCCGCCCGGGATGAGGAAATGGGGGCTGGTGGCCAAGAGCGAGCGCACCGGACCCCTGACCATGATCTTGTCGATCGCCTCGACCAGGAAGCCCTCGTCGCTGAGGTAGGGGCAGGGAAAGGTGACGGGAGCGGGAAGGCCGAGGGTGGTGAAGACATCGGTGAAGCCGGCGTTCTTTTGGAAGATCAAGGAGGGGTGGACCGGATCGTTGAAGTCTCCGCAGAGGATCGCCGCTTCCTCCGCGCCCGCCAGGGTGTTCAAGGCCTCGCTGGCCAGGATCGCCTCGTCGTGGCGAAAGCCGATGCCGGTGGCCACCTCGGTCGCATTGAGTTGGTGGGTGAGGTGGACGGTGGAGACGAAGAGGGACGTCCCCTCCGGGGTGCGCAGACGGGCCCAGAAGAGACCACGGTCGACTTCCGGCATCCGTAGATCCACCCGACCATGCCCTTGGACGGTGAAGAGGCGCTCTTTCACATAGATCGAGCTCTCGAATCTCCATCCCCGTTCAGCTCCTTCGATGCGGACGTAGTCGGCGAGCGCCTCGTCCAGGAGAGTAAGGGTGCTCGGACGCACCTCCTGCAGGCAGTAGATGTCCGCTTGATAGGTCGTGACGAAGGAGATGACGCACGCTTCGCGTTTTTCCCAATGCTCGGTGTTCCAGAGATTGAGGGTGATGATGCTGATGCGCCTCATAAGCCGTTCCTCCTCATTCAACCATCTCACCAAAGCCGTCCCTGATGAGCAGGTAGGCACCCAAGGTGAGGACGGTGACCCATGCGATGTCGATGTCGAAGTGGCCGCCCATCAACGAGGGGCGGTTGAAATACTCCCAGGCGGTGTGGTTCAGCTGCTCAGCTTGCCAGCCGATGAACGAAGCATCGCGGCCGTACCCCTTGTCGGGGGTCGCCACCAGCTGTCGGCACGCCTCGATCATGAGGCGAGCCTGGGCGCGGAAGAAGTCGTCGCCGGTATGGCTGCTGTAGCGCAAGAATTCATAGGCGATGGCCATACCGTAGAAATCAAGGTGGTGGTGGGCCACCGAGACGCTGGTCATCCCGCGGGTGCTGAACCCCATCACCCTCAGCGGGCTCTCCGGGTCGAGGTAAGAGTCCTGCTGCCAGATCCACTGCACGATGAAGCGGGCGGCGAGCGTGGCGCTCTCGAGGTGCCGTTTGTCCCCGTCCATCTCATAGAGATCGAGGAAGAAGGAGAGCAGGGCGACGCCGGCTTCCTTGTCGCAGGAGTCGGCGTCGAGCGTATCACCGTAAAACGCTCCCTCATTGGCCAGCTGGCCGTAGTGGCCATAGGCGCGGTGGAGGGCGCTCTCGAGATCGGCCTTCAGTGGATCGTCGTCATCGAGCGCCGTGATGAGGGTGCAGAAGAATGAGCCGATGTACGCGCCGTTGGTTCCCTGGGTGTCGGCGGGCTTCCCCTTGGCGGTCCACCACCGACCGAAGGAACCGCCGGAGAGCTGGGCCTCGGTGTAAAAGCGCGCCACGCGCTTGGCAAGCGGCAGATACGCCTCTTCCTTGATCCCCAATTCGTTCAAGCGTCGGCTGAGCAGCACGTAGTGCTTCATCGCCTCGCCGTTGCAGCGGCTGTTGGCCATCTCCTTGAATTGCGGGTGCTCCCCGATGCCCAGGTACCCTCCCCAGGCACCGCTTTCCAGGTCGTGGTTGTCCAGGACGGGGCCGTCGATGCGGATGCGGCGGGCGGCCTCCGGGCCGGGGTGGAGCACATCCGACTGGGCACCGAGGAGGGTGTCCATGGAGGTGACGGGCTTCTCGCGGATGGCGTCGAGCGGCGGGTTGGTCACCTGGGCGAAGCGCTGGGCGAAGAAGTCGTAGAGCATGCGCGGGCGCTGCGAGAGCGCCGCGATGGGGGTGTCGGAGCCCATGGAGCCGATCGCCTCGGCGGCGTTGAGGGCCATCGGGGCGATGATGAGGTCGACGTCCTCCTCGGTGATGCCGAAGACGCGCTGGCGCAGCACGGCCCGGTTGTGGGGCATGTACTCGTAGCGGGTCTGCGGGAGGTTCTCGATGTGGACGAAGTTCTCGTTGATCCAGGTCCGGTAGGGCTTGGCGCTGGCGAGGGAGGCCTTGATCTCCTCGTCCGGCACGATGCGGCCGGCGGCGGTGTCCACGAGGAACATCCGGCCCGGCTGCACGCGGGTCCGCTTGACGACGTCGCGCGGGTCCAGGTCCAGCACCCCCGCCTCGGAGGCCATGACGACGAGGCCGTCCCGGGTCACCCAGATGCGTCCCGGGCGCAGGCCGTTGCGGTCGAGGACCGCGCCGATGACGGTGCCGTCGGTGAAGGCGACGGCCGCCGGGCCGTCCCAGGGCTCCATGAGGCAGGAGTGGTACTCGTAGAAGTCGCGCAGCTCGGGGTCGATGGTGGGGTTGTGCTCCCAGGCCTGCGGAATCATCATCGCCATGGCGTGCGGCAGGGAGTAGCCGCCGAGGTGGAGGAGTTCGAGGGCCTCGTCGAAACGCGCGGTGTCGGAGCCGTCGGGCGAGCAGATGGGCAGCACCCGGTCGAGGGGGCCGAGGAGCTCGGAGTCGATGAGGGCCTCGCGGGCGCGCATCCAGTTCTCGTTGCCGGTGACGGTGTTGATCTCGCCGTTGTGGGCGACGCGGCGGAACGGGTGCGCCAGCGGCCACGAGGGGAAGGTGTTGGTGGAGAAGCGCGAGTGCACGATGCCGAGCGCGGACTCGACGCGCTCGTCCTGCAGGTCCAGGTAGAACTCCGGGAGCTGCTTCTCGGTCAGCATGCCCTTGTAGACGAAGGTGCGGGGGCTCAGCGAGGGGAAGTAGACCGTCTCGGATCCGAGGTCGCCGCGGCCGGCACCCTTGCTGCCCAGCTCGTGCTCGCAGCGCTTGCGCACCACGAAGCAGCGGCGCTCGAGGGCGACGTCGGTGAGCAGCGTGCCGTCGGGGCCGGCGGCCTTGACGAAGATCTGGCGGATCGTCGGCTGCGCGTCGCGCGAGATCGCTCCGACCGACGAGTCGTCGACCGGGACCTCCCTCCAGCCGATCACGGTGACGCCCTGTTCGGCGGCCACCCGCTCGACCATCCGCATCGCGTCCATGGCGAGCATGCGGGACTGGGGGAGAAAACAAAGGCCGGTTGCATATGCACCGGCCTCGGGGAGTTCTATATTCAGTTCCTCTCGCACTACTGCGCGGAGGAACAAGTCAGGTACCTGGATCAACAAGCCCGTGCCGTCACCGGTGTTGGCCTCGGCGCCCACGGCGCCGCGGTGCTCGAGGTTCTCGAGGATTTCGAGACCCTTTTCGACCACTTCGTGGCTGGGCTTGTTCCTGATATTGGCGATCATGCCGATGCCGCAGGCATCGTGCTCGTTGGCGGGGCTGTAGAGGCCTTGGGCCTCGGGACGGCCGGTGACGACGCGGCGACCGTTCAGAAGCAAGGTTTTGGCTGTGGCGGTCTTCGTCGTGACGGGGTTTTGGGTTCCGTTCCGCGCGTGTGCCATGGCATGTTCCTCGCTCGCTGGTCCGCCCGGTGCCGGGCTTGTCGCTATGTCGTGTGCATCCTGTTGATGCCGGTCGCCCGGCGGGCTGGATGCGTTTTCGTCCTCTGGTGGCACATTGTTCAGGCGGGTCGTACTACAACGGTACGGCTCGAAAGAGCAAACGTGTCCATGCTTGGGGAGTGGCACTGCATCCAAATGGCCACTCAATTCGGGCCGGTCGTCATCTTTCGCCCGATGCCGGCCGGCAAGCCGGGGTTCGCTCCGTTTTCCGGCGCTGGCGTAGCAATCTACGCCCCGTTCCGGTTCTGGCAACCCTGCTTTTCGGCGCTGCCTGAAGCGAATTCCTTCGGACCATCTCAACCCCGCCTGT
>ERZ747221.805-NODE-805-length-34463-cov-6.848136_pt1 | contig 34463 bp, 42 predicted proteins | sample MGYA00374949_ERZ747221 | MGnify/ENA primary metagenome ERZ747221 (study PRJEB28779, sample SAMN05720172) | bioreactor metagenome | isolation source: Anaerobic biogas reactor | place: USA:Washington, USA | collected 2015-08-08 ... | reverse complement strand
TACCAGGCCAGCGTGAACAACAGCCTGGGAGTAATGCCCCGAAGGCTCCGGGGCACTTGGAGCGTAGATCATTTTCACGACAGAACTCCCCTTTTCCCGACCTCTGTGTTATCTTCGGACGGACGCTTCCAGGTCTACAGACCCTGGTCCTGCATGTAGGCTCTCTCCCTGGCCCCGTTCATTAGCAGTTCCCAGTTGACCACCGCTCTTGTATGCTTCCCGGTGGCCACAGTGCCCATGTGGTCCCACGCCACCAGATCATAAAATATCTTGTTCCCGTCTATCCCCTGCATTGTGGCCTTGAAGCTGACCGTCGTCCCCAGGTAGGAAGGGACCTCATGGATTATCTCGATGCTCTGCCCCACCGTGATGTACCCTTCCGGCAAATACTTGTCGGTGGCCTCTATTGCTACCCTGATGAAAGCCTTGACGCAGGCCGAGGTAGCCAGAAGCTGGTCGAGTTTCGGAGAGAAATTACCCACTGCCTCTTCGGTGGTGACGGTCACCCTGAACTCGTGGGAGAGCCCCGGAGCAAGTAACTTGCCGATATCAAGCATTTCGATCCCCTCCTCTTTGCCCAGAGTCGGTTAATTTCCTGTTTCCCAGATCCGGGTTAGCCCCAATTTTTACGTTCACTTTTCACGCTTCTTTTTCCCGGTGAACGTAAACACTGCAAGGAGAGTGAGCAACTACCTTTGCAGCTACACTCCCCAGGAAGAACCTCTCCAGGTTGCTCAGGCCCCTGTGGCCGATCATTATCATGAAGGCATCCACCTTTTCTGCGAAGGATACGATCTCGTTGTATGGATTCCCGAAGGCGACGTTGACGGACATCCTTTTGGGTTTGGGGGAACCTGAAGACTTAATACGGTCCCTGACGAACTTGCCGAACTCTTCTTTGACATCCTCCTCGCTTGGGGGGACGGATACGGTCTGGCCCTTTGCAGTTATCTCCCGGTATTCCTCCCAGTGGACCACGTGAAGGAAGAACAGTTCGGCGTCTTTCTCCCTTTCAGCATAGTGGAGAGCGTAATCGATGACCTTCTTGCTGACATCACTGCCGTCGATAGCTACCACTACCCTCTTCACTCTGATCGCCCCCTCTCTACTGCTTCCGTTGTTGCATGCCAAACTGAACAGGCAGTATGGCAACAAAAGACCTTATGCGTATTTTACCGCTTTATCTGGTATTCTTGAAGTGCTTCCGGACAAGTCTTCCGAAAGGTTATCTCACATGGGGGGTGTTGTGATGTCAGCGAAAGGATCCAGTTACCTAAAGGGATCGATCCTGTTGCTGTTTATGTTTTTCTCTCCCATGACAGGACAGGCGATCTGTGCGCCCGTCACAGGAGATCCCCCGCAGAAAGTGGAGGACGTATTAATTGCCGATCCTGCCCGTTACAAAGTAGAGTCCTGGGTCAAGGATCTTGACATACCCTGGTCCCTTGTATTCCTCACGGAAGAAAGGACTCTCGTCACGGAGAGGAAGGGGAACATACGACTAATTGAAAGAGGTATTCTGAGAGAAGAGCCCTACACGGTCATAGGAGATACGGCTCACTCCGGTGAAGGGGGCCTGCTGGGCATAACGAAACACCCCCTGTACCCCGGTGAACCATTCATCTACGTGATGTACACCTACAGAGATGGCGGGTCCGTCCTCAACCGCGTCGCCCGTTACCGGGACACGGGCACGACCATGGTGCCGGACCGGGTTATCATTGAAGAAATACCGGGGCATAGCGTCCACAACGGGGGAAGGATCTCATTCGGACCTGACGGGATGCTCTACATATGCACCGGTGACACATGGAAGGCAGGCATAGCCCAGGACCCCGCTAACCTGGGGGGAAAGATCCTCCGGCTGACGCCTGAAGGGGATATCCCCGACGACAACCCCTTCAGGGGCTCGCCGGTCTTCTCTCTCGGGCACCGCAACCCCCAGGGGCTGGCATGGCACCCGGAGACAGGTGACCTTTTCTCCTCTGAACACGGCCCCTCGGGAGAGTTCGGACTCCGCGCCAGGGACGAGATAAATACCATATTCCCGGGGGGCAACTACGGATGGCCCATTGTGGTCGGGGCAGCAGACAATGAGCCCTTCATCGACCCCTTGATCATGTGGCCCAGAGCCACCCCGCCATCAGGCATGGCTTTCTGGGACGACAGTCTCTTCGTAGCCACCCTTCGAAGCCGGGCTCTGCTCAGGATAGAGCTGCAGACCTCAGGAGAGGACTACAAAGTCAAAAAGATCGAAAGGCTTTTTGCCACTGACTGGTCGAACGGCATCTTCGGCAGGCTTCGAGACGCCGTTGCCGGACCCGACGGTGCCCTTTACGTCCTTACCAGCAACCGGGACGGAAGAGGTTCCCCACTACCCGGTGACGACAGGATTCTTAGGCTGACAAGAGTTCATTGACCGGATACTCTTTCAGAGTATGCCCATATGAAAAGACTGGGGACATTGTGTTCGGGGTCGAAAGTAATGGCTACACCAGAATGTTCCCCGTCCCACTGCATGTCAAAAGCTCCGGGAGAACCCTTCGAAGGTGGACCCAGCTCATCCTCGAGGGTTTTAGCCCACGTTTCCCACTCGTCTTGTCCTGAACACCCATGGGCTATTACCCCTTCGAAACGACCTGCATGAAAAATATAGCTGGGACTCCCCCTGAAAAGCAGGTTTTTCCAGCTTTTTGGACCTTTTAACGCGACAGAAAGGGCCAGATCTCCATCCTCCTCGTCAACGATCAAAGGCCCCATAAACTGGAACTCTTCAAAACTCTGCCCCCACCGGTATCCTCCAAATCCATCCGGTCCTTCGAAAGAAGAAGCGGACAGCGCAAGGAGAAGAATTAGGGAAAACCCCAACAGTATCTTCATTTTCATTCTCATAACCATCACTCCACCGGAAAGCTCGAAAAGCCTGATCTTCAACACTGCGCTAGAACCCCATCTCTTCGCCGACGAGAAAAACGTGGATATCCGTCATCGTAGGCTTCTTGTTAAGTATGACAGTGGCGTTGCAGATCCTTCCCGGACCCATGCAATCCATGCACTCTCCTGTCAGGGTGCAGGGGTTGGCCGTTCCCAGCCTCCTGTTATTGATAGGTGCCGCGGTCTGCCGGATCCGCCCAAGACCTTCTTCGACATTTTTGACAACCTTGTTAACCCCTGCCACGACAATTACTCTCCCGGGGCCGAAGATCATGGCCGCCACCCTGTTACCGGTACCATCCACGTTGACCAGCTGTCCGTCCATGGTCACGGCGTTGGTGCCGGTGATGAACACATCGCTCGTGAGCTGTTTTCTCCTGATTTCCATCTTTTCCTCGGGGCTCAGGCCCGGCTTGCCGTGGTTCAGGATGGTGTGCCCTCTGGCCTCAAGCTCCTTAAGAACACCCAGTTCGGACACGGTCCATGAACCCCCCACTCCTATAACCGATCTTGCGGGGACCTCATTCAGGATCTTTTCAATGGCCTCCTTCCTCTCCTTGCAGTAACAGGCCTTGAAATGGTTCTTCTTCAATGCTTCGACGGTCTTTTCCCCCCTGATATCATTGTGCCATTCAAGAAATTCCTTCATTCGCCCTCACTCCTTCGAAATAATGCTGAAAGCCATCTAAAGTGCCAGTACCTTTTCCCCTCTTTTCAGCATTTCAGTAAAAGGTTCCCCCATGTATTTTACTTCGATACCCATCCCCTCAAGCTTTTCAGAAACACCGTAGCTGTCAGTGCATGCCCTGCACGCTTCGACCCTGACCCCGGCTTCGATGATCTTCTCCATGTATATCTGCAGATCCTGGTCCTGGGCAAGAATCCTCCCGGAAGGCCCCCATACAACAAGACGGATCTCTTCCCACCAGCCCCTGGTCTTCGCGTTGAGAACGTACATAAAGACCATTGACAGGGCCACCTCCCTGTCCCCGCTGGTCCAGAGGATCAGCAGTTCCCGGTTCTCCTTCTCCCTGCCCTCGAATCCCTTCAATGTTCCCACCTCCCCGACAAAAGTGGATAATAGTCAAAGGTTCCTTGCGAACCTCAACATTAAATAAATGAAAAGGTCCAAAGCAGGGTCATGCCTGTCGCGATCGCGACCAGAATATTCCTCGTCTTCATGGCAACAGCAAAGGCAGCGATCCCTGCAATGAGCCTCGCAGGAGAAATTTCAAGCCCTGCGGGACCTTTGGCGTACAGGACTGAAGGCGCGATAAGGGCGGCAAGAACGGCTGGCGGGATATATCGGAACGACCTTTCAAAGAATGGAGGGATCTTGCCGAAGGGAACAAAGCAAAGGAACAGGCCCTTTATCACCAGAAGGGCTACGGCAACAACGCCGAAAAGAATATAGAAGTTCATTTACCTTCCACCTCGCTCTCCTTCCCCCTGATAAAAGCTCCTGCTGCCATACCGGAGCCTATACCTATCAGGATCGAGGCCAGAAGACCCGACTGAAGCGGAAGTCGTGGGACCAGCACGACCGAGGAAACGACTCCGGCAAGGACCGAAAACTGCCTGTCCCTGCCCTTGAGGTGGGGGATCAGGAAAAACATGAAGACCAGGGGGATGGCAAAGTCCAGGGAGAGCCCAGCGGGGATAATGGCCTTCAGGGAGAAGCCCAGGAAGATCCCTGATACCCATACAGTGTAGACGGCCAGCGATGAACCGAAAAAAAATGCTGGAAGAAACGGGTTGTCGTCGCTGTTCTCTCTTTCGGCCATAGTAATGACATAAGACTGGTCCGAAAGGAAGAACGCTGCCAGAAGGCGCTCCAGAAAGGTCTTCTCCCCCAGGATCTGAAAGAGAGAAAGACTGTACATGGAATATCTCAGGTTGACCACAATGGCGGTAAAAAGGATTATCGCCGCCGAGGCGCCGGCTCCGTAGAGTTGGACTGCCGCAAGCTGGGCGGTCCCGGCTAACATGGAGAGAGAAAAAAAAGTACCCTGGGCGGCGTTAAGGCCTGCTTCATTAGCTGCCACTCCAAGAACAAGGGCGAAGGGCACAAGACCAATGAAGAGAGGCACCGTACAGCGGGCTCCCCTGAGGAATTCTTTTTTTACATCGGTCATAGTCATCTCTCCTGCAAGACCAAGGGGTTTATAGAACCTCTCAAGCATTATAATCGATACCCATCCAAGTATATTCTTCGTATGCCTCTTCTCCCGCCTTCTCAAGGTGAAAACATTCCGACGGCATGGAGAATGTCATCATTTCCTTTCCCGAAGATCCGGCCCTTTGGCCCTTTTCTTAAAGGGGAGTAGAATGAGAAGGAAGATCAAATGCAAAGGGAGTGGTCAAGGTGAAAGGTTCGTTGCGGCGCTTGTGGGTCTTCCTGGTCCTCTGCATAGCAGTCCTTTCGCTCTCTTACCCCGCCTCCGCTTTATCACCGGCCCAGGAATACCTCCTCGAAGGGTCCTACGCTGTGGAACAGGACGGATGGACACTGGTCCATCTTGAAGGTGTCCCATACAGGATAGGTTTCCAGAGGGGATACCTCACGGCGGAGTCTGCCAGTTACCTTATCATCAGCTACCTGGGACCCGCAGACGATGAGTACCACAGGATGTCCAGGGAGATCGCCGGAAAATACCTCTGGGACCGCATTCCCAAAGAATACCAGGATGAACTCCGGGGCATCGCTGCCGGGCTCAGGGCGAAGGGCTACGACTGGGACGTGTGGGATGTACTCGCCGCCAACGCATGGGCGGACCAGGGCCTCTATGAAGATGCCTGGGAAGAGGACGCAGAGTCCCGATGCAGCGCCTTCATAGCCACCGGCGATGCTACTGCCGACGGGCAGATAGTAATGGGTCACAACACCTGGTGTCCCTACAACGAGGACTTCATGTACCCCATCATCTACGACGTCAAGCCCAGCAAGGGTTTCGCCTTCCGTTACCAGGGAGCTGGAGGGACCATATGGAGCGGGCAGGACTGGTACGTCAACGAGACGGGCCTCATGGTGACAGAGACGTCCCTTGAGAACGATGCCACAGATCCGGAGGGGATACCGGTTATTGTTCGCATCCGGACCGCTGTACAGTATGCCGACAGTATCGACGATTTCCTTGGAATAATGCTCGAGGGCAACAACGGCGCTTACCCCAACCAGTGGCTGATCGGCGACGCAAAGACCGGCGAGATCGCCTCCCTGCAGCTCGGCCTTCACTCCTGGGACCTGGAGAGAACCTTCAACGGGTTCCTGTACTCCTCCAACCATCCTTCGGGGGTCAACTTCAGGGAAGAGGCGGCCTGCGAAGAACCGGACCCAATGAACTACTGCTATGCTCGCTACGTCCGCTGGGGACAGCTCAAGGAAGAATGGTACGGCAAGGTAGATGCGGAGATCGGCAAAATTATGCTGGCCGACCACTACGACACCTATCTGGGAATTGAAAAACCCAGCGCAAGGACTATCTGCGGGCACAAGGAGATCGAGACCGCCGACCCGTCTGAGAGAAAGCCCAGCGGGGCCTACGACGGTAAGGTGACCACATCGGATATGGTTCTTGACGGAATGTCCATGTGGGCCCGCTGGGGTCACCCATGCGGAGAACCCTTCGATGCGGAGAAGTTCATGGAAGACAACCCGCATTGGGTCGATGAGAACGACGAGTTCGCCATCCACGGGCTAAGGATATTCGACTCCGATACCCCAAACCCATGGACTTTGGTGGAAAACTTTTAGACCCGCCCTTCTTCCATTCGTCGAGGGGGCGGCTCAACGCTGCCCCCCTTTACTATCTCCTCTTTAGGAACCCGGGAGACGGCCGGGTTCCCTTTCGTGCTATCCTGGTAGCATGGGAAAAAGATCCTTTGTCCTCGATGAGAACACCGAGCTGAGAAAAAGAGCGGGGGAACTCTCCCTGCTGGCCGAAACTTCGGAGGTCAGGCAGGACTGGCTCTTTATTGCCGAGGAGGCATCACGGGAGGGCGACTGGCTGCTCTCCGAATACGCCTACAGGAAAGGCCTGGGGCTGCAGGTACTATGGTGATGGGAACCCCTGCTCCAACCAGCCGGAAGATCCTGTACAGGGCTTCCCTCTCGACGCCGGTCCCTGCCAGGTTCCTCTCCAGACCCAACCGCTTCAAGGTGATCGGTGAGACGGCTTCCGGAGCGGTTGAGGCTTACCTTCCCAACCCCGGTCGGCTGTGGAAGCTCCTCGTTCCTGACGCAATGCTGCTCCTCGAGAAGTCGTCGCAAAAAGAGGGCCGCAGGACAGCCTACACAGTCATTGCTGTAGAGACCCCACAAGGCCCGGTCATGCTCCATACCCATCGCTCGAACGATGCAGCCAGGTGGCTCCTGGACCGTGGAATGATACCCGGATGGGAGGATGCAAGAGTTATCCGCCGTGAAGTTGCCTTCGGAAGCAGCCGTTTCGACTTCCTCCTCGAGGGACCCGAGGGCACCTTCCCCGTGGAGGTAAAATCCTGCACCCTCTTCGGAGAAAGGATGGCCATGTTCCCCGATGCGCCGTCTGAGAGAGCGGCACGCCACGTATCCCACCTGGCCGGATTGGCGAAGAGTGGCCCAAGACCGGGAGTTCTGTTCCTGGTCCACTCCCTGGGGCCAAGATACTTCCTCCCCGATCTGCACACTGACCTGGATTTCGCCCGAACCCTCCTTGAAGCCAGGGAGAGTGTGGATATCAAGCCCGTGGGAATAAGATGGAACAGCGACCTCACCCTCGAACCCGGAGCCTCACTGCTCGAGATACCATGGAGAGTACTTGAGGAAAATGCCTTTGACAGTGGGGGCTACATCCTGGTCCTGAAGCTGGAGAAAGACCTTCGCCTGGCCATCGGGAAGCTGGGAGAGGTCGACCTGAAGGCCGGGTACTACTGCTACGTAGGCTCCGCAGTGAAGGGCCTGACGGCCAGGATGGAGCGCCACCGGAGAAGGCGCAAGAACCTCCACTGGCACGTGGACTACCTGAGAGAGGTCTCCCTGTTCGTGGTCTGCCTGCCCGTCCGGTCATCAGTGCCGGTGGAGTGCGATATGGCTCATGCTCTTGAAGGGATCGCCGACGAACGGGTCCCGGGTTTCGGCTGTTCCGACTGCCTATGCCGGTCGCACCTTTTCAGGTTCGCCTTGAACCCCCTTGGGTCAGAACCCTTTATTAAAACGCTTCTCCGTTTCCGAATTGACCGGCTGGTTTAAAAAGACCCCTGCCTTGTAAATTCCTCGAAGCTCATCGCTCTGTACTGCACTGCAGGCTTTTCGGGCACGCCTATCGCATGGACCGGGCAGAAGGCGACGCAGCGCTGGCAACTTTGGCACTGTTCGGGATGTATCACAGGTACATCACTCTCGACCAGGATAGCTCCCACGGGACAATTGTCGACACAGCGCATGCACTTGACACAGACGTCTTTATCAACCTGGATGGGGAAGGTTTTGTAGAAAAGGCGTAGCGCCTTTCCACTGGTCACGAACCAGTGCCACATGGACGGGAGCAGGGGTATTCCTCTTCTCCATTCGGCCTTTCCCGAAGTCAGCCTGTCGGCAAAATCCCTGGCCTTCTCCAGGCCGGCTGCGATCTTCTTCCTGTTCTTATCGGCCGGAAGGGCCTTGTTGTTGTAGTTTGAAGGCATCATAACAGCCAAAGAACCCACAGGAACATATCCTTTTGCTTCCACCATACGCCGGAACTTGCCCTCCGACCCTGAGGTCATACCGGCAGCGGTGGTTACCATGAATATCTTCCTCCCACCACCTTCGGGGAGCCGTGAGATCAAATCAAGCACCAGGGGGTAAGTTGAGCAGTACGCCGTGGGAAATGCAAGCCCCACCATGCCATCCTCCGGGATCTCGATGTCGCTGGTTATCTCCATCCTGTGAAAGCCGAGCTCCCAGCCTTTCGCCAAAAGACTCTTCCCAACCTCTCTCGCGATCATCAGTGTGTTGCCCGTACCGGAAAATACGAAAAACTCTACCCTCATCTTATTCCGCCTCCATCTCTGATAAAGGCAGGGATGTTTCCCCTGTCAAACAGGTTGCGGCTCTGGATCGGACAATGGATCAGCCGCAACCACATATATTCGATATCTTAAGGTCCAATACAAATCTGCAGCCCGGGTCCATCGTTTCGTAAATATTCCTTATCAGAACCCATATGAGTTCCCTGCTTCCTTTGACTGTCGTTGAAACATCACCTGTCCGGAGATCGAGCCCGCTTTCTTCTATCAATGACAGGACCCTTTTTATGTCATCCTTGTAGTTTTTGCTCTCTATAGGCAGAAAAGAGATCTGGCAGGTGGTCATTTCTTCCACATCGCGCACAGGAAGCCCCCCTTTCCCGGTTCAGCCAGAGTGTTTTCCTTATCCGTATCAATATCCTTCTCATCAGTGTCCGGTCCGATGAACAGGCACTCCGATACGGAGACAAGGTTATCCGGTCTGAAACTTGTCAATCCCTCCATGGTCAGAAAACTGGCGTGGCGGAAAACACTTCTGCTGCTCTTACCTGCTTTAAGGTAGAACTCTCCCCATGGACTGAGGCGATTGATCGTACCAATAAGCAAATTCCCGCCTCTTTTCAGGACCCTGAACATCTCATCAAGAGCCCTTGAATGATCTTTCATGAATTCCAGGGCCGCCATTGAGATGACGGCATCGAAGGATTCGTCGGCAAACTCCATGGCATTTACGTCCATGTATCGAAAATCCACCTTGAACCCTTCCATCCTTGCCTTCTCCCCGGCTACAGCAAGCATCTCCCTCGATATGTCTATGCCAAGAACATCGCACCCAAGCCTGACAAGTTTGATACTGAAATTCCCGGTGCCGCATCCGACATCGAGAACCTTCATGCCTGGCCCAGGTCTCAGCAGCTCTAAAGCGCACCTTGTTTCGGTTTCGTCAACGTGCCTTCCAAGCGAGGTCATGTACCACTGGTCATATTTCTTTGCCTGATCGTCGAAAACGGCCATTTTCTCTCCTTTCTTCTATATCTGTCTTGTCAGCATCACATTATTAACCCTGTAAGGGGAGATCTTTTGAAGATAGTTCATCATTTTTCACAACGGGTCCACTCTGTCCTTACCAGGGCACAAACCTCCCGCGACTTGCCCATCTTCAGCCTGTGAAGGTAGACATCCGCCGGATCTCCAAACCTTTTCACCTGGGAGACAATAATATCGCCATAACGGGCAGGCATCCGGAAAAGGGCCTCAACAACCGCCGGCCGGGATGACCCAAGCACCTCCATAGGGATCCCCTCCAGGGCCCATTCCAGGTAACGCGCGTTGTTGACGTGGCGGTTTATGTCAAGATCGTGAAGGCGCACATTGAAAAGGATCTCGGTATCGGGTTCGTCCAGTTCCGGTATCTCGCTGAAACCGGTCGGGAAATCCTCGGACCTGTTCTCTTCGTAGGACGCGGGCATGGCAGTACTCAGCCTCACCGGGCGCCCTTTCTTCAGATCCAGGACAACCCAGGAGGATTCCCCGAAAATTATCCTCTTGCCGTTCGCGTCTTCCATAGAGAAATTCCTCAGCGAGTAGAGGTTCCTTTCAGGGCGGTACCATGTACGGATCGTGAGGTCTTCTCCTGCCACTGCCGCCCTGCTGAAGCTCAGCCTCAACTGGTGAAGCACCCATGTATACCCCTTCGGGAGCAAGTCCCTTACCCCCAGCCCCAGGCTGTCGGCGTGCTCACCGGCAATGTCCTGGAACCGGTTGACGGCGTTAACCACCCTCATTTTTCCGTGAACCCCCACCTCCGAGTGCCCAACCCTGAGATCAACCATGTACTCCACCGGCTATCGCCACCTTTTACAGAAAAAGGGTCACTGGATCAGGGGACGAACCTTACTCCCTGCATGGGGGCCGTATTCACTGTCAGGGAGAAGACATCGGGCCTGGAGTAGTGGCCATCGGAATCCATAAGCAGGTGCCCCTCGGTCACAAGGTCCAGATCCACCTCGGCGTGGATCGTTCCGCAGGCGTCAAAAAGGGGCTCAACGATACAGGTCGAGTCGGGGGCGATCACGGTGCTCCCGCCCCTCTGAAGCAGTTCGCCTGCCCTGCCCATGGAGGAGAGCATCTCCTTTCCCCCGGTCGTTACCCCCGGGAGGGATCCGTACCCCTCAAGCACATTGTCCAGGGTCAGGACCGTACCGGCGGCAAGAACGAAGCACTGACCCTCGAAAGCATAATGCCTGCTGGCGACCTGGTGGAGATCCCTCACCCATGGCCACTGGGCAACGTGAACCACTTCCCTCCTGGCGTGCATGGCAGCCCGGGCAAGGGGAAGCCAGTGCTCCCAGCAGATAAGACCGCCCAGAACACCGAAATCGGCATCTACCGAAACAAGGGTGCTCCCGTCGCCCATACCCCAGACCAGACGCTCCGTGTAGGTAGGGGTGAGCTTCCTGTGGGTCCTGTAAGTCCCGTCGGGGGAGATGAAGAGCATGGTGTTGTAGAGGGTGCTGCCGATAAGCTCGTGAGCGCCCATGACCATGTGGACGCCAGCCTCGGTGGCGGTGCTGACAAGGATCCCGAACTCTTCACCAGGGATGGTAAGGGAATTCTCCACAAGCCTGCGGTAAAGTCCCCTGGCAGTGTCGTCACCCCAGATCGCTGCATGGGGAGCCGAATCGATCCATACGGGGTAGCCTGGGAGCCATGTCTCGGGAAAGGCCACCACCCTGGCGCCTTCTCTGGCTGCTTCCCGGGTCAGACTGCAGGCCTTCTCCACGCTGGCCTTCAGGTTCAGGAATACCGGGGTTTCCTGAATTATCGCGACGTTCAGTTTGTTGTCCCTTTTTCCCATAACTGCCTCCTCAAGTCACGTGGATCGGCGTCTGCGATTATATGAGGAGATCATCCCCACATATTCCGACGCAAGATCCTTGCCCTTAGCCCACGGATACTTCGACGCTATTGTCAGCATCGACTCCTGCCACTCAGCGGGACTGTCTTCCCTCCAGGGCGACCGGCACCATCCTGGCCGCCCTGGCCCTTGCAAGGCGTTTGGCAACTCTCGTGGATAGCAGGTCCAGATCTATGGTCCTGCCTATGCGTTTCAGCTCCAGCCTGTCGGCATCCCAGAGGCAGGCCGTCAGCGTATCCCCGGTGACCTCTCCATCGGCGTGACGGGCAATGGCGTCACAGATCCTGTCGGCTTCAAGGTGGGGGTAGAACATCTTCAGCAGCTGCCTGGCAAGGACCGCCGAATCATGGGCGTGGCCGTTGCCCCCTTTGTCGTCCGTCCTGGCGCCATCGTGCAAAAAACCCATCACCACCGCCGCCTCCACGTCCTCCCCTGTAGCTGAGGCCAGCCTCCCCGAAAGGATAGCAACCCTTCTCAAGTGAGATAGCCCGTGCAGCCCCAGACTTCCACATGAACAGAAAGGGACCAGTAGATCCTCTGTCTCTTTTGCGATAAGGAGAATCTCTTCTTTTTTCATCTTCAGACCCTTTTCCATAATTCCCCCCATGCATGAAAGATACCGGATACCATCCGCCTGACCATCGGCCCTCTGGCCGACCGAGAAAACCACTTATCAACGTACAGAAATATGGATCATATCTCCAGGGCTTCCAGCCAGAAAGATGAAGCACCCTTCCGGTACATAGACCTCTCCTGTGTCGACCACGCTGTCGAACAAAGGAGGGGCCCCGGGACCGGGTAGCACCACTACTCTGCCTCCTTCTGTGAACCCAAAGGAGAGTATCCCTTCTGACACTGTCTTAAGCCACTCGTTCTCCCCTTCTGTCCCTATTGCAACCAGGGTTGTCCCTTCCTTGAGCGGTTTGGCCGTCCCTTCCCTTGAGAAGACGAACTGGAGGACCCCGGCCCTGACCTCGCCTTCCTTTCGGAAAAGCCTCAGCGAAGACTGGTCACGGAAACCAGTCGCGGCTATCTCGGCATAGTCGGGGTCGACTACCCTGTTGGGGGTCGAAAAAGTGACATAACCTGGAAGCTCTTTCGGAGCCGAAGATCGTATCGCCAAATAATAGCTGGTAAAACTGTTGAATGTCGGCGAGTTGCGGACCAGCCACACCGTCCCGTCCATCTCGACCGACATTTCCAGCGGGCTCTCCGCCGTTTCAAGCATTTGATAGACAGGGACATCCACACCGTACCTGGGGATTTTCGACCTCACCAGGAAAGTCCCTTCATGGGAGGAGACCAGGTAGAACCTGTCTCCCTTCTCCAGGTTATGGAAATATCCGCCATTGTGGATCAGCGAAAGAACGGGGCGCACCTCTTCGCTGCTACCCGCCCCGGCTCCCGTAACGGGATAAATGTCAAGAAGCCCCTTCTCCCTGTCGAATTCGAAACGGTAGAAACCTGATTCGTCCATAAAATACCTTGAGGTAGGCAAAATGCTCTCTGCTATCGGCTCTGCCTTCACGGGCTTTTCAAGGGGGTCTTCTCCAGGGACCGGCAGGCCCCTGTCCTGCAGCATGGCTTTCATTACCTTGTAGGTGGCCTCCTCGGCCCTTCCGGCCCCGGAGAATATCACCGCCACGGCCATCCTCTCCGACGGGAGAAGCTGCAAATTTGTAGAGTAGAACAAGGTACCCCCACTCTTTGCCAGCATCTGGTAACCCAGCTCCATAAAGTCCGGAAGAACGCGATAATCCCATCCAAAAGCCTCAAGGAAAGGCTGCCCCTCAAGTGAGGAAGGGAAGGCTGTGGGCTGAACCTTCATGATCTCCTCTATGGATGAGGGTGAAAGGATATGCATGCCTCCAGGCATGAAGCTGTCGGCAAATCGGCAAAGGTCCTCGACAGTGGAAGACAGCCCCCCGGCACCAAGGACCTCGGCCACCTCTCCGGGGTATTTCTTCCCCTCAGGGTCGTAGAACCTTGCGACTTTGCCTCCGGTCACCCCGATGCTCTCCCCGGTATGATCCATCCCGAGAGGACGGAAGATCCTTTCCTCGAGAAAATCAATGTAACGTTTACCGGAGATCCTCTCAACTATCATCTCCGCAAGGGTGAAGCCGTCGTTGCAGTATATCCCCATCGCTCCAGGGTCATGTTTAAGTGAACTCTCCTTCAGTGTGTCCAGAAGGGTCTCATGAGGATCACCCTCGGGCCTGTACCCAAAGACGAATGAAGACCCAGGAAGCCCCGAGGAGTGGTTGAATAGCATCCTGACCGTAATGTCCCTGTAACGGGGGTCCTTCATCTCGAATTCCGGGATGTGATTCACGACCGGGTCGTCCAGGTTGATCCTTCCCTCATCGACCAGAAGAAGTATGGAGACGGCGGCGAACATCTTGCTCGTGGATCCGATGTTGAACCTGGTCTCCCTGTCGACCGTCTTCCCTTCTGCCCGGTCGGCGGGGCCATACCCCTCAAAGAACACTATCTTTCCCTTGTCCATGACAGCCACGGACCCGGAGTTCACCCCTCCGGAGGTAACCGACTTCCAGAGGATCTCCCGGGCGGTCCTGACCGTTTCAGGATACTCTATCGCAGGATCCCCGGCGGCAAAGGCTGCTGACAGACCGACAAGGAAAAGCAGGACAAGGACAGAAAAACCTCGAATGATCGACCTTCTCATGAAACCAACCCCCTTCTCAGGCCCTGGATCCGGCCCGGTCACATATATCGCAAATGGCCCCCCTGGAGATGTTTGCCACAGGATCAGTCGTTTATGGGTCCATCAGTTAATTTTTTCCCCGAATGAAAGGCCCTGAGGTCTGCATAAAGAGTGTAGCGGCTTTTACCCATTTTGCGGGCCAGCATTCTGATGGCACCCTTCAGATTGAAAAACCCCTGCTCCTCGAGCTTCTCAATACATTGCATCCTTTCCGAACGACTCAGATAGTTAAGCGGTTTTCCGAGGTTCCGGCGGACACTTTCGAGGATCTCTTCGGCAGAAATGTCGTTCACCCTGGAAAAACGCTCCACCTGGAGATCGCTGAAGGACAGGGGGTGAAGGGTCGTCAGGAATTCGCCCATGTCCTTCAGCACCTGCCCCTGGGTCATATCGCAATTGATGCAGAGAAAACCTATAAGCTCCCTGTTCCCGTCGCGGATCAAAGCCACGCCCGAACGCAGTGGTTTGCCGTTTTCCGCTTCCGATGGATAATTGGCCAAAAAATCCACACTCTCTGCTTCCGGATTTGTCATAAGGAAATAGCCCAGATCCGTCATCCTGGACTTCTCGTCCCGCCCAGTTACTTCCCCGTTCTCAATGGCAACGATAAAGGGGGCCTCTTTTGAGACGTCGTGAAGGAGGATCTCGCAGTCCTTACCCAACATTGCACCTAGAAGCTTGACCACAGGGACCAAAGGTTCGAGAAGAGGATGACATTTATCCTGCATTTTGCACCTCCGGGATCGTCAGGTAGGGCCTCTCGGAAATGTCGAGGCCTTCTGCCAGGAAAAGCTTAATGTATCAATACTGTCAAGCGCAACGGTTCATTTCTTTTAATTCAACAAAAGTATATAACATACAAGAATGTGTTGACTAACCATTTTCGGATTGCTAGACTCAATTGGAGAAATGATATTTGCCGAAAAGAGTAAAGCGACAGGGAGGGGTATCGTGTGCGATTGATTACCAGGGAAGAAATGCGGCGCGTTTATTCCATGGAAGAGGCCATCGAGGCGATGAAGCTGGCCTTCAGACTGTTCTCGGAGGGAAAAGCTATCGTGCCGCTGAGGACCAAGATCGATGTATCGAAGAGTGAAGGCCAGGCCCTTTTCATGTCCGCCTACGTGGAGGAGACCATGTCCCTGGGGCTGAAGATCGTGTCGGTCTTTCCCAACAACGTGAAGGTCGGCAAGCCGGCCGTCCCCGCGACCATGGTCCACATGAACCCTGAAACGGGAGAGGTCTGTGCCATTATGGACGGCACCTATCTCACCCAGGTCCGTACCGGGGCCGCTGCCGGTGCCGCCACGGACCTTCTCGCCAGGAAGAACGCATCTGTAGGGGCACTGATAGGTGCCGGGGGGCAGTCGTCAGCCCAGATCGAGGGAATGCTCGCTGCCAGGAAACTGAAAGAGGTCAGGATCTACGATGCCGATGGAGAGCGTGCTCAAAAAACCGCAGAGACCCAGGACAGGAAATGGGAAAAGGCCGGGGTCAGGATACTGGCCACCAAGTCGGCAGAGGAAGCCCTGAGAGATGCCGATGTTATCACAACCGTTACGACCGCAAGGGATCCGGTCTTCCCCGCCGAGGCCGTCAAAAGGGGCGCCCACATCAACGGCGTAGGTTCCTTCAAGCCCGACATGCAGGAAATCCCACCTGAAATATATCTGAAGGCAAACAGGGTTTTCGTGGAATCCCGAGAAGCAGTCCTCTCGGAAGCAGGAGATCTGATCATTCCTATCAAAGGTGGGCTCTTCACAGAAAAGATCATAACCGGTGAACTGGGAGAGCTGGTTGCCGGAAAGGTAGAGGGTCGCAAGAGCGACGAAGAGATCACCCTTTTCAAAACGGTCGGCATTGGTGTTCAGGATGCCGTTGCTGCCGGAGAAATATACAAAAGGGCTGTTGAACAGAACGTCGGAACAGAGTTTACCTTCTGATGGATAGAAAGGAGTGATTCGCAAGAGGAGAGCCCTGGTTTCAGAGCGTAGTTTCTGTGAAAAGGCCTGTTTTCAGGGGGATCTGCCGGCACCTTTGACAAAGGTAACGGATCGGGGATGACCCTGTAAAAGAGACAAAGGGGTGATAAGCAATGAGTAGAAAGGTATTAGGGAGTATTATACTGGCCGTTCTTCTGGCCGCATTGATCGCCGCTCCGGGTATCACAGCCGAGAAACAAGAGATCTCGATAGGCGCCTTCATGCCCCTGACCGGTGATTTCGCCAGTTACGGGGCTCGTGGCAGGGTTGCCATCGAAAAAGCAGAGGCAGACATCGCTAAATTCACCTCGGAGGCCAACCTTCCCATAACCATCAAATTCCTTTACGAAGACTCCGAAACGAAAGCTAACGTGACACTGGAAAAGATCAAGGCAATGGCCGCACAGGGCGTCAAGGTCGCAGTGGGCCTTCTGGACAGTTCGGACATTCGCCTTGCCATGGGATACGCCAATGCGAACAAGATAGCCATTATTTCCTCTTTCTCGACCGTTGCGGACCTGGGGATCGCCGATGACTATATCTTCCGTCCTATACCGCACGACGACATGGAAGGAGTGGCCCTGGCAGAGCTGATCAAGACTATGGGCTTCTCCCATGTCGCGCTCCTGGTGAGGAAGGACCCCTGCGATCTTTCGATAGCCAGCAGCTTCGTCAAGGAGTACGAGGCCAGAGGCGGAAAGATCCTTGAAAGAGTTGACTTTGCCGGTGGGACCAAGGAATTCTCCGGTGAACTTTCCTCGCTTGAAAGAGCCGTGAAGCCTGCTGTCGAAGAATTCGGTGTCGACAAGGTAGCCGTCATCAGCCTGACCTGGGAGGATCTCGCCATTATCCTGAGCCAGGCGCAGGCCAGGAAGAGCCCTCTCCTTGACCTTACATGGACGGGCGGCGACGCTGTTGCGCAGAGTACCGTGATCCTTCGGGATGCCGGGGAAGCGGCTGCCAAAGTCTCTGTTATCTCGCCCATGTACTCTGCCCCGAAATCCTCCAAGCGGGAAGAGCTCCTTGCCTATGCCCAGGACAAGATAGGCGAGACCCTGGATATCTACAGTCTCGTTGCCTATGATTGCGCCTGGCTTGCCGCACTGTCTGCCATATGCACCCAATCCGGTGACGGAGAGGCGATAAAGGATGCCCTGCCCCACGTTGCTGCGAATTACTACGGGGCCAGCGGCTGGACCGATCTGGACGAACTCGGCGACAGGAAAGCGCTCAACGTAGAATTCTTCGCTGTTGATGAAGTTGACGGAGAACTAGCCTGGGTAAAGGTTTCAGAATACGACGCGGCCACAGGAGGCCTCTCCGAAGCACCATCGAAATAGTTGAATTAGTGGCCCTGTCCCTTAACAGGGACAGGGCCCATTTCTCTATTTGATCCCCAGACGGAGGAATCAAGATGCCTGAGGCAATGCTGGAAGTGTGCAACGTCAAGAAAAGCTTTGGCGGGCTCAAAGCGGTGGACGGTGTCAGCATGTCCCTGCCGCGGGGGGGTATCACTCTCCTGATCGGGCCCAACGGAAGCGGCAAGACCACCTTCGTGAACAGCATCACCGGCTTTCTCCATCCTGATGGGGGACATGTTTACCTTGAGGGAAAGGAAATAACCGGTTGGCCGATGTACAGGATCTGCAAAGAGGGAATGGTGCGTTCTTTTCAGCTTCCAGCTCCATTCGGGGGGTTGAGCATTCTGGGGAACCTTCTCGCCGCCTGTGAATGCGGCCCCGGAGAATCCCTCCTGTGGTCCCCCTTCAAGGATATGTGGAGAACAAAAGAGAGAGAGAACGTTCGGGAGGCCTTTGCAGTGGCCAGGGCCATGGAGCTGACTTCCTACTGGGACGCCCCAATGGCGGAAACCTCCACAGGACACATCAAACTTACCGAAATAGGACGCGCTCTTCTGGCCGGGGCAAAACTCGTCATCCTGGATGAACCCATATGCGGTGTTGATCCTGTGATGGCGGACGAGGTCTTCTCGTTCCTGGTCCGGCTAAGGGATGAGCAGGACCTCACCTTCCTTGTTATAGAACACAGACTCGATATCGCCTTGAAATACGCCGACTATGTCTACGTTATGAACCAGGGAACGCTGATCGCGCAGGGTTCGGTGGACGAGGTGCTGAACAATCGCCAGGTAAAAGAGGTGTATCTGGGATCATGAGCCAATTATTGCGAGTCCAGGACCTCAATGCGGGTTATGGCGCCATTCATGTCCTTTTCGACATCAACCTGGAGTGTGACCAGGGGCAGGCTGTGGCTATTGTCGGCCCTAACGGAAGCGGCAAGACGACTTTCCTGAACAGCATTTTCCGCCTCGCGGACATATTTTCAGGCAGAGTGGTCCTTGACGGTAAAGAGATCCAAAGGGAAAAGGCTCACAGGATCACCAGCTACGGGATCGGTTACCTGAGACAGGAGGGTAACGTCTTTCCCGGGCTCACCGTTGAAGAGAACTTGAAGATGGGAGCATTCAATCTGCCAGGGAAGGAAGTCAAGGAGCGAATGGATGAGGTGCTCTCCCTCATTAAACCCGTCGAGGTGTTCCTGCGCAGGACCGCAGGGACGCTAAGCGGCGGGGAAAGGGAAATGGTCGCGCTGGCTGCCGCTCTTATGTGCAGGCCGAAACTCCTTCTCCTCGACGAACCTACCAGCGGTCTCTCTCCCATCGCCTCGGCACAGATCGCTGAACTTGTAAAGAACCTGAAAGACAAGACCCACTTGAGCATGTTGGTGATCGAGCAGAACCTGAAGATCATGTTCGACATCGTCGACAAGTGTTACCTGCTGGTCAGCGGGCGAATGATATTCTCCGGCCAACCCGAGGAGCTTCAGTCAGACAGGGAGCTCATGAGAACCTACCTCGGCTTGTCCTGACGGGGGGCGATGACAATGGCCTCATTTATCGACGCTTTGACTTATTCCGCACTGCTCGGACTGATGGGATTCGGCCTGACCCTGATACGCAGAACAACAGGGGTATGGAACGTGGCACACGGGGAGGTAGTTACGATAGGCGCATACGTCGCGTTGACAGCTACATCATTCCTGTCCCATAGCCCCTATTTCTTTCTCCCCCTGGCGTTCATTGTCTGTGCTGCGGTCAGCGGGATCATTTTCCTGGCAGGTATCGAGCCTATCCGGGCAAAAGGGGCTTCCTCGATGCTCCTGTTGGTGGTAACCATTGCCATAAGCCTTATTACGATAGCTGCAATAAACATCTATGCCGACTATCTTCAGAACGTCTTCCACCTTGCCTCTAAGAACTTCCTTTTCGCCAGGTTCGATTTCACCCTTTGGGGGCAAATGGGGATTCTGTGGTCGGCATGGGCCGCCCTGGGAGCCTTGACTGTCAGTTATTACCTCATGCTCCAGCACACAAGGCTGGGGCTGGCACTGAGGGCTCTGGCAGAGCAGCCGGCCCTTGCCATAGTGATGGGGGCCAACGTAAAGGCCCTTTCATTCCTTTCCTGGTGCCTTGCAGGAGGCGCTGCAGGCCTTGCGGGTTGTCTTTTCCCGATGAGATTCCAGTGCCATCCCGGCGTGGGGACGAGCATGATAGCCACCATGTTCGCCGTTAGTATTTTCGGCGGCATCGAGAAGATGTACGGACCTCTTTTTGCGGGCCTGGTCCTGGGTTTTGCCCAGATCTACGGGATAGATCTTATCTCGTCATGGATCGGCCCGGGAGTAATTCCTTTCAAAGACCTGATACCGATGATCGTTCTTCTGCTAACCCTCCAGTTCCTTCCTGAGGGTCTGAGCGGTTTCGTCGGAAGGAGAAGGGGGTAATACCATGGGTGGACAGTGGCTTCTCTTTTCCGTGGACCTTCTGGCCCTCTTCGGGATCTACCTGGCCCTCAACCTGAGCCTGAGGCTCCAGCTGGGCTACACCGGCATAGCCAATTTCGGACTGGTGCTAGCATTCACCGGCGGAGCATATGTAGGCGGTTGGCTTCCCATAAGGTTGGGAATGTGGCTGGTCGAAGTGGACCCCTCCCTTGCGGAAGACATGATATGGAACAATGTCATCATAGCCTCCCAGGTGGACCTTTCCCTTCAGGGAGCCCCATTCACCGCAATGACCATCCTTCTGCTGACCCTTTTGGCAGCAGGTGCGGCAGGCGCGCTACTCGGACTATTGTCGGGTTACCCGGCCGTAAGGCTTGGCGGGGATTACCTGGCCATATCGCTTTTGGCATTCGGCGAAGTACTTGCGATCATAGGCAACAATTACGACCCTGTCGTTGGGGGGCCGCTTGGGGTCAGGATCCCTGACGTATGGGCCTGGGCTGGAGACTGGAGGTTCATGGCCGCTTCCCTTGCCAATTGCGTTCTGGCCCTTGGAGTGTGGATGTACCTGAATTCCGTGGAGAGATCCCCTCTGGGGAGGGTCTTGCGGGCTATCAGGGACAATTCCGATGCGGCCGCCTCGCTGGGAAAGAACGTCGCCAGGATACGGCTGAACGTCATCGTCGCTGGCGGGATCATCTGCGGTCTTGCCGGAGCGATGTACACTCTCTACACGACAGGCGTGGCGCCTAGCGCTCTAAGCCGGTTCGACTGGACGTTCCTTCCCTGGGTCATGGTGATCTTCGGCGGAAGCGGGAGCAATGTCGGGGTTCTCATTGGCACCTTTGTCTTTATCCTGGTGCAGAAGCTGATCATAACCTACAAGTTCGCCCTTTCTTTCCTGCCCTTCGACCCGGTCTGGCTTCAGTTCCTGCTGATGGGGCTCGTCCTGATCCTGGTTCTGAACTTCAGGCCCTCAGGACTTGTTACTGAGAAAGCCAGTTATGCCCTGGGCAGAAGAGAAATGGCAAAAGCAGCCGGGAAAGAAGGCCTTTGACGCCAGGCAAGACCGAAAGAAAAAGTTTGGTGATTGCTTAACACCTGACAAAAAACAGATCTGGAAACCGCCAGGAAGGGACCTTGAACAATGGGTCCCTTCCTGTATTCAGACTTGTTGCCTCTTGACTGTTAAATTGACAGATCTTTAAGTCCGGACAAAACACCCCGTCAGCCCCAAAGGGAAAATCCAGATCCCTGAAAGGGTCTTCTAAAATCCGATCTTCAGTAACTGACCAGGGTCGCTCCAAGTTTTACGATCATGTTCTGTCCGTTCCTGACCACCAGGAAAGTGTTCTCTCCCGGTGAAAGAAGGGCTCCAAGCGTTTCTGGAGATGCAATTGGCTTCCCGTTGCACTCCACCAGAATGTCGCCTTTCTGCAGTCCAGCCTTTTCTGCCGCTCCTCCCGTTACCAGTTCGGCAATTACTGCTCCGCTCTTTCCTCCAAGAGCCTTTAACTCTGCTTCATCGGGATATCTCAGGGAAAAACCCATTTTTGGGGGGGAATTGTCTCCCTCCGACCTGGATTTCCCAGGTTGGCCGCTAACACTGAAGGCCAACCCCGGCGGGGTTGCAGGATATTGTTCCCCGGGGAAAACCTCAACTATGCAGACGGCTGGCGGCTCGCTCTTCCTCAGAACATTGATCTCAAGACGGCTTGTCCCGGGCAGGATCTTTTCTCTCCACTGGGCATGATCCATAACAGTCTTACCGTTGCAGCTAACCACGGCATCACGGACACGCAGGCCACCTTTTTCCGCAGGTCCGCCCTGCGCAACTCCTGTCACTATCATCCCTTTGGCCTCTTTAAGCCCCGGTATCCAGAGGTCATCGGCAGTGACATCCCTGAACGTGGCACCGATATCGGGGCGATCAAGTTCGTTCCCCGACGCTTCGAGAAGGCTCGCAAGTGAGTTGTAGAGGGTCTTTGCTATTTCAATATCCCTCGTCCTGAAGATCTCTACCCCGTTCTTCAGGTCCGCTTTAAGACAATAAGGGTGGCTCCCCCTGTCCTCGATGAAAACAAGATGCAGGCTTTTGACCTCCGAAAAGGGGATGACGGTCTGCTCCTGGAAATCCACCAGTTTGCCGGGTGTAAAGACACCTGTCTCCTGACGGATCTTGGCGATCCCCGATGCCTTCGCTCCAACGGGGTTGATAGTCCATTCCACCCATCCGCCTTGCCATTGGACGACTTTCGTCTGGATGCCGATCAGCGCGCTTACCGCCTCGTTCACTGAGGGGTAAAAGGTCGGGAGGTACCAGTATTCCTGGATATGGTAGGGGGCAATATCCTGCGGCAAGAGAAGAGCTGGAGCAACGGTCGGTCTTAAAACAGCAAATGCGCCAAATAGGGAAAGAAGAGCGAACACTCTCAACACCCTTGACATCGGGACCAGCCTCCTCAGGCAACTCTCAAGATAAGCTCCGGAAACAATATTGCGCATTATACGCCAGAAAAAGCATGGAATTCGGATCGTGAAGCTCTGTCCCCTTAAGTTGTGTTCCTTGCGGAAGCGTACGAGGCAGAGAGGAGATCGGGGGGAATTCTGATACCGGGAAAGAACCGTCTGAACTGACCAGGCTTACCCGAGGACCCGTCTGATTCAGTAATTCGATAGCAGGTCCGGGATCCTTTGATCTACCGGACCTCTCAAAAAGGAGAGAGGACCATTCAGGGGAAAGATCATTGCCTCCCGTTCCCGGTGGGTTGCTTTCAATCCTCTCTCCAGTGGGTTCCCAGGCTCTCCTTCCTCTTCAGGGCCGCCTGGGCAACGGCTTTGGCCGTCTCGTACAGCCCCTGCATCTCAAGGACCTGCAGACGGCCAAGGGGATTCTTGATCCGGACCTTTCTCGTCCTGAAGTCCGAGAGAAGATCAAGATACCGCTCCATCTCCACGGTTCTCCTGATCGGACCCAGGGCCTTCCAGGTCTCCTCCTGCAGTTCCTTTCTCAGGGCCAAAGGATCCTGACCGTTGTCCTCCGAAACTTCATGGAGATACCCGGAAGGGGGAAGTCCTCCCGGACCGGTTGTCCTTCTCCCCTCTTTGGCCGCTGTTATCCCGGCCCGGTACCCGAATACTACGATATTGCTCAAGGCGTTCCCTCCCACCCTGTTGGCGCCGTCGACACCTCCCGTAACTTCTCCGCAGGCGTAGAGACCGTCTACGGCTGTCCTTCCGAAGCTGTCGATGACCACTCCTCCACAGAAATAATGCTCCAGCGGGGTCAGACGGAAAGGCCTCCTGATGTCTTTGAAAAATGAAATGTCCATCCCCAGGCAGTATTGCATATCCGGGTCCTTCAACATCTCTTCCGTCAGGTCCTCGAGGTGGGCGTAAACGCCCCCTTCCCGGTCCTTTTGTGCGACAAGCCTGGCGGACCTGTCCCGGGCGTAGAGGTTGCCCTCTTTGCCGTCCTTGTAGCCCCAGTCTCTCAGTGTTTCTTTCAGGAACTCATCCCCCCTGGAGTCAGTGACTCTCACGCTATCCACCAGGGAGAGGTCGACGAGCCACCTGGGGAAACCCGGTTCGGCCCATCCAAGAGGGTAGAACTGCACGAACTCCATGTCCCTCAGAACCGCCCCCGCCTTCAAGGCCAGGGCGTAGCCGTCGCCGGTGATCCTGGCCGGATTGTCCGTATGGCTGTAGATCTGCCCACCCCCGCCGGTGGCAAGGATCACCGAACCCGTGTCGATGGATCCTTCCTCCCCGGTCTGCCAGTTCTGGATATTGATGCCTGTGACCCTGCCCATACTGACACGGATACTGGTGACGACAGTCCAGTCAAGGAATTTCACTCCCGACCCTTCCGCGACAGAGATCAGTTCATCCAGAAAACCCGCGCCCCCCATGATCAGACTGGGAGCTGACGACAGAACCGAAGCCCGGCCATTTTCCAGTTTTATATTTACTCCCCATCGAATGAGCTCCCGGAGGACACCCTCGGCCTCTTCCGAGAGAACCCGTACAAGGTCGCTGTCGTTCAGGTGTTTGCCTGTCTCCATGGTCTTCTCGAAATGCTCCCGTGAAGAAACATCTCCACAGGCAAGGGAAAATATTCCCCCTGCGTAGGCGGTGCAAGTACCCAGACTCCGTTTTGTCTTGGAGACAAGCCACACGTCCGCTCCGGATCTTTTTGCCGCAATGGCGGCCACAAGACCTGCCCCGCCCGACCCGATCACCACGACCTGTGCTTTCACTGTTTCTTCTCCCCTGGGCGTGATAGATCGCAGACCCTGTTCTTTCCCTCTTTCTTGGCCTCGTACATAAGGCTGTCGACCTGGCGGAAGAGTTCCCTCCCGTCAATATCCTCCTGGTATTGGGCCACGCCAATGCTCACCGTCATGGAGACCTCTTTCCCGGGACCGGGCTGGAAGATCTCACCGCAGACTACTTTCCTGATCCTCTCTGCCATCATTGAAGCATTCCTGATGTCCGTGACGGGCATCAGTACCAGGAACTCCTCCCCACCGTAGCGGAAGGCCGTATCGCTTTTCCTGATGCTGCTTTTCAGGATCTGCCCCATCCTGTAGAGGACCTTGTCCCCTTCGATATGGCCGTAAGTATCGTTGAATTGCTTGAAGTCGTCCAGGTCGATCATCATCAGCGAAAGAGGCTGGTCGTATCTCTTCGAGATCTCGACCTCTTTTTCCAGCTGGGAGTAGAAATACCTGGAGTTGTAAAGCCGGGTAAGGTCGTCAATGATACTCAGCTCCTGGTATCTCTTTTCGCTCTCTATCAGCGCCACCTGCATCCTGTTGCGCTCAGTTACGTCCCTGCATATGCAAAGGATCAGCTTCTGTCCCTTGTAGACGGTCCCGTTGTTGCTGAGCTCCACATCGATCACCTTTCCGTCTTTTCTGCGGTGTCTGGTCTCAAAATGGGCTCCGGAGTCGCCAACCGTCCTGAGCATCTCCTGGAGCTCCTCCCTTTCAAATATAGCGTCCCAGTCCCAGACGGAAAGGCCGTAGGCTTCCTCCAGGGAGTAGCCGAGCATATCGGCAAAGCGCTGGTTCGCTTCGTAGACACTGCCGTCAGGATAGAGGATGACGATCCCCTCCCGGGACTGCTTGAGCATGAGCTTCCACATGGCGATCTTGTCAAGGAGGTTCTGCTCCGCCTCCTTTAAGGCCTTTTCCATGCCTTCTAGTCTTTTGAGCTTCTCTTCCAGTTCCTCATAGGTCGGTTTCATTGATCTTCACCCTCCGGGAAAGACCATATCTATAAAAGGCTTCTTTTGTGCCTCGTGCCTCTTCTTCAGGGTAAAATCTATACTCAGTTCATCAGTTCAATTGTCGGACCTTCCACAATTTTTTCAACCGTAAAACTGCTTCTCCCGCTATTACAAGAGCTCTCGATCATCCCCCGTATCAAGACAAGTTGCTGTTATCAAGTATCATATCAGTTATCTGACGTATCTTCCAGAAAACATCTTCGAATCTCCGTAGCCTTCGGCCTGATCCTTCGTCCATCAGCAGCCGCCTGCTGATCTCGATCATCAGGGAGGAAGCTCTCCGGTCCTTCTCTTGCTAATCCGTTTGTCTGCATTACTTCCTCTACCAGGTCTCCCGGTGATAAAGACATGCCTCTTGGGGGGTCGGCTTCGTTATCCCGGAGGAAACTGCCGGGGCAAGTCAGGTGCCTGGCAGTTTCCTCCGGTGTCTCGTTGGTCCCCGCATCCAGGACCTGCTTCTTTTCACCTTCTTGTTGTGATCTCCTCCTGATCCTCCGCCTGCTTTGCCTGCCGTGCCTGCCGTGCCCTCTGTCTCGACTTGAGGATCGCCTCCTTTATATATTCCGGGCAATCGGGGTTCCGCAGCAGCTGGTTCGGGATATCCTCAAGTTCCTCCCTGCTGGATGCCATTAACGTCACCTCCTTTCAACACAAGATGCCCAGAATTGCAGCCCTTTCTGACTATCCCGGGTTATGGGCCAGATCCTCTTCTTCCTCCTCGAACAGTTTCTTCGGGGGCGGGTCGATAACCAGCCTTGATGGCCAGCAGCCCAGAAAAAGGTGAGGCATACCGGGGGCCTCCATCCCCGCCGTAAGGCCGTCATGGACAAAGACTTCTCCCTCATCCCCCGGAGCACGGTCAATTTCCAACCCGATAGCGGGGAGCAGTTCTTTCCCGTCGGAAGGGAAACTTGACCCGATCATCATCCCCGTCGGCTGGAATTCCGTGCCGCCAAGGGGGCTTTCGTTAAGATAGCAGGCCATATCTGCAAGCCCTCCATCGACAAGATCCCAGAAAGCGCTCCCGCAGGAACGGCAGACGAGCCTGGTACCTCCGATCGTAAGGAGACCGCTGAAAGCTATCGCAAAGGCTTCAGAGCCGCACCGCGGACAATCCTGTACAAAGGGCCTGCCCGCCCCCCAGAGGATAAGGAGGGCTCCCACCGGCAAAGGCCGGTACCTCTCACCGAATGCGAATCCGCACTCCTTCTGCGGGAAGGGAAGCCAGGCGTCAAGGTGTTTCCCTTCGCGGACATGTTCCTGCACTTTTCTGATGACCCTTGCTTCGTTGAGGAACTTTTTACCCGACACCAGGAGTCCGTCCTGAACTTCACAGCAAAGTGAACCTCCTGCCTCCCGGATCTGGTCCTTTATGGTCGTCAATTCAACAACACTTCCTTCCCTTCGGCATGAAAAACATTATTCTGTTATCAGTAAAAGATCAGGTCCGAACCTTCCCTTACGGTATAGCCGTTCTCTTCCAGGCATCTGACGCACTCCGAAAGCTTGTCCCGTTTGATGTGAAGGTAGGACCCTTCTCCGGTGCTTACGCTCTTCCCGAAAGGCTCAAGAAGTTTTCCAAAGTTGTAACACTCCATCTCGGCCTGAAGCCAGTCTGGGTAAAGGCCCTCACAGAAGCCCGGGATATCCTCGTAACCAAAGCCGCATTCAAGAGGCGGCCTTCTCATACCCATATCGTCGAAGTATCGGCGAATACTTTTGTACTGGTCCCAGGGCAGGCTATCCCTCAATTCCTTCCATGTTCTTGAATCCCGCAATGCCCTGTGGATCCTGTCAAGCTCCTGCGCCCTGTAAAGCGGCGCGAACACAACGCCCCCGTTCATGGGGTGAAAGCGGTAAACCATTTCTCTCTTCAAAACGGACACTCCCTCCGATATGAATTTTAAAAGCACAAAAAAAAAGCGGCCCCTCCGCAAGGAGAGGCCGCAAAAGAACAGGCTTGATCCCGGAAATACACGCTCCGGAATACCTTCTCCCCTTATCATCCAAACCCCTCATGGGGTTTGCTGGTTTTGGCACCTTGCGAAAATATCCGCAGGTTGCCGGGCTTCATCGGGCCAGTCCCTCCGCCACTCTGGATAAGAGTTTCAGTTGTAAAGGTACGTTGTTACTGCCTTAAATTATATACCTCTCAAGGATTAAATACAAGGTAAATATTCAGGTTTTGTCAATTGTTTTGTGGAAATGAGAAGGGGTTTGTTTTCACTATTTTCGGAAAAAACACAAGAAGGGTGAGTGGGGAATACTTGCTTGTGAAAAACGATACAGGGCTTCAATAACGGATAAGATCCAAAAGAAATACCGGTAAAAAAGCAAAGCGATCCTGTTTCTCCAGGATCGTTAACATTTCAATCTTCATTCGATAGAGGCAGAATGATCCCTGATCGTTTGGCGCTGGCGACGATACGCTTCTTCCGGCTCTCCGAGAGATGATTGAAATGCATATTTAAAGGGGTCGATTTGACAAGACGGGAAAGAACCATTCTTACCGCTTCTATGTCCTTCTCCCGTTTCCACGACTGGCGGTAATCCTGGATCAAAAGCTTCTGAAGAACGAAAGCCTCAGGCGAGGGAATTCGGATTGAATAATCTTCCCACTCCACGGTCATAGGTTTGAATGATAGTACGTCCAGATCTCGAAGACATTCTACTCGGATCGAAAGTGCAGGTGCCATGTGAGATGTCACAATAGCCGACCCCAGAGCTCGGACAAGAAACTGGATCTCGAGCAGATCTTCTTTATAGAATTTCCCCACTTCAGTAACCCTATCGATATCCAGAAGAAACCCTCGCTGCTTAAGAGCCTCGACTATTCCCGCAGGATTGTCGGGTTTCCTGAGGTTTTCAAGAAAGAGGTCCAGATCCCGTGTTTGAAGATGTTTTACAAAACCGCTCTCCGGGTCGGTTTCCTGGTAAAGATACTCCGCCCAGCTCCCGATCACCAAAACGTGAGAAAGGAGTCCCGTCTCTTTAAGGGCTTCCAGAGCCAGGCGGAAAGATTCCTTCTGAGCTTCCAAAACCGAACTCATCTCAATACCTTTCGCACCAAAGCCCGGTCTTGCCTGAGACGTTTAAGGCTGGACTCTATCTCCCGGCGCATCCGGATACCTTCGGAAATTTTTTGAACTTTTTCCTTTGGCACAAAAACACTCTTTACCTTTCCCCCGTCGCGGAAACAGCGGTAGTGATATTTTCGTCCCCTGATGACCTTGACTTGTAAAGATCCCTTCGGCAGTGACTGGAGTTCTTTCAGGTAGAGGGTCTCCATCTGCTGCGACCGGTCAAATTCTTCGTGCAAGATACCACGGACAATGCTCTCTTTTTTATCTGGTCTTACGGAATGATCAGACATCAGACAACCCCCCCTTTTGCTAACCAACAAACATATTATATAGGGTCTTTTGTTGGTTAACAAGTCCAACTCGTCTTCGGCCAATAAACAACCAACATTTATTCATATTATTACACTTTGTTGGTTAGCTTTTTCCTTTGTCTATTATGCCCTAGAGGGTATGCCCTTCTGGATTTTTTAGAGTTATTGCACTTCGGTAGGTTCCCACTACCCCTACGGCAGTACTCCCGGCGAAGGTCATGAATACAGAGATTTCGCAAGCCCGAAATAACAAAGAAACCTTCAGGTTTCGTCAATTTCCGTGAAGGAGAAAAGGGGTTATTCGTCTATTTCTTCCGGATCCCATCTTCGTTTCCCAGTTGCCCTGGTCGACCTTTTCCTTGAGCCTGCCGGTATGGAGCCAGTCATCATTCATTGAAGTTGTTGAGATATTCTTTACGTTGATCCCGGAAAAGATCCGGATCTACCGGCGGTAGAGATTCTCCTCCACCCAGACGATCTCCCACAAGGGGTATCGTTTGCTGCCGAGTTCCACATTTTTTGCTCTTGCTGATGAATAATTCACTCAAAAAAAGGCCCCTCCTTCCCAGGCAATAGAGGTATCTAACCAAACACTGATCCAGTTAAGCCCTGTATGTTTGGGCAACAAGGATCCAAAAGCCCTGTAATGATCTTGTTCTTTTGCAAAAAAACATTGAGTAGACCCGGCTCTTCCGGAAAGTGCCCGCCTGACAACATTTAGTGATAGCATCTATGTTATAATATTTTGCATGCTAATATTGCTACCATAAGGAGACTCCCAACCATGAACCGTTCAGTGACAGTGAGAATGCCCGATGAGTTGCACGACAAGTGCAAGAAGACTGCGAAAAACCGGAAGGTAAGCATGAACGAACTTTTTATCGAAAGCCTCACGGCTATGCTCGAATCTCAGGAGCAACAGGCCCTCTACGAGGCTTTCGGTAGAGTTGCCTCAGGATCGGATGTCACCTTCGCCCATCAGGCACAAAAGGAAGTTATAGATGATGAACGATAACGATCCTGTCCGGGGAGATATATGGCTTGTAGACTGGAGCCCTTCCCGTGGCTCGGAGCAGTCGGGCAAGCGCCCGGCGCTGGTCGTGCAGACCGACGCGGCGAACCGGAACCCCGGGTACCCCAACGTCATCGTCGCGGCGATAAGCACAAAGGGGAAGGATGTCCCTTTTCATGTCCCGTTGATACCGAAAGGATCGAACGGTCTTGCGGAGAGATCATGGTGCAAATGCGAACAGATACTTACGATCTCCAAAGATCGACTCGTAAAGCGTCTCGGCAGGATGGATGATCAGCAGATGCAAGAGTTGGGAAAAGCCCTGTGCCTTGTCCTCGGGTTGAACTCCCCCTGCCGCGGCCCGAAGCGGTAATACTCCATCTCGGCCTGGAGCCAGTCATCGTTCATTTCCTTGACGGGGATGATGTCGCCACCGATCTCGGCAAAAATCTCAAAATTTTTTCGGTACTATTTACCCCCATCCCTGACGATCTCTCAAAGGGGGTAATTTTCGCTTCCGAGTTCCATGATTTCACCACCCATCAGGGAACACACAGATCCTGGAATGACTTTACTTCTCGTAGTTTATAAACTACAATACCTGTATGTACAGAATTGTCCAGACAGAAACCTACCTTAATTGGGAAAGATCACTGAAGGACAGGAAAACCAGACAGATCATTGCCGCCCGGTTGTTCCGGGTTGCAAACGGATTGTTGGGAGACGTATACCCGGTAGGCAACGGCATAAGTGAGTTGAGGATCCATTACGGACCAGGTTACAGGATCTATTTTAAACAGCATGGAGAGCAAATGGTGATCCTGATTTGCGGTGGCAATAAGTCCACACAAAAAATAGATGTTCAGAGAGCAATAGAGATCGCCGGGCAACTAGAGGAGGATTGACAATGAAAGAAAAACTGTATGAATACGATTTCCTTGAGCACATTGATGACGCAGAGGCCTTGAGGGTTTTTCTGGAAGATGCCTTCGCTACAAATGACGCAGGCCATATTGCCAAAGCTCTTGGCCTTGCAGCCAGATCCCAGGGCATGACAGAGATAGCTGAAAAGGCCGGACTGTCCAGAGAACAACTTTACAAATCACTGAGCGAGAAGGGCAACCCCACTTTAAAAACACTTCTTTCCGTCCTCGACGCAATGGATTTTGGCATTAAACCACACCGCCGGAGCGCATAACCTGGATCGCTGATAAATTATCCTTCTTGATAGTTTTTCCTCAAACCCCGTCAATTTTCGTGCAGGATTACAGGGGGGGTATCCATTTTTCCCAGCTTCCTCGTTGCCTCCCCGTCGTCTAGTACAGCAATATTTAGAGGCGATGCTGCTTCCCGGGGGCGGTCAGTTACATCGTCTGCTGTTTCCATAAAGGGTGCTCCGGTGAGGTGGAGCGATCGATCCGGTACACGAAATGTTTCCTCGATGTGGGGCCATCCAGGGTCTGGCCGAAAAGGTACCCGCCGACTGCCGGCCTCTCCATAACAATATGAAAACTCCTGAAAGCGGTCAGGTACTGCTCCACCCAGGCCTTGTCGCAGCGCCGGTGATGCTCGAGGTTGTCCTGGTAGTTGACGACCTGCAAGTAGAAATCTCCCCTGGTTTCCTCATGCACTTCACCCTCGACATTGATCGCCCCTACAAAGACATTTGTCTGGCTTCCCGGTTCTATCCAGGTTCCATCGGGGAGGAGGATCCTCCTGTTTGTGAACCCGAACCTGAACGAATAGACCGGGTGAGTCTCGATCAGCTGGCCCATGGCGTATACGCTGTCGCTTTCGCTTTCCTCCCAGAAGGTCTCGCTCTTTGAAGGAAGCCCTTTGCAGGTTACATCCCGTTCGTACCGGTGGGCGGATCGCCAAGCAGCCCCCTGCACAAAGGCAAAAACCGTGCCTTCAAGCTTCCCCCCGTGCTCCTGGGCAACTTCGGCCTCTGCCGGGTAGGCCTTGGGCTTGTCGAATTCGACCATCGTCACCCATGCCCATTCCACGCCATTCGTATCCGGCAGATCGACAAATGCCTTGATCGTGAAATGCCAGTAGATCTTTGGGCCAGCCATGGCGGCGACCGGCGAGAATAAAACCAGGCAGAAAAAGACGGCAACCAGAGAAACAGCCCTGAAAGCGGGTTTTTTCATTGTTCTCACCTCCTACGACAAAATATCCTTTCACAAACCGCCCCTCCAGGAGGCAGAATGCGCTGTGTGTTTCTTTAGCATTATATCGCTTAACCAGTTTTTTGATTTGCCCAGGCATAACGAAGGGGAGGCCTTTCGGCCTCCCCTGTTGCTGTATATATATGAACCTGACAAACCTGCTTTCCTGGAGCTGGCCAGGCCTTTCAGCTACTGTTGCCGCTTTTGCTTAATCTTTCCTTTTTCTGCTCCTGCTTCAGGACCTCCCGGATCCGGCTCAGCCTTGAGCTTACTGCCTGCTGGGTAAGTCCCAGCTTCTCCGCTATCTCCTTCTGGGTATGGCCGGAATACACCATGCGGGCTATTTCGCGGTCTCTTTCGTTCAGCAGCTTTTCGGCAACCCACAAGGTCCAGGGGAATTCCGGGTGGAAGGCGCCCCGGTACTCTTCAGGATCGAACTCCTCGCACCTTCCGCTGAACCTCCACTCTCTCCTTGCTGCACTCCTTACCCTGGCGGGAACACGATCTTTCAGGTACTTTGCAAGGTAATCCTTGTCGCTGCATCTCGGATACAGATCCAAAACCGCCAGGTATCCCTCCTGGACAAGATCCTCGTACAAAGCTCCCTTGCCTTCGTATCTCCTGGCAGTAGCTTCGACAAGGGGTCTGAACGCCTTCAGCACCTTCTCATGCTGCCGCTCCGACATGCAATGGTACCGCCATTTCCCATTTATGCTGGTTCACGGGAAGGGTAATACGCGAATCCCTCCCGAATATTCCAAGATGGACGAAATTCCTTTTACCGTAGGTCACTATCTGGTCAAAACCCGCTTTCTCTGCGGCTTCCGAGAACTCTCTCTGGTTCTCATCCAGAACCACCACGTCTGCAGCCTGTCCCATCAGGTGCAGGCTGGCCTCAGCTCCGTTGACCTTTCTGTTGTGCTTGTCGCACCTGAACCCGCTTGTAAGGATCAGCGGGCTTCCCCAGGCATCGCGGAGTTTTTCCAGCTTCACCAACAGTTCCGGGTGCAGTTTCACGCATCCGCAGCACCGGCACTGGAACTCCGTAAGGCGAAAATGGGGTGAGACAAATATGTCGTTAGGGCGCAATTTCAGGCTCCTCCTTTGTTTGCAATAACTACCTGGAGATCCTTGATGGCGTTGGTCAGTTCCTCCAGACGGCTCTCCATCCTCACCAGAAGGTAGGCCGCAACAGCCACGGCAAACCCGCTCTGGATGGCAGAAGCCAAGAAATCCTCCATTCACAAAACCTCCTTTTCTTTCAGCGGGCACCGGGAGGCGCCCGCCTTGAAATAATCTATCCCGAACTAGCCGTTATCGATCAGATCGGTGACAGTCCTGTCGATGATCTGGGCGGCCAGGATATCCGTTAGCCCCGACGCGAAAACGTCAGCATCGATGATGGCCTGCATCGCCGTCTCTACATCCTGGGCGGTAAGGTTCTCCTTGGGGTACCTGAGGGAAAGTGACCAGGGATCGCCGGCTGCAGTGCCGAAAACCATTCTAAGAGTCTTCGTCTCCATTGCTTCACCTCCTTTCAAGGGTCGTTGTTGTCACTAGGCTACGAGGTCGGTATCTATCTTGCTGGTCTCCACGATCGGATGATCAAGCAGTGCCCCGATGGCGGAAGAAACGGCAACAACGTCATCAGCTACCGCGTCGGCGGAGACATCCCTCAGGGAAAGACTCCTGAGAATGGGACGCCCCTCGTCGTTGGTGCCGATCTGCACCCTGAGGGAAAGACGGCTCGAAGCATTAATAAACTCTGCCATGGACTTCACCTCCTTTCTGCATCAGCTTTCAAACTCACCATATATAAAGAGTGTCATTAAATGCCCGCGACAACAAACGCTGTATCAAAGCAAAAATATTCAGTTTTGAGAGTATTCTTGAAAGATTTCAGGAACGGGGCCTGGGTCCCAAAGGCCCATAGGGGATGAAGCCAGATGGGCGTCCTTGACAGCGCACTGGAGCGTACTTCCCCGAAATGACAGGGGCTTAATGCCGGCGGACATGAGGCAAAACAGGGAAAGGCAACGGGGGAAGGCTCCTTGGCAAAGAACACAAGGGCTCAATTAACATTGACTTTAAAATTCGGGGGGAGTATACCAGCCAGATCCGAACGCTTCCCAGTTATTGGATCTGGATGTACTGCATCACCGATTGCAATAAATCATGAACGGGGTGGCCAGGAGGGATCTTTTCCCAGGTCGGGTTTTCAACTTCTGTATTCTGATACT